>Ga0208492_1000676_pt1 | contig 26727 bp, 20 predicted proteins | sample Subbioar_CSW14AB_FD_184820 | JGI IMG/M metagenome (GOLD analysis project Ga0208492, IMG submission 184820) | Serpentinite rock and fluid subsurface biosphere microbial communities from McLaughlin Reserve, California, USA - CR12Mar_CSW14AB (SPAdes) | ecosystem: Environmental > Terrestrial > Deep... | reverse complement strand
GGACTGCACTTCCTCGCTCGAAACCCCCGCCAGCCCGGAGGGCTTCGTCTTGCAGTCGGTGCCCCGGACTTCAGTCCGGGGGCAATTCTTCGACGGCTCTTGAGTCACTTCAGATCGAACACGAGAACCTCGGCCTGCTCGCGTCCAATCAGCTCGAGCGTGCGTTCCTCGGAGATGCCAGCACCGTCACCGGCCGACAGTCGCGCGCCGTTGAGCGCGATCGAGCCGCGCACGACCTGCACCCAAGCGTGACGTCCCTCGGGCATGGTGCGCTCGACGCGCTCGCCAGGCGCGAGCAGCGACGCGTAGAGCTCGGCGTCTGCATGGAGCGTAATCGAGCCCTCTCGTCCATCGCGCGAAGCAACGAGCCGGAGCTTGCCCCGCTTCTCGTCGTCGCTGAACGCCTTCTGCTCGTACCCCGGCGTGATTCCGGAGCGGAGGGGCAGGATCCAGATCTGGAGAAAATGGACGGGATGGGCCGGATCGGGGTTCATCTCGCTGTGGGCGACCCCGGTGCCCGCGGTCATGCGTTGGATGTCGCCCGGTTTGATCACCGAGCCGTTGCCCATGCTGTCCTTGTGACCGAGCGAGCCCTCGACCACATACGAGATGATCTCCATGTCGCGGTGCGGATGACGGCCGAAGCCCTGCCCCGCCGCGACCCGATCCTCGTTGATCACGCGGAGGTTGCGAAACCCCATGTGCGAGGGGTCGTAGTAGTCACCGAACGAGAACGAGTGTTTGGAATCGAGCCAGCCGATGCGGGTGGCGCCACGGGATTCAGCGGGGCGGATGTCGATCATCGTGGGACTCCTCGCAGGTTCGCTGCTGATTCGCTCCCCCAGGGTCGGGAGATTCGCCGTGTGGGTCAACCCTTGGTGCGGGGTGCTTTGACCGAGAGCTCGAGCACGACGTCCTTGCGAATCAGGTTGTCGGCCATGCCCTCGTAGGTGATGCCCCACTGGGTACGATCGATGCTGAACCGAGCCGTCGTCTCGACCGCCTCGGAGGTCACCGTGATCTTCGCCGGGAACGTCACCGACTTGGTCACGCCGCGAAGCTCGAGGTTGCCGGTGATCGTGTGGGTCGCACCGCTCTCACCTCCCGGGACGATCTTCGTCGAGACGAAGGCAGCCTTGGGGTGGTGCTCGATGTCGAAGAAGTCACCCGACCGGAGGTGATTCGTGAGCTTCGCGGTGTCGGTGTCGACCGACTTGAGGTCGATGTCGAGCTTGACGCTGCTCGCCTCCAGTTTGCCGTCGACGAGGTCGATGCGGCCCTCGAAGGTGCCGAACGTGCCGGTGTGGCTGCCGGTCACTTTCGATCCGACGAAGGTGATCTTCGAGGACTTTGCGTCGAACGGCACCACCTCACCTGCCTTTGCCACAGGCTGGGTGACCGGAACGGGAGCCTCGGCGACGGCCTTTGCGGCGTCCTTGCTGGGGTCTTTGCAGCCAAGCGCGACGATGACGAGCGAAGAAGCGAGGAGCGAAAGGAACAGGGGGGAACGCATGGGAATCGAGGCCTCCATTGGTTCTCGTCCGCAGTGCAACCGAGGGGCCGTCAGAATCTTCCTGGGAATTCGCATGTTCACTTCTCGGGAACCGGTCAAAATGACGGTGCATCCATTCAGAATGGAGACCGTCCGTTGAAGTACCGCGATCTCGACGTGCGTGAGTTGCTCGAGCTCGACCCCCAAGCCGGGGCCATCCGCTTCGCCGGCGCGCGCGCGCTCGTCGTCGATGCGGTCGCGATCGGCGTGTTGAGGCGACACCTCGTCGACACCCTCGGCGTGCGCGGGGCCCGTTCGATCCTCACCCGGTTCGGCTACGCGCTCGGCTGGCGCACCGCCGAAGCCATGCGCGACGCGGTGCCTTGGGAGGACGAGCGCGAGTTCCGTCGCGCCGGCGGTCGCGTCCACACCCAACTCGGGTACGCGCGGGTCGAGCCGATCCTCCACCCCGACGACGAGCCCGGAGCGCCGTTCGCCGAAGCGTTGTGGCACGACGCGTTCGAGGCCACCGAGCAGCTCGCGCACCATGGTCTCACCGACGAGCCCTCGTGCTGGATGATGACGGGGTTCGCCTCGGGTTGGGCCAGCGCCGCCTATGGAAACGACCTCGACGTGATCTTCGTCGAGGACCGCTGCCGAGCGCGCGGCGACAACGTGTGCCACGTCATCGCGCGGACCCGCGCCGAGTGGGGCACGCAGATCGACGAGCAGCTCCACTACTACCGCGACCAGTGCCTCGAGGCCGCGCTCGCGGAGGTCACTGCTGCGCTCAAGAGCACCGAGCAGAAGCTCCGAAGGCGCCGGGCCGAGATCAAGGACGCCGCCGGCGACGAGGAGTTCGCCGGGATCGTCGTCCGGAGCGAGGCGATGAAGCGGGTCGTCGAGCTCGCGCGTCGCATCGCCAAGGTCGACGCGACGGTGCTCGTCTCGGGGGAGAGCGGTGCCGGCAAAGAGCGCATCGCTCGACTGATTCACGACGAGTCGACCCGCGTCGGCCGACCATTCCTCGCCGTCAACTGCGGCGCCTTGAGCGAGACGCTGCTCGAGAGCGAGCTGTTCGGGCATGCGCGCGGCGCGTTCACCGGCGCGGTGAACGAACGTCCCGGCCTGTTCGAAGCTGCCGGCGGCGGCACGCTGTTCCTCGACGAAATCGGCGAAATCACCCCGGCGATGCAGGTGAAGCTCCTCCGCGTGCTGCAAGAGCGAGAGGTGATGCGCGTCGGCGAATCGCGCACGCGGAAGGTCGACGTCCGAGTCGTCGCAGCAACCAATCGCGATCTGATGAAGGAGGTCGAAGCGGGCCGGTTCCGCAAGGACCTCCTCTATCGACTGCGCGTCGTCGAGCTGCGCGTGCCCGCGCTCCGCGAGCGCCGCGAGGACATCCTCCCGCTCGCGCGCGTGCTGCTCGCCGAGGCAGCCAAGCGGATGAACCGCAAGGTGACCGGGCTCTCGCCCGCGGTCGCCGATCAGCTGCTTCGCTACGATTGGCCCGGCAACGTGCGCGAGTTGGTCAACGCGCTCGAACGCGCCGTCGCGCTCGCCGACAAGCCACGCATCGAGGTGCAAGACCTCCCCGAGGAGGTGCGCATGGCGCTGCCGGCGATCATCGCGGCCTCCAACGTTCGGTCACTCGACAGCGTCGAGCGCGAGTACATCCTCGCGGTGCTCGCCGCGAACGACGGCAACCAGGCCAAGACGGCCAAGCAGCTCGAGATTGGCGAGTCGACGCTCTACCGCAAGCTCAAGACCTACGGGCCGGTGGGCAAGCCGCTGCGCTCGTGATCACGTGGTCTCGGGCCACACCGCAGGCATGTCTCCCCCTGGCCGCGGCGCCTTCTTCGGCGGCGCGATCGGAGGCGTGGGCGGAGGCATGGCCGGCTTGAGCCCACCGGCCATCGGCGGGGGCAGAGGCTTCGGGTACACCGCCTTGGCGCCGCCCTTCACCGGATAGGGCTTGTGCGGCGGAGGCGGCGGAGGAACGACCACAGAAGGCTCCGGCGAAGGACTCGGCTCCTCCAGAGCACCCATGCCGGGAAGCGGGTCGGCCGGGCTGAACGCGCGCGGAATGCCCTCGTGAAGACCATCGTTGGTCGCGGACATGGCATGCGACACCGTCACGTCTCCAGAGATCGCCTCGCGGGTGGGCTCCTGACAGCCGAGGGCCCCGAGCGCGAGCAGCGCCGCCACGGTGGGCAAGCGGGAGCGACCGGACACCGGCGCGAGTGCGCGCGAGGCCCGGCCACGTTCGATCGGGTTCGGAATCGGCTTGCGACGGGCGTCCATGGCTCTTCGTACGCACGACCTCGGCGAACGATCTGGCTCCGATGTAGGCTTCGGCCGTGAAGCGCGATCACGCGGATCCGCCGAAGGCGGGACGTGGGTATGTGAATGCCGCGATTGGGCTCGGGGTCGTGGCGCTGGCGGTCGCGCTCTGGGCCATCTTCTTCCGTGGCTCGGACGACGACCTGGTCCGCCGGACGATCGCCAGGCTGGCAAAGGCCGCCGAGGTCGTGCCCGGCGAGAACCCGGTGCTGCGCGCGACCCGCGTGCGGTCGGAGCTCCTCGAGGTGCTGGCGCCGGACGTCGCCGTGACCATTCCCGAGCTCACCGACCTCTCGCGGGGGCGCGATCCGCTCGTCGGGGTCACCGTGGCGGCCGCCCAGCTGTGGGAGCGCGCAGACATCGGAGTCGCGCTCGCGCGGGTGAGCATCGAACCGACGAATCCACCCAGTGCCGACGTCGAGCTCACCGCGACGTTGACCGCCTCGCGTCCCGGCGGGCAAGCCGAACGCGACGTACGCAAGTGCCGGTTCCACCTGGAGAAGCGAGACGGCACCTGGCGCATCACGGAGCTGACGGTCTACCCCCGAAACGAATAGCCATGTGCGGACGCTTCACCCTCACCATGCCGGACTTCGACGAGCTCGCGCGCTTGCTCGGGGTCTCGTACGACACACGCCTCGCCGCGCGATATCGCCGTCGGTACAACGTCGCGCCGAGTGATGCGCACTGGATCGTCACGCCCGAGGGCGAAACGGGGAGGACCATCCTCCCCGCCCAGTGGGGCTACGGCAGCAAGAAGCTCCCCGTGGTCCGCGGCGAGCTGGCGCCACGGCAGTTCAAGCGCGCGTTCGGCAGTGGGCGCTGCCTCGTTCCGGCCGACGGGTTCTTCGAGTGGACGGGGGAGAAGGGCGCGCGGGTTCCGCACTGGTTCCATCCGGCGGCTCCGAACGGCCTCATTCTGCTTGCGGGACTCTGCAGCGAGGGGCCCGAGGGGTTCGGCTTCACGCTGCTGACCACGCAACCGAACGGGACGGTCAAGCCGGTGCACGATCGGATGCCGGTGCTGATCCCCTTCGACAAGGCCGACCGTTGGCTGCGCGGTGACAACGACGAGGCGTTCGCGTTCATCAGACCCGCGCCTGACGACCTGCTGGTCGACACCGTCGTCAGCAACCGGGTGAACTCGGCCCGCAACGACGACCCCGAGTGCCTCGCGCCGGCGAACGACGCCGCGCCGCCCCCGAAACAAGGCCGGCTGTTCTGACTCCGGTGGGGGACTTCCCCAGGTCGGCAGCACATGGCCGGCGGTTGCGACAAAAATGCCGAAGGCGACCTGGTCACCCAGATCGCCCTCGTCGAAGTCCCCTTGCTCGTGGTGGGCGTACGGTGCTCTTCGCGCCCGTACTGCCTCCGGGAGGTCCACCGATCATCTCGCTGGGAGAATGACCTTCAACGAGCCCCCTCGTCCCGCGACGTCTTCACGTGGACGAGGCATCACCGCCATTCGGTCTCAGGAGGCTGTCGACGATCCCCGCAGTTCGCGCTGGAGAATCGCGACGAGGTGGTGCGCGGTAAAACGCACCCGCTTCGGTACGAGCTCGCATCGCCCGATGCATCATCCCGCTGTGGGTCCTCTCGGAGCCCCCGACGGTGGAGCGAATCGCTCCGGATGCCGACCCCCCGCGCCGCGTGGCTGGAGGAGCCTCTCTCGGTCGAGCCCGACCTCTCACGTCCCTCGTCGCTCTTGGAGGCACCACCGATTCGGGTTCGATTCCGAACGGCAGCTTCGCGCGTCACCCACCGACTTGCGCCGATCGATGACCACTCGACCTCCGAGAACCAAGCCCCCACCTCGTGACGCGGATTAGGCGTCGACGAAGCATGGGCGGGACGCGTTTCATCGTGTCGTTCCGGAGAACGCTCGCGCGCTCCTCGTGAAACGGAGGACATGGGTGTGACCCCACAGGCTCCGCCTCTCGCACCCGTTCGCGACGCTCCCTCCCCTTTCATGGACCGCCTCGCGGCAATCCACTGGCCCACCTCTCGGCGAGCACGCGACACGTCACAGTCGCGTAGGAGCTTTCGTCACTAGATCCGTCGGTGGCCCGTTCTCGTCTTTCGACGCGACCGGATCGACGAACCAGAGATGCGTACGACCGATGTCTGCCCAATCCCTCGAATGGATACGGGCACCCTGATCCGTGCGGCTATCGTGTCCGGCTCGAGTTGCCCCGAGTGGAACGATGCGGACGACGCTTCACGACGTCGTTGCGCGCTTCGGTGCCGGAAACCCGCCTCGTAGGAGCTTGTTCGGCTCCACGAGCGCGAAGAATCGCGCACCTCTGACATTCCTGTCGCCTCCCGTCGCCCGTGCTTCGATTCGTAAACGAATGGGATGAAGCAGCAGTCGGCGAGAAACCAAGATCGACTCACGCCGGCTCTCGTGAAAGAGACGACGCTACCCCGACCCGGAACGCCTCCGTCCTTCTACGACCTCGCGCTTACACGCTCGGTGGCCCTGCGCTCGGCGCAGGGACCTGCCGTCGATCGCTCGACGACACGCGGGACGGTGCAACACGACACCTGACCAGGTCACTCCCGGAACTCTCGGAACCCTCGCACGCGATCGATCGGCTCGGCGCCGGATCGCGCGTTCCTCGTGCGGCTTTCGTCCGACCATCCCGACAGGAGGGATCGGAAACCCGTTGCCATGAAGGGGGTGCACCCTTTCACGTCTCTTGCGAGACCACCACTCGCGTGGGGGTTCGGGCCAGCTCGAGGATGCGAGCAGCGCGCGTCTCGTGCTCGACGCCTTGCAGCGCCGGGTCGCCGTACCCCCTCACTTGCGGTGAGGGTTCTCGACGACGAGACTACGATCGTCCTCCCCGAAGGGAGTCCGATCGCACGCCCGCACGGTGTTGCCACCACACGGACGACGCGCCGGTCGGGAGCCAACGAGTCGAGGGGTGCTGCGATCGCGACGAGCGCGTGCAGCAAGGAGAACCCCGGCTCGATCTCTCCCGGACACCTCTTGTCGCCCATCGGATGCGCACGCCGTCGGAACACGACGTGCGACGGTGGTCTCGTTTGGTTTCCCCATCGCCGAAGCAAGTGGAGGAATGAGACCGAGCCGATGGGCCGTAGACCGTCGCGTTCGACCGAGCGACACCGCGCGGTAGCGCGTGTGTTCGACGGTCTCGGTGTCGCGCCCCGCGAAGGGCGCGAACCTGGCGACGATCGAGATGCCTTCTGTCCATCCGGATGAGAGACGAACGGGGGATCGCTCCCTCGTCACCTCGTCACCGGCCTCGACACGCGCCCACGACGAGCGTGGGATCGCGGTGCAGAGGACCGACGCCTTTGTGACCTCGTGCCGCTTGCGCTCGTGTGACGGAGCTTCGGGGCAACGGGGCTCGACGCGTCTGCTTCCGGAGGGTGACTGGCACCCAACCCTGGCCGACGTATCGCAGCGCCTCGGACGACTTCTACGACCGAGAAGTCAGCGGGAAGATGTTCCGCGAACTTCGTGAGAAGGAATGTGCCCTCCGCGAGCCGACTTGGCAACGCGGAAAACCTGCTCGCGGCGCGAATTTCTTATCCACAGGAAGAGCGTCCTCCCACACCATTTGTCCACATCTCGAGCCCCACCCACCGCGGGTTTTCCACAGGGTTTTCCCCCGCGCACCGCGTCGAGAATGCGCGTCAAAAGAACGGAGATTCCCGGATATGGGCATTGAACGAGATTGATTTGTCCCTTTATGCAATCCCCACGACCGGAAGTTTCGCTGGGAAATACGCTGGGTGCCCGTCGATCGCTCAATCATCGCGCACTCACGGCTTCCAACGATCGTCCCCTTCGATGACCCAATCGAAAGACTCGGCGAGCCGATCGCGCACCTCGCCCGTGTACACGTGCCCTGCCCCCTCGGCATGCGCCACTCGCGCGGCGACGCCGACGTCGGACAAGTCGCGCGCAACGTGTCTGGAGCGCTCTTCGTTGGTCGCCTGACCCGTGACGAAGAGCACGCGCTCGCCCCCGTTGTCGGCGAAACGGCGAACGCGTTCTGCGTTCCATTGGTCGTGGCCTCCCTCGATCAACACCACACGCGGCGTGCGCGACGGTGTCCGCGTGACGACGTCCACGCCGTGGAACGATCCAAGGCTGAATCCGGCGTAGACCAGCGGACCGTCGTCGACGTGGTCGGGCCATCTGGCGCGGAGCGCGGACAACGCCTCGTCGATCTCGGCGGCGAGCGCCTCCTGGCTCTCGTAGGTGAACAGCCCCGCACGCCCGGCCGAAGGGACGCCGCGCGGACACACCACGAAGGCTCGAGCCCCGACGATGCCCTGAAAGGTCTCGCAGAGCGGCTCGGGCACGTCGTCGCGGCCGTGCGCTGCGACCAGCACCGGCCTCCGCGAAGTCGCACCGATGGGAAGTGCGACGGTCGCAGGCCGACGCGTCGGCAGCGGCAGCTCCACCAGCGAGCGCTCGGCCGAGAGCGGAGGAGGGCTGGGCGGCGGAGCGGGCTCGACGCTCGCCGACGCAGACGCCGCGGAGGCAGCCGACGACGGCAACGCAGGGCCGCGAAGGTCCCGACTGCGGCAGGCTGCGAGAGCGATGACGAGAAACGAGACGGCGACTGGTCCCTTCACGCGCACGCATCGCGACGATGCAAACGGGAGACTTCGCCGCCGAGCGACCTCACAGCTCGATTTGCAGGCCGAGCTCGATGACGCGGTTCGGTGGGATGCGGAAGAACGCGTTCGCCGGACGGGCGTTGCGGGCGAGGAAGGCGAACAGGGCCTTCCGCCAACGGGCCATTCCGGACTTGCCGGTCGTCAGGAGCGTCTCGCGACCGAGATAGAAGCTGAGCTCCTCGCCGACCGCGAGCCCCTTGGCGTGGCAGCACTGCAGGGACTCGATGACGTTCGGCGTCTGCATGAAGCCGTACGACGCGGTGACCTGGTAGAAGCCGTGGCCCAGGTCGCGCACCACGACGCGCTCGGCGACGGGGACCTCGGGCTCGTGCCGCGTCTGGATCGACAGCAGGATGATCTGCTTGTGGAGCACCTTGTTGTGCTTGAAGTGGTGGAGCAGGATCGGCGGCGCGCCGTCGGGGTTGGACGTCATGAACACGGCCGTGCCACGCACGCGGTGCGGCTTGGTCAGCTCGACGTCGGTCATGAACATGTCGAGCGGCAGCGCGGCGCCGAGCATGTACGCACCGAGCTCCGAACGCCCCCGCTTCCAGGTCACCATGATGGTGAAGACGGCGACCGCGACGGCGATGGGGAAGAACCCACCGTAACCGTGCTGCAGCTTGACCAGGTTGGCGCCGAAGAAGGCGAAGTCGAGCACGAGGAACAACGCAACGAGCGCGGCGGCCTTCTTGCGGCTCCACTTCCAGCGCTGGACCGCGACGGCGTAGAACAGCATCGACGTGATGCTCATCGTGCCGGTCACGGCGATGCCGTACGCCGCTGCGAGCTTGCCCGACTCACGAAACGTGAGCACCAGGGCCACGCACGCGAACATGAGGATCCAGTTGATCTCGGGGACGTAGATCTGCCCCTCGGCCTCACCGGACGTGTGCACGATGGCGACGCGCGGCGAGTATCCGAGCTGCACCGCCTGCTGCGTGAGCGAGTAGGCGCCCGAGATGAGGGCTTGGGAGGCGACCACCGTGGCGACGGTCGCGATGGCGACGAGCGGGTAGAGCATCCAGCCCGAGACCAGCTCGTAGAACGTGTGCTGGACCGCGTTGCCGCGCGCGAGCAGGAGGGCGCCCTGACCGAAGTAGTTGATGAGCAGCGCGGGAAACACGACGAAGTACCAGGCCCAACGGATCGGGCGTTTTCCAAAGTGCCCCATGTCCGCGTAGAGCGCCTCGCCGCCGGTGATGCAGAGGACGACCGAACCGAGGACGAGGAAGCCGTGGACCTTGTTCGCGAGGAAGAACCGCACCGCGTGGACCGGGTTGACCGCCGCGAGAACGGCCGGCTGGCGGATGATCCACGGAACGCCGATCGCCGCGATCGAGACGAACCAGACCAGGGTGGCGGGCCCGAACACCGCGCCGACGCTCGCGGTGCCTCGCTTCTGCACCATGAACAGGGCGATGAGGATGCCGCACGTGATCGGCACGATGTACTGATCCAGCGCGTGGGTCGCGACGCCGAGGCCCTCGACCGCCGAGAGGACGGAGATGGCGGGAGTGATCATGCCGTCGCCGTAGAGCAGCGCCGCCCCGAAGAGCCCGAGGAAGATGAGCGTGAGCGCACGCCGGCTGGTCTTCTCGGCGCTGCCGCCGCGCCGCTCGGCGCTGACGAGCGCCAAGAGCGCGAGGATGCCGCCCTCGCCGTGGTTGTCCGCGCGCATGATGAAGGTGAGGTACTTCACCACGATGACGAGCGTGAGCGACCAGAAGAACAGCGACAGGATGCCGAGCACGTTCGCAGGCGTGGGCGCGACGCCGTGCGGTGGGGTGAAGCACTCCTTGAACGCGTAGAGCGGCGAGGTGCCGATGTCGCCGTAGACGACGCCGAGCGCAGCGATCGACACCGCGGCGAGGTCTCGTGCCGACTCCGCGCGAGGTGCGTGACCTGGGTCGGCGGTCACTCCGGCGGCTGCGTCCTCTGACATGGATCAGGCGCCTCTAGCACTCTTGTCGCGGCGCGTCGCGCCGCCGGCAGGCAGCGTCAACGGCCTCCGGCCTCGGCTCCGAGCAGCAGAGCGTAGCGCTCGTCGCGCTCACGCCGGAGCGCGGCGAAACGCTCGGCGATGCGCGCGAGCCCTTCTTGCTGGACCCTCACGCGGTTCTGCTCGAGGACCCGCTCGTGAAGGGGCAGCTCGGGCTCCGGCTGCGGCGTCCCACGCTCCAACTGCTCATAGAGCCGCTCGATCATCGCCGGGTCGAAGTAGTTGCTGCCATGCTGCCGTTCGCCGCGACGCACGCGCGCGAGCGCGCTCTGGCGAACGAGTTGGATGGTCGGATCGGGCGTCCGGCGGACGAAGCTCGTGAACGCGCCTGCCGGCGTGAGCACGGCGGCAGCCTCGGGATGGAACTCGGCCATCGCGAAGGGCGAGGGCTCCGGGAGGTTGCGCTCGGTGTCCCGCTCGCGCACCTGCGCGACGAACCGCTCGAATTCGGGCCGGCCGACTTCGATCCGCGGAAACAGCACGATCCCGATCTCGACGCTCTCGTCTCGGGCCAGAGCCGCGACCGCCTCGAGCGCCGGCTCCACCGACAGCGCCGGGGCCGTGACCACCCGCTCGCGCACCCGCCCCTGCTCGCGCGCGACGCTCGCCCACGGGCACAACTCGAACGCCTCGACGATCTCGACCTGGTAGCGGCGAAACAGCCGGATGGCCTCTTCGGAGAGCGCTCGATCGAGATCCGCCAAAGGCTCCGCTCCAGGCTCCACTGGAGTAGGGTACCCGGGTGTCGTCGCAGCGTGGAAACGCTTCTTCTCGCAGTCTGGATGAGCTCGTTCCGCCCGACTGGCGCGCGTTGCTCGCCGACTCCCTGAGCGCGCTGTGGTTTGCCGAGCTCGGCGCGTTCGTCGCCGAAGAGCGGAGGAAGGGTCCGGTGTTCCCGGCCGAGCAGGAGGTGTTCGCCGCGCTGTCGCGGACGCCCCCCGAGCGCGTGCGGGTGGTCTTGCTCGGTCAAGACCCGTATCACGGCCCTGGCCAGGCCCATGGCCTCGCGTTCTCCGTTCCGCGAGGGGTCGCGCGGCCTCCGTCACTCCTCAACATCCACAAGGAGCTGCAGGCAGACCTCGGACATCCGATGCCGGATCACGGCTCTCTCGAGGCTTGGGCAGAGCGTGGTGTGCTGCTCCTCAACACCGTGCTCACCGTGCGCGCGGGAGAGGCCGCGTCACATGCGGGTCGGGGCTGGGAGCGGCTCACCGACGCGATCGTTTCCGCCCTCGCCATGCGCGAGGTGCCGCTGGTGTTCCTCTTGTGGGGCTCTCACGCCCACAAGAAGACCAAGCTCGTCGAGGCGAGCGCCACCGCACACGTGGTCCTGTGTGGCGTCCACCCGTCGCCGCTGTCGGCCTATCGGGGATTCTTCGGTAGCAAGCCATTCTCCGCGGTGGATCGCGCCCTCGCGAGCCTCGGCCACCCACCGCTCGACTGGCGGCTCGACTGCGAACGAGGTTTCGCGGCGCGGACAGAGGGGGAGATCCGGTAGAGTCCTCCCGTGGCGACCGCCCTTCTCTACGGTGCGTACGGGTACACGGGCGAGCTCACCGCGCGTTTCGCGAAGGCACGCGGCATGCGGTTGATCCTCGCGGGCCGTGATCAAGCGAAGACCAACGAGGTCGCCCAACGGTGGGGGATGGATCAGCGGATCTTCCCGCTCGACGACCCGCGCAGCCTCGACATGGGTCTGCACGGCGTCGACGTGGTGTTGCACTGCGCCGGGCCGTTCTCGCACACGTCGCGCCCGATGGTCGACGCGTGCATCCGCAACAAGGTCCACTATCTCGACATCACCGGCGAGATCGACGTGTTCGAGGCGTGCGCGGCGCGGGACGCCGAGGCGCGCGCCGCGGGGATCATGGTGCTCCCCGGCTCCGGCTTCGACGTCGTGCCTTCGGACTGCCTCGCGGCGCACCTCAAGCAGCGCCTGCCCGACGCGACGCACCTCGCCCTCGCGTTCCTCGGCATGTCGAGCGTGTCGCACGGCACCGCCACGACCGTCGTCGAGAACCTGCACGCGGGCGGACGCGTTCGGCGGAATGGCAAGCTCGAGTCGATCCCCGCGGGCTCGCTTGCACGCACCATCGAGTTCGCCGTCGTCGGTCCGCGAGAGACCATGGCGATTCCCTGGGGCGATGTTTCGACCGCGTACCACAGCACCGGCATCCCGAACATCGAGGTCTATGTCCCGGTGCCGCGTGGCGCGCGAACGGGCGCACGTGCCCTCTCGCTGCTCTCGCCGATCGTCGCCTCCGGTCCGGTGCAGGCATTGCTCAAGAAGGCGGTCGATGCTCGCCCGGCAGGGCCGACCGACGAGCAGCGGGCCAAGGGCTACTCGCTCCTCTGGGGCGAGGCGAAGAACGCGCGCGGCGACGTTCGCGTCTCGCGCATGCGGACCCCCGAGGGCTATACCCTCACCGCCGACTCCTCACTCGCGCTCGTTCGACGCGTCCTCGAAGGCGACTTCAAGCCCGGCTACCAGACCCCGTCGAGCGCCTACGGCGCGGACTTCGTCATGGGCCTCGAAGGCGTCTCGCGCACCGACGACTGACGTCAGGTTGCGGGGAGAAGCGTGCGGAGGCCTTCTTCGACGCCGACGCGCGGTGCGTAGCCGAGCTCGCTCTTGGCGCGCGAGATGTCTGCCACCGAGTCGCGGATGTCGCCTGCCCGCGGCGCCTCGTGGCGCACTTCGAGCGTGCGGCCGACGATCCGGCCCATCATCGCGGCGAGCTCGTTGAGCGTGGTGCGCTCGCCGCGGCCGACGTTGTAGGCGCGACCGCTCGCCCCCGGCACCGTCGCCGCGAGCACGTTCGCCTGGACGACGTCCTCGACGAAAACGAAGTCGCGCGACTGCAGCCCATCCCCGAAGATGGTGATCGGCCGGGCCGTCTGCGCGCGGTCGGCGAAGATGCTGATGACCCCCGAGTACGGAGACCGCGGATCCTGACGGGGACCGAACACGTTGAAGTACCGGAGCGCGACGCCCTCGACGCCATAGAGCTTGGGCCACGCGAGGACGTAGTACTCGCCGGTGATCTTCTCGACGCCGTAGGGCGCGATCGGCGACGGCGCCATGTCTTCGCGTTTGGGCAGGGTGGGCTCCTCGCCGTAGATCGCCGCGGAACAGGCGAAGACCACGCGGCGTGCACCCACGGCACGTGCCGCCAGGAGCGCGTTGAGGGTGCCTTGGATGTTCACGTCGTGGGAGATCTGCGGGTTCTCCACCGAATACGGCACCGAGACGATCGCCGCCTCGTGGAAGATGATCTCGCAGCCCCGCGCGCACTCCTCGACCTTCGCCGCGTCGCGAACGTCACCGATGACGAGCTCGACGTCCGCGGCGACGTGCGCGAGGTTCTCGCGTTTGCCGGTCGAGAGGTTGTCGAGCACGCGAACCGTGTGCCCATCGCCGAGCAGTCGCGTGACGAGATGGGAACCGATGAACCCGGCGCCGCCGGTGACGAGGATCTGCACAGCCGGCAGTCTAGTCCGACCTGCCGCTCGACGAGAGTCGAGAATTCACCACGGAGGCTCGGAGACACGGAGGCGAGAGATGTCTGCCGATCTACACGTCGAGGTATTGCCTGCCCATTGAGCTCGAACGTCTTCGTGCTGAGAGCGGCAGACAAATATCTTTCTCCGTGCCTCCGTGCCTCCCTGTGAATCTCGTTCTCTCGATCAGGCGACGCGCATGCCCGCCGCGGCGAGATACACGTCGACCCGCTCTGCGGCCTTGCGGCCCTCTGCGATGGCCCAGACGACGAGCGATTGCCCGCGGTTCTGGTCGCCGGCGGCGAACACGCCGGCCACGCTGGTCGCGAACTCCACGGTGCGCACGTTGTTGCGTGCGTCCATGTCGACGCCGAGTTGCTCGAGCAGCCCCCCGCGCGGCGAGCCGACGAAGCCCATGGCGAGGAGGAGCAGATCGCAGGGGATCTCGAACGTGCTGTTCGGGACTTCGACGAGCTTGCCGTTGTGGAGCTCGACGCGCACCGCCTCGAGGGCGCGGACGTTGCCGCGCTCGTCGCCGAGCACGCGCTTGGTCATGACGCCGAAGTCGCGGGTGCCACCCTCTTCGTGGGACGAGGACGTGCGGTAGATGAACGGCCACTCGGGCCAGGGATTTCCTGGCGCGCGGTGGTCCGGCGATCGTGGCATGAGCTCGAGCGAGGTGACGCTCAGAGCGCCCTGGCGGTGCGAGGTACCGACGCAGTCGGAGCCGGTGTCGCCGCCGCCGAGGACGACGACGTGCCGGCCGGTGGCCATGATCGCCTCCTGCTCGGGGATGACGTCGCCCGCCACGCGTTTGTTCTGCTGGACGAGGAGCTCCATCGCGAAGTGAACGCCCGTGAGCTCGCGGCCCGGCACCGGCAGGTCGCGGGGGACGATCGCCCCGCCGCACAACACGATGGCGTCATACTGCTTGCGGAGCTGCTCGCCGGTGACGTCGACTCCGACGTTCACGCGGGTGCGGAAGCTCACCCCCTCGGCCCGCAGCTGGTCGAGCCGACGGTCGAGGAGGTCCTTCTCGAGCTTGAAATCAGGGATGCCGTAGCGAAGGAGCCCGCCGATGCGGTCGTCCTTCTCGTACACCGTGACGTCGTGGCCCTTGCGCGCGAGCTGCTGCGCGGCGGCGAGCCCGGCAGGGCCGGACCCGACGATGGCTACGCGACGACCGGTGCGCACGACCGAGCGCTGCGGGCGGATGCGCTCGTCCTCGAACGCGTGGTCGGCGATCTGACGCTCGATGTTCTTGATCGTGACTGCGCCCGGCTGCACGCGCGCGCTGTCCTCGGGAATCGTCTCGAGGTTGAGCACGCACGAGGCCTCGCACGGAGCGGGGCACACGCGCCCCGTCACCTCGGGGAAGTTGTTGGTCGCGTGCAACGCGACCGACGCGTCCTCCCACCGACCGGTGAGCACGAGGTCGTTCCAGTCGGGGATGAGGTTCCCGAGCGGGCAGCCCTGGTGACAGAACGGAATGCCGCAGTCCATGCAGCGCGCTGCCTGCTCACGCAGCTGCGCGTCGGGAAGCGGGAGCTCGAACTCTTTGTAGTCGTGGACTCGCTCTTCGATCGGACGCTGATCGTTCTTCGAGCGACGGATCTCGAGGAACCCGCGCGGCTTACCCATTGATCACCTCCCGGCTGATTCGGCCGGCTCCGTGGTCGCTGACCCGATCGCTCTTCCACCACACACCACTCGGAACATAGGGACGCGACGCGGGAGGCGCGTCGCCGATCGCCGCGGGGATGCCCGCGGTCTCTGGCGTGCGCTGGTCGTCGAGGATGCGTTTGAGCTCCGAGGGCATGACCTTGACGAAGATGCGAACGGCGGCCTCCCAACGACCGAGGATCTCCTTGGCCTTGGGCGAGCCCGTGCGCACGACGTGCTCTTCGAGCAGCGCCCGCACCTTCTCGACGTCGGGCTCCTCGAGCGCCTCGAGCGCCACCATGTCCTTGTTGCAGCGGTGAACGAACGCGCCGTCCTCGTCGAAGACGTATGCGTGCCCTCCGCTCATGCCGGCCGCGAAATTGCGCCCGGTGGTGCCGAGGACGACCACCATGCCGCCGGTCATGTACTCGCAGCCGTGGTCGCCCACGCCTTCGACGACCGCGACCGCGCCCGAGTTGCGGACGCCGAAGCGCTCGCCGGCACGGCCGTTGAAGAACGCGCGACCGCTGGTCGCGCCGTAGAGCACCGTGTTGCCGACGATGACCTGATCCTCGGCGCGGAAGGCCGCCTCCTTGGGGGGGTGGACCGAGAGCACCGCGCCCGAAAGGCCCTTGCCGACGTAGTCGTTGGCGTCGCCGACGAGCTCGAGGGTGAGACCGCGCGCGCCGAACGCGCCGAACGATTGACCAGCGCTGCCGGTCGCACGAACCACGATGGTGTCGTCCGCGAGCGGCTCGGCGTCGTAGGCGGGATATTTTCGCGCGATTGCGCCGCTCAGCATGGTGCCGAACGCGCGGTCCCGGTTTCGGATCTTCACGTCGATGAAGACCTTCTCGTGCTTCTCCGCCTGTTTGACGCGCGCGATGAGCGCGTGGTCCTGGACTTCGCGGAGGTTGTGGTCCTGCGCCTCGACGCAGTGGTTCGGGTTCTGCGCCGTCTCCTTGGGGCGGTAGAGCACCTCGGAGAAGTCGAGGCGCCCCGCCTTCTTCGCATGACCGTTGGTCATCTTGCGCGGGACGATCGCGTCAGTGCGGCCGATCGCCTCGTCGAGCGACCGGAAGCCGAGCTGCGCGAGCAGTGCGCGCACCTCTTCGGCGACGAACATCATGTAGCGGATGATGTGCTCGGGCTTGCCGGGGAACCGCTTGCGGAGCTCCGGATCCTGCGTGGCCACGCCCACCGGACAGGTGTTGAGGTGGCACTTGCGCATCATGATGCATCCGCTCGCGACCAGCGGCGCCGTGGCGAAGCCGAACTCCTCGGCGCCGAGGAGCGCGCCGATGACCACGTCCCGCCCGGTCTTGAGCTGGCCGTCGACCTGGAGGCGTACGCGGCCGCGCAGGTTGTTCATCACCAGCACCTGCTGGGTCTCGGCGAGGCCGAGCTCCCACGGCGCGCCGGCGTGATGGATCGACGAGAGCGGCGACGCACCGGTGCCACCGTCGTGGCCCGAGATGAGGATCACGTCGGCGTGCGCCTTGGCGACACCCGCGGCGATGGTACCGACGCCCGCTTCGGCGACGAGCTTGACGCTGATGCGCGCCTTGGAGTTGATGTTCTTCAGGTCGAAGATCAGCTGGGCGAGGTCTTCGATCGAGTAGATGTCATGGTGCGGCGGCGGCGAGATGAGCGTCACGCCGGGCGTCGAGTGACGGACCTTGGCGATGATCGCATCGACCTTGTGACCGGGCAGCTGACCGCCCTCGCCGGGCTTTGCGCCCTGAGCCATCTTGATCTGCAGCTCGTCGGCGTTCACCAGGTATTCGGCGGTGACGCCGAACCGGCCCGAGGCCACCTGCTTGATCGAAGAGCGGCGCTTGTCGAGGAACCGTGCCGGATCCTCGCCGCCCTCGCCGGTGTTGGAGCGACCGCCGAGCGTGTTCATCGCGAGCGCGAGGTTCTCGTGCGCCTCCTTGGAGATGGAGCCGAACGACATCGCGCCGGTGGCGAAGCGCCGGGCGATGTGGGTGGCCGGCTCGACCTCTTCGATCGGGACGGGCTTGCCGCCGGGGGCGACGAGATCCCACGCGCCGCGCAGGGTCATCAGGCGCTTTCCCTGCTCGTTGATCTCCTTGGAGTACGCCTCGTACGACTCGTGCTTGTCGTTGCGGACGGCGTTCTGCAGGTTGCTCACGGTCGTGGGCGTCCACAGGTGCGGCTCGCCCATGACTCGGAAGTGGATGTGGCCACCGACGTCGAGCTTGGAGAGGGCGCCACCCGGCGTGTACGCGCGACGATGGCGCGACAACTGCTCCTCGGCGATCTCGTCGAGGCCGATGCCGCGGATGCGCGACGAAGTGCCCGAGAAGTAGCGATCGATCACGACCTGATCGATGCCGATCGCCTCGAAGATCTGGCCGCCCTGGTAGCTCGAGACCGCGCTGATGCCCATCTTGGACATCGTCTTCAGGAGTCCCTTGCGGAGCGCCTTGACGTAGTGCGCGATCGCCTTGTCCTCGCTCAGGGGCTTGGGGAGCGAGCCCTCGCGCGCCATCTGCGCGACCGACTCGAGCGCGAGGTACGGGTTGACCGCGCCGGCGCCGAAGCCCACGAGCAGCGCGAGGTGCTGGACCTCACGGGGCTCGCCGCTCTCGACGATGATGCCGGCCTTCATGCGGCGACCGTGGTGGATCAGCCGGTGGTGGAGCGCCGCGGTCGCGAGGAGCGACGGGATCGGCACCCAGTCGGGGCCCACGTCGCGGTCGCTGAGGATGAGGATCGACGCGCCGGCGTCGATGGCCGCCTTGGCCTCGCGACACATCTGATCGAGCGCGTCGCGAAGCAGCTCACCGGCCGACTTGTCGCTCCCCGCCTCGGGTTTGCGGAAACGGATCGCGATGGTCGACGAGCGGAAGTCGGCCAGCTGGTTCTTTCGCAGCTTGGCGATGTCGTCGTTGGTGAGGATCGGGTGCGGCAGCTGTAGCATGCGGCACTGGCGCGGCGTCTCGTCGAGGAGGTTTCCCTCGCCGCCGACGCAGCTGACCATGCTCATCACGATCTCTTCGCGAATCGGGTCGATCGGAGGGTTCGTGACCTGGGCGAACTGCTGCTTGAAGTAGCGGAAGAGCAGCTGCGGACGATCGCTGAGGACGGCGAGCGGGATGTCGACGCCCATCGAGCCGACCGGCTCTTCGCCGCCGACGGCCATCGGCGCGAGGACGATCTTGTGGTCCTCCTCGGTGTAGCCGAACACCTGCTCGAGGCGCCGCACGTCGGTGGCCGAGAGGCTGTAGGGGCTCTTGACCGCAGGGAGCTCGGCGAGGTCGATCTTGTTCTCGTCGAGCCACGCGCGATACGGACGCTGCGTGGCGACGCGGTGCTTGATCTCCTCGTCGCTGATGATCCGTCCCTCACGCGTGTCGACGAGGAACATCTTGCCGGGCTGCACCCGGCCCTTCTGGGTGACGCGCGCGGGATCGAGGTCGAGCACGCCGAGCTCGCTCGCGAGCACGACCAGGCCGTCGGCCGTCACGACGTATTTCGCGGGACGAAGGCCGTTGCGATCGAGCATCGCGCCGATCTGATCGCCGTCGGTGAACGCGAGCGCCGCGGGGCCGTCCCACGGCTCGACGAGACACCCGTGGTACTCGTAGAACGCCTTCTTCTCGGGGGACATCCCGTCGCCCGCCGAGGTGCCCTCGCCCGACGCGTCGGCGAACGCCTCGGGGACGAGCATCATCATGACGTGCGGGAGCGAGCGGCCGCTCGCCACGAGAAAGTCGACGACGTTGTCGAGCGACGCGGAGTCGCTGCCGCCCGGGCGGATGATCGGCTTGAAGTCCTCGATGTGCTCGCCGAACAGCGGCGACTCGATCATCGCCTCGCGGGCGCGCATCCACGCGCGGTTGCCGTTGAGGGTGTTGATCTCCCCGTTGTGGGCGAGGTACCGGAACGGATGCGCGCGCTCCCAGGTGGGGAACGTGTTGGTCGAGAAGCGCGAGTGAACCATCGCGAGGCGCGAGACGGCGCGCTCGTCGGCGAGGTCGGGGTAGAACGCCGCGACCTGCTCGGCGAGCATCAAGCCCTTGTAGACGATGGTCTTCGACGAGCAGGACGACACGTAGAAGTCATCGCCTCCGAGCGTGATCGACGCGGTGCGACCGGCGCGCTTGCGCACCATGAACAACACGCGCTCGAAGTCCTCGCGCGGCGTGGCGCTCCCCCGACCGATGAAGAGCTGACGGATCGCAGGCATGGAGTCGCGGGCCATCGGGCCGATGGCGCTCGCGTCGAACGGGACGTCGCGCCACCCGAGGACGCGCTGGCCGTGGTGGAGCACGGCCCCCTCGAGGATCGCCTCCATGCGCCGGCGCCGCGCGGGCTCGGGCGCGAGGAAGCACATCGCGACCGCATAGTCCGAGCGCTCGGGAAGCTTGAAGTCGACCGTCTCGCGAAAGAGGTCGTGGGGGAGTTGCAGGAGGATGCCCGCGCCGTCGCCCGTACATGGGTCACAGCCGGCGGCGCCTCGATGGGTCAGGTTCGCCAGGATCTCGAGCGCCTGACGCACGACGTCGTGCGTCGCGCGGCGGTCGAGCGTGGCGACGAACCCGAGGCCACAGGCGTCTTTCTCGTGGGAGGGGTCGTAGAGCCCTTGTCGCGGCGGGAGCGGCATTCCCGCTAGTAAAGCTCGTCTGACGCGCCGCGCCAAGCACGACCGGGAGGTCCCGAAATCTTTCGGAAATGGACCGGCCGTAACGGACACCGGGTGGAATCGACCCGCTCCGGTCCAGCCCGTATGATCCAACCCATGCGTTGGTCGGCGCTCTCGATTCTCCTCCTGCCGGTCGTGGGGTGCGCGACCGGCGCGGAGAACCTCGGCTCCGTTCCCAAGGTGGACAGCGGACGTGGCGTCGACACGGGCAGCGAGCCCGAAGACACCGGGGAGGCGGACGACACGGGCACGGTGAGCGTCGACAGCGCCGCACCGTCGGACGCGAGCTCGGACACGTCGCCCGCCATCGACACGGCGCCCCCCGACGCGGGCGGGTGCTCGATGGGGCTCACGAAGTGTGGCTCCACCTGCGTCGACACCGCGAAGGACCCGGCCAACTGCGGCGCGTGCAGCACGCCGTGCCCGACGGGCGACAGCTGCACCATCGGCGTCTGCGTGGCTTCGTGCACCGCGCCGAAGATCAAGTGCGGCAGCACCTGCGTCGACACCAGCGGCGACGTGAACAACTGCGGCAAGTGCGGCACCACCTGCGCCACCGGCGAGTCGTGCACCGCAGGCGCCTGCGTCCCGCCGGTCGTCACGACGACGGTCTCCTTCCCGTCGAGCACCTCGGCGACCAAGAGCGGCACGCTCGGCGGAGGCGGTGGCGGTGTGTTCTGGAACTCGGGCGACTACGTCTCGCAGTCGTACGCGCGCGCGGTTTCGGCGACCAAGCTCACGATCAACCTCACGATGTCCGACCGCACCTCGAACTACTGTTTCGTCGGTGCGCTGAACTGGAACGTGATGGTCAACGGCACGGTCGTGGGCACCTACTCGTGGACCGGCGGCACGACGTCCGGCTATCTCGGCCCGGATCGGCCCATCTCCAAGTCCTTCACGTTCGCAGCCATTTCGCCGGTGTCCGGGAACTTCACGCTCCGGATCCAGGCGACCAACACCGTCTGTTCGGGTGGCGGCGCCTGGAACTGGTACCCGACCGGTACCGCCACCCTGCAGTGATCTAGGCGCGCGGGCGCCACGTCCACGAATCGACGAGAACGGGCTTTGCGTCCTTGGCGAGCGGATCGACGAGGCCGATGCAGAAGCCGTCGATCGCGCTGCCGTCGCGCCGCACACGCAGCCGCAGGAAGTGTTTGTAACCGGGGTGGCCGAGCGCGGTGAACGCCTGCGTGTTCTCGAGCCCCAACGCGGTGAGCGCCGCGAGATACGCGCCGAAGACGAACGCTCCCACGAACGTGGCGACCAGCAGCGTCAGCATCATGTCCGCACGGGGGCCGACGTGGACGTGGAGCATCGTGAACGGAACCGAGGCGAGCGTGGGAACGACGCCCATCGCCGCGCCGGCGACCGCCGCGAGGATCGACACGCGGACGGCCTTCGCGCGCGGTCGATTGCGGATGTCGGCGAGGAGCGCGAGGACGAGGGCCGCGACGACGCCGGCGACCAGCGACGCCTGATCCGCGTCGCCGAAGAGGCGGACACCGATCTCGAGCGCGGGCGCGAACAGACAGAGCATCACCACGTGCGGGATGAAGCCCGCGCGTCCGAACATCACCCGGAACGGCACGCGCCAGAGCAGCGCACGGGTGGCGACGGGCCCGGGAAACTGGGCAGAGGCCTTGGGCAACCCCTCAGCCGAGAGACGCGCCGGGTGGAGGAACGCGCCTCCGCCGCCGGCGGTGACGTGGAGCGAGGCGTCGACCTGCAGTCGTTCGTAGTGGTGCACGTCGCCCGAGAGCACGAGGTGCGGGACGTTCTTCAGGTCGAGCTCCAACGCACGCGCCGACTCGACGCCGGTGTGGCTCGGCTCCTGGAACGCGTAGACGGGATCGGGGAGCATCACCAAGAGGTGCTGGCGAAACCGCTGCTCGCGCCACATCGCGAAGAACTTCCGCTGTCGGTAGTCCACGTGACGGAGCTGGCGATCGGCGGCGAGCCAGTCGATCCCAGGGGCGAGCGGCAGCGCGAAGTAGCTCGCCTGCTGCACCGGGACGTAGCCCTCGAGCGACAAGGTCTTCTGCTTGTCGACCTGGCCGCCGACTACGAACTTCTCGACGAATTGCACTACGTGCTCGAGTCGCGTCTCGCGGCCCGCGGCGAGAGTCGGCTCCTCCTGCTCGAGCGCGTGCTCGCCGAACCGACGCCGGAACAGACGCCCGAATCCGTCGAGGCCGTCGTACCAGTCGTGGTTTCCGGGGATGCCGAGGATCACCCGTCTGGTTCCCGGCGGGTCGAGATCGCGCACCTTCGAGAGAGCGCGGTTGAACGGAACGATCACCCGAGCGTGGATCTCGGCCGCGGTCGCGACCGGGTACGCGGTGTCCCCACCAAACACCAGGAGCTCACCGCGCCCGAGGTCGAGCGTCTCGCCGGGGCGTTCGGGATCGGGCAGCATCCACCGCGCGAAGACGAGATCGGCGACCGCCTCGGCCACGCTCACGTCGTCACCGGTATCGGCCAGGTAGTCCACGATCAGATCGCGATCGAGCTTCTCGGTCAGGCTGTCTTTGCCTGGATTGGAAGCCGAGAGGAGCGCCGCGATGTCACTCGCGAGCGTGCGGGGATCGTCCGCGTGCATCCAGTCGCGGGAGTCGATGTCCTCGGTCGCGATCGCACTGGCGATGAAGTGCTGCGCGTGCCCCCAGAACGACCGGAACCCGTACCAGACGATTCCTCGCGGCGCGTGGCTCCCGCGAACGAAGTAACCGTGCGGCCGATCCTCCGGCGGGGGCTCGGGCCGCAGGGCCTCTCGTCCCGCTTTTGATCCCATCGAACCGAGGATAGTCGGTCGGTCATGGATCTGGGCAGACCATTCTCGTCGACGGTGGGTGGACCGTCGCCTACTGAGCGAACGTGATGGGCAGCTTCACCGCCGAAGAGCTCGAAGGTTTCCTCCAGCGCATCCCCGCCGAGCGCGTCGTGGCCGATCTCGGTCGTGCGCCGGTGCACGTCGTCTACGGCGGCGCGCACCTGTTCTCGGCCGACACGCCGAACAAACTCGGGGAGCTCGCACGACGCGCGCTCGGCACGTTCGCCGCCACGCCTGAAGAGTTGGGCGAGGCGCTGGGGCTCGATGCCGACGTCCGCATCGACGTGCACACGCGCCTTCGGCGGAAGCTCGACCGCGAGCCGATCGAAGACTTGCGGATCGACTTCGAGGACGGGTTCGGGGTGCGCAGCGACGACGAGGAGGACGCGACGGCGGCGCGCTCTGCCACGGCGCTCGCCGAGTTGCTCGCGCGCCCCGACCGACCGTTCCTCCTCGGCGTACGCATCAAGGCGCTCGACGCGGTGAGCGCCCGGCGCTCGATTCGTACGCTGGACCGGTTCGTCACGGCCCTCGTTCTCGAGCACGGTCGCGCGCCCGAGCGGTTCGTCGTCACGCTGCCCAAGGTCACCGCCGCGCCCCAGGTGGTGCTGCTGGCCGATCTGCTCGAGCGAATCGAAGCGCGCGTGGGCATCCCGCGCGGCTCGATCTCCGTCGAGCTGATGGTGGAGCACGCGGCCGCGCTGCTCTCGTCCGACGGCCGAGCCCATTTGCCCGAGCTCGTCGCGGCCGCGCGCGGTCGTTGCATCGCGGCGCACCTCGGAACCTACGATCTCACGGCGAGCCTCGGCATCGCCGCGTCCGAGCAGACCCCCGATCACCCGGCGGCCGATCTCGCACGCCTGCTGATGCTCACCTCGCTCGCCGGACGCCCGGTCCGCTTGTCCGATGGCGCAACGACCGTGCTGCCCATCCCGCCGCACCGGGAGCCGAAGGACGCCTCCGCGCGCTCGGAGAACCGCGTCGTGGTGCACCGCGCGTGGCGCCGCCACTACGGCGATGTCCGCCGCGCGCTCCGCATGGGCTTGTATCAGGGTTGGGACCTGCACCCCGCCCAGCTCGTCTCGCGGTACGCGGCGGTGTTCGCGTTCTATCGCGAAGCGCTGCCGGCTTCGACCGCGCGTCTCGCGGCGTTCCTCGGCAAGGCGGCGCAGGCCACCCGGGTCGGCGAGGTCTTCGACGACGCAGCGACGGGACAAGGGCTGCTCAACTTCTTCCTCCGCGGGGTCGCCTGCGGGGCGATCGACGAGCAGGAGGTGCTCGCGGCTGGGCTCTCCCTCGCAGAGCTCGCGACTCGGTCCTTCACCACGATCGTGCGTGGCCGCTAGAGCACCCAGCCGATCTCCTTGGCGGTGAGCGGTCCGACGCGGAGCACGTCGAGCGAGTCGGGCGGCTCTTCGCGCCCTGGGGAGAGCACGCGACCACGGGCCATCGGATCGGCGAACATCTGCGGCCACGGCGCGTTCGGCTCGGGCAGACCATCGGGGATGGTGGTGCGCCCCGTCGCGTCGTACTTGTCGAGCGCTCCGACCGTGTGGAACAGCTCGTGGGTCGCGACGAAGAGCGCGTAGTCGACCATCGACGTGTCGAGGTCCACCTCGAGCGTGCCGACGGCCCCACCCTGCTCGCTCGCGCCTTCGACGAAGCGGCGGCTGGAATCGCGCGGCGCACGAACCACCACGTAGATGCGCGTGTCGTACGCCTCGCTGGCGAAGCCGTCTGCGCGATCGATCGCGCGGGTCCATCGCCACGTGTTCCAGGTGTGGGAAGCGAGGTCGAGCACCCCATCGCCCGAGAGCTGCGGCCGCGGCGAGCGCTGATCGACCGGCCCGCGGACCACGAAACGGAAGGGTCGGTCCGGCGTGGCCCGGTGGCGGTGGAGCTCCGCGGCGAGGCGCTCCTCGAGCACCGCCGCACGGGCGCGAAACAACTCGATGGCGACCGGGTCGACCGGACCGTCGCGCACGAGCACGAACGCGACGTCGAGGGAGCGGTTCCACTCGTTGCGCCCACGTCGGCGACGCACGGTGGCGGCTGCGTAGAGCAGCACCACCGCGAGGACCGCGAGGAGGAAGGCCACGCGGAAGCGGAAGAAGCGCGAGCGAGCCGTCTCGCGAGCGTAGCGCGCCCCGCCCCGTCGCGTACCATGCTCTGGCCCAACACGCTCGGAGGACCCGATGATCGAATGGAACGAGATGCACCTCGCGATTCGCGAGCAGGTGCGCAGGTTCGTCGAAACCGAGATCGCGCCGAAGCGAGAGGCGCTCGAGTTCGGTGACGAGCCGCCGTACGAGGTGCTGCGGAAGATGTTCGCGACCTTCGGGATGAAGGACATGGCGCTCGCCCAGTTCCAGATGCGCATCGCCAAGGAGAAGGCGCGGCAAGAGGCCGGCGAGCCGCCCAAGCCGAAGAAGCCACGCGGGGGCCCCGAGGCGTTGAACGAGGCGGCGATGCGCGCCATCCCGGTCATCGAGCTGTGCAAGTACTCGCCCGGCATGGTCACCGCGCTCGGCGTCAGCGTCGGTCTCACCGCGAACGCGATCCTCGCGCGCGGCACCATCGCGCAGAAGGAGCGCTGGGTGCCCGAGCTGCTCACGCTCGACAAGATCGGGGCCTGGGCGATCACCGAGCCCTCGTCGGGCTCCGACGCGTTCGGCTCGATGAAGGCGACCGCGCGCCGCGACGGCGACGACTACCTGCTCAACGGGCAGAAGACGTTCATCACCAACGGGCCGTACGCCGACACCATCGTCTTCATCTGCAAGCTCGACGACGGTTCGCCGCCGGAGCAGCGGAAGGTGCTGCAGTTCGTGCTCGACGGCGTGATGCCCGGTCTCGAGCGGAGCAAGCCGTTGCGCAAGATGGGCCTGCACGCGTCGCCGACCGGCGAGTTGTTCCTGAACGACGTGCGCGTGGGGCGCGATCGACTGCTTGGCGAGACCGAGGAGCAACCGGCGCGGAGCGCCGCCAAGGAGACCTTCGCCGCGGAGCGCACCGGCGTCGCCGCGATGGCGCTCGGAATCGTGGAGCGCTGCCTCCTCCTCTCGATCGAGTACGCCAAGACGCGCGTGCAGTTCGGCCGTCCGATCGGCGAGTTCCAGCTCGTGCAGCTCAAGCTCGCCAAGATGGAGGTCGCGCGGATGAACCTCCAGAACATGGTGTTCCGCCAGATCGAGCTCGCCGGCGAGGGCAAGGACATGACCCTCGCCGAGGCGAGCGCGTGCAAACTCTACGCGGCCGGTGCCGCGGTGGAGGTCGCTCTCGAGGCGGTGCAGCTATTCGGCGGCAACGGCTACATGGCCGAATACCAGGTCGAGCAACTCGCACGCGACGCCAAGGTCCTCCAGATCTACGGCGGAACCGACGAGATCCAGGTCTCGCAAATCGCCCGGAGCCTGCTCGCCTGAGAGTCGTCAGTCGTCAGTCGAGACAGAGACAGAGCGACCGAGTGAAGATCTGTCGGAAAATCCCCCGGACTGAAGTCCGGGGCACCGACTGCAAGACGAAGCCCTTCGGGCTGGCGGAGTTACGTGTCGACGACGACC
>Ga0208492_1000675_pt1 | contig 26736 bp, 16 predicted proteins | sample Subbioar_CSW14AB_FD_184820 | JGI IMG/M metagenome (GOLD analysis project Ga0208492, IMG submission 184820) | Serpentinite rock and fluid subsurface biosphere microbial communities from McLaughlin Reserve, California, USA - CR12Mar_CSW14AB (SPAdes) | ecosystem: Environmental > Terrestrial > Deep... | reverse complement strand
TTGTAGTGGGCAATTGGAAAGCCATACGTTATTATAAAGGCACAACTCCCGATAGAACGGAATTATTTGATTTATCAAACGATTCTGCGGAAAAAAATAATCTGGCAGAACAGTTGCCAGATAAGCGCCAATATATGGAAAGCGTCATGCAGAAGGAACGTATGCCTTCTACCCATTCCTTGTTTCAAATTAAGTAAACTATGAAGAATAAACTAACAGAATTATTTATAGAACAGTTTCAGTGTACACCAACTGTAATTGTAAGGTCTCCAGGAAGGGTGAATATCATTGGTGAGCATGCGGATTATAATAATGGATTTGTGCTGCCTGCTGCTATAGACAAAGCAGCTTATATTGCTATTTCATTGAGAGAAGATGATGAAATTCATTTAACAGCAGTAGACCTGAAAGAAAACTTTTCAACTACAATACATCAATTAAAACCAATTGGTGATATAAGCTGGCCCAACTACATTTTAGGTGGAGCTGCTCAGTTTGTAAAAAAGGGTATTCCCCTGAAGGGATTTAATCTGTTACTTACCAGCGATGTACCTATTGGTGCTGGGCTCTCCTCTTCCGCGGCGGTAGAATGTGCTACAGTGTTTGCATTGAATCATTTATTACAGACAGAATTTAGCAGGATTGAAATGGTGAGTATGGCACAGAAAGCTGAGCACGAGTATGCCGGTGTCATGTGCGGAATAATGGATCAGTTTGCCTCGATGATGGGTAAAGCAAGTCAGGTAATTAAACTGGATTGTCGCTCATTGGAATACCAATATGTGCCATTCAAATTGGATGGAATCAAGATTTTACTTTTAAATACCAATGTGAAGCATTCACTGGCTTCTTCCGAATACAATACCCGAAGAGAGGAATGCGAGAAAGCCGTTGAATTAATTAAACCCCATTATCCTTCCGTAGTCTCTCTTAGAGATGCAACAGTTGAAATGCTGAACCAATATGTATTACCTGTTAATGAATTGGTGTATAGAAGAAGTCGTTTTGTAGTTGATGAAATGGGACGATTAAATGATGCTTGTCTTTATTTGGCCAATAATGATATTGCATCTATGGGCGAATGTATGTTCGAAACCCATGAAGGATTAAGTAGGCAGTATGAAGTAAGCTGTAAAGAACTGGATTTTCTGGTTGATTATGTAAAGGATAAACCAGAAGTGCTGGGTGCCAGAATGATGGGAGGTGGTTTTGGGGGTTGTACCATCAATCTTGTGCAGGAACATGCGATTGCACAACTTGTTAGTGAAATTAAACCTGCTTATGAAGCTGCCATGAATCTTCCTTTAGACTTTTATATTGCTTCAATAGAAAATGGAACTGAAATAGTATAAGTTATGTTTAACAGATCGGAACATCCACACACTCGTTTAAATATATTAACTGGCGAATGGGTTTTGGTTTCGCCACATCGGATGAAAAGACCTTGGCAAGGAAAAATAGAGGCATTGCCAAAACAAGATAGACCTGCTTATGACCCCACCTGTAATTTATGTCCAGGGAATGCACGTGCAGATGGAACAGTAAATCCGTCTTTTACTGGCCCATATGTTTTTACTAATGATTTTTCTGCTCTATTGCCAAATACACCAGTTGGTGGAGAAAATATTAATGACTTATTAATTAGTAAAAGTGCAAGTGGTATTTGTAGGGTTATCTGTTTTTCTCCTGATCATAGTTTAACCCTTCCTTCTATGTCGCAGGAGGCTATTGAGCAGGTGATAGCATTATGGAAATCGGAATTTATTGCTTTATCTGCTAATCCCAGTATCCGATATATACAAATTTTTGAAAACAAAGGAGAGATGATGGGATGTAGCAATCCTCATCCACACGGACAAATTTGGGCTTCTTCAGATATCCCTGTAGAATTAGAAAAAGAAACCCGTCAGCAGGAGGATTACTATGCAAAAAATGCTAAAACACTTTTATCAGCATATTTGGAAATTGAGCTCACTCAGAAAGAGAGGATCATTTTGGAGAATAAGCATTTTGTAGCACTTGTTCCTTATTGGGCTGTATGGCCTTATGAAACAATGATTATTTCAAAGCGTGCTGTTCAGCAGATTACTCAGTTTACAATAGAAGAAGATAAAGCATTTGCCGAGATACTGAAAGCATTAACCATCAAATATGATAAGCTGTTTGATGTGTCTTTTCCCTATTCAGCCGGAATGCACCAGATGCCCGTAAACAATGGGAATTACCAAGGCTGGCATTGGCATATGCATTTCTATCCACCATTATTAAGAAGTGCAACCGTTAAGAAGTTTATGGTAGGTTATGAAATGTTGGCGAATCCTCAAAGGGATATTACTCCAGAGCAGGTAGCCCAAACATTGAAGGCGCTTTAAACTACATTGGCCAGATTATGATTGTATTTTGGGCTTTTAGTTTAGGTAAAGAATTTTTTACCCCATTAATTATGTGAAAGGGTAAAATGAAAAGTAAGTCCTTTATCAGTATCTGATTCAGCATATATGGAGCCTCCATGCTTATCAATTATCCTTTTGACAATTGCTAAACCCAGACCATTTCCTTCAAATTTACTATGATACCTTTTGAAGGGGGTAAATAAGGTTTTCATTTGTTCTTGGTTAAGGCCTACTCCATTGTCTTTCACATAGTAGAAAGTCTGGTGTTCTTTCTGATAGGAGCCAATTTCAATAGCGGGATTTTCTTTTTTTGAAGAGTACTTAAAGGCGTTTGATAAAAGATTATTATAAAGTTGTTTTAGTGCTGCTTCGTTTCCAAACGCATTTGGAAGTGTATATAGTTTAACTGAGCCCTTAAATTCAAGGGGTTGTTGTTGTTTAATTACTTCCTCTACTAGATGCTGAAGATTCACTTCTGTTTTATCAAGTGGTTGCTTGCCCAAACGGGAAAAAGTTAATAAGTCCTGTGTTAACACTTTCATATTTAAAACAGTAGTTTTGACCATTTGTAAAAACTCCCTATTTTCTTCATTAAGGGTTTTGGGATCTACTAAATCCACTACTGTCATAATTTTATTAATTGGGTTATTCAGGTCATGCGCAGCTGAGGAGGAGAAGGCTTTTATATCTTCTAGTTGTCTAATTTCTTCGGTGATATCATTGATGCTTACTACATAAGCTATGTTGGAACCTTGCTCATCTACCAACGAGTTACTCTTTATATCAATTATTATTTTTTCACCATCTTTTCTAATAACTTCTGTTTGATAATTTTCAGAAATACCATTCTTTCTTCTTTCTAACCGCTCATAGAATTCTTTTCGTCTTTCGATAGGTATAATCATATCTACTACAACTTTACCCATTAATTCTTCCTCTGTATATCCAAGTATTTTGCAATAGCTTGGATTACAATAAATAAGTTTCCCATTAAAGTCAATGCTCCCGACACCCTCTTTTAGAGATCCGACCAAGTCTCTGAATTTTCTTTCGCTCTGTATTAACTTTTTCTCTAATGCTAAACTTGTTTTTTGTTTGTTATTAAGCAGATGAGCATAATTATAAATCAGTATAAAAACAGCAAATGTGAGAATCATCGTAAATAATTCTGATCCAAACTCTGCTGTAAATAAATGCAACTGGGCGCCTTTTATCCTAAGATAGCCCAAAATGGGAGGGAAAATAAGCATGAAGATAGTTACCCTCCTAAATAATATACTACCCTCTAATATAGAAGCAAATAATTTGGGTAATCCTTGTTGCACATTGCTCAGAAAAAGCCCAATACTAAACACCAAAAATAAAATAGCAGTCGATAATGCAATGGTAGAAACGCCTTCTACTCTATAAGCTGAATCACGCCCGTAAAGATATCCTAGTATTGATGCATAGGCTAAAACAAATGTAATAATACTGAGCGTTTGATGAGTCCAAACTTGCCATTTTAACTTTGATTGTCCACTTAACATGGTTATTCCAGAAAAAGTGAATAGCAAGGTCGTTATGGGAGCCATATGCGCATTAATGGCACTTTCTTCAATTTTATTTTGAAATAAAAAATGATCAAATCGTATAAAGTCTATGGAAAATAGATAAGATATAAAATGAATAAAGCCGACAAAAAAAACAAAGCCAGCACTAATTGTTGTTGTTTTTTTATTCTGAAATTCATCAAATTGTATGAGCCAGAAACCCCCTGCCATAAAAGTAATGGCAGTTAATGGATTCATAGGCGTCAAATTGGCCGATAAACTCTTAAATAGAACAATATTAAATAACCATCCAACTATTACAAGAGCGGACAGAATGGAAATACTCCATCCTAAAACATGTAGATATTTTACGCGTTTCGATTTAAACATAGTTCCATTAGCTTGGGGGAAGCAATAAATTCAATGGTTAAACTTTTAGTAAATTTATTTTTTAATGCTTTCTAAATTTAAGGTTTATTTTGAATAGCTTTTCTTTGAAGCTGCCATTTCTTAATTTTTTTTATGCGAATTCCTTTTACAAATTGGTCCGTTTTAGTTAGTGTTCTGGGCATTTTCTTTTTACAGTCTTGCAGCCAAGAAAAACCTTTGTTTGTAAACATTGATCCTTCAATTTCAGGTTTACAGTTCTCCAATAATATCGTTGAAAATAACCAGTTGAATGTGCTCAACTACGAATACATATATAATGGAGGGGGTGTGGGTATTGGAGACTTTAATAACGATAGCCTGCCTGATATTTATTTTACAGGCAATAGAGTGGCCAATAAATTATTTCTGAATAAAGGAAATTTACAATTTGAAGACATTACCGAAAAAGCCGGAGTAGACGGAAAAGGAAAATGGAATAAAGGTGTCAGTATCATTGATATCAATAATGATGGCTTACTGGATATTTACGTTTGTGCAGCCGTTTTGCCGGATAGTAATTCAAGAAAAAACATTTTATATGTAAATCAGGGAGTAGATGCAAAATCAGGAATTCCCGCTTTTAAAGAATTAGCACAGGAATACGGATTGGATGACGTATCCAATACCCATATGGCCAGCTTTTTTGATTATGACAACGATGGAGACTTAGATGTCTATTTGTTAATTAATGATTTAGATGGCACTTATCCGAATGAATTTAGACCCATCCGAAAAGACGGGAGCTGGCCCAATACAGATAAGCTCTTACAAAACAATTATGATACAGCGCTGAAGCATCCTGTATTTAAAGACGTTTCAAAACAAGCAGGTATACTTATTGAAGGACATGGATTGGGAATCAATATAACTGATATAAACAATGATGGTTGGAAAGACATTTATATCAGCAATGATTATCTCTCCAATAATATTCTTTATATCAATAATAAGAATGGAACTTTTACCGATCAATGTTCATTGTATTTTAAGCATACAAGTAAAAATGCCATGGGTAATGATATTGCTGATATCAATAATGATGGCAAACCAGACATTATTGAGACTGATATGATGCCGGCCGATAATTATCGACAGAAAATGATGCACTCTGATATAAGTTATCAGACTTTTCAAAACAGTGATCGCTACGGATATATTTATCAGTATCCTACAAACACGCTGCAGTTAAATCAGGGAATGATACCGACGGGATATGATTCCGTGAGCCGACCTGCTTTTAGTGAAATAGCCTATTATAGTGGAGTGGCTCATACAGACTGGAGTTGGGCACCCTTATTAGCTGATTTTAATAATGATGGATGGAGAGATTTATTTGTAACCAATGGGTTACCCAAAGACATGTCTGACAAGGATTTCATGGCGTATCGACAAAACGCTTATGCTGCTAGTTCATTGGATGAGGTATTAAGGCAAGTGCCAGAAGTAAAAATTAGTAATTATGTGTATCAAAATAATGGTGATTTAACTTTTACAGATATGACCCAAAAATGGGGCGTTGACTTTCCTACTTTTTCAGCTGGGATGGCTTATGCAGATTTAGACAGAGATGGCGATATGGATTTGGTTATTAATAATACCAATATGCCAGCAACGCTTTTGGAAAACAGGTCGATTCAAGAAAATGAATCAGCTCATTATTTGAAAATTAAATTCAAAGGGAGCAAAGATAATTTGATGGGAATGGGAGCTACTGTTCAGGTATTTGATGGCGCAAGAAAGCAAGTAGCAGAAGTAAATCCATATAGGGGGTATTTGTCTAGTGTAGAGGCAGGGCTACATTTTGGAATGGGCGCAACAGAGAATATTGATTCTATACTAATTGTATGGCCCGACAAAAAATCACAGCTAATCAAAAATGTTTCCACCAATCAGCAGTTAATATTAGATTATGCTGATGCAAAGCAGAGTAGTGCAAGCGAAATGTTGTGGTATAGTCCGTCGCAAATACAGCATCAAGATTCGGCATTACCAATGCTTATGACTGATATAACTAAACTGACTAATTTGAATTTTGGATTCTCCGAAGTGGATTTTATAGATTTTGATATTCAGCGGATGTTGTTACATAAGTTAACCCAAAATGGCCCTTCCTTAGCCGCTGGTGATATTAATGGGGATGGATTAGACGATGTAGTAGTAGGAGGTGGGTCACCTTTTCATGCTTCCCTTTTTGTTCAGACAACACAGGGAAAATTTACCAGAAAATATTTGCCGGGATATCAGCAACCACAACTTCAGGACGATGCTGGCATCCTTTTGTTTGATGCGGACAACGACAAAGATTTAGATATATATATAGCGGCAGGGGGTGCTGAAAACCAGCCACAAACAAAAGCTTATGCAGACCATTTTTACCAAAATGATGGCAAAGGAAATTTCAAAGAATTATTAGATATTATTCCAACAAATCTAATTTCAAAGAGCTGCGTTGTGGCCAATGATTATGATTCAGATGGGGATTTGGATTTATTTGTTGGGGGAAGGGTAACGCCTGGAAGGTATCCGTTGCCGCTGAGTAGTTTTATCTATCGAAACGATTCTAATAAAGAGGGGGTACGATTCACTGATGTAACGAAACAAATAGCCCCATCACTGGTAAATACTGGTATGGTAACGGCTGCTATATGGTCGGATATCAACAACGATGGTAAATCAGATTTATTCATAACCAAAGAATGGGGAGCACCCATGATTTTGCAAAACAATGGAAAGCAGTTTATTCCTGTGGCTACTACACTAGATGCTGCAAAAGGTTGGTATAATAGTATAGTTGCTGCGGATATGGACAATGACGGCGATATGGATTATTTGTTGGGTAATTTTGGAAAGAACGCGTTTCTAAAAGCATCTGCTGAACGCCCTGTATCAGTGTATGCGAAAGACTTCGACAATAATTTTAGTCTGGATGTTCTTTTTTCTCATTGGCAATTGGATAAAGTAAAAGGGCAACTCAAGGAAGTGCCTGTTGCTGGTAGAGATGTACTACTAAGAGAAATGAGTTCCTTTAAAGTGCGTTACCCTAATTATGCCAGCTATGCAAGTGCATCATTACAAGAATTAATAACACCAGATCAATTGAAAGAGGCATTTATGGCATCGGTGACTGAACTTCAGTCTTATTGGATAGAAAATAAAGGGGGCTTTACATTTGAAACCCATCCATTACCGGCTGCAGCCCAAATGGCTCCCGTATTTGGACTAGTAGCAACAGATGTGAACGGAGATGGCTATGCCGATATTATTTTGAATGGGAATGATTATGGAATATCACCTTATTTAGGACAACAAGATGCTTTACATGGACTGGTTTTATTGAACACAGGTAAAAAATCTTTCAAAGAATTGTCAATAGCTGAAAGTGGATTTTATAGTCCTGGGAATGGAAAATCCTTGGTGTTGTTAAATGTGCAAAATAAACCAGCAATTCTCTCTGGACAGAATCGTGATTTTCTTCGCATTTTTCAACTGAATCTATCCTCATCAAGAACCATTTTTTTAGATCCCAATGAAACCGCTGCCGTTTTTTATTATAAAAATGGACAAGTGAGAAAGGAAGAGTATTCTTATGGGCAAGGATTTTTATCACAGTCATCCCGTTTTTGTATAATGGATGAGAAAGTAGATCATGTAATGATTTACGCAAACAAAGGGCTATCTCGAAAAATTAAATAATATTATATGATCGGTTTTGCATTTAAGAAAAGTTCTTGCTTAATGAAAGATTTCTTCTTCATGAAAACTGCTTCCATCATCAAGGGGTATTTAGTAATAATAGCCTTAGTTACTTTGCTTGTCTCCTGCCAACAACAGCAGGTTACTGCAATAAAGGAAGATGAATTGTTGTATAACTGCGAGCAACAGCTAACCAATGTAATTGTACACGATATTAATAGTCCGCCTGTTGCTGCTAGAATGTATACATATAGTAATCTGGCATTTTATGAAGCACTCCGACCCTCTTATCCAAAAGCTATCAGCTTTTTACCAATTTTAAAAGGATTTGAAAAAATCTCGCCAGATCGGGATGCCAAGAATATACATTACCCTTATGCTGCAGCAATGGCATTTATGAATGTTGCTGAAACTTTGGTGTTTTCAAAAGACAGTATTCGTGTTGCAAAAGATAGTTTACAAATCCAATTTGATGGATTAGCATCGGAAGTAAAGGAGCAATCAACTGAATGGGCCAACCAAGTTTCTTCTGTAATTCTTAAAAGGGCAGCGGAAGATGGATACAAAGTAACCAGGGGTATGCCCAAATTCAGCGTATTTAAAGAAAGGGGGATATGGCAACAAACTCCACCCGATTATGAAGAAGCCATTGAACCCAATTGGCGCTATATCAAGCCCTTACTTATGGATTCTGCTTCACAGTTTAAACCAGCAAGACCACCAGCATACGACTTAAATAAAAATAGTCTTTATTATAAGGAATTACTTGAGCTGTATCAGATGAGTGTAACATTGACAGAGGAACAAAAACAGATTGCCAAATTTTGGGATGATAATCCTTTTGTTTCTGAGCATAGAGGTCATTTTACCTATGCTACCAAAAAGACAACACCAGTGGGGCATTGGATGGGTATAATTGGCATATTAGGGAAGCAATCCAAGTTGCCCCCAATTGAAATTGCCAAAGCTTATGCAATGGCTTCTGCTGCTGTATTTGATGGTTTTATTTCTACTTGGGAAGAGAAATTTACCAGTAAGACGGTAAGACCCATTACTGTAATCCGAGAAAATATTGCTTCGGAATGGAATGCATTTTTACAAACACCACCTTTTCCTGAATATACGAGTGGACATAGTGTAATATCCGCTGCAGCTGCCACCGTATTAAGTAGTATTTTTGGAATGCAAACCCCATTTAGAGATACAGTAGAATTAAAATATCTCGGTATGGAGCGCTCTTTTCCTTCCATTAATGCCGCAGCCAATGAAGTTAGCATCAGTAGAATGTACGGAGGAATCCATTATCGATCCGCTGTTGAAAATGGTCAGAAACAAGGGCAGGCAATTGGAAATTACTTTATAAAAAAGCTACAGAAATGATTCAGGTCACCAAAATTTTCAGATTCGAAACAGCACATGCCATACATGGTTATAATGGACATTGCAGAAATATTCATGGACATTCTTATGTACTGCATGTAACGGTTGGTTCAGATACAGATGATGTTGCTTATTTACCTAAGCCTGGTTTTGTAATTGACTTTAAGGATTTAAAAAAAATAGTCAATAAAATTATCGTGGATCAACTAGATCATCGATTGATTTTGTCGAAAGATTTTTTAGCTGAACATCCACATGCGGCAGCTTCCGAAAATTTGATTGTATGGGAAATGGAGCCAACAGCAGAAAATATTCTTTTATATATCCGAAATATGTTGCTTGCAGAATTGCCTGCTGAAATTAGATTGCGTAAGTTAAAGATTTATGAAACCAGCGATTCCTATGCTGAATGGGAAAGCAATGCTCGATAAAAAATTAAACAACCATTAATATTAGTATCACCACATTTCATTTAATCTCAAGTAACTCAAAAACAATGAATCGCAAAAGTTTCCTTCAAAAATCAGCCATGGCATCGGGTGCAATGGTTTTATCGTCCAATATTTTGTCTGCCAAACCCTTGGCAAACAAAGTGAAAATGGTAATCATAGGTACAGGTTTGCGCGGACAAAATCATTTAGATCTTTTACTACGCAGAGAAGATGTGGAGTTAACGGCTATTTGTGATATTAACGACAGAATGCTTTCAGCGGCAAAGGGCATGATTGAGAAGTCTGGAAAGAAAATGCCGAAAGTATACACGGGCTCTCCATTGATTTGGAAAGAGATGGTAGCAAAAGAAAAACCGGATGGTGTTGTAATTGCCACTCCATGGGAGTTACACAAAGAAATGATTATTGGCTCATTACAGGCAGGAATAAAATATGTAGGTACGGAAGTAATATTGGGTACAACTTTACAAGACCATTGGGATGTGGTGAAAGCTGCAGAACAATACAATGGCCATGTAATGATGCTAGAAAATGTATGTTATCGCAGAGATGTGATGGCTGCTTTGAATATGGTAAGACAAGGACTATTTGGTGAAATTATTCATTTGCAGGGCGGTTATCAGCATGACCTTAGAGAAGTTAAATTCAATGATGGTGTTAAGCCCTATGGTGGCGGTGTTGAGTTTGGCGAGAAAGGATTTTCAGAAGCGGCGTGGCGAACAACCCATTCCGTTTACAGAAACGGCGATTTATATCCCACCCATGGCATTGGCCCAATTGCACATTATATCAATATCAATCGGGGAAATCGATTTTTGTCTCTATGTTCCTTTTCTTCTAAAGCAAGGGGTTTACACAATTATATTGTGAAGAAAGGAGGAGAGTCTCATCCCAATGCGAAAGTGCAATTTAAATTAGGCGATGTGGTTACTACTTCAATTGATTGTAATAATGGGGAAACCATTTTATTGCAACACGATACCAATTTACCTCGGCCTTATTCAATTGGATTCAGAGTACAGGGTACAGAAGGCATATGGATGGATCTGAACAAATCCCTTTATATTGAAGGTAAATCTCCAAAAGCACATCAGTGGGAATCTCAAACTGAATGGTTTAATAAATATGATCATCCACTTTGGGTAAGATGGAGCAAAGAAACTGCGGGAGCTGGACATGGTGGAATGGACTTTTTTGTAATTCACGCTTTTGTTGAGTCTATCAAAAATCAAACACCCACTCCAATGGATGTGTATGATGCAGCATCTTGGAGCGCTATTACACCATTGAGTGAGCAGTCTATTGAATTGGGAAATCAAACGATTGAGTTTCCTGATTTTACAGGAGGTCAATGGATGTATCGAAAACCTGTATTTGCCTTAAATGATCAATATTAATGGAAATTGTACTGCAGAAATTTGGGATACCTACTGATGCATTAATTATTCCGATTACTTCAGGAATTATTAATAAGACCTATAAGCTAAGCAGTGGTAAAGGAGATTTTATACTGCAACAAATCAATGATCATGTTTTTGTTAGCCCGGAATTAATACAAGAAAATATTGCATCCATTGCCGCGTATTTAAAAAAGAACTACGCTCATTATTTATTTCCCTCTCCTATTGCAAATAGCGAAGGAAGTCATTTATTGCATATTCCAGAGCAAGGTTATTACCGGGTATTTCCTTTCATAAATGGAACACATACAATTGATGTAGTTGCCAATCCTAAACAGGCTTTTGAAGCCGCAGAACAATTTGGGAGGTTTACGGCATATCTTGGTGGATTTGATTGTAATAAACTAAAAGTGACCATCCCCAATTTTCATAATCTTAGATTTCGTTATCAGCAATTTCAAGAGGCAATTGCTGCAGGTAATCCAGACAGAATTAGAAGCGAGAAAAATTTAATCGAAAAATTAATACAGCTTAATTTTTTGGTAAAGCAGTATGACGCCATAACTACTACTCCTTCTTTTAAGAAAAGAGTAATCCATCACGACACCAAGATTAGCAATGTGTTATTCAATGAGCAGAATAATGCAGTTTGTATTATTGATTTGGACACCGTTATGCCAGGATATTTTATAAGCGATGTGGGCGATATGATGAGAACTTACCTATGTCCGGTTTCAGAGAATGAACAAGATATCAGTAAGATAGAAATTAGACCTGCTTATTATTATGCTATTGTAGAAGGGTATTATAAAGAGATGCAACATGAGCTAACAACAAATGAAACAAAACATTTTTTCTTTGCTGGACAGTTTATGATATATATGCAGGCTTTGCGTTTTTTAACAGATTATCTTAACAACGATCAATATTATCAAATTCAATATTCGGGACAAAATTTAGTACGTGCCATTAATCAAGTTGTATTACTTGAAAGATTGATGGAATACGAAACTGAGTTTAAAAAAATGAAACTATGATTCGTACTTTCTTTTTCTCTTTTTTCTGCTTTTTTTCTTTGTCTTTATTGGCGCAAAGTAAGCAGCTTAATCAAAAGAGTATAACTTATCAGCCCACACCCGCCAATCTCGAAGCCAGAAAACAATTTCAGGAAAATCGTTTTGGCCTTTTTATACACTGGGGTGTTTCTAGTATGCTGGGTGCTGGCGAATGGGTTATGCAGAATAGAAATATTAAAGTGAAGGATTATGTAAGACTGAAAGAAACTTTTTACCCAAGTCAGTTTAATGCCGCAGAATGGGTGTCTGCAGCAAAAAATGCCGGCATGAAGTATATCGTTTTTATTACCAGGCACCATGATGGCTTTTCTAACTGGGATACAAAACAGTCCGATTGGAAGATTACCAATACGCCTTATGGCCAAGATGTTTTAAAAAAGCTAGCTGAAGAATGTAAGAAACAAGGTATGCAGTTGGGACTATATTATTCTACGTTGGACTGGTTTAGGGAGGATTACCCTTATTCCACAGGCAGAACTGGACAGGGTACAGGTAGAAAGACCGGAGGCAATTATGATTCCTATTTGCAATTCATGAAAGCACAGCTGACTGAATTGTTAACCAATTATGGTGATATTATGTCAATCTGGTTTGATGGTCATTGGGATCAAACCAATCCGGAAGGTTCAGCAGACAGGTCTTCCAGAATTAACTGGAAGTATGAAGAAATATATTCTTTGATTCATCGCTTGCAGCCTCAGTGTTTAATTGGTAATAATCATCACCTGGATCCATTGCCAGGAGAAGATTTTCAGATGTTCGAAAAAGATTTGCCCGGACAGAATCACACTGGTCTAAGTTTTCAAAAAGCCTCTGATCAGTTGCCATTGGAAACATGTGAAACCATGAATAATTCATGGGGTTATAATATTACCGACCATGCTTACAAATCTACCAAACAGCTAATTCACTATTTGGTTAAGGCGGCAGCACTTAATACTAATCTGTTATTGAATGTAGGGCCTATGCCCAATGGAAAAATTCAACCAGAAAATATAGATACACTCAAGCAAGTAGGAGCTTGGATGGAAAAATATGGTTCGAGTATTCGGGGCACTTATGGAAATATTTTGCCTGTACAAGAATGGGGTGTAATTACGGCCAGGGATAATAGCCATTTTGTTCATATACTTGATAGTCATAACAAACCATTTGTTTTTATTCCACTTACAGGAAAGCAATTGATGAAGGCCACTTTGTTTTCAAATGGTAAATCTGTAAAGTTTAAGCAAGTGCCTGAAGGGGTATTTTTATATTTGGATGGAATTGTATTTGATTCAATTGACACGATTATCCAATTGAACTGACGCTATTTCAATCTGGCTTCATGTGTTTTCTTGGCAATATCATGTATTACCTGGTCAATTTCTGAAGCACAGGCGTTTAAGTCATTCAACAGAATTGATTTTTCTACTTCATCTAAATCAATTCTTTGCAGTAGATGAACAATGCCTAATATTTTAGCAACAGGGGCTCTCATTACATGTGATTGTAGCCAGGCAATATCTTGTAATTCCTTGTTCTTAGTTTCAATGGCACTGATATATTCCAGTCGGTCTGTTATATCGTTTACCAGTATAACGCGTGCATTTCTGCCTTTGTATTGAATGTAATTACTTTGTACATCAACATCAATGATTTCTCCATTTTTTTTGATATGCCTGAAAACACCAGATAAAAATTCCTTGGGATATTGACGTGCTATTTTTAACTGTTCTTCAAAAGCGGGCATATCTTGCGGAGGTCGAATATCCCTCAACGTCATTTTTAGAAAGTCATCTGAACTATATCCATAGTGTTTCTGAGCTGCATCATTCACGTCTAAAAACTCAAGCGTATCAATGTCGTATACCCACATTGGAAGGGGGCTAAGGTGAAAGAGTTCACTGTATCTTTTTTCAGATTCAAATAACTCGTTATTCTTTTTTAAACGTTCAATACAATAGATTATACTCTTGTATAAGCTATCTCCAGTTAGTTCATCTTTTAATAAATAATCCGCAATTCCTTTGGATATCGAATTGATGCTAAAATCAATATCCGAATAACCAGTAAGGACAATTACAGGCGTATCTTCACATATCTCTAATATGTTTTCAATTAACTCATCCCCACTTTTATCAGGCAAAGAAAGGTCTAGCAATACTACATCCATTTTTTGTTTGGATGTTTCAATTAGCTTCTTGGTTTCTTTGTAGTTCTGAGTATGGATTATATTCGGGTTGCTTATATGCTCTTCTAAGTAATCTGTAATGAGCAAATAGTCGCCGGGATTGTCTTCTACAACAAGAATATGATATGTTTTTTTGTCTTTAATCATATTGTTATTGGTGCGGTAGACTCACTGTTTGTATCCAAAAATTTTCTATTGATTCCATCACCGTATTAAAATCGTCAACATCATTAGGCTTGGTAATATAACAATTTGCATGGTTTTTATAGGAAGCCATGATGTCTTTTTCGGCAGAAGAAGTTGTTAACATGATAACGGGAATCTGTTTTAAAGATTCCGATTCTTTAATGTACTGTAAAACTTGATGACCATTTTTCTTTGGCAGATTAATATCCAATAAAATGATGTCTGGTGGCTTTACTTCATTATTTTCAACCAGACTGTTTAAAAACTCAATTGCCAATTTGCCATCTCTAATGACAGTTATTTTGTCTGCTAATGCGTGTTCTTGAAGTGCTTCTGTTGTTAATAGAATATCCCCTTCGTTGTCTTCAACAAGCAGTATATGATTCGGTTTTATTTTAGGCATGGATATTCTTTTTAATAGTAAAGTAAAATTGGCTGCCTTTTTGTGCAGCAGAGTCAACCCAAATATTTCCTTTATGTAAGTCTACAATCTTTTTACAAGTTGCTAGGCCAACGCCACTGCCTTCTTCATTTACTCTTTTGTTAATTCTGTAAAATAATTGAAATATACGTTGATGGTAATCAGGGTCTATTCCTTCACCATTATCTGCTATACAAAATTTCCAAGCGGCTGGCTCTGTTTCACAAGAGACACGTATTATGGGTTCTTGTACGCTGCTTGTATATTTTATAGCATTGTTTAGCATATTGGTAAATAGAATTTTTATTCCTGTTTCGTTCCCATAAATATCAGGTAAATTTTCTGTTTTTACTTGAATTGATTTTTCTGTGATTTTTTGATGCAAACTATCTAAGATATCATGAATTAATGCATTCGTATGAATCAGGGTTATTTCTTTTTGTGTTTCCGCAATTTTAGAATAACTAAGTAACTCATCAATCATTTTACTCATTCTTTTGGCGCCATCAACCGCGTAGAAAATGTATTGTTTTGCTTTCTCGTCTAGTAGTCCTGTATATTTTTGATTTAGTTTAGACATAAATTGACTAACCATTCGTAGCGGTTCCTTTAAATCATGTGAAACAATGGTTGTAAACTGAGACAATTCTTGATTTTTACTAATTAGCTCTTTTCTGGTATCTACAATATCTTGAATCAAACGGCCTTCTGGAATTATGGAAAAAACCTCATTTTGCTCATTAAATAAGGGTTTGAGATTAAATAAAATGGTAGTTGTTGCTCCATTAGCGCCTAATATTTCTACTTCATATTGAATAAACTCGCCTTTGGCAGCTTTTTCAATACTTGTTTTTAATTGCTCCTGTGTTTTTTTAGATATAGTCCACCAGTAACAATCCCAGAATTTTTTTCCAATTACCTCTTCTGGTTGTAATCCGGCAAATGCCAATGCCGAATCATTCGCTTCTGTCAATATGCCATCAGGGGTAAGAAATCCAATAAATTGAAAAGTGGATTGGAATATGCCCTTGAATTTTCCGGCAATTTCTAATAATTCTTTTTGAGAGGTCAATAAGGCTGCTTCTTTTTCTTTTTGTTCCTGAATGTCTTGAAAGGTTCCAAAGATTCTAATACAAGTATCATTTTTAAATTCTGGTGTTCCTTTAGCCCTTGTCCATAATTCAGAACCATCTTTTTTTAGAATTTGAACTTCAATATCATAAGATTTACCAAATTTGATAGCCTGATCAAAATGATATTGCATGGCTTTTTGACTTTCTCCCTCTTTGAAAAAAGCAAAAGCTTCATGTAAAGTTGGAATATAATCTTCGGAGACTCCGTGTATTCTTTTGGTAGTTGCAGACCAAAAAATTGATTTTTGCATTAAATCCACTTCCCACACACCTATTTTTGCTGCAGTATTGCTTTCTTCAAAAAGCGTATTCAGTTTTTGTAATCTTTCTATCTCAGCTGCTAAATCCCTTGTCATTTTCTGCTATTTAATCTATGAAACTGCTTTATTATTTAGATTCATTTTTTCGGGTATGGTGAAATAAAAAACACTTCCTTTCCCCTTCGCTGATTCTAAATATATTTTACCACCCTGTCCTTCAATTATTTTTTTAACAATTGCTAATCCAATACCAGTGCCACTATAGTCTTCTTTGTTATGCAGTCGTTGAAATATTTCAAATATTTTATCATGAAATTCCTCTTCAATGCCAATACCATTGTCTTGAATACTGAATTTCCAAAATCCATCCTCCTTTTTGCATTGTATAGATATGATTGCTTTATTATCCTCTTCTTGGTATTTCAATGCATTACTAATTAGATTTTGAAATACTTGGCGTAAAGATGCCTTATAGGTTTGAATAACAGGCATTGGACCAACTTCTATGGTTGCATTTTTTTCTTCAATTTGCTTTTTATACAAATCAGATATCTCTTCAATGAGTAATTTTACATTTACTTCCTCTTCACTCAATTCTTGCCTGCCAACTCTGGAGAATTCTAAAATATCCAAAATAATCTGTCTCATTCTTTTGGCACCATCTACAGCAAAAAAGATATACTTTTTTCCTTTTTCATCTAATATATGACCATATTTTTTTTCTATTTGAGTTAAAAAACTACTTATCATTCTGAGCGGCTCCTGCAAATCATGGGAAGCTATGTAGGCGAAATTTTCGAGTTCTTTATTCGATAAAGCAAGATCTTTGGCCTGATTGGTGAGCTGCTTATTCAATTGAGCCAACTCTATTTCATTCTGTTTTAATTTGCTAATGTCTTGCGTAGAACCAATCATTTTTATTGCAGTGCCATTACTAGTTCTAATTATATAGCCACGATCATAAACTATCGCAAAGGAACCATCCGCTCTTTTGCACCTGTATTGGTCTTCCCAATAATTCTTTGTAGGATCGTCAAAGATGATATTTCTATTTTTTTCAACCCTTTCTAAATCATCAGGGTGAATAAAATCGAGCCATAGTGATTTATTGCTTTTAGAAAAATTTGAATGGTACCCTAAATTTTCGAAAAATGAAGAACCCAGACGAATGGTTTCACCACTTATAATATCCCAGTCCCAAATCAAGTCATTGGTAGCTTTGGCTACCATGCTAAACCTTTCGTTATTTTCCAGCATTTTCTGCTGTGCCAATTTCTTTTCGTTAATATCCTGAAAACTACCGTATACCCGAATGCATTTTCCGTTTAAAAATTCACCTTCTCCAATACTTCTTACCCATTTCCAGTTTCCTTTAAAGGTTTCAATTAGTAGTTCCTCATCCCAAGGTGTACCTTTTTCAATACAATCTTGTACTTTTTGTTGAATCATATTTCTATGAAATCCCTCTTTGAATTTCGATATTCCCAATTCTAAAGTGGGTACAAAGTCAGGTTCTACTTCCCTTATTTCCTTAGTAATATCTGACCAGAATACAGTGCCTTTTATTAAATCAATTTCCCAGCTACCAATTCTGGCTAATTTGTTAGACTTATTAAGAATATCTTCTAAGTTCTTTTTTTCTGTGATGTCCTTACCAATTCCGTATATAAGGTTGTCTGCTTTTGAAGGGTTGAATGTCCAGGCCAACCATTTTACTTTCCCTTTTTTAGTAATCAATCTATTTTCAAAATTGACGATAGATTCCCCGATGCTTAATTTTTCAGCTTGTTTACGGGTAATTTCTTCGTCTTCCGGATGAATAAAATGCGTAAACGGAAGGTCTATGATTTCTTTTTGATCATATTCCAAAATAGACAAAATTGCCGGATTGGCTTTTTTAATATTACCATCCATTCCTGCAATTATGATTAAATCGGCTGAAGAATTAAAAATATTATTAAGCTCAATGGTTATTTTTTTACGAATGATTTCTGCAGCCAATAAATGACTTAGTTGCTGAAATAGACTACTCGAAATTTGTTTTTTTGTATTAGCATTACATATTCCTAGGCAGAGGACTCCAATCACCTGATTGCCGTGTAATAGTGGTATACCATACATTCCAGTTACATTGTATTGAGCAGCCAATGTTTTCCTCGAAAATCCTGGATGATTGGATAATTCTTCCCAATAAGTAATCTCCTTAGTTCTCCATACATGGCCTGGTAATCCCTGACCTTGATTGATATATCTAAAATGGTCATTGTTTTTATAAAACCCAATAACCTGATCGTTATTTCCCGCGAAAGCACTTAAGGATAAAGATTCATTACTGGCACTTAATAACCAAATTTCCCCTAGGCTAAATTCCTCTTTGAAAATTATTTTTTGAATAGATCTCGTGAGTATTTCCTCTAATGTTGAATCTTCTAAAAAGAGTTTGCTAATATCTGATAATAGTATTTTTTCAAGTTCAAGGGTTTTTGCTTCTGTTACATTTCTTTCAACTGCTATCCAATGAGTGAACCAGCCCCTTTCGTTAGCTATCGGGGTGATGGTAATATTGACCCAAAATTCTTCCCCATTTTTTTTGTAGTTGACTAAAGTTGTATCAAACTTTTGCCAGCTCTGTAAGGCCAATCTCATTTTGGCTAATTCCCCTTTATCTGTTTTGGTTCCTTGTAATATTCTGGGGGTCTGACCTATGGCTTCTTCTTTTGAATACCCCGTCATTTTTGTAAATGCTTCATTTACAAAAATTATTTTGGGACCTGGCAAATCATAAGGTTCAGCTTCTGTTATGATTATTGCATCACTTGTGTTGGTGATGACCGACTCCATTAATTTTAATTCGGTAAGTGCTTTTTCTCTCTCCGTTACATCTCTGAAATTAATCACTATCCCTTCAATAAAAGGGTCTTCCAATAAATTGGTTAATGTGAATTCAATGATGATCCAGTGATTATCTTGGTGTTTAAATCGGATATTATCTGCAACAATAACTTCTGCTGGTTTGGCCAAAGAAACTTGATAATATTTTAATAAGGTAGGAATGTCCTTAGGATGAATTTGGTCTAGCAACTTTAATTGCAGAAATGATTCGGTTGTATATCCTGTTAATTTGAATATGGATGGGGAAGCATAGGTGGACAAACCGGTTTTATTCAGAATTAAGATGGCATCTGATGCATTGTTAACTAATGCATGGTAGCGCTTTTCATTTTTTAATTGTAAAGCCTCTTGTTTCTTAATATCAGTAGCATCTCTGGCAATGCAGTACATGATTTTATCGGAGAAGTCCCAGTTGGCAGACCAAATAACTGGTATGATTTTTCCAGATTTGCTAATCAGTTTATTTTCAAAGTAGTTCATGCTTATACCACTCATTATGGTAGAACGAGCTTGTTGAGTTGAATGGTAATCTTCTTTAAAAACAAATTCTGTATAGTGACGTCCAATCATTTCTTCTGGTCTATACCCTAGAATTTCATAACAGGCAGAACTTACTGAAGTATAGATACCAGACTCATCTACTGTACAAATGATGTCAAGTGATGAGTCTAAAATTTTATTTAATTTATTTTTAGTTTCTTCAACTTCAATTTCCTTCAGTTTTGCTGCAGTAATATCTTGCACTACACCAAGTATGGTTGGATTGTTTGCTTCCGCGTTTTTCTTTAACGAAACGTAACAATTGATATAATGACCTTTTTTTTGTGTATCCTCAATTTTACATTCAACTTGTGCTTCCTTTCCTGTTTCAATAAGTGATATGGCTACTTGTCTTAGGGTCTCAAGATCCTCTTTTTCAATCTGAGCTTTAATCTCTTCAATATGTGGAATAGGAGCCTGTGTGGACCATCCAAAAATGAAGTAGATGCCTTCTGAACAAATTATTTCTCCCGATTGGGCATTATATTCAAATGTGCCAAAATGTGCAATAGATTCTGCAACCGACAACAACTCTTTATTTCTGTTTGTAGGCATGGATATGGATGCTGTTAAAGGTTTTTAAAGAAACCCTCTTAAATTTACAACAAAATAAGCACCGATGAAAAAGAGATTTACCCTCCTTTTATGCTTTGTTACCGTAATGGCCTTTGCAAAACCAAAGCATGAATATTACAAGTTAATCGTATATCATTTTTCTTCCACACAACAAGAACAAACGTTAGATCAGTTTTTGACGGAGACCTATTTGCCTCAGTTACATCAAAGTGGTTTTGCCAAAATAGGTGTTTTCAAACCTATTGCTAACGATACTGCAAAAGACAAACAGCTAATTATTTTACTCAATCACAACAACTTGGAGAAGTTAAGCCAGCCTGTCCAGTGGGGTCTTACAGAATTAGGCAGTTATAATCAACCAATATACAACCGCTACGAACAGTTTTTGCTAAGTGCTTTTAGCGATATGCCATTTATGAAAATTCCTGATGCCGCTATTTCCAAAACGGATCGCATTTTTGAATTGAGAAGTTATGAAAGCCCAACAGAAGCTACTTATAGAAATAAAGTACATATGTTCAATGAAGGAGGGGAAGTCAAATTATTTGATCAATTGGGTTTCAATGCAGTGTTTTACGCGGATGTGTTATTTGGATCTAAAATGCCCAATTTGATGTATATGACTAGCTTTAGCAGCATTGAAAGTAGGAACGAGCATTGGAAACAATTTGGAGAATCCGCCACTTGGAAGCGACTTTCTTCCATGGATTTTTATAAGAACAATATGTCTGCCTTACATAGTCAATTGCTGAAAAGCACTACTTATTCAGATTATTAATAATTAGTGTACCTTTATATCCTTGAGAAAAGGCATCGCCATATTATTCTTGACTATTTATGTCTGCACGGTAACTGAAGCGCATGAGTTACTGAAATTGCCTGTAGTATTTCAACATTTTATTGAACATAAGTCAGACAATCAAAGCTTAACTGTTTTTCAGTTTTTGAAAATTCATTACGGACAAAAGACGGTGAAAGATGATGACTATGCTAGAGATATGCAGTTGCCATTTAAAACAACTGGAGAATTTTTCGGTTCTTCAGTAACTGCTTTTGTTCCCTTAAATGCCTTAATTGTATTGTCAAATCCCACTGTGTTTTCTAATACAGAATGGAAAGGTCATCAACCTCCCAAATTATATTCCAATTACCAGGTGAATATTTGGCAGCCTCCCAAAGTATATGTTATTGCATAACATATAGACTTCCTTTTGATTAAGGTATTTTCAAATAATATTTAACGAACAATAATGCTGACAAGAATTATTGAGTTTTCCGTTAGGAATAAACTCATAGTAGGATTATTTCTAGTGGCACTCATTGGGTATGGTACCATAGAACTAACCAGATTGCCCATTGATGCAGTGCCAGATATAACAAACAACCAGGTGCAGGTAATTACAGTTGCTCCTTCCTTTGGCGCAACGGATATAGAGCGACTGGTAACTTTTCCCATAGAACAAGCCAACAATAATATTTCTGGTCTTCTCGAAATCAGAAGTTTTTCAAGATTTGGTTTATCGCTAGTAACAATTGTATTTGATGATAACACAGATATCTATTGGGCTAGGCAACAAGTAGCAGAGCGATTATTGCAGGTTCAATCCCAGATTCCTGCTGGCATTGGAACACCTCAGTTGGGGCCAGTTTCAACAGGTTTGGGTGAAATTTATCAATACGTTGTAAGGCCAGAGAAGGGATACGAAAAACAGTATGATATTACAGAGCTAAGAACCATTCAGGACTGGATAGTAAGAAGACAATTATTGGGCGTAAAAGGAGTTGCTGACGTGAGTTCCTTTGGGGGAAAACTTAAGCAATATTCTGTAGAAGTTGATCCTTCCAAATTGTTAAGTTACAATATCACCATCTCCGATGTTTTCAATGCTTTGGAATCCAATAACCAGAATACAGGGGGAGCTTATATTGAGAAGGGGCCAACTGTTTTATTTATTCGTACAGAAGGTTTGCTGGGTAATATTGAAGACATACAGAATATAGCAATCAAAAAAATTGCCGGAGGAACCCCACTCTTTATAAGAGATGTGGCAGAAGTTAAGATTGGTCATGCTACCCGTTATGGTGCAATGGCTTTCAATGATCAGGGAGAAGTGGCAGGTGCAGTTGTAATGATGTTGAAAGGAGCCAATAGCAATGTGGTAATTAAAAACGTAAAAGAGCGAATTGCACAAATACAGAAATCTCTGCCAAAGGGCGTTGTTATTGAACCCTTCCTCGATAGAACCAAAATGGTAAACAATGCCATAGGAACAGTTGAGAAAAATTTACTGGAAGGTGCATTGATTGTGGTTTTTGTACTCGTTCTATTCCTCGGTAATTTGAGGGCCGGATTAATTGTAGCATCGGTAATTCCACTCGCTATGTTGTTTGCGGTAATTATGATGAATCTGTTTGGTGTGAGCGGGAATCTGATGAGTTTGGGTGCACTGGATTTTGGGTTGATAGTGGATGGTGCCGTTATTATTGTAGAAGCTGTTATGCATCAGCTGAGTCATAGTAAAAAGTTTGCAGTGGTGAATCGTTTATCGCAGCAACAAATGGATAAGGAAGTGAATCACTCGGCTAGTAAGATGATGAATAGCGCTGTATTTGGTCAGATAATCATTTTAGTTGTATACCTGCCCATATTCACATTGCAGGGGATAGAAGGTAAAATGTTCAAACCCATGGCACAGACTGTAGCCTTTGCTTTATTAGGCGCTTTCCTGCTATCCTTGACCTATATCCCAATGATGAGTTCTGTTTTCCTTAGTAAAAATATTACACACAAAGCAACTTGGTCCGATAGAGTGATGGCGCAACTGGAAAGAAGATATAAGAAGTTGCTGACAACTGTTATCGCCTTCCCCAAAATTGTATTAACCGTTGTAATAGGTTTATTCATTACTGCCATGATTATTTTGTCTGGTTTGGGTGGAGAGTTTATTCCTGCACTTGAGGAAGGAGATTTTGCAGTAGAAACAAGGGTACTTACTGGAAGTAATTTAAATACAACCCTGGAGCGCACTCAAAAGGCAGCAGGGTTATTAATAAAAGAATATCCAGAGGTAGAAAAAGTGGTAACCAAAATTGGTAGCGGCGAAATACCTACAGATCCTATGCCTATGGAAGCAAGTGATTTAATGGTAATTCTGAAACCAAAGGAAGAATGGACTTCTGCAAAGAACTTTACTGAGATGGCTGAAAAAATGGGCAATACCTTAGCTGCTGTACCTGGTATTACGACTGGTTTTCAGTTTCCGGTACAGATGCGGTTTAATGAATTAATGACAGGCGCAAGACAGGATGTGGTGTGTAAGATATTCGGAGAAGATCTGGATAGTCTGGCTACTTATGCTGCTATGGTAGGAAAAATTGCCGGAACAGTAGAAGGTGCTGTTAGCGTGTACGTGGAATCTGTAACAGGAATGCCTCAGATAATGATTGAATACAACCGCAATACCATCGCCCAGTTTAATTTGAATATCAGTGAAATCAATAAAATTGTAAATGCTTCTTTTGCCGGTCAAAGTACTGGTTTGCTATTTGAAGGAGAGAAACGATTTGACCTGGTAGTAAGAATAAAAGGGGAAATGAAACAAAACCTGAAAGACATTCAGCAATTGCTTATTCCTACACCCAGTGGTATTCAGGTTCCTTTGTCTCAACTCGCAACAGTTACCATTAAAGATGGTCCTAATCAAATTCAGCGGGAAGATGCCAAAAGAAGAATTGTCATTGGCTTCAATGTTCGCGGAAGAGATGTGGAAAGTATAGTAAATGAGTTGCAGCAAAAAATTGAAAAGCAGGTGAAGTTTCCTGCCGGATATTATATTACTTATGGTGGTGCATTCGAAAATTTAAATGCGGCTAAAGCAAGGTTAATGATTGCCGTTCCTATTTCTTTGCTTTTGATTTTTCTTCTTTTGTATTTTGCCTTTAACTCTGTAAAGCACGGACTATTGATTTATTCAGCCATTCCCTTGTCTGCTATAGGAGGTATCTTTTTCCTTGCCTTAAGAGATATGCCATTTAGTATAAGTGCAGGAGTTGGATTTATCGCTTTATTTGGAGTGGCAGTATTGAATGGAATTGTATTGATTGCAGAATTCAACCGACTTAAAAAAGATGGCATGGACAACCTGAGAGAAATTGTATTAACAGGAACAAGTTTGCGATTAAGACCAGTACTGATGACTGCATTTGTTGCCTCACTGGGATTTTTACCTATGGCATTGAGTAATGGTGCAGGAGCAGAAGTGCAAAGACCATTGGCAACAGTGGTAATTGGTGGATTGCTGATTGCAACCTTCCTGACTTTATTTGTATTGCCAGTATTGTATATTATGTTCGAAAAGGGATTTAAAAAGCCTGGAACTCCGGTAAATACAGCAGCTTTAATGGCAGGACTGTTACTGTCCGTTTCTGCTTTACATGCACAGAGTACAAGAGGATTGAATTCTTCCCGTTTCACGCCAGATTATACTGTTAAAACGATTGGGCTGAAAGCTGCCATAGATTCTGCTATTCAGAATAATCTGACATTAAAGAATGAACAGTTAAAAGCCAAATACCAGGAACTTATGGTAGGCACTGCAGGTAACTTGCCCAAAACGATGTTGCTTAGTGAAATAGGTCAAATCAATAGTATATATAATGATAATCGGTTTGGTCTAAGCCAGTCTACTGCTTTCCCCACTGTTTACAAGCGCGAAAAAGCCTTGTTGCAGGAAGAATTCAAAAGCAGTGTGTTGAATATTGCCGTAAAGGAAGCGCTACTCAGAAAACAAGTGCAGCAAGTGTATTACACATTGGTGTACATGCAAAAGAAAAAGAACCTGTTGCAGTTTTCCGATAGTTTATACGCCGCTTTTTTTCAAAAGTCAGCCTTGCGTTTAAAAACAGGAGAGACAAATATTCTTGAGAAAACAAGTGCAGAAACTTTACTTGGACAAATTAATGTACAGAAGGAACAGTTGTTGAAAGACGAAGCTGCCATGCAGTTGCAGTTTCACTTGTTACTGAACACAAATGAGTTTCTAGTGCCTTCCAACGATAATACAACACTGGAAGTCTCTGCTATTTTGGATACTGCATTAATTAATAATCATCCTGTATTACAAAGCATACAGCAGCAACAGCAAATTGCGCAGGCAGGTGTAGCTTTTGAACAAAGTAAGTTATTGCCCGACCTATCACTCGGGTACCTAAATGGAAGTATCCGTGGTATTGGTGCAGACGATATATTTTATACAGGAAAAAGATTCAGCTCCATTCAAGTTGGGGTTGGTATACCTATTTTTAATAAAGCACAGAAAGCCAGAATTAATAGCGCAACACTCAATGAAAAAATTGCTGAATCACAATATCAACAAGTGAAGCAACAAATCAATACAGAATATCAGGTTGCAATGGCTCAGTATCAGAAATTTCAGTCAACTGTTCAGTATATGGAAAGAACGGGTTTGAAAAATGCACAAATCATTACTGAAACAGCTAATAAGCAACTGGCAGCGGGAGAAATCAATTATCTTGAATGGGTGCAGTTGATAAATCAGGCCACCATGGTAAAAAGCGATTATATAGAAGCTGTCAGAAGTTTAAACGAAGCCATCATCCAATTAATTTACTTTATTCAATCTAAATAATTATGAAACAATATTTTTTTATACTGGCTTTATCTATTGCTTTAATTGCCTGTGGAACTAAATCTGGTCCTATGGAGGAGCAAGCTAAGGGCAATGCAGGAATAGATACTATTACGTTAACGGATGCTCAAATCAAAAATGCTGATATTCAGACAGGGCCTTTACAAACCGGAGAAATTTCTTCCTTGCTGAAAGTAAATGGTAAAGTGGATGTTCCGCCTCAAAATATGGTATCAATCAGTGTGCCGCTGGGTGGTTATTTAAAGACTAGCAAGTTGTTGCCAGGAATGCATGTGAACAAAGGAGAAGTGGTTGCCACCATGGAAGACCAGCAATACATTCAGTTGCAACAGGACTATTTAATGGCGAAAGTAAAACTTAGCCAACTGGAGAAAGAGTATGTAAGACAGAAAGAATTAAATGCCAGTCAGGCATCCAGCGATAAAATGTTACAGCAGGCAGAAGCCGATTTAAAATCACACCGGATTCTTTCAGCAGCATTGGCACAGAAACTGCAACTGGTAGGCATACATCCTGCAAATCTTACAGAAA
>Ga0208492_1000673_pt1 | contig 26750 bp, 19 predicted proteins | sample Subbioar_CSW14AB_FD_184820 | JGI IMG/M metagenome (GOLD analysis project Ga0208492, IMG submission 184820) | Serpentinite rock and fluid subsurface biosphere microbial communities from McLaughlin Reserve, California, USA - CR12Mar_CSW14AB (SPAdes) | ecosystem: Environmental > Terrestrial > Deep... | reverse complement strand
GTTGCCGTCCTCGCACTGCTCGAGGCCCTCGAGCTTACCGTTGCCGCACTTCTCGCCGCGGGTCTCGACCGTGAGCTTGAACTTGCCGGTAGAGCCGCCGTAGCCGTCGACGATCGCGAAGTAAGGTTGATCCTTCTTGATCTCGATCGTGACCGAGATCGGCTCGACCTTCGGCGTGCTCTGATCGATGCACCCGAGCTCCGTCGTGTCGTCCTTGCACGCCGCGCGAACCGACAGGACCGCCGCGTACTCGGGCTCGAGCGTGATGATCGCCTTGCCGTCGGTCGGCGCCACGAACTTGTAGACGAGATCCTTCGCGAGGCCGCCGCCACATTTGCTGGCGTAGTTGGGGTTCGCCGTCGACGTGTCGGAGCTGACCGAACCCCGCCAGATCTGGTCGGAGGTCGTCGAGACCGTGAGCGCTACGGCCTCGCCGTCGCACACGTCCGCGGTGCTCGTCGGCTCGAACATGCAGGTCGGGGAGCAGCCGTCGCCGGCCTTGGTGTTGCCGTCGTCGCACTCCTCGCCGGTGTTCACGAACCCGTTGCCGCAGGTGCTCGCGTCGACCGAGGTCTCGGCGGCGTCGTCGCTCGAGGTGTCGGGAGTGGCGTCGAGCACCGCGGTGTCGGCCGTCGTCTCGACCGCCGAGTCGGCCGCGGGTGACGGCACCGCCTCGGGCTCGCTCTCGGCGCACCCGGTAGCGAACAGTACGATTGCGAGCGTGCTGCAGAATCGCGCGTTCATCACATCACCACCTTGAGGCAACCAAGCTCGATATCGAGCTTCGCGACGTCGCGTCGCGAAGCCTGCACCACCTTGCAGCTCGCGTCGCAGAGCGTGATCCGCGTGGGCTTGTCGTTGTCGTCATAATAGAAGCCGCCCACGCCGTCGGTGCACGCGGCCTTGTTCGGCACGCGACCGAAGCTCTGGGCCATCGCGCCCGGCTCCGGCGTGAGCTTCACCGAGACGCGGTCGTACTCGATGCGGTACTTGGGATCGGGCGTCTCGAGCAGGTAGTCGCAGCCGAGCGCACCGACGCGGATGTCGTCGAGCGCCTTCTGCAGCAGGTCGGCCGACGTGTACCCGCTGCCCACGTTGAACGACTTCGTCGTGCCGGCAGCCGCGGCGACCGTGTCGAGGTTCGCGAACGTCGCGCCGTCCATGCCGACCACGAAGGTCCGGATCTTCGGAGCGGTCGCCGAGCCGGCCACGCCGGCCATCGCCTCGGCGGCGACCTGTCCGATCGTCCCGCAGGCGCTCGGATCGCCGTCGGTCACGAGGATGACGACGCCCTCGGTGTTCGGCGTCTTGCTCAGGTAGTCACGAACGGAGCCGATCGCGCCCTTCAACGCGGGCGCCATCGGCGTTCCGCCGTTCGGCTTCGTCTCGAGCAGCGCCTTCTGCACCGGGATCGTGTTGCCGGGGATCGGCGCGATCGTGACCGTCGGCGCGTAGGCCTCGGAGGTACACATGTCCGTGGAGGTCGACACCGGCGGAAATAGCGTCAGGCCGACGTCGAGGCCGACGGTCTCCTTGCGATCGACGAAGCCGCGGATCGCCTTGCTCGCGGAGTCCCACTTGTTGAGGTCGAGCATCGAGCCCGAGCGATCGATGAGGACGAGCATCGCGAGCCCGATCTGCTTCGCGGCCACGGTCTGGCTGACGCACGCGTCGAAGGGCGCGTCCGCTGCCACGAAGGTGTCGACAGGCTCGGTGTCGGCGATGTTCAGCGCCACATCGGGGCCGCCGTCGAAGCCGCCCGAGACGCTGCCGTCCCCCTGCGCGCCACACGCGGGGAGCACCAGGATCGAAGCACAGGCGAGGATACGTCGAAACATGATCAGGGACCTCGTGACTCGAAGAGAGGAAATCGTCTGGGGAGGGGCCCGATGTGACTACGGCGTGAGCTTGATGGAGAGCGTCGCGAAGCCGCTCTCGCCGTCGCGGCCGTCGACGAACACGTAGATCGGGCTCTTCGCGCTCACCGGAAACTTGAGGAGGCGAGTTCCGGTCGTGAAGTCGTTGGTCGACGCGCAGCCGTATTCGGTGAGGACCTTGTCGCAGATCGAGCGTGCGTAGAGAGTGGTGTTGAAGCCGCCGCTGAGCTGCAGCTCGAGCTCCCCGCTCACATCGGGGATGACCTGGAACACGCCGTCGCGGCTGTTGCCACCGCACGTGCTCACGTAGTCCGGCGAGAGCGTCGCCGTGCTCATCTTGATCGTCGTCGTGCGCGGCGCCGTGCCGGTCCCGGTGAGCGTGACCTTCGCGCCGGGGCAAGTGTCGACGCCCACGATCGGCTCGGCCTTGCAGGTCGAGTCGCAGCCGTCGCCGTTCGTGACGTTGCCGTCGTCGCATTCCTCGCCGGTGCCGAGGACCAGGTCGCCGCAGCGCGGCGCCGCGACGGACACCTTGAGATCGAAGCGACCGAAGTCCGTGGCCGTGGCGCCGTCGACGACCAGGTAGTACGCGGTGCCCGCGACGACGGGGAAGCCGAAGCGTTCGTCGCCGAGGCCCTTCACGATGGCCGAGCAGGCGAGGCGATTCGCGTCGCCGGTGTCCGGCGAGCAGGAGCTTCGCGCGCCGAGCGTCACGTCGAACGTGGCGCCGGTGACCTCCGCGACGAGGTTGCCGGTGATCGGCGCCGTCACCTTGAAGAACGCCTCGCGACCCAGAGACGGGCACGCGATGGAGAACGACTTGAGGGCCGACATGTTGGTCGTGCCGAACGTGATCTTGTTCGAGTGCAGACCGGTGCCGTCGTCGGTGAGCGTGAGGATGCTCGGGTTCAGGCAGGTGCTGCCCGGGCCAGGCGCTTCGATCTTGCAGGTCGCGTCGCAGCCGTCGCCGGACGTCGTCCCGCCGTCGTCGCAGGTCTCGGCGCCCTCGACGACGCCGTTGCCGCAGGTCCCCGGCTTGATCGACGCATCGAGGATGAACGAGCCCGAAATGCCAAGGCTGGTGGTGCTCGAGGGCCCGTCGACGATCACGTAGTAGGTGCTGCCGCTGACGACCGGCATGGTGTGCGAGATCGGGCCGGTGCCGTTCCAGAGCTTGCACATGGTGGCCGTGCCCGCGACGGTCTCCACGCAGGTCGCGCGGATCGACAGCATGGCGGGGAAGTTCGGATCGAGCTTCGCCGTGAGCAACCCGTCGATCGGCGCCGTGATCTTGTAGACCGCGTCGGGCGCGCCATTGTTGCCGCTCCACTCGCAGCCGATCTTGACGAAGTCGTTGTTCAAGCCGGCGGTCGATCCCGTGAGCGTCGTCGCGTAGGTGCCGTCGGTCTTCGCGGCGAGCGTCAGCGCGGTCGCGTCCGAGCACTTGTCACCGGTCGTGGGCTCGAGCGTGCAGTCGTTCTTGCAGCCGTCGCCCGCGGTGGTGTTGCCGTCGTCGCACTGTTCGCCGCCGTCGAGCACGCCGTTGCCGCACACGGCCGGCGTGAGCACCGCGTCGACCGAGTACGGGCCCGCCGGGCTGATGAACGACTGCTGGTCGACGACGAGCCAGATCGGCATGCCCTTCGTGACAGGCGCCGTGAACCGCGCGGGCGTGAGGGTCTTGCTCATGGCGCAGTCGATGTCGTAGCGAGAATCGGGGGTGTTTCCGCACTCGCGACGGAGATACACGGCAGAGTTGAGATACCCAGCGCGCAGCTCCACCGCGAGGGAGCCGGTGACGTCGGGGAGGATCTGGTAGACCTGATCCGGGCCTTGGCTCACGCAGAAGTCGGTGCGCAGATCGTTCTTCGCCGAGCTGAGGTCGCCGGCAAAGCTGATCTTGCGCGGCGCGGTGCCGGTGCCGCTGAACGCGTAGACTGGTCCCGGGCACGCCTCGACGCTCGGCGTCGATTCGAGCGCGCACTTCGACGAGCAGCCGTCGCCGTTCGTGGTGTTGCCGTCGTCGCACTGCTCGGGCGCCTCGGCGACGCCGTCACCGCAGTACGATGCGCTCTGCTCCATCGCGAGCGTGAACGCTCCGCTCGACGCACCCACGCCGTCGACGAACACGTAGACGGTCTCGCCGGCCGCCATCGACACGAATCCGCTGGTCATGCCCGCCTCCACGCGGGAGCCGCAGGAGAGCTCGCTCGTCGAATCGGCGCAGGTCTTCCGCGTGGCGAGGACGGCGGGGAACGCGGCGTCGAGCTTCAACCGCAAGTTGCCGGCGACGGACGAAGTCACCGCGTACACGAGGTCGTTGCCGCTACCGCCGCCGCAGGTGAAGTCGTAGTGCGAGTACATCTTCGACGTGTCGCCCGTGACGAACGCGGTGCGCTTGCCGTCGCTGCCGAGCGTGATCGTGACGGGGATGCCGGGGCAGAGATCGCCGACGCCCTTCGACTCGAGCTTGCACGTGTTGGAGCAGCCGTCGTCCTTGAACAGGTTGTCGTCGTCGCACTCCTCGCCGTCCTCGAGCTTTCCGTTGCCGCATACCGCCTTGGGGGTCTCGGGCATCGCGTCGTCGACCGACGAATCGGACGAATCGGACGCGTCCATCACGGGCACAGAGGTGTCGACAGACGTATCGCTCGCGACTTCGACGCCGGTATCGAGCGGTGTCGTGTCGGCAACGGTCGATTCGGTGTCCTCTCCGCCTGCGCAGGCGACGGCGACACACCCGAAGAGCGCGGGAACGATACGTAGAAACGAGTGGCGCATGAAGGCTCCGAGGCGTTCCGGGAGGCCTCTCGCGACAGTTGCGAGAACACTCCCGAGCCGCGCGAATCCTGCGTGGCGACAGACCTCTACGCAAAGAAAATCGTGGGGTGACAAGTCAGGGTGACACGACAATCACGGCTATTTTCGTGTGTGACCGCGTCAGCGGTTTCACTGTCGCGTCGACCAAGCGACGAGCGGGCCGAGCCCCTCGACCGACGTCCCAGAGAGGAAACTCACAGGGAGGCTCGGAGGCACGGAGCTGGGCTTTTTGCTGCCGCGGGCTTCGCGCCGAACCAGCCTCGGCATGCGATGAACAAGGACAATCCACACTACGACCAGCTCTGCGCCTACACAGTGAGGAGAGGCATTGCGCACGGATCGGCAGACAAGCTCGACCTCCGAGCCTCCGTGCCTCCCTGTGAATTCTCGCGCTCGTCTCACCGCCTCGCGGTGAGCGGCGGAGCGCTCGGTCGACTCCGTGGTGAGCCCTCTCGTCTCGGACTGACGACCGAGTCGGCGCGCGCGTCAGCTCACGTTGCGTGATGCGTCGTCGTCGCGCCAGGCGTCGAGCACGTCGCGCAGCTCGCCGACGTGCCCGCACTTCCAGAGGATGCGACGCACCACCGTCTTCACGCTGTTCTCGGAGATCTTCATCGCCTCGGCGAGATCGGTGCGCGGAGTGCCCGAAGCATAGAGCGACAACAGGTGCGCCTCCTGCTTCGACAATCCATGTCGCTCGGCGATCTTCGCGGCGACGTCGAGCTGGCGCGTGCGCTCGCGATCGGTCGCAGCGGAGCGCACTGAAGATAGAAAAGCCTCGAGGCGTTCGAGTGAGGTCGGCTTGACCGCGAACTCGGCGCCGCGGTCCTGGGCGGCGAGCGCGACGTCACGGTCGAAGTGCGCGGTGAGCAGGAGCGTCGGAATCCGCAGGTTCGCCTGGCGAAGTGCGTCGATGATCTCGAGGCCGGTGCCATCGGGCAGCGAGAAGTCGACAATCGCTGCCTGCAACGTCGGGAACGTGGCGATCAACTCGCGCGCGGCAGCCACCGACGACGCCACTCGCGCCTGGAACTCGCGCGAGACGACCCTCGCGAGATGCATCGCCAGGACCGGATCGTCATCGACGACCAGGACGTCAAGGAGGACCTCGGCCATGGAAGAGCCAGCGTGGCCGGGGGGCCGCCGGGGGGCAACGCACGAGGGCCAAACGGACGCAAGCGTCAGGACGGTTGGTCTCGGAACCGCACGGAGACCCGGGCACCACCCTCGGAACGGTTTCCGAGGATCACGTCGCCTCCGAGCGCCCGGACGAGGTCTCGCACCACCGCGAGACCGATCCCGCTCGAGCGCTCGCCAGCGGTCGGACGGGCGCCGCCCGTTCGCCCGAGATCGAAGAGCTTGTCGAGCTCGCCGAGGACGAAACCCGGGCCCTCGTCGGTCACCTCGAGGACGACGTGCAGCGGGTCGCGCCCCAGCGTCACCTGGACCGCTTTGCCCGCCGGCGTGAACTTGAGCGCGTTCACCAGGAGGTTCTCGACCACGCGCGAGAGGGCAGGCGCGTCGGTGTCGAACGCGAGTGCCTCCGGCATGCTCATCGAGACGCGAATCTCCTTGCGATCGGCGAGCGGCAGCAGACCTTTGACACAGCGTCGCACGAGATCGGTCAGGTCGACGGTGTGCGTACGGGGCGAGACCTGCCCATGACGAATGCTCTCGGTGGACAACGCATCGTCGATCAGCTCGGTCATGCGCGCGGTGGCGAGCGCGATGGTCTCGAGCGTCTCCTTGCTCTCATCGGACGCGCCCGCCTGAAGACGCTGCTCGTGCGTGACGCACATGCCGATCGCCGTCAGCGGCGAGCGGAGGTCGTGGGCGACCATGGCGAGCAGCTTCGCGCGCTCCTCGCTCAGCACCGCGAGGCGGGCATTCGCCTCCGCGAGCATCTCGGAGCGCAGCCGATGCTGCTCCGCCTCGATGGAGATCCTGGTGACCTCGATGCGCAAGCGCTCGGCCTCGAGCCGCTGCTGACGACGGCTCCGGTCGGCGGCCTCCCGGGCGACCGCGGCCTCCTTGTGCCACTGGATGCTTCCCGAGAGATCGCCGCTGCGCTCGCTGAGATCAGCGAGGTCGCGGCAGATCGCCGGGAGATCGCCCAACCAGCCGCGTCCGCGCGCCTCTTCCACGAGCTCGATGAGCCGCTCGCGCGCGCGCCTGCGGTCGTCGTCTCGGACGTTCGGATGCCGCGCGATGGCCTGCGCCCAGGTGCGGACCGCGTTGACGTGCGCGTCGCCGTCACCGCCGGCGTCGATCCCCTCCAAGGCCCGTGTGCGGGCGCGTTCGAAGTCGCCGTTGGCGAGCGCCGCCGCTCCCTCGAGCGCAGCAAGCCAGCCACGAAGCCCGTCGAGGCTCTCGCGCTCGATCAGCAACCGCGCCTCGGCGAGCGAACGGCCTGCGGCGTCGGAGTGTCCAGCGCGGTTCGCCGTCGCCGCATGGTTCAGGATCAGCGTGGCCGTGGTGATCGCAGGCCCGAGCGTGCGTGCGACGGGCAACAACGGCTCGAAAGCCTCGAGGGCTTCGTCGACCCGCCCGGCGTCTCGCAACGCCGATGCTCGCTGCGACAGCACGCGCAGTCGCGACGCGGGCCTGACGGACGGGCGTTGGGCGAGCCGAGCTCCGCCATCGAGGCGCTCGAGCGCGGCCTCGTCGTGACCGAGGGCGGAGAACACTGCGCCCTGCGCGGCGCGCGCTCGCACGACCCCGTCGAAATCTTCGATCTCCTCGAACGAGGTCTCTGCCGCCATCGATGCATCGATGGCCGCCGCGAGGTTGCGATCGAAGAAGTTCGCCCGCGAACGCTGGACCAACGCATCACCGCGGAGCCGCCGCACCTCTGCCCTCGCGTTGGCCGAGGGGAGCCGCTCGAGCACCGAATCGGCGAGCACGAGCGACTCGCGCGGCGCCGTTCGCTCGAGCTCGGCGGCCTTGCTCAACGTCGCTCGACACTCGTCGACCACAGTCGATTCCTCATGCTCGCGTTCGAGCAATTCCGCAGACTCCACGACGAACCCCGTCGCTTCAGTCTAGCTGAATCCAGACTCACCGCTGCCCGAGCTTCAGGCAGATTTCTCGGGAGCCTCGACCTTGGGCGGCATCTTCGGGCCCGCCAGCCACACCGTCGCGAGCGGTGGCAAGGTGAGCGTGAGGCAGGCCGGCTGACCGTGGTGTCCGGTCTCGACCGCGACCAGGAGCGGGTTGCCATCGTGCGCCGGGTCGGGCGCCGAGAGGCTGACCCCGCTGCCGCCGTAGTCGAGCGAGTCGGTGTTGAGCACCTCGCGGTACTCGCCGGCGATGGGAACACCGACGCGATAGCCCTTGCGCACGACCGGCGTCGCGTTCAGCACACACACCAGGAACCGCTCGTGCTTGCGATCCCAACGAATGAACGACGCGACCGATTGCTCGTTGTCGTTGGCGTCGATCCACTGGAACCCTGCGGGCTCGACGTCCGCCTCGTGGAGCTCGGGGCGCGCGCGCAGTTGCTCGTTCAAGTCGCTCACCAGATCGAGCACGCCCTGATGCCGAGGTGCGTTCGGTCCCTGGGTGAGCACGTGCCAATCGAGCGAACGCGCCTCGTTGAACTCGGTGGGCTGCGCAAACTCGCCGCCCATGAACAGAAGCTTCTTGCCGGGGTGCGCCCACATGTATGCATACAGCGCGCGGAGATTGGCGAACTTCTGCCACTCGTCGCCGGGCATCTTGCGAATGAGCGAGCCCTTCATGTGCACGACCTCGTCGTGCGAGAGCGGCAGGACGAAGTTCTCGCTCCAGGCATAGAGGAAGCCGAACGTGATCTTCTGGTGGTGGAACCGCCGGAAGAACGGGTCCATCTGGAAGTACGCGAGCGTGTCGTGCATCCAGCCCATGTTCCACTTGAACGTGAACCCGAGCCCGCCGGTGTAGACCGGGCGTGACACCGCGGGCCACGCGGTCGACTCCTCGGCGATGACCACCGCGCCGGGGTGCTTCTCGTGGACCATGGTGTTGAGCTCGCGGAGGAACGCGATCGCGTCGAGGTTCTCGCGGCCGCCGTATTTGTTCGGCACCCACTGGCCCTCGTTACGCGAGTAATCGAGGTAGAGCATCGACGCGACGGCATCGACCCGCAGACCGTCGAAGTGATATTCCTCGAGCCAGAACAGCGCGCTCGCGAGGAGGAAGTTCCGCACCTCCGCGCGGCCGTAGTTGAAGACCATCGTGCCCCAGTCGGCGTGCTCGCCCTGGCGCGGATCGAGGTGCTCGTAGACGGCGGTCCCGTCGAAGCGGCGGAGGCCGTGCGAGTCGCGCGGGAAGTGCGCCGGCACCCAGTCGAGGATCACGCCGATGCCCGCGGCATGCAGCGCGTCGATCAGATACTTGAGGTCCTCGGGCTTTCCGTAACGCGAGGTCGGCGCGAAATAGCCGGTGACCTGATATCCCCACGAGCCGTCGAAGGGATACTCGGTGATCGGCATCAGCTCGACGTGCGTGAAGCCGGTCTTCTTCAGGTATTCGACGAGCTTCGGGGCAATCTCCCGGTAGGTGAGCCAGCGGCCGGTGTGGCTGTCGCCGACGTCGATCGCGCCGTGTCCGCGCTCCTCGGGGACCCGCATCCACGCGCCGAGGTGCAGCTCGTAGATGGACCACGGGCGGCGAAGAGGATCGTCGCTCGCGCGCTTGTTCAACCAGACGGCGTCGCTCCACCCGCTCTTGGGCGGCGCGTGCTGGTGGACGATGCCTCCAGTGGCAGGGCGAATCTCCGTCTCGAAGGCGAAGGGATCGAGCTTGAGGAACCGCTCGCCGAGCGGCGAAACGATCTCGAGCTTGTAGACCGCCCCGTCGCCGACGCCCGGGATGAACAGCTCCCAGATGCCGTTGGGCGAGAGCCGGCGCATCGGGTGACGGCGCCCGTCCCACTGATTGAAATCACCCACGACGCTGACGCGGCGTGCCGAAGGGGCCCACACGACGAACGAGGTGCCCTGCACGCCGCCGAGCTTGCGAACGTGTGCGCCGAAGCGGCTCCACAGCTCGTAGTGCTTGCCCTCGCCGGCGAGGTACACGTCGATCTCGCCGAGCGTCGGGAGGAACGCGTACGGGTCGTGCTCCTTGCGGGTCTGCCCGCCGATCGTCACCTCGAGCTGGTAGGCGAAGACGTCTTTGAGCCCCGGAAATTTCGCCTCGAACACGCCAGCCGGGTGGATGCGCGTCGCGTCCACCGCCGCGGCGCCGCCCGCGGGAACCACGCGCACCCGGTCGGCCTCGGGTCGGTACCCACGCACGACGACGTGATCGGCGGCGACGTGGATGCCGAGGTACGTGTGCGGATCAGGATGGTCGACGGCGACGATGCGTTCGAGATCGGGCTTCACGCCCCTTCTGTCGCGTCGCGGCCGTGGCGCAGCAAGTCCGAGCCGCCCGACGGGAGTACACTTTCGTTCATGGAGATCACCATGCAGCCGCCGCACGGGGTGCTGCTCGTGGCGCTCGCGCTGCCGCTCGTGATGATCGTCGCCTTGACCCTCGCGATCAAGCTCTCGAACAAGCAGGTGCCCTGGGTGCACCGCATCGTGCCCGTCGCGCTGGTCAGCGTGGTCTCGCTCGCGCTGATCAAGGTCGCCTACACGCCGCACTCGTTCCGGTGGAGCGAGTGGGGCATCTGCGACGACACGTTCGGTGCCCAAGTCGATCTCGCGTGGTCGGACATCGAGGAAGCACGACGCATCCCGGATGTCTGGCGGAGCGAGTTCACCCTCGCGTTGCGCACCAACGGAACGGCGTACGGTCCGTACCGGGCTGGGAGCTTCCGCCTGGCGAACGGCGACTCGGCGCGGGTGTTCATGATGACGTCTGCGAGAGACGCGGTGCTGATTCGCGCACACGGCGCGATGTACTTGTTCGCGCCGGAGCCCTTCGAGGACTTCGCTGCGGCGGTGAAGCGACACGTCCCGTAGCATGCGTGAGCGGTCGGGTCGCCGCTCGAGACAACACCGGTTGTGCTTACCGCTGCGCGGCGCGGCCACACCTCGCTCGCGCGGGGCATGGTCTGGTTCTTGTTCCCTCCCCCGCGATGCCGGACCAAGAGAGACGAAAGTGTGGGGCAGAGAGGCTCCTCCTCCTCGTGGTCGCCGCAGCTGCGATCGCCGCGGCCTGTCAGGGAGGCCACATCGGCGAGAACGAGAAGCAGAACGAGAACGAGAAGCAGAACGAGAAGCAGAAGCCGCCGGGAGCCACGCAGGCGTCGGTGTGCACCGGGGAGATCTCGCCCGGCCCATCGCCGCTCCGTCGCCTCACCAATCGCGAGTACGACAACACAGTTCGCGACCTGCTCGGCGACGCCACCGCGCCCGGGCGCGCGTTCGCCGAGGCTGGAGAAGCGTTGGGATTCGACAACAACGCCGACATCCTCAACGTGAGCGAGCTCCTCGCCGAGCAGTACATGCATGCAGCCGAGACGCTCGCCCAGAACGCCACGGCGGATCTCCCCAAGCTGGTCGGCTGCGATCCCAACGACGATGGCTGCATCCGCGGCTTCGTCCAGCGGTTCGGCACACGCGCTTTCCGCCGTCCGCTCGCCCAAGGTGAGCTCGACCACCTCGTCGCGTTCAATCACGAGAACAGGGCGATCACCGATACGCGCACGGCGGTGCAGATGACCGTGCAGGCGATGTTGCAGTCGCCGCGGTTCCTCTATCGCGTCGAGCTGGGTGCGCCGCGGGCCGCTCCGAGCGACACCTGGGTGCCGCTCAGCGACTGGGAGATGGCTTCACGGCTCTCGTACCTGGTGTGGGGCTCGATGCCCGACGACAAGCTGTTCGCCGCGGCTGCGGCCGGCGCGCTGCGCACCAAGGAGCAGGTGCTCGCGCAGGCAGAGCGAATGATCAAGGACCCCAAGGCGCGGGACATGGTCGTCGACTTCCACGACCAGTGGCTCCACCTGGCCGAGATCGACACGATCGACAAGAACACGACGGTCTACCCGGACTATCGCCCGGAGGTGAGGCCGCTGTGGCGCCGCGAAACCGAGGAGTTCGTCACCCGTACGGTGCTCGACGAGAACGGCACGCTGACGACCCTGCTCACCGCGAACCATACGTACCTGAACGCCGAGCTCGCGGCGTTCTACGGCCTGTCGGGCCCGACGGGCGACACCTGGACCAAGGTCGCGCTCGATCCAGCGCGCTCCGCGGGGTTCCTCACGCACGCGGGACACCTCGCCGCGCTCTCGAAGCCCAATCAGTCCTCACCAGTGCATCGCGGCAAGTTCATCCGCGAGCAGGTCCTCTGTCAGCCGCTCCCGCCCCCTCCACCGAACGTCGATGTCACGCCGCCCGAGCTCGATCCGAAGCTGACCACCCGCGAGCGGTTCGCCGAGCACTCGACCAACCCGATGTGCAAGGGCTGCCATCACCTGATGGACCCGATGGGCCTCGGGTTCGAGCACTACGACGGCATGGGGAAGTGGCGCAACGACGAGGGCGGCCTGGCCATCGACGACAGCGGACGCGTCGAAGACGCCGACATCGCCGATCCGGCCTTCCGGGGCGCGGCGGCGTTGGCCGCGAAGCTCGCCTCGTCGACCCAGGTCCAGAACTGCGTCACCTCGCAGTGGTTCCGTTACGCATTCGGCCGCGCGGAGACCGGCGCCGACGCGTGCTCGCTGCAACGTCTGCGCGATCGATTCGGCGCGACGGGCGGCAACGTCAAGGCGCTGATCCTCGCCATCACCCAGACCGACGCCTTCCTCGTCCGGCCCAGCGGAGGCAAACCGTGAGCAAGCGACTCGACCGAAGAACGATGCTGTGTGGACTCGGCGGAATCACCATCGGCCTCCCGCTACTCGAAGCCATGGGGTGCTCCCAGGATTCGCCTAGAGAGGTCGCGGGCAAGAATGCAGCCGCCACGGACAAGGGACCCCCCAAAAGGTTCGTCGCGATGTTCTCCGCCAACGGTACCGAGAACACCTACGCGACCTGGTCACCGACGGGGAGCGAAACGGACTTCACCCTCCACGAGATCCTCTCGCCGCTCGAGCCGCACAAGAAGGACATCCTCGTGTTCTCGGGCATCGCCAACGAGGTCTCGTACGGAGGTCCGGGCGACGCGCACCAGCGCGGCATGGGCACGATGCTCACGGGCCGCACCCTGCTCGAAGGAACGTTCCCCGGGAACGAAGGCCAGACGGCGGGATATGCGTCGGGCGTCTCCGTCGACCAGGAAATTGCCAGCAAGATAGGCGCGACGACCAAGTTTCCGTCGCTCGAGTACTCGGTGCAGAACAACGGCGTCACCGTCTACGCGCGCATGTCGTACAAGGCGTCGAACCAGCCTCTCCCGCCCGAGAACAACCCGGCGGCGATGTTCACGCGGGTGTTCGGCGACCTCGACGCCGACAAGGGGGCAATCGCGCGCACCATCGCGCAGCGCAAGAGCGTGCTCGACGCGGTCCTCTCCGATTTCGGCGCGTTGTCGGGGAAACTCGGCGGCGCCGATCGTGCACGCCTCGAGCGACACGCCGAGTCGATCCGCTCGATCGAGAGTCGGCTCGGCACGGTGGCGACCTCCGCGAACGCGCAATGCAGGAAGCCGGGCGCGCCGCCGACGCTCGCGTTCATGGAGCCGGCGAACTTCCCGCAGATCGCGAAGCTGCAGATCGATCTGCTCGTCATGGCCTTGACGTGTGATCTGACGCGCGTGTCCACGCTGCAGCTCGTCCGCGCCAACAACAACTTCGTCTTCGGGTTCCTCGGCATTCCCGATCCGCACCACGACCTGTCGCACCATGGGGACTCCGACGCGGTCGCGAACCAGAAGCTGGCGAAGATCAACAATTGGTTTTGCCAGCAATACGCGTATCTGATCGCGAGTCTGAAGGCGATCCCCGAGGGCGCAGGCAGCATGCTCGACAACACTGCGTTGCTCTGGTGCAACGAGCAGGGCAAGGGGAACAACCACGCGCGCAAGTCGATGCCGTGGGTGCTCGCGGGCAAGGCCGGCGGTGCGTTCCGCACGGGTCGCTTCCTCCGGTACGAAGGCGTGCCCCACAACCGTCTGCTCCTGTCGCTGCTGCACGCGTACGGCGTCGAGGCCGACACGTTCGGAGACCCGGCGTTCTGCAAGGGCGGCGCGCTCGGGAATCTCGCCTGATCAAAAGGAGAATCACGATGCTCGGGAAGCTCAGTGTGGCGGTGGTGACGTGCGCGCTGGCGACCGTCTCCTGTCAGGGAGGAGACGTGGACACGGCGAGCGGCAGTGTGTCGTTGTCCGGATCGCTCGGCGGCGTTCAGGCGGAGATCTTCGACAAGAGTTGCTCGACGGTGGCCTGTCACCGTGGGTCGAGCCCAGCCGGCGGTCTGACCCTCGAGCCCGGAAAGGCTCACGACGCGCTCGTCGACGTCCCTGCCCTGATGGCTCCGGGCAAACGGCTCGTCGTTCCAGGGCACCCCGACCACAGCTTCCTGATGGAGAAACTGCGAGGTCATCTGTCGCAGGACGAGGGGCTACCGATGCCCTACGCCAAGCCGCCGCTCTCGGCCGCCCAAATCGGGCTGGTAGAGCAGTGGATCGCGGGCGGAGCCACGGCCGACTGAAGATCTGTCGGAAAATCCCCCGGACTGAAGTCCGGGGCACCGACTGCAAGACGAAGCCCTGCGGGCTGGCGGAGTTACGTGTCGAGGACGAGCTCGTTGTCGACAAGCGTTGCTTGGTTCTGCTCGAAGTCGGTCGGCGTCTGCTCACCGGACGGCGCCGACACGTACCGGAAAGTCGCCGCAGAGATCGCGAGAACAGGCGCCTGCCAGACCGCAGGACGCAGCCTTGCGGTCGCCGCGCTCGCTGTGGCGAGCCGCATCCTGCTAGCCCGGAGGGCTTCGTCTTGCCGTCGGTGCCCCGGACTTAAGTCCGGGGGAATTCTCCGACGGCTCCTGAGCCCTGCGTGGATGACGGTCGCGTATCTGCGCGACACAGATTCGCAAGGATGACTCGCACCTTGCGCACATCTGCTCCCTTTCGGTCTGATGCGTGTGCTCTAGACAGCCACGCATGCTCGCGAACCGTACACTCTTCACGATCGCTCTTGGACTCGTCTGTACCTGCTCCATCGCGTGTGGTCGCGGAGCAGCCTCTGGCCCCGATCCGATTGCCGCTGCGACCGATTCGCCGACAGCTCCCGGAGAGAGCGCTGCTCCCGGAGAGAGCGCCGCTCCTGGGGAGCCGGTTCTTGCCCAAGATGACGAGCCGAACACTCCGGTGGTCCCGACCAGCGAAGAGACCGGCGATCTCGTCATCGAGGGACGCGAAGGCGACGACCCGGGCATCGACGCTGCCATCGCGGCGAACCCGGATCCGACCCCGGAGGCTGCCCCGAGCGTAGATCCGAGCGCAGGAGGCGTGGGCCAGAGCACGCAGGCGCTGCTGTCCACGCGTGGCTCGACGCTGGCGACCGAGGCTCGACGGATCGCCGGGTTCACCGATCGCCCGACGTCCTATTACTCGACCACGACCTACATGAACGAGAGCACCGGCACCCGTCGGACCGACTGCACCGGGCTGATGACGTACATCCTCAAGCGCAAGGCGCTCAGCGGGTACAACCTCATTCCGATCTCGAGCGGCGCCTCCCACCCGCTCTCTTCGGACTTCTACAACTACTTCATCTCGCGACCGACGACGGCCAATCCCGGAACGTCGGCGCGCTGGCGCCGCATCCTCAAGCCGGCGAGCCTCAAGCCGGGCGACGTCATCGCGTACAGGTACGCGACCACCTCGTCGGAAGGGACGACCGGTCACACGATGATGGTGAAGGAATACCCGACGACGGGCCGCTACCGCGAGCTCCTGGTCAAGGTCGTCGACAGCGCCCGCTCCGGTCACGCCAACGACACCCGCGGCACGAGATGGAGCGGTCCCGGTACCGGCACCATCGGCATCAAGACCGATTCGGTCGGCACCGCGATCGGTTACTACTGGAGCGGCGGAGTGAGCACGACGCTCAACCAGACCAAGCTCGCCTTCGGTCGGCTCGAGTAGTCACGCGAACGCCCGGTCGACGATGGCCTGCAGCTCGAGCCGCAGCGCCTTCGCCGATCGGGCCAGTGCGAGCTGCGACCGCGCGCGCACCAGGTCGTGCGCGGTGCGTGAAGGGTAGCGCGTCGCGTCCCACGCGAAGTACCGGTCCTCGAGCGCGTCGAGCGCGAAACGCGACGAGAGCTCGAGGGCGATGGTCTCGAGACCCGGGACGATGCTGGCGATCTCTTCGGCGTCGAGCAGCTCGTGCGCGGTCGCGGCATAACCCTCGATCGCCGCGCGGAAGATCTCGACGTCCACCTTGACCTGCTCGGCGCTCTCGCCGGCGGGGTTGCACCACGACCGCAGCGCGTCGCCGAGCTCGATCGCGAGCGTACCGTGCTGGAACGTGTCGAGGTCGAGCAACGCGACGGCTACGTCTGCGTCGCGTTGGAACAGCACGTTGCTGATCTTGAGATCGCCGTGGATGATCCGCGTGCGCGTCGGCGGGATGCGCGGGAGCTCGTGGCGAAGAATGGCCTCGGCCACGGGCCGGACCTCCTCGATCGCAGGGTGCCCCGCGTGCAGCCCGAGCGCCGCCTCGAGCCGCGCGAGGTGCGCTGGCGTGTCGTGCGCGCCGGGCCGGGTGAAGTGGAACGTGTGCTCGAACCCGTCGATCGCCGCGTGGAACCGGCCGACGAGCTCGGCGCCCGCTCGCGCGAGCGAAGGCCGTTCGACGCGCGACACCGTGATGCCCTCGAGGTGCTCGAGCATGCGCCACGCGCGCCCCTCGTGCTCGAACCACGCGCGGCCGTCGGGCGTGCGGAGCAGCCGGGGCACGCCGATGCCTCGCTCGGCGAGGTGCCGGGTGATCGCCTCGATGTCGAGGTTCACTTCGCCCCGAAACGCCGCGTGTTGGCGCTGGAGCACGCGCTCGGGACGGCCGTCGACGAACACGCGGAACGTGCGGTTGATCAGCCCGACATCGATCGGCTCGAACGTCGCGTGCTCGAGGCCGAACGCGCGGACGACCTCGGCCGGGGGGAGGTCGATCATGGGGTCGTGCAGCCTAGCGCAGTTCGGGCGTTGTACGTTGACCTCGTGACGACCGGCTCGACCTACGACGCGCTCCCCTACACGAGCCTCCCCTACCCGCGCACGCATCCCGATCACCTCTTCGCCATGGCGCGGCTGTTCGGTGTCCGTGCCGCACCGGTCGAAACGTGCCGGGTGCTCGAGATCGGGTGCGGCAGCGCGGGCAACCTCCTGGCCATGGCCGAGAGCCTCCCGCGAGGACGCCTGGTCGGGGTCGATCCGTCGGGCGGCGAGATCGAGCGTGGTCGCGCGGTCGCGAGCCAGCTCGGGCTCGACAACCTCCGCCTGGTCGCGGGGACCGCCGACGACGTCGAGGGGACCTTCGACTACGTCATCGCGCACGGCGTCTTGTCGTGGGTCGCCCCCGAGCTCCGCCGCGCGATCCTCGCACGCGGTCGCGCGCTGCTCGCCGACGACGGCGTGTTCTACGCGAGCTACAACGTGTTCCCCGGCTGGCACCTCCGCGGCGCGGTCCGCGGGATGCTGCGGCACCACGTCACGGCGCGCGAGCCCGCGGCGCAGATCGCCTCGGCCCGCACCCTCATCGATTGGCTGTCTCGCCGCCTCACCCGTGACGGGGGCGCCCTCCGCGCCGTGCTCGACGAGGAGATCGCGCGGCTCGCCAGCGCCGACGACGCCTACCTGTTCCACGAGCTGCTCGAAGAGGACAACCACCCGCTCTGGTTTGCGGACTTCGTCGCGGAGGCAGCCGAAGCGGGCCTTTCTTGGCTCGGCGAGGCCGACCCGGCCGCCAACGTGAGCAGGATGGCGGCGCCGCGGGCCTACGACTCGCTCCGCGACATCGCCGGCGACGATCCCATTCGCGTCGAGCAACACTTCGATTTTCTTCGCTCCCGCACCTTCCGCGCGTCACTTCTCGTGAAGCAACCACACGTGCGCCGCGAGGCGCCGGGCGAGGCGTGGTCCGATCTCTTCGTCGCGTCGCGCGGTCCGGGCGACGCGTACATCGAAGACGAGAACCTCGCGGCGGCGCTGGCGCGCCTCGCGGCCGAGTGGCCCGACGCGCTGCCCATCGCGGAGCTGTCGATCGACTCGGAGGGAGAAAGTGCCGGCGTGCTAGCTGCACGCCGGCCGATCGAGCCCGAGCAGCTCGTGCCGCTCCATACCGCGAGCATCGTGGAGCTGCGGGCGCGTCGGCTCGAGCTCGCGCGCGCGCCTCTGGAGATGCCCTGGGCCTCGCCGCTCGCGCGGCTCCAGGCGCGGGGCAGCGGGATGGTGACCAACCTGCGGCACGAGCCCCTGCCGCTCTCGCCGGAGGAGCGGGCCGCGCTCGTCGAGCTCGACGGTACCCGAAGCGCCGATGGGCCCGCGGCGATTCGCCTCGCAGAGCTCGCGCTCTTGCGCAGGCGCGCGCCCTGATATCCTCCCGTGCGATGCGCACGCTCGGAACGCCCCCTTCCTTCGTCGTCGACACCAACGGCTCCATCCGCTTCGGCTGCTATCGCGGCTCGCTGCCGCCCGTCGACCTCCGTCCCATCGGCAAGGCGCTCCCCTATCGCATCCTCCACCACAAGAAGTGGGTCTACCTCGCGATCGCCTCCGCCGACGTGTTCGTCGGTCTCGCCGTCGTCGATCTCGGGTACGTGACGAGCACCTTTGGTTTTGCCTTCGAGCGGGGTGAAAAGGGGCCCGGACGGATGCTCGTCGACTGTTCCGCGCTCGGGCATGCGGCCTCGGGTGCGGTGGCCGACTCGCTCCTCGGCGGAACGGTCGCGCGGTTTGCCGCCGGCAAGACCAAGGTCGATCTCAGGCGACGCGGAGGCGAGCTGGAGCTCGATGCGACCTTCTCGCCCGACCTCGAGGTTCGGGCACGCCTCGACGCGCACGTCGCGCACCACGCGCTCTCGGTGATCGGTCCCATCCCCGAAGGCGTGGTGAACGCGACCGAGAAACACGCGTTGCTCCCGGTCACGGGCGAGCTCGTGGTGCGCGGCGCGCGACGCTCGCTCGACGGAGCGTTCGGCGGCTGGGATTACACGCACGGCTACCTCGCGCGTCACACCCAGTGGCGCTGGGCCTACCTCCTCGGTCGCACCAAGGAGGGTGCGCGGGTCGGCCTGAACCTCGTGCAAGGGTTCCTCGGCGAGACCGAGTGCGCCGTCTGGATCGACGACGAGCTCCACCCCGTGGGCGAGGGTCGCTTCGAGTTCGATGCACACGACCCGCTCGCGCCCTGGCGCATCCGCACCACCTGCGGCGCGGTCGATCTGCGGTTCACGCCCGGTGGCATGCACGCCGAGCAAAAGGACTTCAAGCTCCTCCGCTCGTGCTTCGTGCAGCCAGTCGGCGTGTACGACGGCACGCTCAAGGTCGGAAACAAGACGGCGACCCTCGAGCGGGTGCTCGGGGTCGCCGAAGATCAAGACGTGCTCTGGTAGTTACTTGTCGTCGTCGTCGTCGTCGTCGTCGTCGTCATCCGACGGCGGCGCCGCCGAGCCCGACGCGGCGGGCGGGGGCGCGCCACCCATCTTCGGGCCGCCCTTCTTTCCGCCGTGCCCGCCGCCGTGCTTCGACATGCGATCGGCGAGCTTGTCGCGCTGGTCGGCCTTGAGGATCGGCAGCAGCTGGCCGAGGAACTTCATGTCCATCGCGCCGTGGCCCGGCATCGCCATCTTGCCGTCGTACGGCGCGAACTTCTTCGCGTCGAACGCGTCCTTCTCGAAGGCATCGAGGAGGGCGTCCATGTTCTTCTTCATCTCCTCCATGTGCGCCGCCATCTTCGGGTCGGGCTTGGGGAGGATGGCTTCGACCTTCTTCTGCTGATCGGCGTCGAGGTCGAGCTGCTTGGTCAGTCGGCCGAGGCCCCACATGCCCGGACCGCCCGGACCGCCGTGACCCATCTTGCCGCCAGGACCACCCGGTCCACCGGGGCCTCCCGGACCGCCGGGGCCCTTCTTGTCGCCGGGACCGCCGGGACCACCGGGGCCGCCCTTTTCCTTCCACTTCTCCATCTTCTCGGCGCGCTTCTTCATGTCGGCGCGCACGTCGGCCACGAGCGCCTTGCGCTGCTCGGGCTCGAGGGACGCGTGCAATGCGTTGAGGGCATCGGCCTCTTTGTCGAGGCGCGCCTTCAGCACCTTCTCGACCGCGGCCTGATCGGCGTCGAGCTTCGCGGTGTCGAGCTTTCCGGCCTTGATGCCGGCCACGAGATCCGCGTTGAGCGTCTTCATCTCCTCGGCCGGGCCCATCGACTCGTGCAGGCCCTTCTCGATCTCGTCGAGCTTGGTCTTCTGCGGGTCCTTGAGCGTGAGGCTACGGGCAGAGCGGAAGAAGTTCCCGAGCGGGCCGCCGCCGCGGAAGTGGCGCTTGGGCTTCGGGGCGGCCGCAACCGACGCCGACGGGGATGCGGACGCGCTCGGGGTCGCCGACGCGCTGGCAACGATCGGCGCCTTCGCCGAGGCCGAAGGGGCCCCGCCCGTCCCGCTCTCGGACGACTTGTCGCACGCCAGCGGCGCCACGCAGAGCACGGTGAGCAATCCGAATGACCAGAAACGCATGTTCCACCTCGTAGAATTCACATACCCACGTCCCGCCTTCGGCGGATCCGTGGAATTGGAAGGCGCGACGGTCGCACAACGCCGCGCGCGTGTCATCTCCGCAGGCGCCTCGTGCAAATGCGTATTCCAGCCAGGTTTAGTGGACTCGATTAGCGACTGATAACTTGGCCCGCGCCGCGCCGATCCGGCATTCGCGTTCGTCGAATGGACGCCCGTGTTGTCTCGCTCGAGCGGTGGGAGGATCGCGCCTTCCACGTGGTCCCCTGCCCTTTCCGGGTCGATCTCCCGCTCGATATGGGCGGCTGCATCGCCGCCGCGCTGCACGACACGATGCGCGCCGGACATCGCCGCGTCCCCCGCGGGATGATCCTCGCGAGCGATCGGGACCCCAACGCCTCGGGTGCAGCGCGGTCGCGCCGCGATGGCGCGATCTTCATCGAGGTCGAGCCGACCGATGAACCGTCTCTCGCGTGGATCGGCGGCGATCTGTTGGTTCGGCCGCTGCCGGCGACCGCGGCTGCGCTCCGGCCCGAGGTGATCGAGTTGATCCGCTGGTCTCAGGAGCTCGGACACGATGTCGACGGGTTCTACGTCGGCTTCGTCGCCGGCGAAGGACCGCGGGCCTTCCGCGCGGCCCGGCTCTACGCGGCGCTCGACGGCGGCGTCGTCGAGACGTTCGAGATTCGGAGCTCGCGCCGCTCGCTCATGCAGCACGCGTGATCAGAGCCTGAGCATGCGCGCTGCGTTGCGGAAGAGAAATTTCGCGCGGAGCTCGGGCTTGGCTTCAGTGGCGATGAGCAGCTTCGCGAGCGGAACCGCCTGGTGGTAGAACGGCCAATCGCTGCCGAACGCGACCCGATCCGGGTGGGCTCGTTCGACGATGGCCCGGATGTTGGTCAGCGACTGCGACGAGGTCTCGAGCCAGACGTTCTCGTATTTGCGCTGTAGCTCGAGCGCCTCTTCGAACTGCAGTGCGCCCGAGTGGCCGAGGATGAAGGTGGTGTCCGGGCACTCGGCGATGCCGCGCTCGTACCACTTCACCTGGCTCAGGTATCGGCCCAGCGCCGGCTCGATGCCCACCGGGCCGCAGTGGATGAGGACGGGCAGGTTGCGCTCGCCGCAGGCGCGATAGAGCTCGCGGGCGCGCGGATCGTCGGGGCGCACGCACTGGACGTTGGGGTGGACCTTCACCCCGAGCGCGCCGCCGTGCGCCTGCTCGTCGAGCCGCTCACGCAGCTTCGGGGTGTACGGGTGCACCGAACCGTACGCGAGGATGTGATCGTCACGGCGAGCCGCGTCCGCGGCGTGCGCGTGGTTCTGCGAGATGTACGGGAAGTCGATGGGGAGGATGATCGACTTGACCACCCCGAGCTCGTCCATCTCGCGCGCGAGGTTCGGCACCGTGTGCGTCGCACGCATGCCGCCGCGGGTCAGGCTGCCGTAGACCAGATCGCGTTCGAGCGCGTGCAGCCGTTCGCTGGAGAAATTCCGGTTGATGTAGACGTCGAGGTCGACCTGACAACACGCCGGCAGGTAGTGCTCGGTCTCGCCCGTCGCGCGGAACAGGTCGAGCTGCATCGGCCGCACGTACGCGAGCGCGAGGTGCGCATGGACGTCGATGATCGCTCCGACCTCTTCGCGCGCCGAGACGACGAGCCTCCCGTTCTCGACCGAGAACCACGGCAACCGCGCGAGCTCGAACATGCTCGCGTACACGTGGGGACCACGCAGCACCTCTTCTCGGGACGGGGCGTTCACTGAGCGCGAGTCTATCCGATGGCGAATTGGGCGCGATGACGCTCGAACGGTTCGACCGTCGAGCGGCCATGCAGGACGAGCTCGGCGAGGATCCGACCGCTGGTCGGCCCGAGCTTGAACCCGTGCCCGGAGAATCCCGCGCCGATCACGATGCGGGGATCGCGCGGGTGCACGTCGAGGATGTAGTCCTCCCGCTCCGTCACCGTGAAGAAGCAGGTGTCGGCCGACACGCGCTTCCGCACCGGGACCGTGATTTGCTCGGCGAGGAATCGCTCCACGCTCTCGAGCGCGGCCGTGCTCGGTGCCTCGAGCAGCTCCGGATCGTCGTTGCCGCGCATGGTGTGACGCGCCGCTTTGATTCCCTCGCCTTCCCACGAAGGAAGTCCGTAATGGATGTCGTCGGTCGTCGCCCCGAGGTGGGCGAACACCGGAAACGCGCCGAGCCGCTCCTGCGCTTCGGGGGCGTCGAGATGGAAGTAGCCGACATGCTGTCGCACCGTGCGGAGGCGGGTCGCGAGCTCGGGCACGAGCCGGGTCGTCCAAGGCCCCGCGGTCACCACCAGCCGCCGCGCACGCATGGCCCCGTTGGAGGTGTCGAGCACGATTGGATCGTGGCTGTGGTCGATTCCGAACACCCGCGTGTCCTCGAACATCGTGACGCCCCGGAGAATCGCGACGCGCGCGAGAACGTCGAGGGTGGCGCGAGCCTCGATCACGCCCGCCGTGTGATCCAAGAGGACCTCGGGCGCGTCGACGAACGAGAACAACGGGAACCGCGCGCGCGCCACCTCGCGCGACACGAGCTCGACCTCGTCGCCATAGGCCTGCGCGGCGAACGCATCGAACACCCCGCCGCGGGGGCCGAAGAAGATGCCCTCGCACGGGCGCACCAGCGGTGCGTGGGCATCGGACTCGAGGCGGCGCCAGTCCTCCGCCCGCGCGACCCGCATCAGCTCGACGTACGCCGGATCGCCGTACGTGCTGCGGGTGATCCGCGTGCTTCCGTGCGAGCTGCCGCGCGCGTGGCCCAAGCGGAACTGGTCGACGACCGCGACCGACGTCGCTCGACCCGAAACCTGTTGCGAAGCGAGGTGCCAGGCGGTGGCAAGACCGTGAAGTCCTCCACCGATGACGATGACGTCGAAGGTCGTCCTCGACATACCGCCAATCCTACGGCGGCCGCGGCCGGTGTCACTTCGCCGAGACGCGTCATGAACACATGTCTTCCCATGTAGGATAGAGTCGGCTCGAAAATGCGGATTTCTCGAGTTTCTCGCGCATGCCTACATCGGGCGACATTGGGCACGTCGCTTGCGAAGGCGGCGGGCATGTCGCTCGACCTCCTCTCCAAGACCCGCTGGCTCTCCCTCTCCGCGATGCTCGGTCTCGCAGCCGCCACCTCCCTCGGGGGCTGCGCGGTCGACGCCGACCAGGAGGACACCGAGGAAGTCGGTCAGGAGGGCGCGTCGACCGACGCGATCACGAACGTCAACCACAGCAAGGTCAAGCGCCAGTCGATTGGCAACTGCTGGCTGTATGCGACCACCTCGTGGCTCGAGGCGCTCAACAAGATGGCGACGGGCACCGAGGCGAACGTCTCTGAGTCGTACCTCACGTTCTGGCACTGGTTCGATCAGATTGCGAACGGCGCGTCCGGCGAAGAGGTCTCCACCGGCGGCTCGTTCGGCGTCGCGGCCGAGTTGATCAATCGATATGGTCTGATGCTCGAGAAGGACTTCATCGCCGGCGAGGCGGACGCGGAGATGTCGGGTCGTCAGGCGAGCGCGCTCGCGGCGATCAACACCGCGCTGAAGACCGGCGAGCTGAAGGATCCGGCTGCTCGCCGCGATCGCGTCAAGGTGCTGAGCGCGCTGATGACCGCGTGGGGCCTCGACGCCAACGTCAAGTCGATGATGATCAACACCTTCGGCAAGGGTGTCACCCGCACTGTCGACAAGTCGTACGCGTCGAGGAAGACGCCTACCAAGGGCATGATCCTCCGCGCCAAGGACTTCGCCGCGAAGCTCAAGGACAGCAAGACCGGCGAGTGGAAGACCCTCACGTTGCAGGATGCGATCGGCACCCGCGGCTACGGGAGCTGGGCCCCGCGCAGCGGCGCGTTCGCCTGGAACGAGCTCGACTACCCCACCGACAGCAAGAGCCGTCGCACGTTCATGCAGCGCGTGCAGCGCGCGCTCCACGACGGTCAGCCCGTGATCATCTCGTGGTTCGTCGACTTCAACGCGCTCTCCAGCAAGGCTTCGTTCTCGGTCGAAGAGCTCGCGCGCCGCGGTGGCCCGGGCCGTCAGGGCGGTCACATGACCGTGCTCCACGACTACGAGATCACCAACGTCCCCGGCTTCGGCACGCTGAAGGCCGGTGAGAGCGCGACGCCCGAGCAGCTGCAGGCGGCGCTCGCGGACACCGCGCAGATCACCTTCCTCCGCATCAAGAACTCGTGGGGCGGCTACCGCCCCGACCGCTGGAACGACGCGGTCATCCCCGGCTACCACGACCTCTACCTGACCTACCTCGACGGTCCGGTGAAGAAGTGCGCCGAGAAGAACGGCGTCACCGACACGACCAACTGCAGCAACGCGACGCCGCTGTGGGACGTCGTGCTCCCGGCCGGCTACTGATTCGCTCGTCGCGAGCGAAGGGGACGGCCCGGTCGGTCTACTGCGCCAGTGCCGAGCGAACGGTGCGGCAGGGCGAGCATCACACCTCGCGCGATGGACGGCAGCTGGCACAAGGACGCGATCATCTATCAGGTGCACGTCCGTGGATTCCACGACTCCAACGGCGACGGCATCGGTGACTTCCGCGGGCTCACCGAGAAGCTCGACTACATCAAGGATCTAGGGGCCAACACCATCTGGATCCTGCCGATGTATCCGTCGCCGCTGAAGGACGACGGGTACGACATCTCGGACTACTACGGGATCAACCCCGACTACGGGTCGGTCGACGACTTTCGAGCCTTCCTCGACCAGGCACACACGCTCGGCCTGCGTGTGATGACCGAGCTGGTGGTCAACCACACGAGCGATCAGCACGAGTGGTTCAAGAAGTCTCGGAGCGATCGCTCGTCGGCGTTTCGCGATTGGTACGTGTGGAGCGACACGGACGAGCGGTACAAGAACGCCCGCATCATCTTCACGGACACCGAGAAGTCCAACTGGACGCTCGATCCGGTCGCCGGCCAGTTCTTCTGGCACCGATTCTTCTCGCACCAACCGGACCTCAACTACGACAACCCGGCCGTGGTGCAGGCCATCCTCGACGTGATGTCGTTCTGGCTCGACATCGGCGTCGACGGGTTCCGGGTCGACGCGGTGCCGTACCTCATCGAGCGCGAGGGCACCAACTGCGAGAACCTGCCCGAGACGCACGCGATCCTCAAGGAGCTGCGCCGCAAGATCGACAAGGCCTACAAGGGTCGGATCCTGCTCGGCGAGGCGAACCAATGGCCCGCCGACGTGCGCCCCTATTTCGGCGAGCCCGAGATCGGCGAGCCCGAGTTCCAAATGGCGTTCCACTTCCCGCTCATGCCGCGCATGTTCATGGCGCTTAGGCGTGAGGAGCGGAGGCCGATCGCCGAGATCCTCGGGCAGACGCCGGCAATCCCCGAGGAGTGTCAGTGGGCGATCTTCCTCCGCAACCACGACGAGCTGACGCTCGAGATGGTGACCGACGAGGAGCGCGACTACATGTACAAGATGTACGCGCGTGATCCGCGCATGCGGATCAACGTCGGCATCCGTCGTCGCCTCGCTCCGTTGATGGACAACGACCGTCGGCAGATCGAGCTGCTCAACGCGATGCTGCTGTCGATGCCCGGCTCGCCGATCATCTACTACGGCGACGAGATCGGCATGGGCGACAACATCTACCTCGGCGACCGCAACGGCGTGCGTACGCCGATGCAGTGGTCATCCGATCGGAACGGCGGCTTCTCGCGCGCCGATCCGCAGCGGCTGTACTTTCCGCCGAACATGGACCCCGTCTACGGGTTCCAGGCGGTGAACGTCGAGGCGCAGCTGCGCACGCCGTACTCGCTGCTCAACTTCATGAAGCGCCTCATCGAGGTGCGGAAGAAGTACCCGGTGTTCGGCCGCGGGCTCATGGAGATCCTCCACCCCGACAACAAGACCATCCTCGCCTACGTCCGCGAGTTCGAGCGCAAGCACGTGCTCTGCGTGAACAACCTGTCGTCGCGGGCGCAGATGGCGGTCCTCGACCTGTCGCGCTTCGTCGGCGTCACCCCCATCGAGCTCATGGGCGAAGAGCCCTTCCGCGAGGTCGGGGAGGATCCCTACGTGCTCACCCTCCCGCCGTACGGATTCCTCTGGCTGCGCCTGGACCGGCCGCGCGGAACCATCGCCCCGCCGGAATCCCCGCTCGAATTGACCGAGCGCTAGCCGAGCGCGTGGCTGAACCTCCTGCGGCTCGCGGGCCCCGCGCCCGAGCAGGGTGATCGCCGCGCGACAATCGAGTTCGCGACCCTGGTCGCCGTCCTCGCGGCGTTGACGCTTTTGCCGGTGCCTGGAATCTCGCGTTAGCACTTCTCACCCGGGTCGATCCGAAGGGATTCCCGTTCCCCCCGGCTTCAAAAGCCGGGGCCCTATCGCCCGTTTCGATAGAAGCCCGCTCCCGCGGGCTCCTTTTGCGCAGGTCCTCA
>Ga0208492_1000672_pt1 | contig 26771 bp, 23 predicted proteins | sample Subbioar_CSW14AB_FD_184820 | JGI IMG/M metagenome (GOLD analysis project Ga0208492, IMG submission 184820) | Serpentinite rock and fluid subsurface biosphere microbial communities from McLaughlin Reserve, California, USA - CR12Mar_CSW14AB (SPAdes) | ecosystem: Environmental > Terrestrial > Deep... | reverse complement strand
AAGCGGCGCTGCGCGCCGAGGGGCCGGAGATCGATTGCGCCGGGCGTCTGGTGGCGCCGGGTCTGATTGAAAGCCATATCCATCTCGACAAGTCCGCGATCCTCGACCGCTGCCAGTCGCTGCGCGGCGACCTCGAGGAAGCCATCGGCGAGGTCGCGCGCGCCAAGGCGAAGTTCACCGCCGAGGACGTATACACCCGCGGCAAACGCACGCTCGAGCGCTGCATCCTGCAGGGCACCACCCACATGCGTACTCAGCTCGAAGTCGACCCCGGCATCGGGCTGCGCGGACTGGAGGGCATCCTGCCCCTGATCGACGAATACCGCTGGGCGATGGACATCGAGATCTGTGTCTTTCCCCAGGAAGGTCTGCTCAACAATCCCGGCACCGACGCGCTCATGGTCGCGGCGCTGGAGCGCGGCGCGCGGGTGGTGGGCGCGGCGCCCTATACCGACACCGATCCCCACGGCCAGATCGACCGCGTGTTCGAGCTCGCGCTCGAGTTCGATCTCGATATCGACATGCATCTCGATTTCGGTGCCGACCCGTCCGCGCTCGATCTGGAATACGTCTGCGAACTCAGTGAGCGTTACCACTACGGCGGCCGCGTCACCGTCGGCCATGTCACCAAGCTGTCGGTGGTCGCGCCGGCGCGCCTGCAGCAGGTGGCGCGGCGCATGGCCGATGCCGGCGTGGCGCTGACGGTGCTGCCTTCGACGGATCTGTTCCTCATGGGCCGCCAGCAGGATCACGCGGTGATGCGCGGCGTGACGCCGGCCCACGTGCTGCTGAAGGAAGGCGTCAACTGTTCCCTGTCCACCAACAATGTGCTCAACCCCTTCACGCCCTTTGGCGATTGCTCGCTGGTGCGCATGGCCAACCTCTACGCCAACATCTGCCAGGTCGGACAACGCGATGAAATCGTCGATTGCTTCGAGATGGTGTCCGCCCGCTCCGCGCGCTTGATGCGTATCGAAGATCATGGCCTCGCGGTGGGCAAGGCGGCCGATCTGGTGATCTTCGATTGCACCTCACGCGCCGCCGCCGTGGCGGAACTGGCGCCGGTGCTGGCGGGTTTCAAACGCGGTCGTCAGACCTTCACGCGCGCCCTGCCGGTGATGCACAAGCCGTAGGCGTGAGCGTCCTTCGTCGGCCGCGTCGCGCGCCTTGCGCATGGTTCAACGCGAGGGGTGCGAAATGCATGGACTCGTGTAGGATTGAAGCATGGACGACATGTTGACACTCTCGGCCCATCTGCCCCTGGTCGAATTTGCGCCCGGTGACACGGTGCTGCGCGAAGGCGCGCAGGCCGGCGCCATCTGGGTGCTGGTATCGGGGGCGCTGCATGTTCACAAAGGCGACATGGTGGTCAACGTCATCACCCAGCCCGGCGCGGTGGTGGGGGAGATCTCGGTGCTGTTGAATACCACCTATGGCGCGACCGTCGTAGCCACCGAGCACACCGTCATGCGTCATGCCGCCGACGGCCGCGCGCTGCTGGCGAGCGATCCGGCCATCACCACGCTCGTTGCGATGGGCCTCGCCGAGCGCCTCAACTTCGTCACCACTTACCTGGTCGATCTCAAGCATCAATATGGCGATGCGCCAGGTCTGTCGATGATTCCCGACGTGCTGCGCGAACTCGCGCAACGTCAGCGTCCGCTCGCGCGGGTGGGTTCGGCGCGGGATCCGGATCCCGAATACTGAATCGGTCTCGTGTCGCCGCGTCGCTAGAAAACGCTGCGCGCCGGCGCCGCCGCATCCGTCAGCTTCAACGCCTCGACCCCCATCATCGACAGCCACACGGCGGTGCCCTGCGTGCAGTCGATTTCGATATGCGCCGGCACCGGCCCGATCTGATGCCCCGGATTGAATACCCAGGTGTCGCCGATGCGATCGGCCCAGGCGCCATCGGGCTTGAAGGGCGGTTGATGGACATGGCCGCACAGCACCAGCTCGGGGCCGTACGTTTCTATCCATGCGCCGAGCTCGGTATCGCCGTAGTGGCGGCGGCCCGTCCAGCAGGTCGGCGAACCGAGCGGTGGCCAGTGATAGACCCAGATCCAGCGCGCCGGCCGTCTGCCGGCATCGGCGGCAAGCTGTGCTTCCAGCGCGTCGCGTCCGGCCGGACCGTCCCACCATGGACAGAGGGTGATCAAGGTGTCGCCGATGAGCAGCGAATCGCCGTCGCTGGGCACGCCCGCCGCGCGCGCTTCGTTCAGCCACAGCGCGGATTGTTCACCATGCGCATCCGGGCCGGTGAGATCGTGATTGCCGGAACTCACCGCCACCCGTCCGGCGTCGTGCAGAAGACGCAGATACTGCAGCATCACCACCACTTGCGCATCGATGGCGACCGCCGAACTGATATCGAGCAGATCGCCCGCCACCACCACCAGATCGTAGGACGGCGCCACGCGCACCACCCAGTCGAGCTGCGGCAGCGAGTAATGCAGATCGGACACTAACAGCAGACGCACGACGACGCCGGCAGACAAGCACGCAGCCCGTGGCAGCGATGCGCACCAGAATGCAGCGCGCGAGCGGCGGCCCATGCCTTGCCTCGCAAGCTCGTGCAATCTCCCCGGTATGCGCTCCCCATCGGCGCAGTCTCTCAAGTCCTCGAAGTGACGACAAGAACATTCCCGCTGCGCGCGACTGTGCTGTCGTCCGCCACGCACTGGACGTCATGCGTGCATGACGTCCAGTGCGACCGCGTCAGGTCAAGGCGTGACCTGCCCAGCACACCGCGACGCCACCGGCGAGCACCGCATAGGGCAACACGCCCGCGCGTGTCGTGACACCGGCTTCATCGCCGAGATGCAGATCCTCGCGCATCTCGGCCGGAAACCTGCCGCCGTCCTGCACGTAGTGACGGAACAGGAACACCGGCACGATCAAGGCGGTGAAGACCAGCCCGGACACCAGCGTGCCGGCACCCCAGATGTCGGCGCCCATGCCCATGATGAACATGTTGACGAACGCCAGCACCACGCCCGCCGCCAGCAACCAGTTCGGCGCTTTCCAGGGCCGCTGCCACTGCGGCCTGTCGAGGCGATGTATCCAGCCGGCATTGAGGTTGAGGAAATTGAAGATGATGTAGCCGACGTTGGAGATCGCCAGCACCACCACGTAGTCGGACATCAACAGCAGCGCGAGGTTGAAACACAGATCGGTCCACATCGCGTGGGTGGGCGCACCGTGTGCGTTGACCTTGGACAGATAACGCGGCAGCCAGCCATCGACCGAGGCCTGGTAAAGCGTGCGCGAGGAGCCGGCCATGGCCGTCATGATCGACAGCACCAGGGCCAGGATCATCATCACCACCACCATCTTCTCGATGAGCGGTCCGCCGTGCAGGAACTTCGACATCGCGGCGGCGACGCCCATGCCGCTGTAGATGTCGGGCGCGAGCATGCCGGTCAAGCCGAGATTGGCCTGGAAGGCGAGCGGAATGAGCACGAAAGCGGCCATGCACAGCAGGCCGGAGTAGAAGATGGCCTTGAAGGTATCGGTCTTGGGATGCTTGAACTCCCGCGTGTAGCACACCGCCGTCTCGAACGCATAGGTGGACCATGCGGCGATGAACAGACCGCCCGCGATCAAGGTCCAGCCGTGCAGATCCCAGGCGCCGTCCTGGGGTGTGCCGTCGGCGGCCGGCGCGCCGAGCGGCACCATCGGCGAGAAGCTGTCGGCGGCATACTGCCCGCTCAACAGCGGCACGAGGCCTATCAGCAGCAAGGGCAGCAGGGCCGCGACGGCGAGGATCATGGTTGCGCGTGCCGAGCGCAGGATGCCGCCGTGCTGTACGGCGAATACCGTCAGCATCGCAATCGCGCCGACCACGAAGGTCGCGTTGATACGCAGTGTGAGGCCGGTCTTGAGCCAACCGAGATCGGCCAGCGTCCATTGCCAGGTGTTGATGGCGGCCTGCGGATCGGGAAACAGCGCGGTCAATACATAACCCGCGGTCAGCCCCGAACCGATGGCGAGCACCGGTGACCACGCGAACCAGTTGCACCACACCGAGACCGGCGCCAGCATCTTGCCGTAACGTACCCACGCGACCGCGCCATAGATGGATGCGCCACCGGACTTGGCGGGAAACAGCCCGGCGATCTCCGCGTAGGTGAAGGCTTGTACAAAGCCGAAAAGAATCGACACGCTCCACACGATCCACGCGGGTTTGCCGACCGTCGCGGCAATCGCGCCAATGGAGAAAAGTACCAGGGCGGGTACGCCGCTCGCGACCCAGAAGGCGCCGCGCCAATCGATCTTGCGATGGAGTCCGCTGTCGCGGACTTCGGGAATGGCAGCCAATGCTGTCGCCGTCGTGCTGTTCATTTCAGCCTCCTGCGAATGACGGTGAATCGAAGTCCGGGCGCGATCACAAGAGCAATTTGCGGACCAGCGCGCGCCGCGCCTGACACAGACGCCGCGCATATGTTGTCGTCACCGGTCTATCGTCGAGGAATCAACGGCAAAGCGAGGCCGCGCGTCATCGTGTGGCTGGCCAGGCGCGGGCGCGCGCAGTCAGCGCTGTGTCGCGCGCACGCCGGTTGCGCACATCAATTGATCACCGCGGCGCGTTGCTGCACCGAAATCGTCTGAGCGCTGCTGTACGATGAGCTGAACGTCGCCGCCAGGTGCTGGTGCAAAGGCCTCGCTGGAAGTTGGCCTGCGACTTGCGTAACAACGAGTGCGCTCGAGGTGGCGAGTGGTCAGTGTTGACCCTTGCATCGCGTGCGCGCCATCACGCCGGAAGGATAGTCATGTCTCTAGAACCCCATCGCTGGCCGCTCACTTCGCATGCCGAGGTGCTCGACGTCCTGGAACGCGAGGATATCGAATACGTGCACGCGGGCTTGTTCGACACCGAAGGCGTGTTCCGTGAGAAGCGCCTGCCGGTCGCGCTGTTGCGTCGCTACCTCGCCGAAGGCTGGTCCTTCATCGACGCATTGCCCTATTGGGGACCGAACGATGCGGTGCGCGCCGACCGGCCCTATCGCAGCGAAGCCTGTGTGCTCGATGCCGCCAGCCTGCGGCCCTATCCCGCCGAACCGGACGCGGCCTTGATGGTGGCCGATTACAGCGGCGCAAGCGCCGAACTCTCACCGCGCACCCTGCTGGCACGACAGATTGCGCGCGCGCAGGCGCTCGGTATCGATGCGTGGGGCGCGGCGGAATTCGAATTCATTGTGCTCGATGAAACGCCGGCCAGCATCGCCGCCAAGCAATACGACGGCCTGAACACCTTCGCCGCAGAGAATCGTTGCTGGTCCGGTCTGTTCCCGGCGAGCGGCGCGGCGCTGATTCGCGACTACGAAGACTACCTGCGCGCCGGCGACATCCCGCTGCACCATATCTGCTCGGAACTCGGCCCCGGCTGCCTGGAAGCCGCGCTGCCGGTGCGGCCACTGGCGCGCGCCGCCGATGACAGCGCGCTGTTCAAGCTCTATACCAAGGCTTTCTGCATAGAACGCGGCATGACGGCGTCCTTCATGGCGCAGCTCTCGGACGACCATCCTGGCCTCGGCGGGCATCCGATCATCTCACTGCGCGATCGCGCCAGCGGCGCGGCGCTGCTGCATGACGCCGCCGCTGCCGATGGCCTGTCGACACTCGCGCGCCAGTTCATTGCCGGTGTGCTGCAACTGCTGCCGGAACTCATGCCGATGTTCGCCAGCACGGTCAATGCCTATCGTCGCTACGTGCCGGGCAACTGGGCGCCTCGCACCGCGACCTGGGGCCTCGGCAACTACACCTGCGCATTGCGCGTGGTGAGCGGCAGTGCCGATGACACGCGCATCGAGTTCCGATTGCCCGGCGCCGACACCAACCCGCATCTCGCCTTCGCGATGTTGCTGGGCGCCGGCCTCTACGGCATCGAGCATCAACTGACGCCGCCCCCCGTGACCGAGGATATCGGCCGCGAGTTCGTGCACCCGTCCATCGGGCCGTTGCCGCGCACTCTGCTGGAAGCGGCCGAGCGCATGCAGGCCAGCGCGCTGGCCGCCGAGTTGTTCGGCGCCGCCTTCGTGCGCCATTTCACCACCAGTTGCATACAGGAAGACCACCTCATGCGGCGCCATGTCGCGGCTTTCGAGCGGCGGCGTTATCTCAATCACGTATGACACGGCCACAACACCAGGAGCGGACAGCATCAATGTTTACAGCCAGCAGCAAGCGGAGGGATGGGTGATGGGGGCTTTGGAATCCTATGTGAAGGACGCCGAACGCGTGGATGGCGTGAAGAAGGTGCGCGCCATGATCAACGCGCTCGGCATCGAATACATCTACTACCAGTTCGTGTCGGTCACCGGCCGCATCATGGGCAAGGGCGCGCCGGCCGATCACTGGGAGCGTCTGGCCAGCAAGGGCTTTCAGCTGGTCTATGGCTCGACCGCCAATCTATTCATCAGCCGCAAGGGGCGCTACCTCGGCTACGGCCCGGAAGCGAGCGAGCTGGTCGGCATCGCCGATCCGGAAACCTTCGTGCAACTGCCCTGGGAGCCGCGCGTGGCGCGGGTATTCTGCACCCTGTTCCGCAATCGCGAAGAGGAGAATGAACCGAGCGGCGTGCTGACCTCCGACTGCCGCGGCAATCTCAAGCGCGCCCATGCCGCCTTCCAGAAGAAGCATGGTCTGCAACTGCGTCTCGGCACCGAGCCCGAGATGATGTGGTTGAAGAAGGGCGCCGACGGCAAGCCCGATGGTGGCGTCACCAAGCCGTTCTGTTATCACATCGATCAGTTCGAGGAACTGCGGCCGATCACGCTCAAGGTCACCGAGTATTGCCGCAAGATGGGCATTGATTCGATCCAGGGCGATCACGAAGACGCGCCGGGTCAGATCGAACTCAACTGGACCTATGACGAGGTGTTGCGCACGTCCGACCGCTTGACCACCTATCGCCAGATCTGTGCGCAGGTGGCGCGCGAGTTCAATGTCATCGCCTGCTTCATGACCAAGCCCTTCATGGGCCTGTCGGCCAATGGCTGTCATCACAACTTCTCGCTGTGGGCGGGTGGCAAGGACAAGGTCAAGACCTTTGGCGGCCTGTCCAAGGCCGGCATGGCCGACGTGTTCTCCTATGTCGAAGGCGGGCAGAACAAATTCGATCCCGAGGGCAAGGATCAACGCACGCCGGGCCCCATAGGCCAATGGGCGGCGGGCGGCATCCTGAAGCATCTGCCGGCGCTGACCGCACTCGGTGCCTCGACCGTCAACTCCTATCGACGTCTGCTCGATCAGGGCTATTGGGCGCCGGTCTACAACAACTGGGGTTATCAGAATCGCACCTGCGCGCTGCGCGTCTCGGCGCCCGGGCGCTTCGAATACCGCGCGGTCGATTCCATGGTCAATCCCTACCTGCTGAACTCCGCCCTGCTGGCGGTGATGGACGAGGGCATCAGCAGCAAGACCGAGCCCGGCGCGATGGAACAGCGCAACATCTATGAACTCGAGTTGTCCGGCAAGAAGGTCGTGAAACTGCCGACCCATCTCGGCATGGCGCTCGATGCCATCGAGGCCGACGCTGTGGTGCGCGCCGGGCTGCCCGGCGAAATGTGGGATGTCTTCATCGACTACAAACGCGACGAGTGGGACAGATTTCTCGCCACCGTCACCGCCTGGGATCACGACACCTATATGGACTGTCTGCCTTGAGGAGGGCCTGGCTCATGCAAGATTTCCAATTGAGCGAACAGCAATGCGCCGACTTCGAGCGCGACGGCTTCATCACGGTCGATCAGATCATCAGCAGCGAGGAAGTCGCGCTGCTGCGCGAGCGTTACGAGGCGCTGTTCAAAGGCCAATGGGAATCAGGCCTGGTGCCGGACGAGGTCAACTGGCTGGAAGGTCGTGACGCGCCTGATCGCACTCGCCAGATCTGCAATGGCTGGAAAGCCGATCGCCATGTCGCGAGCGTGATCCTGCAAGCCTCCATCGGCCGCGCCTGCGCACAGCTCGGCCATTGGCCGGGCACACGCCTCAGCCAGGACAACATCCTGTGGAAGCCGCCCGGCGGCAAGCCGCTGGGTTTTCATCAGGATTCGTCCTACGAGCAATGGACTACCCTGCCGGACTGGGTGAGCTGCTGGATTGCGCTCGATGACACCAGTGCCGAGGGCGGCACCGTCGAATACGTGCGCGGCTCCAATCACTGGCCGCACTACGGCATGATTGAACAATTCCATGCACCGGACGATCCGCACAAGGATCTGCGCAAGGCGGCAGAGGCGGCTGGCGTGACGCACATCGACAGGGTGCCGGTGGTGGTCAAGGCCGGGGGCGGCGCTTTTCACAGCGGCTGGACCTGGCATGGCTCAGGCATCAACAATCGCGAACTGCCGCGGCGCTCCATCGTGGCCCACTGCATGTCGTCCGAGACCCGCTTTCACCCGACTTACGTCGGCTATATCTACAGCCGTTACAAACGATTCGGCGACGACACCATGGACGAGGCCTTCTTTCCCATCACCTGGCGTGAAGACGGTTACCGTTCGCCTTTCATCGAACCGTTCAGCACGCGCCGCATCGGCTGGGGCGAGGCGGTGCCGGGCTGAATCGATGATGCGCGTGGCGCAGCGCGGCCTGCATCGCCGCGCTGCGCCACGGGCACCTCAGACCGACCTGCGACGCGCACCCAGCGCCAGCATCGCGAGGCCAGGCAGCATGAAGGCCAGCGCCGGCGGCACCGGCACGGGCGCGGGCGCGACATAGTTGCCGAGATCGGCGGCCGTGACCTTATAGGCGTGCAGTACGCCCGGCAGCAGCGAGTACTGCGCGGTCAGCGTCGCGGCGTCACCACCGACGGTAAAGCTGCAGCCGGTCACCGCGTCCAGCGGACACTGGATGGAGGCCGCATAGGGATCGGCGGCATTGAAGTCGAAATAGACGTCGAGCTGCGTGCCGCCGGCGTTCTGCGTGACGCTGTAGTCGTTGTCGGTGCCGGCCAGCAACAGATAGCTGCCGTCGTTCAAGCGCGGTCCGATGGTCAGGCCTTCCCATTTCTCCGGCGACTTGCCGACTGATTCGACGTCGCCATCGCCGTCGAGGTCGATACGATTGATGTCGAGGTCGAGGAAGGGGCTGGACTTCTGCGCCACCGTGTAGGGGCTGCCGCTGTCGAGATCGATGTCGCTGACATCGCTCGCGGCGCTGATATCTATCTTGTAGACCTCCTTGTCGGCGGTGGCGAAATCGGCGCCCACGCCCACCCCACGGTTGTTCCGCTCCAGCACCAGGAACTCATGGTCGTTCAACGCCACCAGTGAGGAAATGCCCTGGCCCTGGCCGGAGCGTTTCATCTGATAGGCGTACTGGCCGACGGCCAGGCCCGTCGCGGCGTCGAATTTGACAATCCGATTGACGCTGCCGCTGCCGGCGCCTTCGTCGAGCATGGCACTTTGCAGCATGGCAAAGACGTACTTGCCATCGGGACTCACGGCCAGGCCCTCGAAGCCGCGATTGGTGCGCTTGCCGGCGGTGTTCCCCGTATCGCCGGCGAAATTGGCGACGCCACTTGCGGCGTTGCGCGGCAAAAGATTGGCCGGCGTGGTGAAGGTCTTCACCACCGCGCCAGTGCGGTCCATCTCATACACGGAGGGACCGTATTCATCCGACACGTAGAAATGACCACTGGTCGGGTGCACCACCAGGCCCTCCGGGTCCAGGGCATTGCCGAGCACATTGCCCGGGCTGGGCGCGATGCCGTTCATGGCCGCGCCCTGGTTGCTGAACTTGATGGTCTGGGCGATCTGGAAGTTGGAAATCGCGCCGCTGTTCATGTCGACGTCCAGCGTGAAACGCTGCACGCGCGTTTCGTAGTTCAAGGTGCCGCCGCCAGGGCCGCGGTCCGACAGGCCCCACCATTCGTTGCGGTTGCCGTCGTAGTAGATGTCGGAGAAAAAGCCGACCCGGCCGTTGTTGACCGCGGTGCCGAACTGGTCGCCGGTTGCGCCCGGAATGGCGAGACCGTTGACGAAACCGGGAGCGGCACCGGCGGCGGCGCTCACGACGAGGCTGACGAGGGCCAGACTTGCTGGAGTTTTCATGGGGGCGTTTCCTGTAATGACGTTGCGACAGCGGCCACCATACCCGTCGCGTCCTACAGAATTATTTCGATGGCGTGACCGATGGCCGAAGGCACGGCGCCATGACAGACGATGTCGGGCGGGCACCGTGAGCGCGCGCGGTATCCGTCTCTTGCGCCCCCCTGATCGATAGTCGATTCAAGGGCGGGATACTCCCGTCGGCGAAGCTTTGGAGTATAAATCCCGATCGACGCAGGTTCCGACGACACGCGATGTCGCGCAGCGGTTCACGCTGCGCGCGATGGCCGAGGAGAGGACGATGGCGACATCCATATCCGCACCCGCACCCTTTCAGATCCATATTCCGGACGCGACGCTCGAGGACATGTTCGCGCGTCTGCGGCACACCCGTTATGCCGACGACTACGCCAACGACGATTGGGAATACGGCTTCAATACCGCCTATCTGCGTGAACTCGTCGCCTACTGGCACGGCGATTTCGATTGGCGCCTCGAGGAGCGCGCCATGAATGAACTCGCCCACTTCCGCATGGACTGGGCTGGCCTGCCATTGCACTTCATCCATCAGCGCGGCAAGGGCCCGCGGCCCATGCCCCTGCTGCTGCATCATGGCTGGCCGTGGACGTTCTGGGATTTGAAACGCGTCATCGGACCATTGACCGATCCGCAGGCCCATGGCGGCAAGGCGGAAGACGCCTTCGACGTGGTGTTGTGCTCACTGCCGGGTTATGGCTTCTCCTCACCCAATCGCCAGACCGGTTGGAATTTCCATACCACGGCCGATCTCGAAGCCAGGCTCATGACCGAGGTGCTCGGCTACGACAGGTTCGCGACCGCCGGCGGCGATTGGGGCGCGCTGATCGTCGGGCAACTCGGTCACAAGCATGCCGACAAGCTGTACGGGCTGTACTGCCATCTGCCCATCCAGTTGAGTCATTACCTCGCCGAGCATCCCGATGTGCCGCCCGGCGTGGCGTATGCGCATGGCCTGCCCGAGCCATCGGAATACGGACCGGGCGAGGAAGACTGGGTGGCGCGCAACCGCGATTTCTTCGCCAGGGAGAGCGGCTATGGCTATCAGCAATTGAGCAAGCCGCAGACGCTCGCCATTGGCCTCAACGACTCCCCGGCCGGGCAGATGGGGTGGATAATCGAGAAGCGTCGCAGTTGGGCCGACACCCATGGCGACATCGAATCGATGTGGGACAAGGATCATCTGTGCGCGACCACCACGCTCTACTGGGCGACGCAGACCGCCGGCACCTCGGCGCGTTTCTACAAGGAAGCGCTCATGAATCCCTGGCAGCCGAGTCACGCGCGCTTCCCGGTGGTGGAAGCGCCGACCGCGCTCGGCATCTATCCGCGCGACGTGTTGTTGATGCCGCGGCGCTGGTCGGAGCGCTATTACAATCTCAAGCAATATCGCGTGCACGATCGCGGTGGCCACTTCGCGCCCTATGAATGCCCCGATCTGTTCGTCGACGATGTGCGCACTTTTTTTCGCGCCATGCGCTGAGCACAGGCGCGGCCGGAGACTTCTCTCATGACCCTCCGTATGCGCAGCCTGCTCGCGGTGCCCGCCGTGCGCCAGGAGTTCTTCGTGAAAGCGGCCGCCGGCGCGAGCGACGCGCTGTTTCTCGATCTCGAGGACAGCGTGCCGCCCGAGCAGAAGCTCATCGCGCGCGCCAACGCGGCGCAGGCCCTCGAGGACGTGGCGTGGGGCGACAAGCGCGTGTTGGTGCGCACCAACGCGCTCGACAGCGAATGGGCCTTTCGTGACATCGAACAGCTCGCCGCGCGTCAACGCCTCGATGGTTTTCTCATACCGAAAGTGGCGTCGGTCGACGACGTCAAACAGGTCGAAGCCTTGCTTGGCGCCCTCGATCGCGAACGGCCTCGCGAGCGGCGCCTGGAACTGCACATCCTCATCGAAACCGCGCTCGGCATGGCACGCGTCGAAGCCATCATCGAGGCGTCGACGCGGCTGGTCTCGGTGTCCTTTGGCGTCGGCGACTACTCGCTCAGCATGGGCGGCCAGGATCGGCTGGTCGGCGGCGCCAACCAGCATTACGCGATGCTCACCGACGCCGGTGCCGGCGCCCCGCGCGAAGCGCACTGGAACGATCAATGGCACTTCGCGCTGGCGCGCGTCGCCAACGCCTGCCACGCCTTCGATGTGATGCCCATCGACGGGCCGTTCGGCAATTTCGCCGATGCCGAGGGCTTCAAGGCCGCGGCCGCACGCGGACGGGTGCTGGGCTATGCGGGCAAGTGGGCCATTCACCCGAGTCAGGTTGCGCTCGCGAATGAGGCCTATACGCCGAATGCCGAGGAAGTGGCCTGGGCACGCGCGGTGCTGGACGCGCTTGCCAGCGCTGCGCGCGAAGGCCGCGGCGCGGTCGCCTTGAACGGCCAGTTGCTCGATATCGCCCACCGGAAAATCGCGCTGCGCATCCTGGCGCGGGTCGGCAACAGTGACGCAGGTCGACACGATGACGACTGACAAGACGCACCTGCCGCTCGAGGGCGTGCGCGTGCTCGATGTCGCGACCATGCTGGCCGCGCCCTTCTGTGCAGCGCTGCTCGGCGACTTCGGCGCGGAAGTGATCAAGGTCGAAATGCCGGGCAGCGGCGATCCCTTCCGGCGCTTCGGCACCATGACCGAGGCCGGCGCGAGCCTCAACTGGTTGAACGACGGGCGCAACAAGAAATCCATTACGCTCGACCTGCGCGACGCACGCGGAGCCGCGATTCTCAAACGGCTGGTCGCGGACTGCGACATCCTGGTCGAGAACTTTCGCCCCGGCACGCTGGAACGCTGGGGCCTCGGCTACGATGACCTCAAAGCCATCAACGACGACCTCATCCTGGTGCGCATTTCGGCCTACGGCCAGGATGGACCCTATCGCGATCGCCCGGGCTTCGCGCGCATCGCCCACGCGTTCTCGGGGCTCGCCTATCTCGCCGGGGAAGCCGGTGGCCCGCCGGTGACGCCGGGCTCCACCTCGCTGGCCGATTACATTTCCGGCCTCTATGCCGCGCTCGGAGCGCTGCTGGCGTTTACTTCGCGCGCACGTTTCGGCGTCGGACAGTTTGTCGATGTCGCGTTGTACGAAGGCATTTTTCGCATGCTCGATGAACTCGCGCCGGCCTATGCGCGCTCCGGCTTCGTGCGCGAGCGCATGGGCGCCGACACCGTCAATGTCGTTCCCCATAGTCATTTCGAAACCGCGGACGGCCATTGGGTGGCGCTGGCCTGTTCGACCGACAAGATGTTCGAGCGGCTGGCCGCCGTCATGCAGCGCGGCGACCTGCTGGCACCCGAGCGTTTCGCGACCATGGCGCAGCGCGTCGCGGCGCGGGCCGAGGTCAATGGCATCGTGGCCGACTGGATAGGCAGCCTGTCGCGCGATGAAGTCATGACGCGCTGTCTGGCGGGCGAAGTACCGATAGGTCCCCTCAACAGCATCGCCGATATCTTCGTCGACCCGCAGTTCGCGGCGCGGGGCAATCTGTTGCGTGTCGAGGACCCGCGCATCGGCGCAGTGGTCGTGCCGAACGTGGTGCCGCGTTTGTCGGCGACACCGGGCCGCCTGGCCTCGCTGGGCCCGGACCTCGGCCAGCACAATGACGAAATCTATCGTGAGCGCTTGAACTTGAGTGATGAGGAGATCGCGAGCTTGCGCGCCGCCGGCGTGATCTGAGCGGGCGCGATTCAACAACAGGCCGGGTCATACACCGCGCGTCAGACGCGGAATCCGTGGGGGAGCCGCCATGCACAAGGGCACGTCGCGCCATATGACCCTGGTCGCCTTCCTGCAGGCGCAGAACTGTTCCAACTACACCGCGTCGTGGCGACATCCCGCCACCGCCCAGGACTTCACGACCCCTGAGTATTACCAGCGCATCGCGCGCGTGCTGGAAGAGGCCAGATTCGATCTGGCGTTCTTCGATGACCGCCTGGCGATGCCGGACATCTTCAACGACGACTACACCGAGACTGTGCGCCACGGCATCCGCGCGGTGAAGATGGACCTGCCCATCATCCTCATGGCGATGGGCCTCGCCACGCGCCACCTGGGCCTCGGCGCGACCTATTCCACCACCTATTACGAGCCGTACCACATCGCTCGCGTGTTCGCGACGCTGGACCTCATGACCGCCGGCCGGGCGGCGTGGAATGTGGTGACCTCCCTCAACGATGCGGAGGCGGCGAATTTCGGGCGTCAGCCACTGCTCCCGCATGACCTGCGCTATGACCGTGCCGACGAGTTCATGGAAATCGTGCACGGCCATTGGGACAGTTGGGATGACGGGGCCATCGTGCAGGACCGACTCAGCGGCCAGTTCGCCGACCCGGCCAAGGTGCGACGCATCGATCACGAAGGACCGTGGTTCCGTTCGCGCGGCCCGCTGACCGTGCCGCGTTCCGCCCAGGGGCATCCGGTCATCATTCAAGCCGGTCAGAGCGGGCGCGGGCGTAGCTTTGCCGCGCGCTGGGCGGAACTGGTGTTCGTCATTCATGCCAACATCGAACTCGCACGCCACTACTATCAGGAGTTCAAGCAGGGCGTGGTGGCACAGGGGCGAGATGCCGCGGCGGCGCATCACGCCGGCCATCTATGCCATCGTCGGCGAGACGCAGGCCATGGCTGAAGACAAACATGCCTTGATCGACAGTCTCGCGCGTCCCATCGATGCATTGACCCTGCTGTCGGAAGTCCTGAATTTCGATTTCGGCGCGAAGGGCATGGACGAGGCCTTCACCGCCGAAGAGCTGGCGTCCGCCACCGGCTTGCAAGGCATCCTCGACCGCGTGATGCAGATGAGCGGGCTCGCCCAGCCCACGGTGCGCGACTTTCTGCAGTTCAGCGGACGCGGCACCCTGCGCGAGTTGCCGACCTTCGTCGGCACGCCGGCAAAGGTGGCCGACGACCTCGAGGCATGGTTCAGCAGCGGCGCCTGCGATGGCTTCGTGCTCGCCGCCACCCATATGCCGGGCGCCTACGAGGACTTCGCGCGCCTGGTGATACCCGAGTTGCAGCGTCGTGACTTGTTCCGCCGCGAATATCCCGGCACGACGCTGCGCGAGACCCTGGGCTTCAAGCGACCGGCGCGCGACGCGTGGCGCGCGTCCTGAAGGCATGCGCTCAGCGCGGAGCGCTGACCAGTACCTGCGCCTGTTCGAGTTGCGCGATGCGTGACGCGTCGTAGCCGAGCACCCGCGACAGCACCGCCGCATTATGCTGGCCGAGCAGCGGCGCCTCGATGTCCGGCAACTCGGTCTGGGCCGAGAACTTGAAGGGAAAGCCCGGGATCTGGATTTCCCCCAGCACAGCATCGCGCACCGTGCGCACCATGCCGCGATCGAGGAAATATTCGTGATCGAGAGTTTCTATCGGCGTCAGCACCGGCCCGGCGGGCACGCGGGCGGCCTCCAGCACCGCCAGCATGGCGTCGTTATCCGCAAACGTCGCCGCCCAGGCTTCGATGATCTCGATGAGCATGTCCTGATGACGGGCGCGCGCGCCGCCGTCGATGAAGCGCGGATCCTTTTCCAGTTCCGGCCTGCCCAGGGCCTGGCACATGCCGCCCCATTGCAGTTGCAGCACGGCGATGACGAAGTATCCCGTCGGACCCTTGAACACGCCGAACGGCGCGATCATCTCGTGATGCGCGCCCATGCGCTTCGGATCGAAACTCTCGCCCGCCACCGAGCGGCCATGGATGTTGTATTCGTGCATGTGATACATGGCATCGACCATCGACAGGTCGAGATACTGGCCTTCGCCGGTCTGGGCGCGATGGTAAAGCGCATAGCCGAGGGCGGCGAAGCCATGCACGCCGGCATTGGTGTCGCACACCCCGATACCGACCGGATGGGGCGGGCCGTTGCGCGGCCCGACCATGTGCATGAGGCCGCTGAAGGCCTGGGCTATCCAGTCGTAACCGGTCTTGTGGGAGAGCGTGCTCTGACGGCCGAAGGCCGACACCGAGGCCATGATGATGCGCGGATTGAGGGCTTTCAGACTCAGGTAGTCGAAGCCGCGCTTCTCCATCACGCCCGGCCCGAAATTCTCGATGACGATGTCGACCTTGGTCACGAGTTCGCGAATGATGTCGCGCGCCGCTTCGCTCTTGAGGTCCAGACACAGGCTCTGCTTGCCGCGGTTCTGCTGCACGAAGAAGCCGCTGCGGCCGTCACGAATCAAGGGCAGAAGGCGTCCCGGATCGCCGCCCGGCGCCTGTTCAATCTTGATGATCTCGGCGCCCATCTCCGCCATCAGGCGGGTGGCGGTGGGGCCGGCCAGATATTGGGTGAAATCCAGTACGCGTATGCCGTCGAGTATCATGCGATTGTCTCCCCTCGCGATTGAAACGCGGGCGGCGACACCCGGCTGTCGCCGCCGCCAGTGACGCAATGTTGCAGGCCTGCGTCGGGTTTATCTCCGCGCCGGCAGCAGGCAGGCCGCCAGGCCCTTGACCGCCGCTTCGGTACTGTCATCGACATCGGTGCGGAAGGTCGCGTGCACGCGATTGACCATCGCCGACAAACCGACCGTCACGCACAACTCCACCAGTTCATCCTTGCTGAAGCGTGCCGCCAGTTCGCCATACAGCGCGTCATCGCACAGATTGTCGCGCGTCAGCGATTCGGAATAACGCAGCACCAGCTTGTCCGTCGCATCGAAACTCGCGCAGTCGTCCGGCGCACCCATCGACGCCATCTCCTCTTCCGTCAACCCGACACTCGGACCGAGCATCACATGGGTGGGGATTCAGTAATGGCAGGCGTTGATCTGCGAGGCACGCAGATAGGCGAGCTCGCGATAGCGCGGCGCAATGGTGGGATTCACATAGAGGGATTTGACGAAGTGCAGGAAGGCTTCAAGGATGCCGGGATGTGCGCCGAACACCTTGAACACATTGAAGGTCGGAAAACCGAGCTCCTGCATCTGCTGATACTGGGCCTGGACCTGGGGTGGCGCAGCTGCGGGCTCGACGAGAGGGATACGGGCCATGGTGGCCTCCTCGTGGTGGTGTGAGTCCCGTTGAGAATAGCGGAAAAAGTGCGCGCCGGATTTTCGCTGAGGGCGCCCATCTGCCTCGCCCCTGGCGAGCGGCGGGAGCAGGTGAGTCGCCGTCACACGCTCCCCGGCAATACCTCCGCTACCCGGAAGCAGTAAACTGTCGCCACCCTTGCACTCCATGGAGCGCCCATGAAAAGCCCTTTCGATACCGACGAGCGCCGTGCCTTTCGCGACACCGTCGCGCGCTTCGTGAAGAATGAAATCGAGCCGCATGCCGATGCCTGGGACGAAGCCGGCAGCTTCCCCTGGGAAGTCCACGAGAAAGCCTGCGCGCTCGGGCTGTTCGGCTTTGGTATCGACGAGCAATACGGCGGCCTCGGCTTCGAGGACGCCTTCATGCGCGCCGCCTCGGCCGACGAACTCGGACGTGGCGGTATCGGCGGCGTGATCGCCGCCATCGGCTCGCGGGGCATCATGGTCGGCCTCGTCAATGCGCTGGCCAGCGAGGACATCAAGCGTCGTGCCTTGCCGGAGATCCTGTCCGGGGTGAAAGGAGGCGCGCTCGGCATCACCGAGCCTTCGGGCGGGTCCGACGTCGCCAACATGCAGACCCGCGCGCGACGCGCAGGCGATGAATACATCATCAACGGTTCCAAGACCTTCATCACCGGCGGCATGAATGCCAGCTATTTCGCGATTGCCGCGCGCACCGGCGAGGAAGGCGGCGCGGGTATTTCGTTGTTCTTCGTCGAAGCCGGCACGCCCGGCTTCTCGCGCACCGCCATCGACCGCAAGATGGGCTGGTGGGCGTCCGATACCGCCACGCTGTATTTCGACGAGTGCCGCGTGCCGGCCGCGAATCTGATGGGCGTCGAGAACCGCGGCTTTCTCGCCGTGCTGAACAACTTCAACTTCGAACGGCTGTTCATGTGCGCGCAGATGCTCGGCATGTCGCGACGCTGCCTGGAGGAAAGCATCGCCTATGGTCAGCAGCGCAAGACCTTCGGCAAGCCGCTCATCAAGCACCAGGTCATCCGCCACAAGATTGCCGAGATGTCCTCACGCATCGACGCCATGGATGCGCTCATCAATCAGATCTGCTGGAACATCAACGAAGGCGAGGCGCCGGTCGCCGAGATCAGCAAGGCCAAGTTCTTCTGTTCGACGGCCCTGGAGTTCTGTGCCAATGAAGCCATGCAGATCTTTGGCGGCGCGGGCTACCTGCGGGGCAATCCGGTCGAGCGCATCTATCGCGAGACCAAGGTCATGACCATCGGTGGCGGCTCAGCGGAGATCATGCGTGATCTCGCGGTGCGGCAGATGGGTTTGTAGGGGCGCACCGCTAACCGAGGAAGCGCCGCAGCACCGCGTTGAACTTCGTCGGGTTCTCCCAGAACATGAAATGACTGCCGCCTTCCTCGCGGCCGAAGATGGAGAGTTCCGCGTTCGGGATCTGCGCCGCTATCCAGGCCGCGGCCTGCGGCGGGAATATCGACGCCAGTTCGCCGCCGAACACCAGGGTCGGCAGCCCCAGGGCCGGAATCACATGCTGGATGACATCGCGCCAGTCCTGCGAGGCGTGATCGATCAGCAGACGCGCCGCGCAGGCGGCCGGCACCTTGAGACTCTCGCCCACCACCATCGCAAAGTCGTCATCGCTGACTGCATCGCTGAAGAACGCGGCGCGCAGACTCTCGAGCGTCGCTTCGCGGTTCGTCGCGATGGCATTGGCGATGTCATACAGCGAGGTCGGTGTGAAGGCACAACCGGCCTCGGCCAAGGCCTGGCCCGTAAGGGCGCCGCCATTGGTCACCAGCGGCGCCTGGTCGATGAAGACGAGTTTGGCGAGGCGTTCGGCGCCATATTGTTCGAGATAGCTCCAGATGATCGAGGCGCCCATGGAATGGCCGGCCAATGCGACGTGCTGCAGGTCGTGCTGTTCGAGGAAATCGTGCAGGTCCTCGGCGAGCCGCGCGACCCGATAGCCATGCGGGGGCTTCGGCGATTCGCCGTGTCCGCGCATGTCGACGGCGATGACGCGATAGTTGTCGCTCAAGTCCGCCAGCTGCCTGGCGAAGCAGCGTGTGCTTTGCGACCAGCCATGCACCAGCACCAGCGGCTGACCGTGACCTTGCTCGACATGGTTGAGATTGATCATGGCGGACCTCCGAGTACAAGGTGGCAGGTGTGTTGCGCTTGTCGGCGCAGAATACTTCAGGCACCTTGCCCGACAAACAAACCCGACACCACATGCCATGAGCGCAATTCGCAGCCTGGTTCTGGGAGGCACGGCCTTCATCGGTCGGCATCTGGTCGAGCACCTGCTGGCGGCAGGCCATGACGTCGCGATGCTCAATCGCGGCGCCAGCCCCGCGCCCGACGGCGTCGAGCAGTTGCGCGCCGATCGCAAGGACAGCGCGGCCATGGCGCGCGCCTTGCGTGGTCGGCACTGGGACGCGGTCTACGATGTCAGCGCCTCGGTGCAGGTCGCAAGCCTCGAAGACATCGCCGCCCTCATCGACATGCTGGACGGCCACTGCGGCATCTATGAATTCATAAGCTCCATCGCTGCCTATCGCATGGGCCATGGCGCCATGCCGTGGACGGAAGAGCTGCCGACCACCCGATCACGCGCCACCAAGTACGGCGGCCACAAGGCCGCGGTCGAGCAACTGCTTGCCGCGCGCCGCGCGCAGACCGGTTTTGCCTACACCGTCTTGCGGCCGGCGGCGGTCTATGGCCCGCACAACAACATCCCCGACGGCGAAATGGCGATGTTCCTGCGTTTGACGCAGCGACGACCGGTGCTGCTGCCCCATGACGGTCTGGTGTGTTTTCCCTATGGGCATGTGGACGATCTCGCGCGCGCCATGCTGCTGGCCGCCCGCACGCCGGCGGCGGTCGGCGAGATCTTCAACATCACGGCCGAGGCGGTGACCTCGCGCTATTTCGTCGAGACCCTGGCCGCCATCGTCGGCGTCGAGCCGGACATCCTGCTGCTGCCCGACGCAGTGACGGCACAGTTGACGGCGCCACTGCCCTTCAATCATCGCTTCGTGAAACTGCTGCACGCGGTGGTCAGTTGCGACAAGGCGCGGCGCCTGCTCGGCTTCGCGCCGACCTATGACTTCGAGGCCGGTCATCGGCAGACCTATGCATGGTTCCTCGATCAGGGCCTGGATCGCCTCACGCAAGCGCTCAACGACCCGACCTGGAATGTGTCCTGGGATTTCGCGCGGGAAGCGCGCCTGGTGGAGACCTTGCGCGGCCAGCCGATGCTTCAGCCGACGCCGCCGACGATCACATAGGCGCCCGCGCAGCGACCGTCCTGGTCCTCCGCCAGCGCGGTGACGACCGAACCATAGGGGCCACGCCAGTGGCTGTGCAGCGCGTAGTGGATATCGAAGGGCAGCCGCAGTTCGGCATGGAAGTGCTCGCCCTCGTGGGTGACGCGCTGCGGCTGGCCGTTGATCCAGATGGCCAGTCGTGCAATCGGTGTCGCGCTGCGGAGCTTGCCCGTGACGCTGATCGTGACGAGGCCATCGCTCGCCATCGGCGAGAGCGCGGCGGCGAGATGCATTTCCGGTGCGGGGCCGGCGTGCAGCGCATGCGCTTCGGGCAAGGGCACATCGTCGTCCAGCGCCGGGGCGCGTGGCGGCGCGCAGCGACGCTGGCCGGTCTGTTCAAACGCATAGGCACAGGCCAGCAGCGTCGCATCGTCGTAGGCGCGACCGGCAAAGGTCAGACCGATGGGCATGTCGATATCGCTCAGCATGCCCATGGGCACGGTCACGGTCGGCACGCCGCAATGGCGGATGGCCTGGTTGCCATTGGCGACCCAGGTACCGTTGCGCCAGGCGATATCGGCGGACAGCGGGTTGTAGTCGGCATCGGCCGGGGCGATGTCGGCCACCGCCGGAAACACCAGCAGGTCCAGGCGCTCTCGACTCATCCACTCTTCGAGGTCGATGCGTCGCGTCGCCTCGAGGCCGCGCAGGCCCTCGGCGAGATGGGGAATGTCATTCACGGGCGTCACGCCGTGGCGCGCGGCGTCGGCGTATTCAGCGAAATTCGGAATGTCTTCGTAGCGATCGGGCAGCGATCCCGGCACGCGCGCAACAATCAAGCCGGACTCGACATCGGCCAGACGCTTCAACTGCGGATCGTCATTGGCGGCCAGAAAATCATGCCAGGCGAACACCACCGCATCGAAGCCTTCGGCCTTGGCGAATTCGCGTGGCACGAGACCGCGTTCCACCATCGTGCGCGCACCAGAGCGATCGCGCTCGTAGTTCGATACCAGCGGGAAATCCACTTCCACGACGTCCGCGCCGGCGGCGCGCAGATCGCGCTCCGCGGCCTGCCAGCAGGCGATGATGGAAGCACGCGTCGCGATCGGGCGGCTGCTGTCAGCATCCTTGTTGATGTACATGCGCGGCACGCCGATGCGCTTGCCGCGCAGCGCGTTGGCGTCCGCCAGCGTGGTGTAATCGTGCGGGCGCAGACGCGCTGCCGGCGGCAGCGGCACGGCGTTCTGCACGCGCCAGAAATCACCCCGCGGTTCGGGATCGTCCGCCACCAGCACGTTCAGGACGGCGAGCAGATCAGCGACGCTGCGCGCATAGGGCACGACCACGTCCATGGTCGGCAGGAGTGGCCAGTTGCCGCGCATCGAGATGAGCCCGCGCGAAGGCGTATAGGCGGTGAGGCCGTTGTTGGTCGCCGGTGCCCGCCCGGAGGACCAGGTTTCCTCCGCCAGCGCAAACGCGGCAAAGCCCGCCGCGAGGCCCGTGCCCGAACCGTTCGATGAGCCCGAGGCATAGGCCGCGGTCAGAAACGCCGGGTTGTAAGGACTCTCGGCGCGCCCGAACAGGCCGCGCTGCATGCCGCCTTCCGCCATCGGCGGCATGTTGGTGATGCCCATGAGTATCGCGCCAGCCGCGCGCAGTCGCGCGACGACAAAGGCGTCCTCGCGCGCGATCAGTTTTTCAAAGGCTGGCGAGCCGCCCGTCACCGGCAAGCCTTGCACCGCGTAGCTGGCCTTGGCGAGATAGGGAATGCCGTCCAGCGGCCCGCGTGCCGTGCCATTGCGGCGCCGTTCGTCGGATGCGCGGGCTTCATCGAACACCCCGGGGTTCAGTACTGGCACGGCATTGAGCCGGATGCCGTGGCGGTCGTAGTGGGCGATGCGATTGAGAAAGCGGCAGACCAGCGTCGTGGCGCTCAAGCGCCCTTCGTCCAGCGCCGCACGCAATGCGGCGATGCCGGCTTCGCGGATGCCATCGTGCAGGATGCCGTTCATGGTGCAACTCCGTCGGTCGTATCGCAGGTGAGCGTGCAGGGCAGGGCGTGGGCCATCAACCAGGCGCGCGCGTCGTCGGCATCTTCATGCAGCCAGCGCGCCGCGCCACCGAGGCGGAAGGAATAACCCCAGGCATCCATGTCGGCCAGCATGCGCGTCATGCCGAAGCCCGGGATCGCTGCCGCCAGCACGATGGACAGATAACACACCGCGCATTCCTCGGTGTCATCGCCGCCGGCATCGGTATGCATGGTGGCGCGTCGCGCATCGTCGGCACACACGTAATGGCAACCTTCGTGCAGGGCCGAATGCAGCGGCGTATCGGCACGCACATGGAGCGTCGATGACACCAGGCCGGCTTCGCACTCGCCCCAGTAGCTGCCGAGGATCTCGACATCGTCGGCCAGCCAGCACACGGCCAGACCGTAGCGCGCGAAGATGTCACGCAGGGCCTGGCCGGCGGTGCTGTCTGCCGCGCCGACGCGCATGACTTCGTTGGCCGCCACCGCGCGAGGCCGTCACACTGCGCGGCGCGTGAGTTTCTGCGCCGCCAGCGGCAGCGCGCGCACCCGCGGCCCACCCGCCGCGTACACCGCGTCGATCAGCGCCGCGACCGCCACCGGTGTCGCTTCCTCGCCGATACCGCTGGGTTTGCCGGTCGCGGGCAGGATGTGCACTTCGACCTCCGGCATGGCCATCATCTTCAGGAGCGGATAGTCGGTGAAGTTGCCCTGTTCGACACGTCCGTCGCGCAGCGTGATCTGACCGTAGAGCGCATTCGACAAACCAAAGGCGATGGCGCCCTCGACCTGGGCTTCGACATTGCGCGGATTGATGGCGAGGCCGACATCGACCGCCGCGGTCACTTTCTCGACCTGTAAACGGCCTTCGCCATCGAGCGCGACATCCATCGCCATCGCCACACAGGAAGAACGATAGCCGGGCACATAGCTCATGTCCGTGACGGCGATGCCGCGGCCTTTGCCGGCCTGCGGATGACGCGCGCCACCGGCCCGTTGCACCACGGTCTCGAGCAGGGTCTTTTGGCGCCGCACGCGCGCCAGGGCGTCGTCGTAGTCGACACGGTCGCGGGCAAGCCGCGCTTCGTCGAGCAGAGCGAGCTGCATTTCATAGCTCGACTTGCCCGCCGCCGCGGCGAGCTCGCCCAGGAAGCCCAGATTCATCCACAGGCTCTGGGTATGGGCGACGACGCGCATCCAGCCGAAGGGCGGCGGCGAGTCGATGCTGCTGTATTCGCAGCGCACGTTGTCTATCGCAAACGGAATGCGCGACATGCCATAGGGCTGGACCGGCGAGCGGCCGTAGACCACGTGGCTGTGCCAGGCGCTGACCTGTCCCCGTGCATCGAGCGCGCCCTTGAAGCGCGCCGCCGCGACCGGCGCGTAGTAACCGCGGCGTGTGGTTTCTTCACGCGAGGCGATGAGCTTGATCGGCACGCCGGGCAGGGCGGCGGCAACCTGCACCGCCTGGCTGACGAAGTCGTTCGACAGCCGTCGCCCGAAACCGCCACCGCTCATGGTCAGATGCAGCTTGACGTCCTTCAGAGGTCGCCGCGCCGCATAGGCGGCAATGCGCAGCGCCTCGTCGGCGTATTGCGTCGGCGCCCAGGCTTCCACGCCCGCGGCATCGACCCGTGCCGTGCAATTCATCGGTTCCAGGGGCGCGTGTTCGAGATAGGGATAGCGATACTCGGCTTCGACGCTTCTGGCCGCTTCCGCGAGGGCCGCATCGACATTGCCTTCGCTGCGCATGACCTGGCCCGCCTGCTGCAACGCGTTATCGAGGGCGGTGGCGATGGATGCGCTGTCGGCCTTGGCGTGACGACCTTCGTCCCAGGTGATGGGCAAAGCGTCCAGCGCCTGTTGCGCCGTCCACCAGCTGTCGGCGACCACCGCCACGGCGTCGTCCATCTGCCAGTCGATGATGTCCCACAAGGTCTCGGGCACGGTGTAGCCCGTGGGGCCGCCCTGGATGGCGACGACCTTGATGACGCCCGCGCGCTGCATGACCGCGCCGGCATCGAAACTGCGCAGCCGCCCGCCGAACACCGGCGACTGGCGCACCGCCGCGTATTTCATGCCGGGCAGTGTGACGTCGATGCCGTAGCGCGCCTCGCCGGTCGATTTCGCGCGGGTGTCGAGACGCGCGAGCGGCTGGCCGATGAGCTGCCATTGGCTCGCATCCTTGAGCTTGACGCTCGCGGCCGGCGGAATGGGCAGGGCGGCCGCCGCACGCGCGACCTCGGCGAAACCCAAAGTGCGACCGCTCGCGCCATGCTGGATACGGCCGGCTTCGATATGCAGCGCCTCGCTCTTCACTTGCAACTGCGCGGCGGCGGCGCTGAGCAGCATGGCCTTGACCTGCGCACCGGCGAGGCGCATCGGTTCGAACAGAAGATCTGACGACCAGCTGTTCAAGGTCGCGGTGTGTACATAGACGTTATGCCGCACGCGGTTGATCTGCGCGTCGAAGTACTCGGTGTCGAATTCGCCCCAGGCGAGATCCATTTCCTCGGCCAGCAATTGCGCGAGACTGGTGGTGACGCCTTGGCCGAGTTCCGATTGCGGAATGCGGAACACCACGCGGCCGTCGGCTTGAATGAGGATCCAGGAGGTGACTTCGACGTCGGCCTCGTCGGCGGCATGCGCGGCGCCAGGCAGCAGCAAACCAAAGCGCACCGCGCCGCCGGCCAGCAGCGCCGCTTTGAGCAGGCCGCGACGGCTGAGCGTCACCGCGCCGTTCATGCGGCCTGACCCGCGCGCAGTTTGCCGGCGGCATCGAGGATGGCAGCCAGGATGCGCGGGTAGGTGCCGCAGCGGCACAGGTTCGAGATCGACTGGCGCACCTCGGCCTCGGTGGGCGAGGGCGTGCGCTTCAGCAGATCCGCCGCCGCCATGATCATGCCCGACTGACAATAGCCACACTGCGGCACGTCGTGATCCAGCCAGGCCTGTTGCAAGGCATGGCGACCCTCGGCGCTGAAGCCCTCGATGGTGAGCACTTCCTTGCCCGCCGCGCTCGCGAGCGGCAACTGACAGGAGCGCATGGCGATGCCGTCGAAGTGCACCGTGCAGGCGCCGCAGGCACCGATGCCGCAACCGTACTTGGTGCCCGTCAGCCCGAGTTGCTCGCGCAGCACCCACAGCAGCGGCATGTCGTCGGGTGCATCGACGCTGACTTCACGACCATTGACCTTGAGAGATGTGCTCATGGGCTGTGCCTCACTCCACCACTGCGCCGTGCTGCACCACCACTCGCTCATCGAGTTTGACGGTGCAGGCGCGCAGCGGGATATCGATATGACAGGCGGTATTGCGGGTGCCACCGACTTCCGTGTTGGGACCGAGCGAAAATAGGAAATTGCCGGCGAAGGCGCGCGCGTCCATGGCGATGGTCTGCTCGCGATCATAGAGACTCAGCGTCGACCACTTGGCGCGATGCTGCAGACCCCAGCCGATGTGCGACAGGGCATAGCCTTCCGGATCCTGGAAGCTCTCCATGTACTCACGGAACAACTCGGCTTCGAGACCGCCGACGATGTCGTTCACATAGCCATGGCTGATGGTCAGTGTGACGGGCTCGGACAGGTAACGTTTCTGCGGCAGCAGAATGTCGCCGCGATCGAGCACGATGGTGCCGTCGGCGCCGCCCTCGTTGGGCCAGGTGAACAGGAAGCCGCTCGGCCAGTGATCCCAGCGGCCGGGCTCGTCGACGAAACCATATTCCTTGATGACCGGATACTGGCCGAGGCGGAACATCACATCGGTGCCGGCGGCGGAAGTGACATGCATGGTGCGTGCACTGGCGAGATGCACCGCGGCGGCGTTGACGCGCGCGCGGTCCTGGGCCGTCGGCAGCAGGCGCACCAGCACTTCCGGCGGCTCGACCGCGAGCAGGATGCGGGTGCCCGATTCGAGGATCTGCTGCTGCTCGGGTGAGAACAGCAGCAGCATGAGATCGATGACGAGATCGCTGGCCAGACAGGCGGCCATCGCGGCGCGATTGCCGGTCAAGGGCGTGGTGCCGAGATAGGCGAGCGGATCGCGACTCAGGGATTTTTCCGCGTTCAAAGGTTCCAGATCGACCCGCGTCGGCACCGCGCCGAGGGCGCGCACCGCGGCGATGGCGGCGGCCAGGGTCTGGGCATGGGTATGGCGCCCTGTCAGCACCGTGACATTGTCACCGGCCTTGAGCTGACTCAGGTCCAGCACGGTCTTCCAGGCTTCGAGCAGGTCGTGATCGCTGACAGGCATGCTGCTTCCTCGCTGGGGGCTTCACCACCGCGCCGCGCGCCGTGGTGCAAGGAGAATACCTGATCGAATCGCGGCCCAGCATCTTCGCGCCGCGGGAGCAGCGGGC
>Ga0208492_1000671_pt1 | contig 26773 bp, 27 predicted proteins | sample Subbioar_CSW14AB_FD_184820 | JGI IMG/M metagenome (GOLD analysis project Ga0208492, IMG submission 184820) | Serpentinite rock and fluid subsurface biosphere microbial communities from McLaughlin Reserve, California, USA - CR12Mar_CSW14AB (SPAdes) | ecosystem: Environmental > Terrestrial > Deep... | reverse complement strand
GTTGCCAACACGGGGGAAGACATGGTCGCAGATCACGGGGCCGACGCTGCTTTTGCCATCGAGTTGAAAGGCATCTCCAAGGCCTTCGGTCCGGTCCAGGCCAACAAGGACATCAACATCGCGGTCCCGAAGGGCACGATCCACGGCATCATCGGCGAGAACGGCGCGGGGAAATCCACGCTGATGTCGATCCTCTACGGCTTCTACAAGGCCGACGCGGGCCAGATCTTCGTCAACGGGGCGCTCACCCCGATCCCCGACAGCCAAAGCGCCATCCGTGCCGGGATCGGCATGGTCTTCCAGCACTTCAAGCTGGTGCAGAACTTCACCGTGCTGGAGAACATCATCCTAGGCGTCGAGGACGGCCCGATGCTGAACACCTCGCTTGGCAAGGCCCGCAAGGAGCTTGAGCGCCTCGCCCGCGACTATGAACTCGACGTCGACCCCGACGCGCTGATCGAGGACCTGTCGGTCGGCCACCAGCAGCGGGTGGAAATCCTTAAGGCGCTCTATCGTCAGGCCGAAATCCTGATCCTGGACGAACCGACCGGCGTTCTGACCCCGGACGAGGCGGACCATTTGTTCCGCATCCTCAAGGGCCTGAAGGATCAGGGCAAGACCGTGATCCTGATCACCCACAAGCTGCGCGAGATCATGGAGGCGACCGACAATGTCAGCGTCATGCGGCGGGGCACGATGGTCGCCACGGTGAAGACCGCCGAGACGTCACCCGAGCAGCTGGCCGAGCTGATGGTGGGTCGCAAGGTGCTGCTGGAGGTCGAGAAGGGCCCGGCGAAGCCCGGCGAGGTGGTGCTGTCCGTCCAGGACTTGCGGGTCCGCGACGAACACAAGGTGGAACGGCTGAAGGGTGTCAGCTTCGACATCCGCGCGGGCGAAATCCTAGGGATCGCCGGGGTTGCCGGCAACGGACAGTCCGAGCTTCTGGCAGCCCTGGGCGGGATGCAGGCAGCGACCGGCAGGGTCAGCCTGAAAGGTGCCAGCCTGCCGTTGTCCGGTGCGGGGTCAGATGGCCAGAGCCGCCGCCGTGCGGGGATCGCCCATGTGCCGGAGGACCGGCACCATTATGGTTTGATCCTGGACTTCACCGCCTGGGAAAACGTGGCGTTCGGCTATTTCAACGACCCGGATTACCAGAAGAACGCCCTCTTCATGGACAACGACGCGATCCGGGCGGACACCGAGAAGAAGATGGCGAAGTTCGACGTGCGGCCTCCTATTCCGACGCTGGCGGCCAAGTCGTTCTCGGGCGGCAACCAGCAGAAGATCGTCGTGGCGCGCGAGATGGAGCAGAACCCGGCGCTTCTGCTGATCGGCCAGCCGACGCGGGGCGTGGACATCGGGGCGATCGAGTTCATCCACAACCAGATCATCGCCTTGCGAGATGCGGGGGCGGCGATCCTGCTGGTCAGCGTGGAACTGGACGAGATCATGAGCCTGTCGGACCGCATCGCCGTGATGTTCGACGGCAAGCTGATGGGCTTCCGCGACCCCGAGAAGACAGATGAACGCGAGTTGGGCCTGATGATGGCCGGGGTGACGGGCAAGGGGGAGGCGGCGTGAAGACCATGCACCATCCCCCCACCCCCATCCTCTCCTCACAAAGGGGGAGAGGAGGCGCGGCGGCGGACACCGGAACAGTCGTCCGGGAGCGTTCGCAATGATTTCGGTCACGCAAGCCGATACGGATCCGGACCTTGACGCGGTCCGTGACCTTGTCCGGGCGTTCGTCCGCTGGGCGATGACGGAAATCGCGAAAGACAACAATCCGGCCGTGTTCGACGGTCTTGAAAAGGAGCTGGCGGCGCTACCCGGTCGCTATGGCCCGCCGGGTGGTGGGCTCCTGCTGGCCCGGCTTGATGGCAGTCCGGCTGGATGTGTGGCCTTCTTCGACCGTGGCGGCGGGATCATGGAGATCAAGCGCATGTTCGTCACGCCCAAAGCACGCGGGCATGGAATTGGCGGGCGGATGCTGGAAAGACTGCTCGCGGATGCCCGGGCATCGGGCCATCGGCGCGGCCTGTTGTGGACCCACAAGACGATGCTGGCGGCGCAAGCGATCTACCGGCGCGCCGGGTTCCGCGAGGTGCCGCTGTCGGACGAGTTCGTCGGCGCGGCAGCCGGGATCGACGTCTGCATGGAAATGGACCTGCAAGGGGAAACGGCAGCATGATCAAGCGCGCGCTTCAACCGGTCGGAGAAATGTCGCCGGCACCCCAAGTCAGGGCAGTCGGCGCTGTCGTCAGGGAGGCCGCGTGATGGACCGCTTGCCACGCTGGGCCGATGTCGCCCTGGTTCCCTTCGTCTCGCTTCTCTTGGCCGCGATCATCTCGGCCCTGGTCATCATCGCCATCGGGCAGGACCCGTGGGAGGCGATCACGGTGATGGTCCAGGGCTCGGTTATGAACGCCTACGGCTGGGGCTATACGCTGTATTACGCCACCAGCTTCATCTTCACCGGGCTTGCGGTGACGGTGGCGTTCCATGCGGGTCTGTTCAACATCGGCGGCGAGGGGCAGGCGCAGTTGGGGGGGCTGGGGGTGGCGATGGCCGTCCTCTTCATCCCCTGGCCGCACTGGACGATTGCGCTCCTCGCGGCATCTATCGGGGCGGCGCTGTTCGGGGCGGCCTGGGCGGCGATCCCGGCTTACCTTCAGGCCAAACGCGGCAGCCATATCGTGATCACCACGATCATGTTCAACTACATCGCCGCCAGCCTGATGATCTTCATGCTGGTCGACGTCCTTCGTCCCCCCGGCAAGATGGACCCGACCACGGCGAACTTCCCGCCCGAGGCGCACTTGCCAAGCCTCAACGAGATTCCCGGGCTCAACCTGATCTTCACCAGCGGGGTGCCCGCGAACGTCACCTTCTTCATCGCGCTGGCGATGGCGGTTGTGGTCTGGGCGCTGCTCTGGCGGACCCGGTTGGGTTACCAGATCCGCGCTTTCGGCAAATCGGAGCCCGCCGCCCGCTATGCCGGGATCAACCCGACCCGGATCATCATGATCGCCATGCTGATCTCGGGCGGTCTGGCGGGGCTGATGGCGATCAACAACGTGATGGGCGAAGCAGAGCGGCTTCTGGGCAACTCGGCCTCGGGCGCGGGGTTCATCGGCATCGCGGTGGCGCTGATGGGGCGGAACCATCCGGTCGGCGTGGTGCTGGCCGCACTTCTGTTCGGGTTCCTGTTCCAGGGCGGGGCCGAGCTGGGCCTCTGGACCAAGATCCCGATCGAACTGCGGACCGTGGTGCAGGGGCTGGTGATCCTGTTCACCGGAGCCTTGGACGTGATGGTGCGGATGCTGCTGGTGCGCATCTTCGCCGTCTTCCGTGGTCGCAAGCTGGAGGCCGCGTGATGGACTATTCCACGCTTCTGCAGATCCTGGACAGCACCCTGCGGCTGGCCACGCCCTTGCTCCTCGCCTGTCTTGCGGGGCTCTACTCGGAACGCTCGGGCGTCTTCGACATCGGGCTGGAGGGCAAGATGCTGGTCGCCGCGATGTGCGCGGGCGCGGTTGCCTTCTACACCGGGTCGGCCTGGGTCGGCGCGCTGGCGGGCATCGCCGGGTCGCTGGCCTTTGCGCTGATCCATGGGATCACCTCGATCACCTTCCGCGGCAACCAGCTGATCGCCGGGGTGGCGTTGAACTTCCTCGCCTCGGGCCTGACCGTGCTTGTGGCGCAATTCCTCTTCGGACAGGGTGGCCGCACCCCGCCCTTGGAGGGCGCGGCCCGGTTCAACCCGATCACCCTGCCCTTTGCAGATGCGGTGAAAGACGTGCCGGTCATCGGCACGCTTTATGCCGAAGTGATCTCGGGCCATTCCATCCTGGTCTATCTGGCCTTCGCGATCGTGGCACTCACCTGGTGGATCCTCTACCGCACCCGCTATGGCCTGCGGCTGCGCGCGGTGGGCGAGAATCCGGCGGCGGTCGACACGGCTGGGGTCAGCGTCGTGGGCCTGCGCTTTTCGGCAGTGATGATCACCGGCGTCCTGTGCGGGCTTGCCGGGGCCTACATGGCGACCGCGCTGCAGGCGGGGTTCGGCAAAGAGATGACGGCGGGGCGCGGCTACATCGCGCTGGCCGCCCTGATCTTCGCCAAGTGGCGCCCGGTCGCGGCGATGTGGGCCTGCCTTCTGTTCGGCTTCTTCCAGGCGCTTGCCCTGCGGCCCGATGTCGTGCAGGCGGTGGTGCAGGTCAAAGTGCCCGTCCCCTTCCTTGACGCCTTGCCCTACATCCTGACCGTCCTTGTGCTTGCCGGGTTCGTCGGCAAGGCCATCCCGCCCCGCGCCGGGGGCGAGCCCTATGTGAAGGAGCGCTGAGGGATGAGCGCCGATACCCTCGCCGCGCTGATCCAGGCCCGCGCCGGGGATGCACCGGTGCAACTTGGCCTGATCCTCGGCTCGGGCCTTGGCCACCTGGCCCATGCGGTCGACGGCGTGGCGATCCCCTATGCCGACCTGCCCGGTTTCCCGCATGCCGGCGTCTCGGGTCACAACCCGAACCTGCATGTCGGCACGCTGGAGGGGGTTCGGGTCGCGGTCTTCGGCGCGCGCGAGCATTACTATGAGAGCGGCAATCCCCGCGCGATGCTTCTGCCCTTGCAGGTCCTGAAGGCGCTTGGCGCAAGCGATCTGATCCTCACCAATGCCGCCGGGTCGATGCGCCCGGACATCCCGCCGGGCAGCGTGATGCTGCTGTCCGACCACATCAACTACTCGGGCCTCAACCCGCTGATCGGCGAGAAGACCGACGCCCGGTTCGTGCCGATGACCGATGCGCATGACCCGAACCTGCGCGTTGCGCTGAAGGCCGCCGCCGAGCGCCAGGGCATCGCCCTGCCCGAGGGCGTCTACTGCTGGTATTCCGGCCCGTCCTTCGAGACCCCGGCGGAGATCCGCATGCTGAAGCTTCTGGGCGGTGACGCGGTCGGCATGTCCACCGTGCCCGAGGTGATCCTCGCCCGCTTCCTGGGCCTGAAGGTCGCGGCGATTTCCACCATCACCAACATGGCTGCGGGCATGTCGGATGAACAGATCAGCCACGAACACACCAAGGCCATGGCACCCCTGGGTGCGGCAAAACTGGAACGCATCCTGCGGGAATTCCTGCGCGCGCGACAGTAAGCGAATCGGGATTTGACATCCCCGGCAAAGCCGCGCAACCCTTTGAACACTCCACCGCTTTCGCCCCTGCCCCGCTTCTCCGACCGATTGCCGCTTTCATGCAGCTTTACCTCCCCATCGCCGAGGTTTCGGTCAACGCCTTCCTCATCCTGGGGCTGGGCGGGATCGTCGGGTTCCTGTCGGGCATGTTCGGGGTGGGCGGCGGCTTCCTGATCACGCCCCTGTTGTTCTTCATCGGCGTCCCCCCCGCCGTCGCCGTCGCGACCGGGGCGAACCAGGTCGTCGCCTCGTCGATCTCGGGCGTGCTGGCGCAGTTGCGCCGCAAGGGTGTGGATTTCCACATGGGCTTCGTCCTTCTGGCCGGCGGCGTCGTCGGGTCGGCCATCGGGGTGTGGGTCTTCGACTTGATGACCCGGCTTGGCCAGATCGACCTCTTTGTGCAGCTGTCCTATGTGATCTTCCTGGGCCTGATCGGCGCGATGATGTTCCAGGAAAGCGTGCGGAGCCTTCTGCGGTCGCGCAAGGCAAACGCGCCGATCCGCCGCGCGCATGTCCATTCCTGGGTCCACGGCCTGCCGTTCAAGATGAAGTTCCGGGCCAGCGGGCTTTACATCAGCGTCATTCCGCCAGTGCTGATCGGGGCGGCGGTGGGCTTTCTGTCGGCGATCATGGGTGTGGGCGGCGGCTTCATCCTGGTGCCCGCGATGATCTACCTGCTGGGCATGCCGACCAAGGTCGTGATCGGCACGTCGCTGTTCCAGATCATCTTCGTCACCGGTTTCACCACCGTGATGCACGCGGTGAACAGCCAGACGGTCGACATGATGCTGGCGCTGCTTCTGATCCTGGGCGGCGTCATCGGCGCGCAGATCGGCACCCGCGTTGGTGTGCGGCTGAAGGCCGAACAGCTGCGCATCCTGTTGTCGCTTCTGGTGCTGACCGTCTCGATCCGCATCGCGGTCGACCTCTTGGTCAAGCCGTCCGAGCTGTATTCGGTCGCCCCCCTGGTGCTGCCATGATCCGCGCGCTGGCGTTCCTTCTGACACTCTCCCTGCCCGCCGCCGCGCAGGAGGTCATCGTTTCGGGCCTAAGCCAGAGCCGCGTCTCGATCACCGCCGATTTCGACGGCTCCGAGATCCTGATCTACGGCGCGGTCAAGCGCGACGCCCCGGTGCCGGACGGCGGGCCGCTGGAGGTGATCGTGACCGTCGAAGGCCCCTCGGCCCCGGTGGCGGTGCGGCGCAAGGGCCGGGTCGCCGGGATCTGGGTGAACAATGCCTCGGTCACCATCGACAGCGCCCCCAGCTTTTACGCCGTGGCGACCACCGGACCCTTGACCCATATCCTGTCGGACATCGACAACCTGCGCTACGGCATCACCATCGAACGCGTCATCCGCGCCATCGGCATTGCCAGCGAGGCCGACCGCGCGGGCGAGTTCATCCTCGCCCTTCTGCGCGTGCGCACGGACGAAGGCCGCTACCGGGTGCTGGAAGGCAAGGTCGACTTGACCGAAGACACCCTGTTCCGCACTGACATCGTGCTGCCCGCGAACCTGACGGAAGGGGAATACAAGGTGCGGCTGTTCCTTCTGCGCGACAAGCGCGTGGTGGCAAATCAGGAGCGGGTGATCGGCGTGCGCAAGGAAGGGCTGGAGCGGTTCATCTTCAACCTCGCCAAGGACCAGCCGCTGATCTACGGCCTGGTGTCGCTGGTGCTTGCGGCTCTGGCCGGTTGGGGTGCCTCGGCGGCCTTCCGGCTGATCCGGGTCTGACGGTCGCCCGTGTTTCCGCACAGCCGGCCTCCATTTCCTTCAGACAGCCTTCAGTCTGCCTCGGCCAAAAGCGCCTGCACGTCCAGCCGCTTGGTGATCATCGCCAGCGACCCGTCGGCCGCGCGCGGCCAGTCGGCCTGGGGGCGGTCGCGGTAAAGCTCGACCCCGTTGCCGTCGGGATCATCCAGATACAGCGCCTCGGACACGCCGTGATCGGACGCGCCGGTCAGGGGATAGCCTGCCTGCACCAGCCGCTTCAGGACCTGCGCCAGCGCCTTGCGGTCGGGAAAGAGGAAGGCCGAATGGTAAAGCCCGGTATGGCCGGGCGGCGGCGGAGTGCCGCCAAGGCTGTCCCAGGTGTTCAGCCCGATATGGTGGTGATAGCCCCCCGCCGACAGGAAAGCTGCCTGCGCGCCGTAGCGCTGGGTCACCTCGAAGCCAAGAATGCCGGAGTAGAAGGCAATCGCCCGATCAAGATCGGCGACCTTGAGATGGACATGGCCGACGCGGGTTTCGGGGTGGATGGTCATGGCAGCACCTTGCACAGGGATGTGACGCCAGAACTATGCATCCGCTGGACGCCGAACCATAGCCGTTTGCGCACAGGTCGGGTGCGGAACGGGTCAGCCCTTCTTCTTGGCCAGCGCCGCCTCCAACGCGGCGATCCGGGCCTCCAGGCCTGCGTTCTCTTCGCGCGCCTTCTGCGCCATGGCCCGGGCCGCGTCGAATTCCTCGCGCGTCACGAAATCGCGGTCGGCCATCCAGCGGTCGACCAGGCTTTTGAACGCGGTCTCGGCCTCGGTCTTGGCACCCTGGGCGACACCCATCGCGTTGGTCATGAGCTGGCTCATGTCATCGAAGAACTTGTTGCGCGTCTGCATGGCGGGCCTCCTGCACGGAACTGTGATCTATATGGCCCCCGCCCGGCCCCGGGGCAAGGCGGTGCTTTGTCGCCGCCAGTTGACATCATCGGGCCGCATCGCGACAAGCGACGAAATCGCTGAGGTGCCGCATGATCCCGTTCCCCGACATTTCGCCAAACCTCGTCTCGTTTCAGCTTTTCGGCACCGAGATCGCGCTGCGCTGGTATGCGCTGGCCTATATCGCCGGCATCCTTTTCGGCTGGTGGATCGTGCTGCGGGCCATCCGAACCCCCCGGCTTTGGGCGGGCGAACCGCCGCTGACGGCGGAACAGGCCGAACGGCTGCTGACCTGGATCATCCTTGGCATCATTCTGGGCGGGCGGCTGGGTTATGTCCTGTTCTACGACCTGCCGACCTACCTTGCCGACCCGTTGCAGATCCTCCGGGTCTGGGAGGGCGGGATGTCGTTCCACGGCGGCTTTGCCGGTGTCGTCATCGCCGCGGTCTGGTTCTGCCGCCGCGAGAAGATCCCGATGCTGCCCATGGGCGACCTTCTGGCCATCGCCGCGCCGGTCGGCCTGATGCTTGGGCGCCTGGCGAATTTCGTCAACGCCGAGCTGTGGGGCCGTCCGACCGATCTGCCCTGGGGCGTGATCTTCCCGGGCACCGCCGCCCAGACCTGCCCGCAGATCGTCGGCCTGTGCGCCCGGCACCCCAGCCAGCTTTATCAGGCCGCGCTCGAGGGGCTGCTTCTGGCGCTGGTGCTGTTCTGGCTTGCCTTCCGGCGCGGCTGGTTCAAACGCCCCGGCGCGTTGATGGGGGCTTTCCTCGTCGGCTACGGCATCGCGCGCTTCCTTGTCGAATTCGTCCGCCAGCCCGACGCGCAGTTCGTGTCCGAAGGCAATCCGGTCGGCCTCGCGGTCCATGTTGGCGGCTATGGCCTGACGATGGGTCAGTTTCTTTCGCTGCCGATGATCTTCGTCGGCCTGTGGTTTGTGCTGCGCGCCAAGGGCAGATGACCCCTCTCGCCCGTCTTCTGGCAAGCCGCATCCGCGAGACCGGGCCGATCACCGTGGCCGACTACATGGCCGAGTGCCTCCTGCACCCCGTCCACGGCTACTACACGACGCGCGAGCCTTTTGGCACGTCGGGAGACTTCACCACCGCCCCGGAGATCAGCCAGATGTTCGGCGAGCTGTTCGGGCTGGCGCAGGCGCAGGCCTGGCTGGACCGGGGCTGTCCAGCACCGTTCACGCTGGCCGAGTTGGGGCCGGGCCGGGGAACACTGATGGCCGATGCGCTGCGCGCGACGCGCGGCGTGCCGGGGTTCCATGCAGCGGCAGAGGTGAGGCTGGTCGAAGCCTCTCCGCGGCTGCGGGACGTGCAGGCGAACACGCTTGCAGCCTCGGGAGTGACGCCGGCCTGGGTCGCCGACGTTGACGATCTGCCAGACCGGCCAACCTTCCTTCTGGCCAACGAGTTTCTGGACGCTCTGCCGATCCGGCAGTTCCTTCTGTCGCCCGAAGGCTGGCGGGAAAGACTGGTCGGGGCCGCCGGGGACATGCTTGCCTTCGGCCTGTCCGCACCGCTGCCAGAGGTGCCTGACACCGCGGCGTTTCGGGCCGCCCGACCCGGCGATCTGGTGGAACATTGCGCCCCGGCCCTGTCCGCGGTCGCGGCGGCGCTGCGCCTGATCCGGCACCATGGCGGGGTGGCCTACTGGATCGACTACGGGGGCTGGCAGTCGAAAGGCGACACCCTGCAGGCCTTGCGGTCGCATCGCTTTGATCTTCCGCTTGACCATCCGGGCGAGGCCGACCTGACCGCCCATGTCGATTTCGAGCCGCTGGCCGCCCTCGCCCCGGCCTTCGCCTATGACACGCAGGGCGCGGTCCTGACCCGCCTTGGCATCGACGCCCGCGCTGAACGGCTGGCCCGCAGCCTGACCGGCGCTGCACTGGAAAACCACCTTGCCGCGCATCGACGCTTGACCCACCCCGAGGAAATGGGTTCGGTGTTCAAGGTGCTGGCGATGACGACCGCCGGTGCCCCGCCCCCGCCCGGATTTGCCTGATGCCCACCACGCTGGAAATCATCACCTCCGACGCCCTGGACACGCGCCACGGCTTTTTCACCCGCAAGGGCGGGGCGTCGTCGGGCATCTTTGCGGGGCTGAACTGCGGCACCGGCTCGACCGACCAGACCGAGATCGTCGCGATCAACCGCGCCCGCGTGGCCGAGGCGATGGGGGTCGGTCCCGAGGCGCTGGTCACCGTCCATCAGGTCCATTCCGCCCGCGCGCTGCCCGTCAGCGGTCCGCTGTCGATCCGCCCCGAGGCCGACGCGCTGGTCACCGCCACGCCCGGCGTCCTCCTTGCCGTGCTGACGGCCGATTGCCAGCCGGTCCTCTTCGCGGACCCCAAGGCCCGGGTCGTCGGCGCGGCCCATGCCGGCTGGCGCGGCGCGGTCGATGGGGTTCTGGAAGCGACCCTTGCCGCGATGGAGACGCTGGGTGCCCGCCGGTCGCAGATCTCTGCCGTGATCGGCCCGACGATCAGCCAGTCCGCCTATGAGGTCGGGCCGGAATTCTTCGATCGCTTCCGCGCCGAGGACGAGGCCAGCACCCGCTTCTTCGCCCAAGGGCAGGGCGACCGCCTGCTGTTCGATCTGCCGGGCTACGGGCTTTATCGCCTGCGCGAGGCCGGGGTGGGCCATGCCGAATGGACCGGCCATTGCACCTACCGCGATCCGGCGCGGTTCTACTCGTTCCGCCGCACCACCCATGCGGGAGAGGCGGATTATGGGCGGCTGATTGCGACAATACGGCTTTAAGTCGGCAGCAAGGGGCACGAAAATGGCCCGATTGCTGCATGGTTCTTCCCAATCCCTGCCGCAATCCGCCGTCACGGTTTACCCCATCAGGTTGTATTGCGATGGGGAATTCAATGATCATCCAGATGAAGACCAAGCGGCGCTGGATCCTTTCGATCCTTGAAACGGTGGGCGACGCCACCGATACCCGCGTCCTGGCCCGCGCCACGGTGCGCCAGACCTCGGGCCGCACGATGGTCGCCGGTCAGAAGGGTTTCGCGATGCGTCTGAAGACCGCGACGCGCCCGATGGGCGACGCCTCGCGCTGATCGGCGTCAGGCGTTCTTCGCCAGCCGCGCCTCAAGCACGCTGAAGGGCAGGCCAGGCTCGTCCTTGGCGCAGCGGATCACCAGGCTGGTCTTGACGTTGGCGACGTGATCGGCCCGCAGAAGTTCCTCGGTCAGAAAGCTTTGAAAGCTGGACAGATCGGGCGAGACGCATTTCAGGATGAAGTCGATCTCGCCGTTCAGCATGTGACATTCCCGGACCAGCGGCCAGGCCCGGCAGCGCGCCTCGAAGGCGGCAAGGTCCGCCTCGGCCTGGCTCGACAGCCGCACCATCGCAAAGACCTGCACCTCGAAGCCCAGCTCGCGGGCGTTGATGTCGGCGTGGTAGCCGCGGATGTAACCCTGTTCCTCCAGCCCGCGCACCCGGCGCAGGCAGGGCGGGGCCGAGATGCCCACCCGGCTGGCAAGCTCGACATTGGTCATCCGGCCATCGGCCTGCAGTTCGGCCAGAATCTGACGGTCGATGGGATCCAGCTTGTGCGCGACCATGGTGCCTCCGTTGCTGGTCTTACTTACGCGTGAGCCACCCTTTGCGCAATAATATTTCAACGGCGCGCAAGAAAGCGTATCGGATCGCCGCATGCCGGGCCTGCATGGCCGACATGCGGGGGCTTTCCGCCCCCACCGGGGATGGCTATATCGGGGTCCGGCAATGCAGGGGACAAGCATGGGCGAGACGCGCCACACCAAGGTTTTGATCATCGGCTCCGGCCCTGCGGGCTATACGGCGGCGGTCTATGCCGCCCGCGCCATGCTGAACCCGATCCTGATCCAGGGCCTGCAACCAGGGGGCCAGCTGACCATCACCACGGATGTCGAGAACTGGCCGGGCGACCACACGGTCCAGGGGCCGGACCTGATGGTCCGCATGGAAGAACACGCCAAGGCGATGGGGGCCGAAGTGATCGGCGACTATATCACCGCGCTTGACCTGTCGAAGCGGCCCTTCACCGCCAGCGCCGACAGCGGGACGACCTACACCGCCGATGCGGTGATCCTCGCGACCGGCGCGCAGGCAAAGTGGCTGGGGCTGCCGTCGGAGGAGAAGTTCAAGGGCTTTGGCGTCTCGGCCTGTGCGACCTGCGACGGGTTCTTCTACCGGGGCCGCGAGGTCGTGGTGATCGGGGGCGGGAACACGGCGGTCGAAGAGGCGCTGTTCCTGACCAACTTCGCCTCCAAGGTCACCGTGGTCCACCGCCGCGACAGCTTCCGGGCGGAAAAGATCATGCAGGACCGGCTGTTCAAGAACCCGAAGATCGCCGTGGTCTGGGATACCGAGGTGACCGAGGTTGTCGGGACCGAGGCGCCCTTGGGCGTGACGGCGGTCAAGACCCGCAATCTGAAGACCGGAGCGACCGGTGAGATCCCCTGCGCGGGCTTCTTCGTCGCGATCGGCCATGCCCCGGCGTCCGAGCTGGTGAAGGACCAGCTGCCGCTGCATTCGGGGGGCTATGTGGTGGTGGAAGCGGGGTCGACCCGGACCGCCATCCCCGGGGTCTTCGCGGCAGGTGACCTGACCGACCATATCTACCGGCAGGCGGTGACGAGCGCCGGCATGGGCTGCATGGCCGCGCTGGATGCCGAGAAGTTTCTGTCGGGGCACTGACGGCCCTATCGCCGGACCTTTTCCGCCACGAACTCTGCCAGCGCCTTGACCGCCGCAGGCGCGCGCGGGGGTGTCAGAAGGGCGATCTCCGCCTCGGCCAGATCGGGCCAGCCGTCCTGCACCACCAGACCCTGCGGCACCATCGTCTCGGGCATCACCATCGCACCAAGGCCCGCCCGCACCGCCGCCACCGCACCGGCAAAGGACGGCGAGGTGTAGATGCCAAGCCAGCCCCAGCCCGCCGCCTCCAGCGTCCCCGTCGCCCGCGCCCGGTAGACGCAAGGTGCGGGGCTCAGGACCAGCGGCACCGGACGCGCCTCGGCCCTGAAACCCGCCGACGACACCCAGACCAGCCGCTCGCGCCAAAGCGTGCGCGCACCCGGATAGGGCCGTCCCGGGTCCTGCTTGACCACGATCAGATCCTGCTCCCCGGCCTCGTATTCGGCGATCAAGGGCAGGGTCAGCTGGCAGGTCACATGCAGCTCCACCGCCGGATGAGCCGCCGCGAACACCCCAAGGATGTCCGGCAGATAGGCGCTGGCGAAGTCCTCCGGGCTGCCAAAGCGCACGACCCCCGCGATCTCGGGCCCGCGAAATCGTGCCAGCATCGCGTCGGCCTGCGCCACCATCGCGCGCGCCTCGGGCAAAAGCCGCTCGCCCTCTGCCGTCAGGGCGACGTTGCGCGTATCGCGCGCCACCAGCCGGACGCCCAAGGTCGCCTCCAGCCTGGCCAGTTGCCCCGACACCGCCGATTGCGACCGCCCGATCAGCCCGCCAGTGCGGCTGAAGCTTGCCGTCTCGGCCAGGGTGACGAAGGTCCGCAAAAGCTGGGTGTCGATGTCGAGCATGCGTATCTCATTCGTGTTTCCGATAAGTCATATCTGAACTTCCCGTTTCTCTTTTCAATAGCCGCAGCGCAGAAACCTTCGGCCAGCAAACCGGAGACACCACATGGACACCGCAATCCTGATCGAGAACCTGATCTCGCCAATCACCCTTGCCTTCCTCCTTGGCATCATCGCCACCCTGATCCGCTCGGACCTCGAAATCCCCGAGCCGGTGATCCGCATTTTCGCGATCTTCCTTCTGTTCTCGATCGGCTTGCAGGGCGGGCGCGAGCTGGCAACCTCGGATCTGTCGAACATTGGCCCGGCGCTGATGGTGACGGCCGCGCTGGTCATCGCGGTCCCGGCCTTTGCCTTCGCGGTCGCCCGTTTCGTCCTGAAACTGGACATCCGCAATGCCGCGGGAGTGGCCGCACTTTACGGCTCGGTCTCTTCCGTCACCTTCGTCGTCTCGCGCAGCTACGGCGAAAGCATGGGCACGCCGATGGAGGGCTACATCACCGGACTGGTCGCCCTGATGGAGATCGGCATCCTTGTCGCCCTCTTCTTCGGCCGTCTGGCGCTGGCCCGGTCCGAAGGGGCGAGCGGCGCGCCCTTGTCGGCCATCCTGATGGAAACCCTGCGCGGGCGGGGGCTTTTGCTCCTTTGCGGCGGCCTCGTCATCGGCGCGTCCATCGGCGAGGCGAACTTCACGAAGGTCGAGCCGTTCTTCGTCGATCTTTTCCGGGGCGTCCTGGTGCTGTTCATCCTGGAGATGGGCATGACGGCAGCACGCCAGCTGCGCGAGTTCGCCGCCGTCGGCCCGCGGATGGCGGTCTATGGGCTGGCGATGCCGATGCTCCACGGCTTTGTCGCGACCGGCCTTGCAACGGCGGCTGGCCTCCCGGTCGGATCGGCCTTCGTGCTGGGCGCGGTTGCGGCCTCGGCCAGCTACATCGACGCGCCCGCCGCCGTGCGCGCGACGTTCCCCGAGGCGAACCCCGGCATCTACCTGACTTCCTCGCTGGGGATCACCTTCCCCTTCATGCTGATCTTCGGCATCCCTCTGGTCTACCAGATGGCGCTATTCTGGGCATGACACCCAGGCTTGGCCCGCGGCCAATCGGTCGCGGGTCATCTCAGCCGCAAACCATCCTTGTCGAACAGCATCGCGTCCCGGGCATCAAAGCTGACCCCGACCATCGCGCCCGGCTCCAGGCTGACCTGATCGTGCCGTTCGACGACCAGCTTTTCGCCCGAGGGGGCGGTGAGGTGGACATAGGACACGCCCCCCAGCGCCTCGGTCAGTTCCACCCGATGCGTGGACCCTGCGCCAATCTTCAAGTGCTGCGGGCGCAGGCCGACCGTCACGTCCGCCCCTTTCGCGGGCAGTCCGACCGAAGTCACAACCTGCCCCAGCCCCTTTGCAGCCACCGCACCTGCTTCGGCCACCCCGGCCACGAAGTTCATCGCCGGGCTGCCAATGAATCCGGCCACGAACCGATTGTCCGGGTTGTTGTAAAGGTCGAGCGGCTTGCCGACCTGCTCGATCCGGCCCGCGCGCAGCACGACGATCTTGTCGGCCAGCGTCATCGCCTCGACCTGGTCATGCGTCACATAGATCATCGTCGCGCCGATTTCGCGGTGCAGGCGGGCGATTTCGACCCGCATCTCGACCCGCAGCTCGGCGTCCAGGTTCGACAGCGGTTCGTCGAACAGGAACACCTCCGGCCCCCGCACGATGGCGCGGCCAATGGCCACCCGCTGCCGCTGCCCGCCGGACAGCGCCTTCGGCTTGCGCGACAACAGCGGCTCCAGCTTCAGGATGCGGGCGGCTTCCGCGACCTTTCGGTCCACGTCAGCCTTGGGATGGCCGGTCATCTTCAACCCGAAGCCCATGTTTTCCGCCACCGTCATGTGCGGGTAAAGCGCATAGGTCTGGAACACCATCGCGACGCCGCGCTCGCTGGGGTCGACGTGTGTCACATCGCGCGCGCCGATCCGCATCGCACCGTCCGTCGTTTCTTCCAGCCCGGCGATCATCCGCAGCAGGGTGGACTTGCCGCAGCCCGAGGGACCGACGAAAACGCAGAACTCGCCGTCCTCCACTTTCAGGTCGACCCCGTGGATCACCTGCACGTCGCCAAAGCGCTTGACGACCTTCTCCAGCGTAACTCCGGTCATGATTTCCCTCCCCCTAAGCCTGTTCTGGAAAGCGCCAGCTTTCCGCTGCCGCGGCGATCTGCGCGGCGATGTCCTTGATCATCGGAGCCTGTGCCCCCAATGCGTCGAGCGTCGTGCGCGCCGTGGTCGAGGTGACCGACAAGGCCCCCATCACCCGGCCCTGGCGCGACAGAATCGGCACCGCGCAGCAGATGATTCCCGCTTCGTGTTCTTCTCGGTCCCAGGCGTGGCCCCGGTCGCGAATCGCCTGCAACTCGGCCAGAAGTGCTTCGCGGCTGGCAAGGGTTTGGGACGTGTGGCGGTGAAACGACTGGCGGGCCAGTGCGTCCTCAAGCGCATCCTGCGGCAGGTAGGCAAGCATCGCCTTTCCCACCCCCGTGCAATAGGCCGGGCCGACCTTGCCGGCCTGGGCGAACATCTCGACCGGACGGGCGGCGTTGCGCTTGTCGACGTAAAGCACCTGCCCGAGGTCCATCTGCGCAAGATGGATCGTCTCGCCGGTTTTCGCCGCAAGATCATCCAGATAGGGGCGCGCGATCGGGGCCAGCGACGACTGCGCCCAGGCGGCATGCGCCAGGCGCACCAGCCGCATTCCCAGCGCATAGGTGCCGGTGTCGGGGTCAAGGCTGACCATTCCCTGATTGGTCAGGGTCTGCAGCAGGCGGTAAAGCGTGGCTTTCGGAATCTCGGTCCGGGCCAGAAGATCCGAGAAACGCACGGGACGGCCATGGCGCGCGACCATGTCCAGAACGTCCAGCGCCTTGCCGACCGTGCCGTCCGCATGTCCCTCGGCGCCCATCGTCCCTCCCCGAACGTCCTAGTTGACAGGATAGACGATAGCCGACATAGTTTTCAATATTCAAGACTAAGTTTCAAATAGTGAAACCAAAGGGAGGAAACCATGGTTCACAAACTGGCGGGCGCACTGGCGCTCGGGGCGGCGCTTATGCTGTCCACTTCGGCTTTTGCTCAGGACAAGCGCGTCCTGAAGTACAACGCCGACTACGATCCCACCCCGCTTGCGGCGATGGAAGCCCTGATCGCCGATTTCGAGGCCGCGAACCCCGAGATCGACGTTCAGCTGAACAACTTCGACCACGAAGGCTACAAGACCGCGATCCGCAACTTCCTGACCACCGATCCGCCGGATCTGGCGAACTGGTATGCCGGCAACCGGATGGCCCCCTTTGTCAAGGCGGGGCAGTTCCTGGACGTGACCGACGTGTGGGACGCCAACGGGCTGAACGACGCTCTGGCATCGGCCGCGGCGTCGATGACCATCGACGGCAAGAAGTGGGGCGTGCCCTACACCTACTACCAGTGGGGCATCTACTTCAACAAGGACGCCTACAAGGCGGCCGGCGTCGAGGTTCCGGGACCGGAAGGCGTGAACTGGGCGACCTTCATCGCCAACTGCGAAAAGTTCAAGGCGGCGGGCATCGACTGTCTGACCACCGGGACCAAGGCGCTGTGGCCTGGGGCGGGCATCTTCGACTACATGTCGCTGCGCACCAACGGCTACGAATGGCATATGGAGCTGACGGCGGGCAAGATCGCCTGGACGGACCAGAAGGTGAAGGACGTCTTCAACGAGCTTGGCAAGCTGCAGCCCTACGTCACCGCCAACCATGCCGCAATCGACTGGCAGGATGCGGCGGCCCTTTTGGTTCAGGGCAAGGCGGCCAACTACGTCATGGGCAACTTTGCCGTCGCGACCTTCAAGGAAGGCGGCATGACCAATGACAACCTCGGCTTCATGGCGTTCCCGGAAATCACCCCCGGAATTCCGCGTGCCGAAGATGCGCCGACCGACACCATCCACATCCCGGCAGGTGCCAAGAACGTCGACGACGCCAAGAAGTTCCTGGCCTATGTCGCCAGTGCCGATGCGCAGACCAAGCTGAACGCCGCCATCGGCCAGCTGCCGACGAACAAGAACTCGACCGTTGCGGCGGACGATCCGTTCATCTCGGCAGGCTTCAAGATGCTGTCCGAGGCCTACGCGCTGGCGCAGTTCTTCGACCGTGACGCGCCCGCCGAAATGGCCAAGGCCGGCATGGAAGGCATCCAGCAGTTCCTGGTCCAGCCGGACCAGCTGGACAACATCCTTGCCCGGCTCGAACAGGTCCGCGGCCAGGTCTACAAGTAAGGCTCCCTGCGGGCGTCCTTCGGGGCGCCCGTAACACTGCCGTCCCCGAGGGCCCCGACAGCTTGATCGGTGCCTTCGGGGACTTCCCAGCCCCCGGATGTGCGAGGCCCCGATGTCGACCTACTGGAAAGCGAACCAGCGCCGACTGGCACCCTGGCTGTTCCTTGCCCCCGGTCTGATCATGTTCGCGGTCTATGTGATCATCCCGATCTTCCAGTCGATGTGGATCAGCTTCTACGACTGGGACGGGTTGGGCGCGAAGGTCTGGGTCGGCACGGCGAACTATGCCGAAATGTCGACCGACCCGAACATGGTCACCAGCTTCAAGAACAACATCATCTGGCTGGTGCTGTATCTGCTGGCGGTGCCTGCGGGCCTGTTCATCGCGATCTTCCTGAACCAGACCGTGACCGGCATCCGGCTTTACAAGTCCTTGTTCTTCTTTCCTTTCGTGATCAGCCAGGTCGTCGTCGGCCTGATCTTCTCGTGGTTCTACGCGCCGGGCTTCGGGCTGTTCTACAAGGTCATCGAATGGTTCACCGGGACCGGCGTCGCCATCCTCGCCGATCCCGACCTTGTCACCTACGGCATCATCGCCGCCGGCCTCTGGCCGCAGATCGCCTATGTGATGATCCTCTACCTCACCGGCCTCAACAACGTCGCCCCCGACCAGGTCGAGGCCGCCCGGCTGGACGGCGCCAAAGGCTGGCGGATGCTTTACTACGTCATCCTGCCGCAGCTGCGGCCTGCCACCTTCATCGCCGTCGTCGTCACCGTGATCGGCGCGCTGCGGTCCTTCGACCTGGTGTCGATCATGACCGCGGGCGGACCCTTCGGATCGTCGCGCGTGCTGTCCTACTACATGTACGAGACGGCCCTGTCCGAATACGGCTACCGCATGGGCTATGGCGCGGCGATCGCCGTGGTGCTGTTCGCGATCATGATGATCTTCATCTCGGGCTTCATCTGGAAGATGTGGCGCGACGAAACGGAGCGCTGACCCATGTTCCCCCGTCCGATCCAGCAACGCAGCCAGGCCGCCCAGTGGATGTATGCCTTCGCGCTGCCATTGGCGCTGATCCTGTGGCTTTTCCCGCTTCTCGGGGTCGCGATCACCTCGGTCCGCCCCGCAGCCGATCTGGCGCAGGGCAATTACTTCGGCATCCCGTCCTATCTCGCCTTCGAGAACTACGCTGATGTCTTCCGCAACACGCCGATGCTGCAGTACATCAAGAACAGCTTCATCGTCACCATCCCGACGGTGATCGGCTCGGTCGCCCTGTCGCTGATGACCGGCTTTGCCCTCGCGGTCTACAAGTTCCGCGCCAACCTGATCATCTTCTTCATGTTCGTCGCGGGCAACTTCGTGCCGTTCCAGATCCTGATGGTTCCGGTCCGCGACATGACCTTGTCCCTGGGAATGTATAACACCTACTGGGGCCTCGCGCTGTTCCACATCGCCTTCCAGACCGGGTTCTGCACCCTTTTCATGCGCAACTTCATCAAGGCCCTGCCGTTCGAGCTGATCGAGGCCGCCCGGGTGGAGGGCGTCGCCGAATGGCGGATCTTCTGGTTCATCGTGCTGCCGCTGATGCGGCCCGCCATCGCGGCGCTGTCGGTGCTGATCTTCACCTTCATCTGGAACGATTTCTTCTGGGCCACCGTCCTGACCACCAGCCCCGAGGCGCAGCCGATCACCGCGGGTCTGTCGTCGCTGAACGGCCAGTGGGTCGCGGCGTGGCATCTGGTCAGTGCCGGGTCGATCCTGGCCGCCCTGCCCCCGGTGGCGATGTTCTTCCTGATGCAGAAGCATTTCATCGCCGGCCTGACGCTTGGAGCCGTGAAGTGAGGCCGTGGCGACCGCAGGCAGGTTTGACTACCTTCACGGATGACACCTCAAGGGGCGATGCGGACCGATGAGCAGTTCGGCGACATTTCAGGATCTTTCGGGCCGGTCCGTCTTCATCACCGGCGGCGGCTCGGGGATCGGGGCGGCGCTGACCGAAGCCTTCCTGCGCCAGGGGTCGAAGGTCGCCTTCTGCCAGCGGTCCGATGCCACGCCCTTCTGCGATGCGATGGAACAGGCGACAGGGAACCGCCCGCTGTTCCTGCCCTGCGACATCTCGGTCACCGATCAGCTGCAACTCACCTTGTCGACGGCTGCCAGGGTGAACGGCCCGATCACCGTCCTGGTCAACAACGCCGCCAACGACCAGCGGCACGACACGCTGAAGACGGACGAGACCTTCTGGGACTGGTCGATCAACGTGAACCTGCGGTCCTACTTCTTTGCCTGCCAGTCGGTCATTCCGGGGATGCAGGCCGCAGGCGGGGGCAGCATCATCAACTTCTCCTCGATCAGCTTCATGATGGCTGATGCGGGCTATGCCGCGTACATCACCGCAAACGCGGGCATCGTCGGGCTGACCCGGACCCTGGCGCGCGAATTCGGGCCCGACCGCATCCGGGTGAACGCGGTGGCGCCGGGCTGGGTGCTGACCGAACGGCAGAAAGAGATGTGGGTCACGCCCGAGGCGCTGGCAAGGCATCTGGCGAAGCAATGCCTGCCCGACCCGATCCAGCCGGACGACGTGGCGGGGACGGTGCTGTTTCTGGCCTCGGGGGCGTCGAAGATGATGACCTCGCAGACCCTGATCCTGGACGGGGGGTATATTTCCGGATGACCGATGCCGTGACACCCGCCTGGATCGCCGTCGACTGGGGCACGTCCAACCTGCGTGCCTGGGCGATGGGGGCGGATGGCCGCGTTCTGGCCGAAGCCTCCAGCGACGAGGGCATGGGCAAGCTGGCCCGTGACGGCTTTGAACCTGCGCTGTTGCGGCTGATCGGGCCCTGGCTGTCGGAAACCCCGCCGGTCATGGCCTGCGGCATGGTCGGCAGCCGTCAGGGCTGGTGCGAGGCCCCCTATCGCACGGTGCCCTGCACGCCCCTCGACATGGCGGCACAGGTCCGGGCCCCCAGCAGCGACCCTCGCCTTCGGGTCAGCATCGCGCCCGGCCTGAAGCAGACCCAGCCCGCCGACGTGATGCGTGGCGAGGAGACCCAGATCGCCGGGGCGCTTCGGCTGATCCCGGGCTACGATGGCGTCCTGTGCCTGCCGGGCACGCATTCCAAATGGGTCCATGTCTCGGCGGGCGAGATTGTCAGCTTCCAGACCTTCATGACCGGCGAGATGTTCGCGCTTTTGTCCGAGGCCTCGGTCCTGCGGCACGGAATGCAGGGCGGCGGCTGGGATGATGCCGCGTTCGATGCCGCCGTGACCGACGCGCTTTCGCACCCCGAACGGCTGGGCGCGCGGCTTTTCTCGCTGCGGGCCGAGGGGCTGATTGCGGGTCTTTCCCCCCAGGCCGCCCGCGCACGGCTGTCCGGCCTGCTGATCGGCACCGAACTTGCCGCCGCCAGGCCCTACTGGCTGGGCCAGCGTGTCACGCTGATCGGGGCGGAGAAGCTTTCGACCGCCTATGCCCGTGCCCTCGCGGCCCAGGGCATCGAGGCCCGGCGCCTTTCCGCCACCGACTGCACGCTTGCGGGCCTCGCCTCGCTGTTCCCCCTGACCGAGGTCGCACGATGACCCCCAATACCAAACGGCGCAACCTGATCGCCATCCTGCGCGGGATCACTCCCCCCGAAGCGGCCTTGGTCGCCCGGGCCCTGGTCTCCGCCGGGATCACCCGGATCGAAGTCCCCCTGAACTCGCCCGACCCCTTTGCCTCCATCGCCGCGATGGTCGCCGCCGTGCCAGGGACCGAGATCGGGGCGGGCACGGTGCTGACGGTTGCAGACGTGGCGCAGGTCAAGGCGGCGGGTGGCACGCTGATCGTCTCACCGAACTGCGACGTCGAGGTGATCCGCGCCACCCGCGCGGCCGGCATGGCCTCCTGGCCCGGGGTGATGACCCCGACAGAATGCTTTGCGGCGATCAGTGCAGGCGCGACAGGGTTGAAGCTGTTCCCCGGCAGCCTGATCGGACCGGACGGGTTGAAGGCGATCCGCGCCGTCCTGCCGAAAGACATGGCCGTCTATGCCGTGGGCGGGGCGGGACCGTCGAATTTCGCCGACTGGGCCAAGGCAGGGGCGCAGGGCTTCGGTATCGGCACCGCCCTTTACACGCCCGGCCTTTCGACTGCCGAGATCGCCACCCGCGCGGCCGCCATCGTGGTCGCCTATGACGCGGTCATGCCATGATCTTCGACGCTCGCCCCTGCGAACTGGGGGAAGGCGCGTTCTGGCACCCGGTTCGTGAACAGTTGTTCTGGTTCGACATTCTGAACCGGACCCTGCATTCGCAAGCGCAGTCCTGGGTCTTTTCGGGCTATGTTTCGGCCGCGGGCTGGATCAGCCGTGACGAGCTTTTGATCGCCAGCGAAACCGGGCTGATCCGGTTCGACCTGACCACCGGGACCGAACATCCGGTGGCCGCCGCCGGAACGTCGGTCACCCGCTCCAATGACGGCCGCGCCGACCGGCAGGGCGGGTTCTGGTTCGGGACGATGGGGAAGAAAGCGGAGAAAGGTGCAGGCGCGATCTGGCGCTGGCACAAGGGTGCGCTGCGCCAGCTTTTCCCCGGCATCACCATCCCGAACGCGATCTGCTTTTCCCCGGACGGGGCAACCGCGCATTTCACCGATACCGCCGAAGCGAAGGTGATGAAGGTCGCCCTTGACGCCGAGGGCTGGCCGAAGGGTGACCCGCAGGTCTGGCTGGATCTTGCCCGCGCGGGCCTGAACCCCGACGGCGCGGTGATCGACGCCGAGGGGCGGTTCTGGAACGCGCAATGGGGTGCGGGGCGGGTGGCCTGCTACGGGCCGGACGGGGCGTTCCTGACGTCCGTCGAAACCCCCGGCGCACCGCAGTCGTCCTGCCCGGCCTTCGGTGGCCCGGACCTGACGACGCTTTTCGTCACCACGGCGCTTGAACACATGGACGCTGCGGCCCGCGCCCGGCATCCCGCATCCGGCCAGACCTTCGCCTTTCCCGGCGTGGGAAAAGGCCTTCTCGAACCCCAGGTCCTGACATGAAACGCACCGATTTGAAGCGCAGTTTGGGCGTTTGCTACTACCCCGAACACTGGCCCGAGACACAGTGGGCCGAGGATGCCTCCCGCATGGCCAAGCTTGGCCTCACCTGGGTCCGCATCGGCGAATTCGCCTGGTCGCGGATGGAGCCGGAGCCCGGGCTCTATGACTGGGCCTGGCTGGACCGGGCCATCGAGACGCTGGGCAAACACGGGCTGAAGGTCGTCCTTGGAACCCCGACCGCCACCCCGCCGCGCTGGATGCTGGACCGGCATCCCGACATGGTCGCGCTGGACAAGGACGGCAAACCGCGCGGCTTCGGGTCGCGGCGGCACTACTGCTTTTCGCATGCAGGCTACCGGGCGGAGTGTGCGAAGATCGTCGGGCTGATGGCCGAACGCTACGGGAAGAACCCTGCCGTGGCCGCCTGGCAGACCGACAACGAATATGCCTGCCACGCGACCACGCTGTCCTATTCCGAGGCCGCACGCACCGGGTTCCGGGACTGGCTGGCGCAGAAATACCAGTCGCCGGATGCGCTCAACCGCGCCTGGGGCAATGTGTTCTGGTCGATGGAATACCGCGATTTCAACGAGATCGGCCTGCCGAACCTGACGGTGACGGAACCGAACCCGTCGCATGTCATGGACTTCCGCCGGTTCTCCAGCGATCAGGTCGTCAGCTTCAACCGGCTGCAGACCGACATCATCCGCAAACATTCGAGCGCCCCCATCGCGCACAACTACATGGGTGCCGTGACCGAGTTCGACCATTTCGCCACCGGAGCCGATCTCGACATCGCGTCCTGGGACAGCTACCCGCTTGGCTTTCTGTCCGACCGCATCCCGGCGGATGCCGACCACAAGCGCCGCTTCGTGCGGCAGGGCGACCCGGATTTCCAGGCCTTCCACCACGACCTCTACCGCGCCGTCGGGCGGGGGCGCTGGTGGATCATGGAACAGCAGCCCGGTCCGGTGAACTGGGCCCCCTACAACCCCGATCCGTTGCCCGGCATGGCGCGCCTCTGGGCCTGGGAGGCCTTTGCCCACGGGGCCGAGGCCGTGTGCTACTTCCGCTGGCGGCAGGCACCTTTCGCGCAGGAACAGATGCACGCAGGGCTCCTCCGCCCCGACAGCGCCCCGGCGCAGGCCTTCGGCGAGGCGGAAACGGTCGCCCGCGAACTGGCGGCCATGCCGCCCGAGGCGGGGACGGCGAAGGCCGATGTGGCGCTGGTCTTCGACTATGCGTCCGACTGGGCCTGGGAGATTCAGCCCCAGGGCCGCGGCTTCAGCTACTTCTGGCTGGTGTTCCACATCTACAAGGGCCTGCGCCGTCTGGGCCTGAACGTCGACATCCTGCCGCCCGACAGCGCCGATCTGTCGGCCTACAAGCTGGTCCTCGCGCCGGGCGTCTTCACCCTGTCCGACCCGCTGAAGGCCGCACTTGCCCGGCACAGGGGCACGGCGATCCTTGGCCCCCGGACCAATTCCAAGACCGCCAACTTCTCGATCCCGGTGCCGCTGCCGCCCGCCTTGCCGGGTCTTGATGCCGTGGTCGCGCGCGTCGAAAGCCTGCCGCCGGACGTGCCGGTGCCGCTGGCGCAGGGCGGGGCGCTGATCAACTGGCGCGAAAAGCTGGAAGGCGGTGCCGAGGTCGTCGAAGTGGCCGAAGACGGCTGGCCGGCCCTCGTCGCTGCAGGCAAGCTGCACTACCTTGGCGGCTGGCCGGATGATGTCGCGCTGACCCGCATCCTGCAGCGCGCCTGCGCCTTGGAAGGAATCGAGACCGATCCCCTGCCCGAAGGGTTGCGGCGGCGGGATACCGCGACGCACCGGTTCCTCTTCAACTACAACCCGGTTCCGGCGGAATGGGGCGGCGTCACGATCCCCCCTGCCGGGGTGCATTGGACCGTCCTGTAGGGTGCGCTGTGGCGCAGCCTACCGGCATTCCTCCAGCCGCCTGATCTGCCGCCCTTCGGTATCGAAGTTCTCTGGCGCGAGCCAGGCCTCGTATCCTGCGCGCAAGGCAGGCCAGTCCTTGTCGATCATCGCGAACCAGGCGGTGTCGCGGTTCAGGCCCTTGACGACCATATGCTGTCGGAACACGCCCTCGTGCTGGAAGCCGAACCGAAGGGCGGCCTTCTTGGACGGTTCGTTCAGGTTGTTGCATTTCCATTCAAAACGGCGGTAGCCGAGGTCATCGAACACATGCCGGGCGGCCAAGTACAAGGCTTCGGTCGCCGCCGGTTTGCGGGCGATGGTCGGGCCCCAGTAGATGTTGCCGATCTCGATCACGCCAAAGTTCGGGTCGATCCGCATCAGCGACTGCCGCCCCGCGACCCGCCCGCTGGCCTTGTCGATCAGGGCGAAGAACAAGGGATCGGGGCTGGCCGCAACCCGCTCCATCCAGACGCGCAGCTCTTCCCGGCTGGCGGGCGGGGTCTCGAAAAGCCAGGTAAAGCGCCGGTCCGCCTCGGTGTCGGTGACGGCGGTTTCCTGGAAAAGCCCGTCAAGATGGCGGGCGGGATCCAACGGTTCGATCCGCACGAAGCGGCCTTCCAGCGTGGTGCGCCCGGGGCGCGGGCGTGGGGTCCAGTGCGACAGGTCTGTGGTCATGATCGGTCCTATTCTTGGCTCAGGCTTAGGCCGCAAGGGTCCGCAGGGAGAGGTCCAGATCGGGCGCAGCGGTCAGTCCAGATGCGGAAAGATGGTTGATGAAAGGTGACCGTCCACAGCCAACCTATTGATTTCAAGTCAGATCGAAAGTCCGTCCAGCGTGGACATCACTGATCGACGACCACCGCTCCCGTCACCGGCAAGAAGGCCGCCGCGTTCGGCCCCAGCGTCAGCCGGTCGCCCTGCAGGACCGCATGCAGCGACGGACCGACCGGGGCATCCACACCCGAGACGGTCACCGACACAGCGACCGGCGACAGGTTGAAGAGGCACAGAAGCGCGCCCTCGCCCTCGCCCCGCAGGAAGCCAAGGACCGGCTCGCCCAGATCCAGGAAGCGCGTCCTGCCCTCCCGCAGCGCGGCTGATCCCTTGCGGAAGGCCAGCGCCGCCCGGTAATGCTCCAGCACCGACCCCTGCGCGCCGTCCTGCCCCGCGACGTGACGGGCGGCCTGTTCGGGTTTGACCGGCAGCCAGGGCTTCACCGTCGAAAATCCCGCGTGGGGCGAGGCATCCCAGACCATCGGCGTGCGGGTGTTGTCTCGCCCGATCGGTTCCGGCCAGAACACGATGCCTTGCGGATCGGTCAGTTCCTCCAGCGCCAGTTCGGTATCCGTCTGCCCCAACTCCTCGCCCTGCCACAGGCAGATCGAGCCCTCGAAGGCCAGCAGGAGCGACCCCGCCTGCCTGGCCACCGCCTCGACGCTGTCGCCATGCCTGGCCCAGCGCGTCGCGTGGCGGACGACATCGTGGTTGGAGAACGCCCACATCGGCCAGCCATCCGGCGCGCCCTTGAAGAACCCCTCGACCCGGTCGCGGAAGAACGCCGCCGAGAAGTCATAGCCCATCAGCTCGAACGAATAGCACTGATGCAGCCGCCCCGGCGCGGTGTATTCCCCCATCATCCGGATCGCGTGATGCGCCTCGCCCATCTCGCCCACGGAGGCCGCGCCGTATTCGTCCAGAAGCACCCGGATGCGTTCCATCCAGGCCAGATTCTCGGGCTGGTTCTTCGAGAAGATATGGTACTGCATCCCGTAAGGGTTGGCCTCGGGCTCGGTCTTCACCCGGTAGTCCGCCGGATCGTCGCGGAACAGGGGGTCGTGGAAGAAGTAGTTCACCGTGTCGAAGCGGAAGCCGTCCACCCCCCGCTCCAGCCAGAAGCGCATGTTGTCCAGCGCCCAGTCCTGCACCGCCGGATTGTGGTAGTTGAGGTCGGGCTGCGAGGTCAGGAAGTTATGCAGGTAGTACTGCTTCCTGCGCGCGTCCCATTGGAACGCTGGCCCGCCGAAGACCGACAGCCAGTTGCAGGGCGGCATCCCGTCGTGTTTCGGGTCGGCCCAGACATACCAGTAGAT
>Ga0208492_1000669_pt1 | contig 26830 bp, 19 predicted proteins | sample Subbioar_CSW14AB_FD_184820 | JGI IMG/M metagenome (GOLD analysis project Ga0208492, IMG submission 184820) | Serpentinite rock and fluid subsurface biosphere microbial communities from McLaughlin Reserve, California, USA - CR12Mar_CSW14AB (SPAdes) | ecosystem: Environmental > Terrestrial > Deep... | reverse complement strand
ACTCGGCGTATGCGGCGACACCACGGGCTGCGAGCAGCGCTGGAACAGCACCACTGATCGTTGGGAAGCGACTGCCGTGCGTGCCAAGGCCATCGAAGCCGAGACCACGCCGAAGTCGGACTGGGAGTCGGTCGTCGCCAACGTCGAGAACTTCTACGACCTCACCTGGAACATGCCCGCCGGTCTGCCGCTGGAGGGTCCCGCCGCCTGCGGCGGAACGGTGGAATTCGACGAGGCGGTGCAGGGCACCGACCAGGTCTACCTGCTGCTCGACCGGTCCTACAGCATGCATGAGGATCGCAACCAGCTCGGCGACACGCGCACCCGCATGGAATGGGCCCAGGCCGGCGCCCGCGCGTTTGCCGACCTTTTGAAGAATGGCGGGGTCGAGGCGGGCGTCATCTCCTTCTCCACCGACGCCGTCGAAAACCTCGATCTCAAGCCGGTCGATGCCGATGGCGCGGCTGGCGACATCCATGAACTGAGCGCGTTCAAGAATGAGGTGGACGCCCTGACGCCGAATGGCAACACCGCCATCGGTGATGCGCTCGAACTCGCGCGCGTGCGCCTCGAGACCCATGCAGAGGCGGGCCGCCAGCAGGCCGTGATGTTGCTCTCCGACGGCCAGAACAATGCCGGCGATTTCGATCCCGACGAGGTGGCCGCCACGCTGCGCGACGCCGGCGTGCTGGTCTACACGGTGCCGCTTGGCAATGACTCCGATGGCGAAGTGCTGGCCGGGATCGCCGCCACCACCGGTGCCGAGATGCTGAACGCGCCGGATCCGTTGAAACTGCCGCCACTGTTCGCGCAGTCCTGGGGCCGGATTCGCGGCGAAGCGCCGATCTGGGCCAACGTGCCATCCACCACCGTGGCCCTGTCCGACAATTTCTCCCAGACCTCGCACCTCATTCCTGTCGAGGCCGATTCGGAACGGCTCGACGTGATGCTGTCGGCCCGCAACGACACGCCGGGTGCGTGGGCGCCGGGCTGCTTTCTGCAGAGCCCGAGCGGCGCGACCTTCCAGTGCGACGACGTGGCCGTGAGCGTGGTCGACACATTCTACAAACTGCTGCGTGTCCCCGCCCCCGAGCCTGGCGACTGGTTGCTCTATGTCTATGGTGTGCAGCAACCGATACAGCGCTCTTTCGTGTGGGCCCACAGCGAAAACGCCGGTCCCGACTGTTGGGCCGGTGCCAGCCCGCGGCTGGCGGACGAGGAAACGGACAGCGGCGTAACACTGCGCGCAACCGCGTCGTTTGGCGCAACGCTTGGACGCGGGGTCGCCTACTTCGTGCAGGTGGAGACACCCAACGGCACACTGCTGCCGGTGGAACCGATGCCGCTCAACGGCGAGCAGAACGGCGCCGAGTATGCCTTCACCAATTTCCAGGGTCGGGGGCGCTACGACGTGCTGGTGACTTGCGCGGCCGGCCCCGAAGCGAAGTTTTCGCCGGGCGAACAGGCGCGTGAGGAGGACGTTCTCGCGCAAGGCAGCCCCAAGCCCTTCCTGCGCCAGGCGCGCACCAGCTTTTTCCTCGACGTGGCTGACTATCCGCCGCCCGCCGGTGGCGGTGATGGTGACTGCGATGACGACGGCATTCCGGACACCGTGGAAATCAGCGAGGGCGGCGGCGGCGATCAGGACAATGACGGCGTGCAGAATTACTGCGACACCGACAGCGACGGTGACGACGTGCCGAACAGCGACGACCAATGCCCCACGCTCGCCGAGGATCACAATGGCACCAAGGACACCGACGGCTGCCCGGATCACGATAGCGATGGCGACGGTGTGGCGGACATCGATGACAACTGCCTGCGCAGATCGAACGCCAATCAACGCGACAGCGACGGTGACGGTTTCGGCAACGCCTGCGATGCCGACCTGAACAATGACCTCGCCACCAATTCGCTGGACCTCGGCCTGTTCAAACGCGCATTCGATCCCCGCGGCCAGAGCACGCCGGCACTGCGCCAGGCAGCCGATTTCAACGGCGATGGTCAGGTCAACTCGCTGGACCTCGGCCTGTTCAAACAATTGTTCAACCAGGCGCCGGGACCATCGGGCAAAACGTCTCGATCGTTCACGTCGACTGCCCAGGAGTAAGCCGCATGACGCCTCGTTCCATTTCCCGAGTGCTGGCCGTCGTCGTCAGCTTCGCCGCGCTCGCCGCGCAAGCCGCCAACGTCGGCTTCACGCCGCCACACACTCAGGCCAGCGTGGGTGAGATCTTCAGCATCACGGTCGCGGCCAGTGGCTTCGACGAGAACCTCGATGGCGGTGGCTTGAGCCTGGAGTTCGACCCGGCGGTGGTGTCCTTCGTCGATGCCACTTTCGACCCGGACTGGGATTTCTTCACCGACGCGGGCGTGCTCGACACCAACACCGGCACGCTGAGCGACATGCAATTCAACCAGTTCGCTCACCCACAGGTCGGCGCCTTCGACATCGTCACACTCCGTTTCGAAGCGCTGGCTCTCGGCAACAGTGGGTTGACCCTTGCCTTCGGCAGCAATCCCTTCGCCAGCGCCGGCGAAGTGGTGGCGGTGACGCTCGGTGCCGGCTCGGTGACCGTCGTACCTCTGCCCGCCGCGGGCGGCCTGCTGTTGCTGGGCCTGGCTCCCTGCGCCATGCGCCTCGGTCGGAAGGACACGCATCGACGGCATTCCTGAGCGCCAGGCGTGCGCTCAGGGCGTAGACGAACCCGCCGGCTGGCCCATCGCACAGCTCTAGCCATGGAGCGCACGGGACCACCGAGAAGCAAGCCCCGCCATCAAGCCATCCACGCGCTCATGCCGAACGCGCACGGCGCCTGATCCGGATCATCGCCCTGCGCCGCCAATGATGACGGATCGTCCAGTTCAGAGACGACCTGCCCACACGCGGGGTGTGCGCGCCGCCAAGGGCCGCGCGGCTTCGAGTTGAGCGGCGAGTTGGAACAGCAGGTCTTCGCGTCCGAAGCCCGCGGCGAACTGCGCGCCGACAGGAATGTTCGATGCGTCGTCCATCCCCATCGGCAACGACATCGCCGGCTGTCCGGTCAGGTTGTAGAGCGCGGTAAAGGGCGAACGATTGAACACATGGTTGACCCAGCCCAGGCCATCGACACTGTGCTGCACCTGGTTATAGGCGCCGATAGCCAAGGGCAGTTCCGGCACTGTCGGCGTCAGCAAGAGATCGTATTGGCCGAATTGCGCGCCCACCGTGCGGCTGACGGTATTACGTGTGGCCAGGGCGCCAAGCAGATCGAGGGCCGATGCCGCATTGCCATAGCGCCACACGGCAAGGGTGGCCGGTTCCAGTGTGGTTTCATCTATCGGTCTGCCGGTCGCGGCCGCGAGGCCATTGACCCAGCCTGCGGTACCCGCTGTCCAGAACTGGGCGTGGGCATGCACGAAAGCTTCCCAGCTCACGCCGAGATCCAGCGTTACCACATCGACGTGATGACCGAGGTCGACGCAGAGTGAGGCCGTGGCGCGCACCACATCGCCGATTGCGCCATCGGTCTTGGCGCCATTCGGCGGATCGATGACGAGACCGATGCGTAGCGCCTTGGGGGCGATCGCACATTCATCGAGATAAGCACGCGCGGGCGCAGCAATGTAATAGGGCTCACCCACCGCACCGCCCTGCACGACATCGAGCAGCGCTGCACTGTCGCGCACGCTGCGGCTCAAGGCGAACTGCACGGCGAGACCGCTCCACACTTCATCCAGCGCCGGCCCGTTCGAGACGCGACCACGACTCGGCTTGATGCCGAACAAACCGTTGAACGCCGCCGGCACGCGTATCGAACCGCCACCATCGGTGGCGTGGGCTATCGGCACCATGCCCGCCGCGATGGCCGCCGCCGAACCACCGCTGGAACCGCCGGCATTGAGTGCGGGATTCCACGGATTGCGCGTCGCGCCGCTGGCGACCGCCTCGGTGGTGGTGCTGGTGCCCATCTCGGGCGTGGTGGTACGGCCGATGGTGGTCAGGCCCGCCGCGCTGAAGCGTTCCATGAGATGGGAGTCGGCGAGCGCGGTGCAGCCCGCCGCGAGGCGACTGCCGAGCTCGTTGCGGCGTCCCGCCGTGGCGCCGACGATGTCCTTGACCAGGAAGGGCACGCCGGCGAACGGTCCGCTGGCTGGCGTCGGCCCATCGTCCCAAGTCTCGATGACGGCATTGATCTCGGGATTCAATGCCTCGATTGCACCGAGCGCCGCCTGCTTCACTTCCGCTGGCGAGACTTCCTTGCGCGCGATGAGCGCCGCAAGACCGAGGGCATCGTGGGCAGCGTAATCTGAAATCCGCATCTGTATCTCCTTTGTAATGCCTCGATGATGGGCCGTGCAGCCAGCCAATGTTGTCCGATGGTAAAGCCAAACGCCTGCGCGCTGTGAAGCGCGCTGCAGGCACGCAGGTCGAGCAGCGCCGGCCGCCTCATGGGGCGGGTGCGCACCGAGCCAGGGCCCGCACTCGCGCGCAACTCTCCTCCCGGATATCGCTATTGTCTAAATTGGCCCGTGCGGTCCAGAATTGATGACAGGCGGCGCCACAGCAACTGCACGCAGGGATACGCTTCACCTCGTGCGCTGCCGATGACTCGAATTGAGGCGGCGGCTTGCGAACGGTCGTATCAACGATGTCAGCGAGAGAAAAGTAATCATGCCCGCACCTGACCAATTCCCTGCACGCCCCTCGCCCGCGGCAACTTTGCCGCTCCCAGCCGCGCGGCGCATCGGCAGCCCGTGCCTGCGGGCGCTCGTCGCCTGCGCCGCGCTCGCACTGGCTTTACCAGTGCATGCAATCAACGGCTTTTTCCTTCCAGGCTATGGCAGCAAATTGGTGGGCGTGGCGGGTACCGGTGTCGCGATGCCGCAGGATCGCATGGTCGCCGCGGTCAACCCGGCCGGCCTGGGGTTGGTTGAGCCGGGCCTCGATGCCAGCGCAATGTTTCTCATGCCCCATCGCGAGGGCGAGCTCGACTGCACCGGTATCGGCGCCTGCGATCGATCGGTCAGCGACCGCTCGCGACGTGATTTCTTCCAGGTGCCCGGCTTCGGCTACAGCAAACGTCTGCGGCCGGACCTCACGGTAGGCATCGCGCTCTACGCAAACGGCGGCTTGAATACGACCTACGGCAAGGCTTTCTACGACGAAGTGGCCGCGCGGATCGCGGGCGGCAAACCCGGCACGCCGGGCTTTCCGGACGAAGGCAAGATCGGCATCGATCTCGCGCAATTCATCTTCGCGCCTACCGCGGCCTATCGGCTGACACCGAAACTCACGATCGGCATATCGCCGCTCATCATCGTGCAGAAATTCAGTGCACGCGGACTGCAGGGATTCGCCGCACTGTCCAGCGAGCCCGGCAGTCTCAGCAATCGCGGCGCGGACTACGAGATAGGCGGTGGCGTGCGTGGCGGCGTGGTCTATGAAATATTGCCGGGACTCCGTTTCGGCGCGCAGTACACCAGCGAGCTGTTCATCCCCCGCTACACCAAATACGACGGCTTGTTCGCCAATGGCGGGCAACTCAACAGCCCGGCACATTACACGCTCGGCCTGTCGTGGGACGCGACCTCGCGCCTGACTGTCGGCTTTGACTATCAGGAAGTGCTGTTCGGCAGCATCGACAATATCGGCAACCCAGGACCGACCGCACTGGAGGTGGCTGGCATCATCGATCCAGACCGCCGCCTCGGCGGCAGCAACGGCATCGGCTTTGGCTGGCACAATCTAGGCGTATTCAAATTCGGCGCGATCTACAAGCTTGGCGGCGGCGCGGTGATGCGTTTCGGCTGGAATCACAATACCGGCGTGGTCGGGACTGCCGGCGCACTGTTCGCGCCCATTGCACCGGCGCCCATGCAGGACGATGTCGCGGTCGGGCTGAGCGTGCCGCTGCCGGGACGCGGTGAGATGTCGATCGCCTACTTCCACGCCTTCAGCGCGACCACCCGCAACCGCAGCACGAGCTTCTTCGGCGCTGCGGCCAAGGCCAAAGCTTCAGCCGATGGCGTGAACATGGGCTACAGCCTCGATTTCTGAGCCATGGCGCCTCGGGCGCGCGAGGATGCAGAGAACCTCGCGAAGCGCTTCAACGCAAGGCTGACATGATGACCGCGACGACGTCGCGCAGCGCGCGATGGCTGCTGCCCGCCTTGACCAGCGTCCGCAGCCCGCTGAGGCTCGCCAGCAGATAGCGGCCGAGCACTTTCGGATCCTTGTCGCTACCAATCTCGTTGTCGGACTGCGCGTGCTTGACTGCGGCGATGAAGACATTGGTCACGCGCCCCACGGCCGTCGTCACCAGCGCTTGTATGCGCGCGTCACGCGCGCCGAACTCGGTGGCGACGTTGACGATCATGCAGCCGCGCGGCGCACGCGTGGTGATCACCTCGGCCGCGGCCTCGGTCAGCACCTCCTCGATGAAGCCGAGCGCGGAAGGCGCAATCCGCAGCCGCCCCTCCAGATCGACCGTGACCATGTCGCAGTAGCGCGCCAACGCCCGTTCAAGTGCGTCCCGCTTGTTGCTGAATGCTTCGTAGAAGCTGCTCTTGGACAAGCCGGTGGCTTCGAGCAGGTCACGCATGGATGTGCCGTCGTAGCCCTGTTGCCAGAATGTCTGCATCACTGCGAGCAACATCGCGTCTGGTTCGTACTGTAGTGGCCGCCCGACTCCCATGGGAAAAGTATGGTTCACATCGGCCGGGTTTTGTAGTGCGGCGTGGTGACCATGAGGTGCCCGCATCAAGCCGTCGCAAGTTTCGAAAGCCAAACACACCGCAGCGCTCGTCGAACGTCCGTCCGCTGTTCTCGCCGTGATACTGTCACTGTTGCGAAGCACCTTGTGTGGCGACGATGACGCCTGAGTGGATGTTCCTCTGCAACGACGGACAGCGAATATGAGCTCGAGCGCGCCCCTTTTCATCGTGTTCAATATCGCGTCCGGCCAGGATGCCGCCCTCGCGGTCCGCGACGCTATCGGCCGTGCCTGCGACGCGGCAGCGCGCGAAGTGCGCGTCATGGTCGTGGAAGACCCGCTGCGCATCGCGGACCTTGCCCGCGAAGCCGTGCGCCTCGCCTGTCAGTCGAAGGGCATCGTGGTTGCCGCAGGGGGCGATGGCACCATCAATGCCGTCGCACAAGTGGCGCTCGGCAACGAATGCGCCTTTGGCGTGCTGCCCCAGGGCACCTTCAATTATTTCAGTCGCGCCCATGGAATTCCGGTCGATATCGACGCGGCATTGCAGGTGTTGCTGCACGAAAACGCGCGGCCGGTTCAGGTCGGCCTCGTCAACGCCCAGGTATTTCTCGTCAATGCCAGCCTCGGGCTCTATCCGAAACTGCTTGAGGACCGTGAAGCGTGGAAAGCACAGTTCGGCCGCAGCAGGCTGGTGGCTTTCGGCGCGGGACTATCCTCGCTCTTGCGCGGCGATCGCGATTTGCATTTGAAGATTGACGTCCATGGCGTGGAACGGGAAATCCGTACGCCGACACTGTTCGTTGGCAACAATGCTTTGCAGATGGAGCAACTCGGCTTCAACGAAGCCAGCGCCATCGATGCCGGCCTGTTGGCCGGCATCGTGCTCAAACCCGTGAGCCGCATCGGCATGCTGGGTCTGCTCGTGCGCGGCGCGTTCGGCCAGCTGGGCGCGGCCGACGATGTGGTGAACTTCGCATTTCGCAGCCTGACGGTACACTCCCCGCGTGGCACCGGCGGGCGACGCGTGAAAGTCGCGACGGACGGTGAGATCTCCTGGCAGACCTTGCCGCTGACGTTTCGCGTCTCGCCCGCGCCGCTGCTGTTGATCCGCCCCGGGACGCCGGCCGCCGAGCGGCAAACGACATGACCGTGCTGTTGCACGCCTCCGACCCCCACTTCGGCACGGAACGATCGGTGGCGGTGGACGCGCTGGAGAACCTGGTACATGAGCAGCGCCCCGATGTGCTGCTCCTGACGGGAGATATCACGCAGCGTGCAACTCTCGCGCAATTCCGCAGCGCGCGCGCATTTGTCGACCGATTGCAGGTGCCCGTGACCCTCGCCATTCCGGGCAATCACGATATCCCGCTGTTCAATCCACTGGCACGCCTGTTCTCCCCATACGCGCATTACATGGACGCTTTTGGTCGTGACCTCGAACCCGAGTTTGAAAATGACGATGTGCTGGTCATCGGTCTGAATACGACCCGTCGCTACCGCCATGTGGACGGCGCCTTGTCCAATGCACAGATCAAACGTGCCGTGCGGCGGCTGCAGCGGGCCACGGCGGCCCAGTGGCGCATCGTCCTCGTCCATCAACCGGTGGCCGTATCGCGCGAGCAGGATCGCCACAACCTGTTGCACGGCCACGAGGCAGCCGTGCGCTGTTGGGCGACGGCGGGCGCGGACCTCGTCGCAGGCGGGCATATCCATCTACCCTTCGTGCTGCCCTTGCGCGAACGGTGGCCTGATTTGTCGCGCACCATGTGGGCCGTGCAGGCCGGTACCGCTGTCAGCACACGGGTGCGCGCCGACGCCGACAACTCCGTCAACCTGATTCGACTTGGCGCCTCGGCGCAGGCCCGCGGACCGAAAGACGATGGTCATCGTCACTGCGTGATTGAGCGCTGGGATTACGCGTCGACCAGCCGGTGTTTCGAATGCGTGCAGGCGCTGTCGCTATCGTCGGCAGAGGCGCCGGCGTGACGGACTGAGGTGTGCTGAAGCCGACGGCATCCTGCGCGGCTGTTCGCCACGCAGAATGCCCGCACTTGTCGCTGTTCAGGCGACGCGTCGCCGGCGTGCCAGTGCAATCAGCGCGGCCCCGAGCATCGGCAGCGCGGCCGGCACGGGCACGGGCTGGACCGCAACACCCGACACCACGATGCCAATGCCGCCCAGAGCCGTCGCGGCACCGGTCGTGAGGTCGATGCTGTAGGCCCGCGAGGTCCCCGCGAGGACATCGGCGAATACCGCGTAGGCCTGACCATTGGTACCGATATCGAAACCGCCGACATTGGTCGCATCGACACCCAGCGCACCGATGGTGCCGAGCGTGCCGGCGTTATTGGCCTGGGTCACGAGAATATCGAGATTGCTGTCGATGGCATGCAATTGGGTGGCGGTGCCCAGCGCGCCGAGCACATTGCCGTTGTAGGCGTGATGGACGACGTTGGGATCCTTGCCGAAGTTGGCATCGCCCGACGCGAACGCGACCGGCCTCGTCGCCGCGACATTGGCGTTGCCGGTGACGGGATGCGCGACCACGTTCTGGTTGGCGTCGCTGACAATGCGGATACGGTCGATGACCGGATTGAAATCGAAACCGTAGCTGCCGCCATTGAGCGGGTCGGTGAATCCACTTCCCACCCGGGTGGCCGCGCCGGAGCCTGCATCCAGGGTATAGACGGCATTGCTGCTGCCGAGTCCGTAAAGCTGGCCGGTCAACGGCCGGTAGTCGATGGCGAGCAGCGTCTCGCCTGCTCCCAGGCCATGGACGAAATACAAGGGACCCGACGGGCTGCCCGGCGCTGCGCTGTCGACCGTAACCAGGCCTTGGCCCAGACCGGATTCGGTCAACAGCACCAGGGAATCGGCGCCCGCGGGGCTGGATGCGACGAGGGCAGTAGCCATCGCGAGGGTGAGCGTTGTCTTCATATGCACGGAGTCTCCAGTCTGGACGGTGATGGATGTTGCGCGCGCGCCGATGACGGGTCGGAATGTGCGCGCGAAGAGACTACGCAGAGCGATGGCGCTTGGATGCGAAGATTGTGAGGAAGTCGATGATGTGTCTCGCGGACCGCGCTGAACGTGCTGACCACCTTAGTGCGGGTGTCGTGCCACGCAAGGCGTCGAGATCATCGTAGTCGTCGCGGCGCGCCGGCGGTGCCCTTCCCGCTCCGCGATTGCAAAAATTACACAGGCAAGGTTCCGTGCCGGACATGATGCCTGCGCGCATGCATGCACCATGTTCCGCGAGCGCGCCTCAACCCGTCTGACTTGATGCAGAAGCTCAAAGCGATTCTACCTCCCGCTGCAACAGACCCACGACGTAAGGTGCGAACGAGCGTGCCACGTCGAGTTGAAAGGTCCGCTCACCGCGCCGCCACAGCACAATCTGCGCCTGCGCAAACACGGTGCGGGTACAGCGGTCGATCGGGAACTGCGTCAAGCCGAGAGGCTGCGGGCAGCCACTGGCCAGCACATCGGCGACCGCGGGGCCCGCGAGACACAGGCCGGCATGCTGGTGACTCAAGTCCACCAGTGCATGCGCGCCATCGATAGCATCTATCCTGCGCGCAACGTCGGCGCCCGACTCTATGGGTACGTTCAACCACCACTCGTCTGGTCCCAGACGCAGCGCGCTGCATGGGCCGTTGCTCGAGACACGATTGATCGGCAGCAGGAGATCGAGATTCAGCGCATGCGCACACGAGGCGATGAACGGCTCCGCTGCGCGCAGCACGAAACGCGTCGCGGGCGGCACTTCGGTGATGTCCAGGCAGGCAGGCCGCTGCGGCAGCCGCAGGTCCGCCATTGGCGTGCGCAGTTGTAGTTGCCGCTCAGCCATGGAGTCTTGCGCCATCGGGGTCGTACTGCATGGCCGGCACGAGTTCGACCGCCATTGAACCTGTCGGGGTCGACACGAACAGCGTGCCACCCGTGCGATGGCGCCCTCCCGCGACGAGCGCAAGCGCAAGCGAGCGGCCGAGGGCGGGGCTGTAATAAGCGGAACTGACGAAACCGAGTGCGGACGTGCCGACGGGCGGATTGGCCATCGCCGTGACTTGCATGCCGACATCCAACACGCGCTGCGTATCGCTGGTCACCAGCGCCACGAGTTGACGCCGGTCATCGCCCTGCATCCCCGCGCGCACAAGCGAGCGTTTGCCGACGAAGTCACGCTTGGTCTTGCCGACCAGCGCACCGAGGCCGAGATCGTCAGGTATGACCGTGCCATCCGTATCCTGGCCGACGATCACATAGCCCTTCTCGGCGCGCAGCACATGCATGGCATCGGTACCGTAGACGCAGCCGCCGTACTTGCCGACGGCCGCCGTGAGTGCCAGCCAAAGATCGGCACCGTAGCCCGCGCCGACGTTCACTTCGAAACCGAGTTCGCCGGTGAAACTCACACGCAGGATGCGCGCCGGCACGCCCGCGAACTCCGCTTCGATGATGCCCATGTGCGGCAACCGATCGGCGCCGAGATCGCATGTACTGCAAATCTCCGCCAACACGCTGCGCGCCTGCGGACCCTGCACGGCAAAGCTGACCCACTGTTCGGTGATGGGTGTCAGCCACACACGTAATGTCGGCCACTCGGTCTGCAGATAGTCCTCCATGAGATCGATCACGCGATCGGCACCGCCGGTGGTGGTGGTGACGTGAAAGCGATCCGCCGCGAGACGTGCAACGATGCCGTCGTCGATCACGAAGCCCGCCTCGTTGAGCAGCAATACGTAACGACAGCGGCCCACGGCGAGGCGCTGCAGGGAATTGACGTAGATGCGGTCGAGGAATTCGGCCGCATCCGGACCCGTCACATCAATCTTGCCGAGGGTGGACGAGTCGAGCAGACCGACGCTGCCGCGCACCGTCTCACATTCACGGATGACCGCTGCCGCAGCGTCTTCGCCGGGGCGCGGAAAGCAGCGTGCGCGGCGCCAGCGTCCGACGTCTTCGAAACCTGCGCCCTGCGTCTCGGCCCAGGCATGGCTGACGGGCACGCGCAGTGGATCGTAGAGATCGCCACGCGCCGTCCCCGCCAGCGCGCCAAAAGTGATGGGCGTATAGGGTTGGCGGAAGGTCGTCAGGCCCACGTCCGCGATGCTCCGACCGGTACACGCCGCGACGATCGCGAGGCCATTGAGGCCGGAGGTCTTGCCCTGATCGGTCGCCATGCCGGTGGTCGTGTAGCGCTTGACGTGTTCGATGGCGCTGAACCCCTCGCGCACCGCGAGTTCGATATCGCGCACGGTGACATCGTTCTGGAAGTCGACGAAAGCCTTACCATGACCACGCGCACCGAGCACCCCGCCACTCGCGGGCCAGGCCTGTCGAACGCGGGCTGTAGATGTCGGCGTTGCGCGATGGCCGACGGCCTGCAGCGCAGCGCTGCCCGCGGCGTAGCCATCATCGATGACACGCTCGAGCGTAAGCAGTCCACGACAGGCGCCCGCCGAACGTTCGCGCTGTGCGGATGCGCCGGGCACATAAGCCTGTCGCTCGTCGTGCCAGAGCAGGCTGCCGCGCGACTGCGAGAACAGATGCACCGATGGCGTCCAACCGCCTGACATCAGCATCACATCGCAGGCGAAAGTCGCCTGCGCGCCATGCGCACCGACCGGTCCGGTGCGGACCCGCGTCACGCGTCGACCACCGTGCGTGCCCAGCACCTGCGTCGCCGGTAGTACGCGTATGCCCGCGGCCGCCGCCGCGGCCAGCATGTCCTCCGGTGGCGTCGCCCGCAGATCACAGAGCACGGCGATCTCGACGCCCGCCGCGTGCAGATCGAGCGCTGCGGCATAAGCGGAATCGCAGGCGGTCGCGATCACGGCGCGCTCACCTGGCTTCACGGCATAGCGATTCACATAGGTTCGCGCGGCATCCGCCAGCATGATCGCCGGGCGATCGTTGTGCGGGAAAATCAGCGGCCGCTCGATGGCGCCCGTGGCAATCACAACCTCGCGGGCACGCACCTGCCACAGGCGTTCGCGGGCCGGCCCCGCTTCGGCGTCCTCGAGGTGGTCACTCAGACGCTCGCACAGGCCGACAAGATTGGCGCTGTAATAGCCAAAGGCCACGGTACGCGGCAGCACCCGCACGCCCGCGCGCACCAGACCCGCGAGGCGGCCGGCCAGCCATGCCGCGGCGGGCTCGTCGTCTATCAGCGCACGCTGTTCGGCGAGCAGCGTGCCGCCCGGCTCCGCCTGCTCGTCACACAGAATCACGTCCGCGCCGCCCGCCGCCGCACTTTCGGCCGCGGCAATGCCGGCCGGGCCGGCGCCGATGACCAGCACGTCGCAGTGGGCATAACGGTTGAGATAGGTGTCGGGATCGGCGCGGCTCGGCGCGCGACCGAGGCCGGCTGCGCGACGAATGAGCGGCTCGAAGACGCGCGACCAGGGGTGGGCGTCGCGCAGCCAGCGCGGTCCGATGAAGGTCTTGTAGTAGAAGCCGGCCGGAATCAACGATGAAAACAATCCGGCGAGCGCCCCCGCGTCCCATGTCAGCGATGGCCAGCGGTTCTGGCTCCACGCACACAGGCCTGGATAGAGTTCGATTTGCGTGGCACGCAGATTGGGGGTCTCGCGCGCGCTGTCGCGCTCCAGTCTGACCAGGGCATTGGGTTCCTCGGCGCCGGCGCTGAAGATGCCGCGCGGCCGATGGTATTTGAATGAGCGTGCAACCAGATGCACGCCATTGGCGAGCAGGGCCGAGGCCAGCGAGTCACCGACATAGCCACGATAGGCTCGGCCATCGAAGGTGAAATCGCAGGGTCGTGTGCGGTCTATGCGGCCGCCGCCGGGCAAGCGCAGGCGGGAGTTCAAGGCGGCACCTCGCGTGCCTCGGGCTGTGTGTCGCGGGCCTCGCCACCGCGGTAGGTATCGATGATCACATCGCTCGCGGTGTCGCGCAGCGCATTGAAGAAGCGACCACAGCCGTGCACGTGACGCCAGCGTTCGCGATGGGCGCCGCGCGTATTCGAACGGTGATAGAGATATTCGCCCCAGGCCTCGTCGCTCAGCGCGTTGGCCGCCGCCGGGCGCAGGATGTGCGCCTCGCCGGCGTAGCGGAACTCGAGTTCGGGTCGCATCTCATCGCAGTACGGACAGTGTATGAGCAGCATGGATGACTCAGTGCGAGACAGCAGCGGCGGCCGCTTCGTCGATCAGTTGACCGCTCACGAAGCGATCGAGACTGAAGGGCGCGGCAATGGGGTGTGGCGCGTCGCCGGCGATGGTCGCGGCAAACACATGACCTGAGCCCGGTATGGCCTTGAAGCCGCCCGTGCCCCAGCCGCAATTGACGTAGAGTCCGGCCACGGGTGTCTTGCCGATGATCGGCGAGCGATCGGGCGTCATGTCGCACATGCCACCCCAGCTACGCAGCATGCGCAAGCGGCGGAACTGGGGAAACAGGGCGGTGATCGCGGCGAGGGTGTGGGTGTTGATGTGCAGACCGCCGGTCTGACTGTAGGAAACGTATTGATCGGTGCTGGCGCCGATCACCAGTTCACCCTTGTCGGACTGCGAGATATAGCAATGCGCGGTGTTGGACATCACCACGCAGGGAAACACCGGCTTGACCGGCTCGGAGACGAGTGCCTGCAGCGGATAGGTCTCGATGGGCATGCGCACGCCGGCCATGTTCATGAGCTGCGACGTGCTGCCGGCGACGACCACGCCGACCTGCCCCACCTCGATGCGTCCGTGGTTGGTATCCAGCGCACGCACGGCGCCGCCCGGTCCGCACTCGATGCCGTTCACGGCGCAGTTCTGCACGATATCGACGCCCAGTCGATCCGCCGCCCGCGCATACGCCCAGGCCACCGCATCATGCCGCGCGACGCCGCCGCGACGCTGCAGCGCCGCGCCGATGACCGGATAGCGGGCGTCCGGCGAGATGTCGAGCGGCGGGCAGAAGGCTTTGGCCTGCGCCGCGGATAGCCACTCGTTGTCCACGCCCGCGAGCTGATTGGCATGCACGTGGCGCTTGAGCACGTGTTCGTCGTGCAGCGAATGGGCGAGCATCAGCACGCCGCGCGGTGAAAACATGACGTTGTAGTTCAGTTCGGAGGAGAGCGCCTGCCACAGATCCAGCGCATGGTCGTAGAGCGCCGCTGACGGTTCCCACAGGTAATTGGAGCGGATGATGGTGGTGTTGCGCCCGGTGTTGCCGCCGCCGAGCCACCCCTTCTCCAGCACCGCGATGCGGCCGACCTTGTGCTGGCTGGCAAGGTAGTAGGCGGTCGCGAGCCCATGTCCGCCGCCGCCGATGATGACCACGTCATAGCGCGCTCGTGGGGTGACCGAATGCCATTGAGTGGGCCACTGACGGTGACCGCGCAGTGCGTGCCCGAGCAGCGAATGGAAGGAGAAACGGCTCATCTTGCTTGCACGGTAGCGTGGCCGGCAACGCGATCCTTGTATGGCGGCGACACCCGTTTTACTTTGTGCGCCATATGCGCCCGTTGCGTGAAGGTCTGTATCGATGTCGAGTCTTCCTGCATGAGCGCCCCGCCACCGCGGCTGCGGGTGGGCATCGTATTGACGCCGAACTTCACTGCAACTGCGTTCTCCGGTTTTGTCGACACCCTGCGACTTGCCGCGGACGAAGGCGACCGCAGCCGTCAGCTCGCATGTTCGTGGAGTGTGCTCAGCCACCGGGGTGAGCCGGTCAAGGCCAGTTGCGGTATCACGGTCGCGCCGACGGACGAGATGACCGACCCGGCGCGCTTCGATTACATCGTCGTCGTCGGCGGCCTCATGCACGGCGGTCAGCGGGTGCCGGCGCGCCTGCGCGGCTTCCTCGAGCAGGCGGTGGCAGCCGGCAGGCCGCTGGTGGGTCTGTGCACCGGTTCCTTCGTACTGGCGCGCTTCGGCTTTCTCGACGGCTACGCGACCTGCGTGAGCTGGTTCCATCGCGAAGAATTCCAGGCCGAGTTTCCCCAGCTCAAAGTGGTGTCGAACCGCCTCTACATCATCGATCGCGACCGCCTGACCTGCGCCGGCGGCACCAGCGTCGTGCATCTCGCCGCGCGCCTGGTGGCCCAGCACTGCGGTGATGCCGCGGCCGAGAAAAGCCTGCGCATCATGATCGAGGACCACCCCCTGCCCGGGGATGCGCCACAGCCCGAGCAGGTGGTGGTGAACCGCGCGGCGCACGACCCGGTGGTCAAGCGCGCGATGCTGCTCATCGAGCAGAACCTCGCGGCACCCGACGATCTGGCCCGGCTGGCCGATTCGGCCGGCGTCAGTCTGCGGCAGTTGCAGCGGCGATTCGTCGCCGACATCGGCCTGACCGCCAAGGAATACCGCGCGCGGCTGCGGCTGAGCCGCGCAAAGTGGCTGGTCGAACATACCCGCATGTCGCTCACCGGCATCAGCTTCGAGTGCGGCTTTGCCGACGGCGCGCACCTATCGCGGGCGTTTCGCCAGTATTTCTCGATGCCACCTTCACATCTGCGTCGACGCCCGCCGCAAGCCTGATCAGTACCCGCCCCCGCGGCCTAAAGGCGCCCGACCGCCACCCGCGGCCGGCCATCGAAATCTGTCGCCGCTGTTCAAAACAATGGCCTGTAGATACAAGGTTTCAGTGGTTTCCACGCCTAGACTCTTTTCATTGCGCTGCAACATGAAGGCGCGGACGTCTGCATATCGACGCCCCGTCCCGTTCCCCGGCGCAGTGATGTGACCAGCACATTGCGGGCACGCCCCCTCTCCGCAGGCGGACGCGTCCGGTACGGCATTCAACTCGTTGGAGGGCTCAGGCCATGACCCAGGAATTTGATCTCTATGAAGTCGGCGGCTACGGCAGTGGCAAGATCGGTTTCGGCAGCAAGATAGGCATCGTGTCGGTCGACATGATGAACTGCGTGACCAATCCCTCGGCGCCGATGGGCAAGAGTCCGATGGGCCAGGATGCGGTCGAGAAGTGCGCTGTATTGTTCGCCGCCGCGCGCGCCAACGGCATTCCCATCGTCCACTGCAACACCGCCTTCCAGCCGGACCTGCGTGACATGCCGCCGTGGAAGATTGCCTGCATGAAGTCCTGGATCATCGGTTCCTGGGAAGTGGAGATCGACGAGCGTCTATGGCGCCAAGGTGATGTGGTGGTGTGCAAGAAGACGCCCTCGATCTTCTTCGGCACGCACTGCGCATCGGTGCTGAACATGCACGGCGTGGACACCGTCATCGTGACCGGCGCGAACACCAGCGGCTGCATCCGCGCAACATCCATCGAGAGCTTCGCGCTCGGCTATCGCACCATCGTGCCGGAGCAGTGCGTGTTCGACCAGGGTTCGGTTGCGCATCGCCAGAACCTCGCAGACATCGGCATGCGTTATGTCGACGTCGAACCGTTTGAAATGGTGCTCGAGCAGGTGTCGCGCGCCAGGCCGCTCGGCGTCTGAGCGCGGTCGTCACGGTCAAGCAGCCATGAAACAGCGTCTCGCCGCCGATATTGGCGGCACCTTCACCGATCTCGTCCTGCTCGATCAGGACGGCACCCTTCACGTGCACAAGACACCGTCGACACCCGGCGACTTCAAGACCGGCGTGTTGAACGGTGTGCGCTCAATTGCCGCCGCGCATGGCGGCAGCAAGGTCGCACCGCTGGCCGGCGTCGATCATTTCGTACACGGCGCCACGGTGGTGTTGAACGCGCTTCTGCAGCGCAGATTGCCGAAGACCGCGCTCATCACCACGCGCGGCTTCCGCGACGTGCTCGAGATCATGCGCACCAACAATCCCTCCATGTACGACATGCAGTACATCAAGCCGAAGGCGCTGATTGCGCGGCGGCTGCGCTTTGAAGTGGATGAACGGGTGCGTCATGGCGGCGAGGTGCTGAAGGCGCTCGACGAGGCCAGCGTGCGGCGGGTCGCCGCGGAACTCCATGCGGCGGGGGTCGCGGCGGTCGCCGTGTGTCTGCTGCACGCCTATGCCAACGATGCGCACGAACGGCGCGTGCGCGACATCCTGCGCGAGATGTGTCCCGACATGGTGGTGTGCCTGTCCTGCGAAGTCGCGCCCGAATTGCGCGAGTTCGAGCGCAGCTCGACGACCAGCATCAACGCCGCCACCGTGCCCATCATCACGGCTTATCTCGATCAGTTGACGGATGAACTGGCGGATCTCGGGCTCGAGCGCGAACTTTGTGTGATGCAGTCCAACGGCGGCGTCATCACCGCCAAGGTCGCCCGTCATCTGCCGGTGCGCACGGTGATGTCGGGCCCGAGCGGCGGCGTGGTCGGCGGCACCTTCCTGGCCCAGGCCATCGGTCTCGAGCACGTGCTGACTGTCGACATGGGTGGTACCAGCACCGATATCGGCGTGATTACCGACGGCCGTGCGCTCACGGTGGACGAAAGCCATGTCGAGCGCTGGCCCATACTCGCACCGATGATCGAGATCCTCGCGATAGGCGCCGGCGGCGGCAGCATCGGTTGGATTGACGCTGGCGGTGGCCTGCGCGTGGGTCCGCAAAGCGCGGGCGCGCTGCCTGGGCCGGTCTGCTACCGACGCGGTGGCAGCGAGCCGACGGTGTCGGATGCCGGGCTGACGCTGGGCCGTCTCGATCCGGACTACTTCCTCGGCGGCGACATGTCACTGGACGCGGAAGGCGCCCACCGCGTGATCGAGACCCGCATCGCGGCGCCACTCGGCGTGACACCCTTTGAAGCGGCGGCCGGTGTACTGACCGTGGTGACCGCCAACATGGCAAAGGCCATGCGTCAGATCCTCGTCGCCCGTGGCCTCGATCCGCGCGACTTCACGCTCATGGCCTTTGGCGGCGCCGGTGGCATGGTGGTCGGCGATCTGCTGCGGACCAGCGACGTGAAGGACGCCATCGTGCCGAACAATCCGGGCGCGCTGTGCGCGCTCGGCATGCTGGTCACGGATTATCGCCACGATGCCGCCGCGACGCTGGTGCGGACGCTCGATGAAGTCGATGCCACGGAAGTGATGAATGTGTTTGCCGCGCTCGAGCGCAAGACCGTGGAACAGGTTCTGACCGAGGGCCTCGAGGCCACGGCCGTCACCACCGAACGCCATGCCGACGTGCGTTACGTGGGCCAGGAACATTATCTGCGCATCCCCGTCATCGAAGACGACTTCGACAGTGAGCGCTTGCGGGCGGACTTCAATGCCGAACACGAACGGGTCTACGCCTATGCGACGCGCGACTTTCCCTGCGAGATGGTCAATCTGCGCGTCACCGCCTATGGCCGTGTCGAGCGCCCGCTGCTGCCCGAATACCCGCAACGCCAGCCGCAGGATGGCGCGCTGCTGCCCAGCAGTCGCCGCGCTGTCTATTTCGATCACGCTTTTCTCGACACGCCGATCTACAAGGTTGAAGCCCTGCGCGCGGCGGATGTGCTGGAAGGCCCGGCCGTGATCGAGGATCCGCGCTCAACGATCGTGGTCCTGCCGGGGCAACGGGCAAGCGTTGACCGCCTGCGCAACATCCGTCTCGAACGCCTCGACTCCTGAGGTCCCCCTCGAACCGTTCCCAAGAGGTAATCATGAACCAGGCAGCGCCGCTTCAGAGCCACCCAACGTCCAGCGCCATGGTCACGGTCGATGCGATCACGCTCGAGGTGATTCGCGCCGGGCTGATGGCAGTCGTGCACGAGATGTCGATCACCATGGATCGCACCTCGTATTCAACCATCATTCGCGAAGTGCACGATTACAGTTGCGTGCTGTTCGACAGCCATGGCCGATTGATTGCACAGGCCGAAGGAATACCGATTTTCAACGGCAGCATGAATTTCGTCATTGAGGCGGTGGCGGCGCGTTATCCATTGGCCGAAATGCAAACAGGTGATCTCTACATTTCCAACGACCCATACACCGGCGGCGGCACACACAAGAACGATATCAATATCGTCATGCCGATTTTCTGGGCGGGTGAACTGGTGATGCTGGCGGCGTGCAAAGCCCATCACCTCGACATCGGCGGCAAGGATGCGGGCAGCTGGTCTTCCGACGCCAGCAACACCTATCAGGAAGGTCTCAGCATTCCCGCCATGCGGCTTGCGCGCAACGGCGAGATCAACGAGGCCATCACCGACATCCTGTTCGCCAACATGCGGGTTCCTCAACTGTCGCGCGGCGACTTCGCCGCGCAGATAGCCGCGGTCAAGACCGCCGAAGCACGCGCCCAGGCGTTTCTCAGGAAATACGGGGTCGAGCTCTACCGTGCCGCGACCGAGGAACTCATCAATCACGGTGAACGCATCACGCGAGCAGCCATCGCCCAGATCCCGGACGGCGTCTACAAGGCCAGCGGCCATGCCGACGCCGACGGTGTGAGCGACAAGCCGATACGCATGGAAGTGACGGTCACCGTCGACGGCAGCGACATCTGGGTGGACTTCGCCGGCAGCGATGCGCAGCGCGCCGGTGCGGCCGGCAACTGTCACTGGGTCAACACGGTCTCGTGCACCCGCGAGTTCATGATGTTCCTGACCGACACCGCGCTCGGCGGCAACGAAGGCTCCTACCGGCCGATACACGTCAGCGCGCCGCTCGGCAGCGTGTTCCGTCCCCAGTATCCCGCGCCGGTGACGACGGGCATGGGAGACATGGGCACGCGCCTCATGGAGCTGCTGTTCCAGGCCCTGGCCGAGGTCTTGCCCCGCGAAGTGATCGCGGGGACCTTTGGCAATTTCTCCTGCCTGACGCTGTCGGGATTCGATCGGGATTCGGGTGCCGAGTTCGTGCATTTTTCGCCCTATGCCGGCGGATGGGGCGGCCGCCACGGTGCCGACGGCAACAGCGCGATGGTGTCGCTCGGCAGCGGCGACAACTACAACATTCCCTGTGAAGTGATGGAGACGAAGTTTCCCGGACTGCTCGCCGAGAGCTTCAAACTGCGCGAAGGCTCGGCGGGCGCGGGCAAGTATCGCGGCGGCTACGGCGTCGCCTACGACTATCGCATGTTGTGCGACGGGGCCTTCACGGTGGCGCTCGATCGCGACAAGTTCCGGCCTTACGGACTGTTCGGCGGTGGCGAAGGCGCCGGCAGCGAACTGGTGGTCGATCCCGGCGGTGCCGCCGAGCAGACCTACAACCGCATCAGCGGTATCGCCGTCGCACGCGGCACGCTGCTGAGCCACCGCACCGCGGGGGGTGGCGGCTACGGAAGCCCGCTGGACCGCGCGGTCGATGAAGTGCTAGACGATGTCCTGGACGGCCTCATCACGACCGACGAGGCGCGCGAAACCTATGGGGTGATCATCGACCCGCACACCCGCAGCGTCGACAGGGCGGCCACCGCGCAGCGGCGCGATGCGGCGTAGATCTTCGCCGCCGCGCGCCTGATCTCGACGGTCACAGAGGCCGCGATACGCGACCACCCAGCGCCGGCATGGCCTCACTCCAGCAAATGCGCGCACTCGCCGCTAGTGTCGATGCACCACCACGATCGACGACCATGCTCTTACGACTGCTCATTGTCGCCGCCGTTGCCGTCGGCGTGTACCAGCATTTCGGCAAGGCCGCCAAGCCTGACTTCGCGGCCGCCGCGAGCGTGCTGCCGAGCTTTGAATTCAGCCCGCGACTGCAGCCAACCATCGATCCCATCCAGGCCTCGGCGCGCAAAGCGCCGGCCGTGCGCATCGACAAGTACCTCGTCACGCCGGTCGCAAGCTTTCAGGTCGCGGGTCGCGTGCTGGGCGCCAGGCACTACCGGTCGGACCGCGAGGCGGATCTTGCGCCTGTCGATCTCGCCATGGGCTGGGGCCCGATGGCGGACCCGGCCGTGCTGAAGTCCATCCACATCTCGCAGGGCGGACGCTTCTATCGCTGGCAGGTGGCCGAATTTCCGATTCCGGCCGGCGAAATCACGGCGCACAGCGCCAACATGCATCTCATCCCCGCCAGCCCCGCAGTGGCCGCCCGCCTCTCCGACGTTGAACAAGGGCAGAACATCCGCTTCAAGGGCTATCTCGTGAAGATCACGGCGGACGACGGTTGGCGCTGGCAGAGTTCGACGACGCGCAAGGACCAGGGTGCGGGCGCATGTGAACTGGTGCTGGTCGACGCGCTGGAAGCGCTGTGAGACGCGAGGCGGATATTCGCAAGAGGCCGACGTCAGCCCCGGCGGAATAGTGCTAGGCTCGAAACGGATGCCAGTCGGCGCTGAGCGCTGCCCGGCTTCCATGCCTGCCCATCACGTTCGGAGCGCTGTCATGAATCATCGCGACGAGGCCCCTCTGCCGTTAGCTGATCCCCTTCTCTTCCGTCAGCAATGCTATGTGGACGGCCAATGGATGGACGCCGATGACGGACGGACTGTCGATGTCACCAATCCCGCCACCGGCAATACGCTCGGCTCGGTGCCGCGCATGGGCGCCGGTGAAACGCGGCGTGCCATCGAAGCCGCGCGGCGTGCCTGGCCGGCGTGGCGAGCGCGCACGGCCAGGGAGCGGGCGCGCGTGCTGCGCACATGGTTCGACCTCATGCTCACGCACCAGGAGGATCTGGCACGACTGCTGACCGCCGAACAGGGCAAGCCCTTGGCCGAGGCGCGCGGCGAAATTGCCTATGGCGCGTCCTTCATCGAATGGTTTGCCGAGGAAGGCAAGCGCATCTATGGCGATACCATCCCGGCACATGAGGCCGACAAGCGTATCGTCGTCATCAAGGAAGGCATCGGCGTATGTGCGGCCATCACGCCGTGGAATTTCCCCAACGCCATGATCACGCGTAAATGCGGGCCGGCCCTCGCCGCCGGCTGCCCGATGGTGCTGAAACCCGCGACGGCCACTCCCTATTCGGCATTGGCCATCGCAGAGCTTGGCGAACGCGCGGGCATTCCAACCGGCATTTTCAATGTCGTGACCGGCTCAGCCGCCGACATTGCCGGTGAGATGACGGCGAACCCCGCGGTACGCAAGTTGACCTTCACCGGCTCCACCGAGACCGGCAAGCTGTTGATGGAACAATGCGCGCGCACGGTCAAGAAGACCTCGATGGAACTCGGCGGCAATGCACCGTTCATCGTCTTCGACGATGCCGACATCGATGCAGCCGTCGAGGGCGCCATTCTCTCCAAGTACCGCAATACCGGCCAAACCTGTGTCTGCGCCAATCGTCTGCTGGTACAGGACAGCATCTACGACGAATTCGCCGCCAGACTGGCGCGCAAGGTGGCGGCGATGAAGGTCGGCAATGGCATGGATGCCGGCGTGGTGATCGGTCCGCTGATCGACGCCAAGGCCATCGAGAAAGTCGAAGAGCATATCGCCGACGCGGTCGCCAAAGGGGCCAAGGTCACCACGGGCGGCAAGCGTCACGCACTGGGCGGCCTGTTCTTCGAACCGACCGTGCTCACCGAAGTGACCGCGGCCATGCAGGTCGCGCGCGAAGAAACCTTCGGCCCGGTCGCGCCGCTGTTCCGCTTCCAGGACGAGGCGCAAGCCATTCGCATGGCCAACGATACGGAGTTTGGCCTCGCAGCCTATTTCTATTCGCGAGACATCGGGCGCGTATGGCGCGTCGCCGAAGGCATCGAGTACGGCATTGTCGGCATCAATACCGGCATCATCTCGACCGAGGTCGCGCCTTTCGGCGGGGTCAAGGAATCCGGCGTGGGACGTGAAGGATCGAAATACGGCATCGAGGATTATCTCGAGATCAAATATCTGTGCCTCGGCGGTCTCGACGGTTAGCCGGAGTGCCTGCCGCAATCATCGGGCAGCGTGGGCCATCCTGACCTCGGTTTCGCAGACGCCGCTGGTCACGCGCGCCTTCCTCCTGTAGTTAAGTGTCGATGCGCACATTCGTGGCAGCGCGCGGGTGACCGCACGTGCCGCGCAACAGACACTGACAATCAGGAGACGGACATGGCCAGACAACCCAGCCACACGCTGGACGCACAGCCCGACGAACTCTGGCGCTGGACCGCCACGGCACTCGCCCTCGGCATACGCACCCGCGCCATCTCCGCGCGTGAGGCGACTTCGGCCTGCCTGCGGCGCATCGAGCAAGTGAACCCCAGCATCAACGCACTGGTCGAGGTGTCCCCCGAGGAGGCCTTGCAGGCGGCCGACGCCGCCGATCGCGCCGTGGCCGACGGTAGCGCCCTCGGGCCGCTGCATGGCGTGCCGGTATCGATCAAGATCAACAGCGATCAGCGCGGCCACGCGACCACCAACGGCATCGTCGCGTTCAAGGATCTCATCGCCGCCGAGGACGCGCCCCATGTCGCCAACCTGCGTAAGGCGGGCGCCGTGTTCGTCGGGCGCAGCAACACCCCGGCATTCTCCTATCGCTGGTTCACCACCAACGACCTGCACGGCCGCACCTTGAACCCATGGGATGCGACCCGCACACCGGGCGGTTCGAGCGGCGGCGCCGCAGCGGCCGCCGCCACCGGCATGGTTCCCATCGCCCACGGCAATGACATTGGTGGATCGGTGCGGCAGCCCGCCTATTGTTGCGGTGTCACGGGACTGCGCCCCACCATGGGCCGCATTCCGTCCTGGTACGGACCGGGCGACGTCGATCAGCCGATGTCGGTGCAGACCATGCTCGCCCAGGGGCCGCTGGCGCGTTGCGTGGACGACCTGCGTCTGGCGCTTGCCGCGATGAGTGGTTTCGATGCGCGCGATACGCTGCATGCACCCGCCCCGCTGGTGGGCGAGTCCCTCCCGCGGCCGATTCGCGTCGGACTGCTGCGCGATGCGAACGCCGCGCAGCCGAGTGCCGCGGTCAATGCCGCGCTCGACCAGGCGGCGACCTGGCTCGACGACGCCGGCTATCGCGTCGAGGAAATCGATGACCCGGCCTTCGGTGAAGCCTATCGGCTGTGGTATCTGCTGGCGATGGAGGAGTTTCGCCAGATCATGCCGCTGGTCGAACAGGTCGGCGATGAAGGCATGAAGAAAACTGCCGCTCACTACTACGCCGTGGCGCGGGACTGGTGGGGCGACGCCCCGAGTCTCGTCGACTACATGAATGGATACGCGCGCCGCGGCACGCTCATCGTGCGCCTGCAGCGCTTCCTCGTCGATTGCCCCTTGATCCTGTTGCCGGTCTCCGCCGAACAAGCCTTTGAACAGGATGCTGACATCCATAGCGTCGCGAGCATGCGCCGCGTGATGGCGGCCAACTGGTCGATGATGGCGATCCCGGTGCTCGGCTTTCCGGCGCTCGCCGTGCCGACAGGCGTGGCGCATGGCTTGCCGGTCGGCGTGCAGTTGCTCGGTCGACGTTTTCGCGAAGACACGGTACTCGACGCCGGCACGGTCATCGAGGCGCGGGCCGGGGTGCTTACGCCTATCGAACCACGCTGATCGCAATCACTGGAGAGCGGCCACGGTTGTCGGCGTTCGACAGCCGCGGCGAGCGGACCTACGGCGGCAAGACACCCAGTACGGCACCGATCAACGCCTTGGTGCCGGTGGTGAGCGTGTTGTCGATGTCCGGTGCGAATTCCGGCGCGTGCAGGCTGGGCATGGGTTTGCCACTGGCACGCGAGGCGGCAAGCGCGGACGCTTCGCTGGCGCCAAAGAAGAAGAACATCATCGGCACAGGCTGCGGCCAGGCGCGCTCGAAGGCGACCGTCTCGTCGGTCCCTATCAGTTGCACACCTTCGACCACGTTGTCGGCCCCGGCTGCCCGTTCCATGCCGGACACCGCCTGCGCCGTGAGCTTCGCATCGTTGAAAGTCGAGCCGGTGCCGTTCTCGGAAAAAGTCACCAGCGGCATACGATCGTCCGGCAGGCCGTAGGCGCGGGCCAGGCCTTCGGCAATCTGCGGAATACGCGTGCGCAGCATGGTGCGGACGCTTTCCGAATAAAAGCTCATGCTCAATCCGAGCCGCACCTCGGCCGGAATGGCGCTCACTTCCTGTCCGCCATGAATGGAACCGACATTGAGTGTGGCCGCTTCGAGCGGCGGCACTTCGCGCGCGATGAAGGTTTGCAGAGCCAGCACGATCTGCGCGGCGAGCGGCACCGGGTCCTTGGCATCCGCGGGAAACGAAGCGTGCCCGGGAACACCGCGCACGACGATATCCGCGGTTTCCGAGCCGGCGAGCACGTAGCCCTTGACCCACGCCACCTGGCGACTCGAGTAGTCGGGCAACAGGTGATAAGCGACGATGTAATCGGGCTTCGGTATCGCCTTCAGCAGACCATCGGCGATCATCTTGCGCGCGCCGAGTATGCTTTCGTCCGCCGGTTGCGCGATCAGCAGCAGGGTGCCGCGCCACGCATCGCGATGCGCGGCCAGGTAACGCACCGCGCCTATGGCGGCGGCCATCATGGCGTCGTGGCCACAGACGTGGGCGACCGGCACGACGGCGCCGCCCTGCGCAGTGGCGGACGCCTTGCTCGCGAACGGCAATCCTGTCTTCTCGGCGATAGGCAAGGCATCCATGATGGTACGCAGCATCAGGGTCGGACCATCGCCGTTGCGCAGCACACCGGCAACGCCATGCCCCCCGATGCCGTCTTTCACCTCGAAGCCGGCGGAACGCATTTCCGTGGCCATGCGCGCCCCGGTCCACTGTTCCTGATCATGCAACTCCGGATGCTGATGGAGCTCGACGTAGAGATCGCGGATATACCCATGACCGTCCGCCACGGCCGCGTCGACGCCGGGATCACCATTCCCGGCGGCGGCGACAGCGAATGCCGCGAGCGTGAACACGAGGGCCATCAATCGACGCATGGTGAATCTCCACCGTTTTCGAGATGACGGTAACAATAGCGCATTGCCGCGTTCCAGGCTGCTGCGTCCCGATCGCGTGGGCCGCGACCTGCCAGATAGATTTTCTTCGCCCTGCGACGACACCGCTGACATACTTGCGGCGACGAAGACAGCGTGTGACGGTCATGCCCGTTGCTGACCGTGTGACCGACAATAGCGACGATGGCGCATGCGATGACGGCCATCGCAACGAACACGAGGGGAGAACATGAGAGTACGCAAGAGCGGCATGGGTCAGGCGCAGGCCCTGATCGGCGGTTTGCTGTGGGGAACACTGGCGCTCGCCGCCGGCCCGGACGACACGGATTGGCCGAGCTACAACAACACCGTCGACGGTCAGCGCTACTCCGAGCTCGATCAGATCACGGTCGCCAATGTCGCGAGTTTGAAGGAAGTCTG
>Ga0208492_1000668_pt1 | contig 26895 bp, 23 predicted proteins | sample Subbioar_CSW14AB_FD_184820 | JGI IMG/M metagenome (GOLD analysis project Ga0208492, IMG submission 184820) | Serpentinite rock and fluid subsurface biosphere microbial communities from McLaughlin Reserve, California, USA - CR12Mar_CSW14AB (SPAdes) | ecosystem: Environmental > Terrestrial > Deep... | reverse complement strand
TCCTGGCGGGGCGGGGGATGGTGCGGACGAGCTCGTCGGCGGCGAGGCGGCGGGTGTGGGCCTCGGTGAGGTTGCACTTGAGCTGCTTGGCGATGACGTGGTCGAGGTGGTCGCCGCCGATGTGGATGACGCGGGCGAAGGCGAGGTCCTTGCCGTGGGAGATGGTGACGTTGGTGGTGGAGGCGCCGATGTCGAGGTAGAGGGTGTTGATGGCGGCGTCGGTGTCGCGCTTGTGGACGTGGTCGAAGGTGCGGAGGACGGCCGCGAACTCGCTGTGCATTCCGACGGGCTGGAGCTTGCACGCGGCGATTGCGCCCATGAGCTGCTGGACGAGCTCGAAGGGGACGGCGGTGATGATGAGCTCGGCCTTGGTGGGGCGCTCGGGGGTGGGGATCTCGATGGCGCGGTGGACCAGGACGGAGGGGTCCATGCCGAAGGCGAGGGGAATGGCATCATGAACGAGCTTGGCGAGGGGCGTGCCCTCGGCGCGCTGGAGCGAGACGTGCTTGCACATGATGGCCCACGCGGGGATGGCGCAGACGGCGCGGCGGCCCTTGAAGCCGCCGCTGCGGATGAGGCGCGGGAGGCCTTCGAGCTGGAACTTGAGGCGGTTGGCCTGGTTGCGGAGGAGTTCGGGGGGGGTTTCGAGGCAGGCCGCGGCGATGAGGGTGGGTGGCTCGCCCTGCTGGACCTGGAGGATTTTGAGGGCGGAGGTGCCGAACTCGATGGCGATGGGAAGCCCGGCGGTGGTGTTCAGGCCCAGCGTCTCGCCAACGGAGCTGGAGAGGACGTTGCCGAGCTTGCTGAAGGAACTGAACTTGGGGACATGGAATGCCATCGGGCCCGAGCTCCACACGTGAGGGCAGGGACGGCCTGCCGCCGCGGCTTGCGGCGCGGCACTCGGATCATCGGCCGACGGCTGATGCGTGTTCACGTTGTCAGAGTCGGGTTCAGCTTGCCCACTCGGCGCAGGCGGCCGGGGCGTTGCAGATGGACCCGGGGGCGTCAGGTGGCGGGGAAGAGTCGCCCGATAACCGTGGAGAGGTTGGCGAGGGCGTCTTTGATCTGCCAGACCTGGCGGTCGCGGTTGCCGGTGGTGTTGCTGATGATGCGGAGCTCGCCGAAGGGGACGGCAAGACGATTGGCGACGAGGCCCACGGCGGCACCCTCCATGGCTTCGGCGAGGGCCTGGGTGCGGCGATGGATGGCGATGGCGAGGTCGTCGGTGCCGGAGCAGGTGGAGACGGTGGCGATGGGGCCGGTGAAGTCGGCGTGGCGACGGAGGGCGTGGAGCACGGAGTCCGTGGCGCGCACACTCACGCCGCCTTCAACCAGCGGGAAGCCGAGCTTGGCAAGATTGTCGAATCCCGTGGGGGTTTGAACGCCTTCGTCCGCGAGGATTGACTCGGTGGCCGCGACAATGCTGGACAGCGGGGCGACGCCGTAGGTGCCGGCGATTCCCACGCTGAGGACCAGCTTGTGCAGGTGCGGAACGAGGACTCGGGCAACGGCGCCCGCGGCCGCGGCTTTGCCAACGCCGGTGACGGCGAGGTCGATGTTGGGGCGGAGCGCGTGCAGCTGCCAGGCGGGGAGCTTGTCGTGCGTCGTGGCGTTCAAGCCGGAGAGCACGGCGCGGGCTTCGATGTCCGCGGCGACGGCGATGAGCACTTTTCCGCCTTGGATGAGGGCAGCGATGCTCATGGGGACATGCTACGCGGCGGCACGAGTGGGCGTGATCGGCGGGGCTTCGATGGAGCCGGAAAGGAGGCGGCGGATGTCGGCCTCGCTGCTGGAGTGGAGCTGGATACGGGCCTCGTCGAAGCGGGCGCGGGCGGCCAGGAAGGCGTCAACGAGCTCGGGGTCCAGGTGCGTGCCGCGGGCGGCGCGGATGCGTTCAACGGCTTCCTCGTGGCTGTAGGGGCGCTTGTAGACGCGCTCGGAGGTGAGGGCGTCGTACACGTCGGCGAGGGCGACGATGCGGGCGGCGAGGGGGATCTGCTCGCCTTGCAGGCGGTAGGGGTAGCCGGTGCCGTCGTACTTCTCGTGGTGGCTGAGGGTGACCTGGATGCCCATGTTGATGAGCTCGTCATCGCCCACGCGCTGGCGGATGGCGATGAGGGTGTCGGCGCCGATGACGGGGTGGCGCTCCATGACTCGGCGCTCGTCCGGGGTGAGGGGGCCGGCCTTGAGGAGGATCGAGTCGGGGATGCCGACCTTGCCAATGTCGTGCATGGAGCTTGCGAGCTTGAGGCGTTCGATCCAGGCGATATCGACCTGGGGGTGACGGCCGAGGAGCTCTTCGCCCAGGAGCTGGCAGTAGCGGCAGATGCGTTCAAGGTGTCGGCCGGTGTCGGTGTCGCGATAGTCGGCGAGCTTGGCGAGGCCGAAGACCAGGCCGTGGAGGATTGAGAGGCCGCGGATGGTGCGGCGTTCGACCTCGCTCTCGAGGCGCTCGTTGGAGCGGGCCAGGACGCTGTCGTAGCGGCGGACGAGCATGACCGAGCCCAGGAGCGTGACGCCCAGGACTCCCAGGCCGGCGGCTGCGCCCCAGAGCATGAAGCCGCCGGTGAGGCGGGACTCGAGGGAAGCGAGGCCCACGGCGCTGAGGTCGGCGACGATGCGGACTTCGGCCTCTGGGTTGTACGCCACGGCGAGCGTGGAGGTGCCGCTGAGGAGTTCGGCCTCGCCGGTCAGCGTGGTGCCGGGTTTGATGGTTCCGACGGACACCATTTCGCCGCTGGGCTGGAGCGTGATGAGAACGTCGGAGTAATCGATGCTGCGGAGGTTGGGGTTGTTCCGCAGGCCGGGGTGGCAGAGGATGCGGCCGAAGCGGTCCAGCAGAACGAGCGACGCGCCGCGGGGCATTTTGAAGGTTTCAACCAGGGTTTGGACTTCTTCCCAACCCTTAGCGCCGTGGCGGAGGGGCTGGGGGGCGAGCTTGGCGAGCTCGAGCTCGAACTGGTCGATCCCGCGGGTGACCTCTTCCATGTAGCGGTCGCGGGCGCGGGCGGAGACGTCGGCTTTGGCGATGTGGAGCCAGGCGCCCCAGCCGATGCCGATGACGGCGGCCTGGAGGAGGACCGTGGCCGCGATCAGGGTCGCGCGGCTGCGGATCCGCAGGTTGCCAGTCTTCGGTTGGGGACGCACGCAGTCGGATCGGCTGGAAGAGCGGGCAACTCCAGTTGGCGGCAGGCGGCGCGAGTGTCCACAAGCGCCGCCCATCCGGCGCGATACGCACAGCTTCTCACTGGAGCGGGAAGAGGTCGCTTATGAGACGGTCGGCCTGTGCGAGCTTGGCGGCGATCTCTTCGGGCGCGACGGGGGAGGGGTCGGGGATGGGGGTCATGCCGAGCTTTTTGACGAGGTCTGGGCGGATGGGGGTATTGCGGGCGTCGCTGGTGGCGAGCATTTCCTCGACCTGTTCGGAGAGGAGGAAGTCGGCGAGGCGGGAGGCCTCGTTGGGGTGCTGGAGGCCGCGGATGCGGCCGATGGTGTTGGGGATCACGAGGGGCCCCAGGCTGGGGAGGCCGGTGACCTTGATGTTGGGCTTGTCGGGGGTTTCGAAGGCCATCTCGACGGGCCAGTTCTCGCGCTTGCCGGCGTAGACGTCGTCGGTGTCGGTGAGGCCGACCTCGATCTCGCCCATGGAGAGGGCCTGGACCACGGCGGAGTTGCCGTCGTAGAGCTTGAGGCCGTTGTTTTTGAGAGCCGTGAGGAAGTCGCGGACGGCCTTGTCATCGTTATTGACGAGGAGGGCGGCGATGTGGGTGCGGGTGGTGCCGAACTGGGGACGGGCCATGCCGACCTTGCCTAAGAACTGGGGCTTGGTGAGGTCGCGGAGCTTGGTGGGGGCGGTGGCCTTGGTGTAGCGGTTGGTGTTGTACGCGATGACGCGGGCGCGCTGGCCGAAGCCGTACCAGAGCTTGGTGGAGGGGCGGAGGTGCTTGGGCCAGCCGCCCTTGATGGTGCCCTCCTGTCGCGAGACGAAGGGGTCGAGCAGGCCGGCGTTGGCGAGGGTGATGGTGCCGGAGGCCTCGTTGCTCCACCACATGTCGGCGCGGGGGCGGGTGCGCTCGTTGATGAGGCGCTGCACGAGGCCGGTGGTTTTGGTGGCCTCGGTGTCGGGGACGACCTGGACATCGATGCCGGTCTCGGCCTTGAAGCGGTCGATGATGGGCGTGTAGATGCTGGTGTCGACGCTGGTGTAGAGGACGACGCTGGTGGGGACGTCGGCCTCGTTGGCCGCGGTGCCCTTGCGCCACATGGCGACGCCGGCGAAGGCGAGGGATACGGAGGAGACGACGAGGAGGCCGCCGGCGATCTGCCACTGGCGTTCCTTGGGGAGGGCCCGCCAGCGGTCGCGCCAGTCGCGGAGCTTGTGGCCGGCCTGCCGCTTGAAGTTGAACCACCAGTCGCTCATGGGGGAGTTGTACCCGATCTGTGCCGTGGGGTGGCAGCGAAGTGCGGCGTGATCACTGACTCATCGGTTTCAGTAATCGCGGCCGAGGCGCGGATGATGTGCTCAAGCTGCTCTCTGGTCATTGAACACGGCCGCGCGGATCGCGGCGATCTCCTCTTCCGGGATCATCAGGATGAAGGGCGTGTTCTGACGGAGGCGTTGACCCTCGTCGGTGTCTTGAGTCAGGATTGTCTGAACCTCGGTAACGGGCCGTTCCAGGATGGCGAGCCATTCCTGGTAGCCGCGCATGAGGCCGGGCACGTGACCGTTCCGCAGGATCCACCGGCGGAGGTTTCCTCGCGCCTCCTCGATCAGCTCAGGCTGGAGCGTCAGCCGGGCCGCGACGCGGCGGGCGACCTCCAGGCTGATTCGATCGTGGACCTCGTGACGCATGGGGCCATTATAAACCCGGATGGGCGTGCGTTGGGCGGCGTAATCCGGCCCCTGTTCCGCTAGAATGCCGCACCATGGCCTACACCGTGCTTGCCCGCCGTTACCGCTCCCAGGACTTCGCCGAGGTCGTGGGTCAGCAGGCCATCGCCAACACGCTGGCCAACGCCATCAAGGCCAACCGCGTGGCCCACGCGTACCTGTTCGTCGGGACGCGGGGCGTGGGCAAGACCACCATGGCGCGGCTCTTCGCCAAGGCCCTCAACGGGGGCTCGCCGGAGGTTGACGCGGCGATCATGCGCGGGCAGGACACGGACGTCATCGAGATCGACGCGGCGTCGAACAACTCGGTGGAGAACGCCCGCGAGGTCATCGCCAACAGCGCCTACAAGCCGCTGCGGGGCAAGTACAAGATCTACATCGTGGACGAGGTTCACATGCTGTCGGGGGCCGCGTTCAACGCGCTGCTCAAGACGATGGAGGAGCCGCCCGAGCACGTGGTGTTCATCCTGTGTACGACCGAGACGCACAAGGTGCCGGCGACGATCCAGTCGCGGTGCCAGCGGTTTGACTTCCGCAACATCCCGGCGTCGCTGATCGCCGAGCACCTGACGCGGGTGATCAAGGACGAGAAGCTCACGGCGGACCCTGAGCTGCTGCACCAGGTGGCGCACCTGGGCAACGGCTCGATGCGCGATTCGCTGACGCTGCTGGAGCGGCTGATCGCGTCGGGCCAGACTCACCTCACGATCAAGCTGCTGGAGGAGTTGCTGGGGCTGCCGGACCGCACGCTGCTGTCGGACCTGATTGATGCGCTCGCGGCGGGCGACCCGGCCATTGCGCTCACGCGCGGGGCGGACATGCTGTCCAAGGGGATTGGCATCGACCAGTTGCTGGAGACGCTGCTGCACCGCCTGCGCGACCTGATGATCCTCGCGGCGTGCGGGCCGCAGACGCCGCTGGTGGAGCTGTCGGAAGCGGCGCGGAAGGACGAGATCGAGCGGGCGGGGAAGTTTGACGCGGCGGGGCTGGTTCACATGATCGCGCTGTGCGAGAACGTGCAGCGGGCGGCGAAGAACTCGGCGGTGCCGCGGGCGCTGCTGGATGCGCTGCTGGTTCGGCTGGCGATGACGGACAAGCTGGCGGACGTGACGGCCGTAGTTTCAGGGCAGACTCGCAGCGGAGCCGCCACCGCAAAAAAACGCTGACGGCGGCCGGAGTCCTTGGAGGCAATGGCCTGTTGGCCAGCGCCCCAGTGCCCGCCGCCGTGCCTGTTACAGCGCCCCCACTACCGGCGGCTCCGGTGCGCCCTGCGGCCGCCCCTGCGGTAATGCGCCCTTCGACGCCCACGCGGCATGAGGTGGAGGCGAAGCCGCCTGTGTCCAGCGTGACGCGGCTGCAGGGGTCACTGCCGGATGATCCGGTGGCGCTGTGGAACATGGTGACGGAAGCATGCCAGAAGCAGCATCGGATGCGGATCCTGGTGGGGAGCCTGAAGCTTGTTACGAAGGACGACCAGAAGGCCGTGCTCGAGGTGACGGATGAGATGCGCACGGCGGCGCAGTCCGCGGAGCGGGACCTGTGCACGCTGCTGTCAGTGGCGTGGGGGCAGGAGCTCGCGATTGAGCTGAAGACGGCGAGCGGGGAGAAGGTGGAGCCGGTGGTGCGGGCGGCGCCTGCGGCAGAGGGGCCGGGGAATGCGCCGGCTGTGCCCGCGGCGGCGATTGGGGATCACCCGCTTATTAAGCAGGCGGCGGAGCTGTTTGGGGCGAGGGTCATCAGCACGCAGCCGCGGAAGAAGCAGGCGGAGTAGTTCGGCCCCTACCGCGCCACCTCATACCGCCCGCCTGCGATGCCCATGCGGCTGAGGACAGTGGTGCGGGCGTAAATCACGCGGTCGTCGCGGAGGGTGGCGGCGAACTCGTCGGTGGTGGTGGAGGCTTGGATGTTGATGAGGTCGGCGTCGACTGTGCCAGAGGCGGTGCCGGTGGCGATCAGGGTTTCGGTGGCGCCGTCTACGAGCACGCAGCGGGAGGTGCCCGCGTCGGTGTCGAGAGTCCAGCGGAGTTCGACTTCGCCCTCGCCCGCGGCGACGGGCCAGACACGGGAGGCCGCGTCGCGCGAGATGACCCAGGCGACGGTCACGGTGCCGATCCGGGCGGGACGCGTTGCAGTGGTGCGCCCACGGCGCGTCGCGGTGTTGCCCTTGCCCTTGGTGGCGCGGTTCACGGCGCTCATGCGCGGTCCCTCCGAGCCTCGGGCGCGACGGCCTCATGCACGCGGTTGAGGAGGGTCGCGGCGACCTGGAGCCCGCGGCCTGCGGGGGAGACGAACCGCTGACCCAGCCGCTCGAGGGTCTGGAAGAACTCGAGCATCTCATCCAGGCGTGCGTTGTGCTGGGCGAGGGACTTCTTCTGGTCGTTGGTCAGGACGGGCTCGGGCGCGGCCTCGACCTTGCGGTTCTTGCCGCGTTCGAGGGGGGCGGTCATGTCGCGGATTTCGTGCATGGAGGCGAGGAGGGGGTCCACCTCGCGGGAGATGCGTTCGCGGACGATGGCGCGGAACATGGCCCAGACGTCCTGCTCGGCGCGGAAGTATTCCTTGCGGTCGCCGCGTTTGTGGGCGCGTTCGACGATGCCCCAGTCAAGGAGAGCGCGGAGGGACATGGAGGCGTTGCCGCGGCTGATTTCGAGGCGCTCCATGATGTCGTCGGTACACTGGTCTTCGCCGGTGATGTAGAGCAGGGCGTGGACCTCGGCCATGGTGCGGGAGATCCCCCAAGCCCCGGCCATCTGGCCCCAGACCGCGATGAAGCGGTCCTGTGCCTCCAGCAGGGCTTTGGGGGTGGGGGTGTCCATACCTGAGTATGGGAGCCCCGGGGCGCAAAGTCCACCGTAGTTTCAGAACTGATTGAAAGTTCGGGCGGCTGGTGACGGCGTGCTGGGTGACGGGTTTGGGACCGGGCAGGCGGCGGTTCGACCTCTAAAATGCGGCATGCCTATTTACGAGTACGAGGCCAAGGACGGAACGGTCATCGAGCTGCTGCGGCCCATGGCAGACGCGGACAAGCCGGTGACGGATCCCGACGGCAAGGGGCGCGAGTTCACGCGGAAGCACTCGGTATTCGCGGGTGGGGCGTCGTCGTCCGCGGCCTCCACGCACGTACACACGGGCGGGTGCGGGTGCGGCAAGCCGGGCGGGGGCTGCGGCCGATAGTTCGGCTCAGCGGCGGTTGACGGCGAACAACTCCGCGTCGCGGCTGCTGCCGTCCACGATCAGCTCGCGCAGGACTCGGGCGCCGGCCGCGGCCATGGTGGTGCCGTTCGCGCCGTAGCAGAGGTCCACGTAGACGTTCTTCTTGCCGGGGATCGCGCCGATGTAGGGCAGGCCATCGGGCGTCTCGATGAAGAACCCGGCCCAGGCGAACTCGGGTTCGCAGCGGAGCTTGGGGAAGAGGTGCCAGACGCGGGCCATGAGCTCGTTGACCTTCTCGCCGATGAGGGCGTCACGCTCGTCGGGGTTGGTCAGCGGCTCGTCCCCGCCGCCGATGAGGATGCGGTTGTCGGGCGTGGTGCGGAGGTAGAGGTAGGGGTGCGCGGTCTGCCAGATGAGGGCGCGGTCCTCCCAGCCCTTGAAACCCTCGACGGGCGTTGTCGCGACCGCGTAGGTGCTGATGAGCTTGTTGCGGGTGGGCATGCCGACAGCTTCGACCGCTTCGTACCCGCCCGCGAGGATGACGTGCTCCGCCACGATTTCGCCGCCCGCGTCGGTTGGCAGGTGGTACGGCGGGCCGCCCTCAGGTACGCCCACGCGGGTATGGCCGAAGATGAGCGCGCCGTGGTCGAAGGCGTCGTCGAGGAGCGCGTGGGTGAAGCGGTAAGGGTCGATCTCCGCGGCCTTCGCGGACCAGAGGGCGCCGGGGGCGGTGAAGGAATAACGGACCTCGATCTCCTGCCGGTTCAGGCGCGTGACCTCGAGCCCGGCCTCACGCCGAGCGACGAGCTCGCGCTCGAGCTTCTCATTGGCATCGGCGGTGTGGGCAAGGAGCAGCGTGGGGCGGCGCTCGAAGCCGCAGGGATCGAGCAGGTCCGCGGCGATGGCGGCGATGCGGTCGATGGCGGCGCTGCCGGCGAGGTAGCAGCGCTGGGCCTTCTGCTCGCCGAGCTGCTCGGCCAGTTCGTGCAGCGGAACGTCGAGGTCGTACATGAGCAGGGCGGTGCTCGCGGCCGTGGAGCCGCGGGCGGGCTGGCGGCGGTCGGCGACGACCACGCGTAGCCCCGCGCGGGCGAGTTCGTACGCTGTCATCGCGCCCGAGATGCCGGCCCCCACCACGCACACATCGCACGCGACGTCCTTCGTCAGCGCGGGGTATCGCGGCTGCGGCGGGTCAGCAAGTGGCCAGTACGGATGCCCAGACCGCAGATCCATGCGGCGGAAGGATGGGGGTCTATACAACAGCGGACGGTGAGTTCGGCCTTAGGCCGCGGACTTCTTCCGTCGGGAGCTGGAACGACGGCCGGAGACTTCCACTTGGATGACCTTGGAGCTCGGCTTCGGGATGGAGAGTCCGTCCTCGCGCATGCCTTCGAGGTGCATCTCGATCGCGATCTTGATGGCCCGACGAACAGCAGCAGGCGTGGCGGCGGTGGCGACGCAACCTGGTAGATCAGGGACGTAACCCGCGTAGTTCTTGGGGGCTTTTTCGATGACAACCGCGAATCGCATCAGTGCCCCTTTCTCCATCGACCCCCAACCTGCCGTTTCACCAAGTCACGGAACGCCTTGCCGTCCACATGGCACGCCTCGGGAACGCGCGGCGGGCGGGTCCAGGCCCCGGCCCAGGCGCCGCGGGCGACGCACCACTGGCGGCGCGGGCTCAGGCCGGCGAGGCGCACCGCCCACAGGACTCCCGCGGCGGCTCCCACGCGTTTGGAGAGGCGCCGGCCGTGACGGCGCGCGAGCCACACCCAGTTGCGGGTGGCCAGGGTGAACCACCGGTCGCTCTTCACTTTGGCCGCGGGGCTGTCGTGCCAGACGATCCAGGCGGGGTCGAACCAGACGTCAAAGCCCGCGGCGAGCAGCTTGAGGGCGAGGTCGGTGTCGTTGCGGTAGAGGAAGAAGCCCTCCTCGTAGCCCCCCACCGCTCGCCAGATGTCGGCGCGGATGAGGTTGCCGCAGCCCATCACGGGCCAGCGGGCTTGCGGGTTGCTGTCGTGGCGCCACTCCTCCTGGAGGGTGCTTGGGTGGCGGGGCAGGAGGGCGACGGCGCCGGTGGCGGGGCGGGTGCGGAGGGTCTCGAGCGCGCCGACGAGGGCCTCGGCCTCGGGCCAGGCGTCGTCGTCGAGGATGAGGAGCATGTCGCCGCGGGCGCGTTCGGCGCCGCGGTTGAAGCCGGCGACGCCGACGTTCTCGGAGAGGGCAACAACCTCGACGGCGGGGAACTCGGACCGGACGGCGTCGGCTGAGCCATCGGCGGAGGCGTTGTCCACGACGATGATCTGGGCGGACTCGTGCAGACCCTGGGCCTTCAGCTCATTGAGCGTTCGCCGCAGCGCTTCGCGCCGGTTGTATGACAGGATCACGACCGAGAGCACGGTTTCAGACTATCAGCCCACGGCCGCGGGGACGGGCTCGGGGATGATTTCCGCAGGCACGGTGGCACTTGTCGCGGCGGGCTTGAGCACCGGGCGATAGGCCGGGGCGGGCGGGAGCTGCATGGTGTGGGGGCCGCGGAGGCCGATGGCGATGGCGAGCTTGAACCCGCGCCACCAGACGCCGGCGGCCTTCACGGCCTGCCGCAAGGGGCGGGAGCGGCGGACGAGCAGGCCCTCGGTGGTCACTTGGATGAGGACGCGGCCGCGGAACCAGGAGGTCGGCCAGCCGGTGGGGACGATGGCGACGTCGGCGGTCGGGCCGGTCAGCCCGCGCCACGCGGCGCCGGCGAAGTCCTTCCACAGGTGGCCTTCGAGGGCCCGGGAGCGCCACTCTTTGCGCTCCTTGGGCCACTGGAACTTCATCTTCTTGAGCTCGCGCCGGAAGACCTCGAAGCCGGCGATGCGGCTCTTGAGCAGGGGGTGGACCCAGAGAGAGGGGCTGGCGATGCCCTCCTGCTTGAGTTCGGCGATCGCGGCGTCCACAACGCCCTGCATGTCCTTGAAGGGCTTGAAGCCCAGGGGCTTCACGACGTCGCGCGGCTCGATGGTGGGGAAACGCTTGTCCTTGGCGTCCTGGAGGCCCTTGATGTGCAGTTCGGCGAGCTCTTCCAGACCCATCATGGACTGCCCCACGGCCCGGGGCAGCTCGCGCATGGCCCGCTTGAACCGCACCCAGTTGCCCAGCTTCATGCCGTCGATGTGGGAGAAGCAGTTGCGGGCGATGTAGTACCGGCCCCAGGTGACGTAGCGGCGGTTGCCGGGCGGGTGGTAGGCGCGGCTCCTGGGCGCACCGACGATCCGCATGCCGGTCTTGGCCGTCATCTGGATGCACCAGTCGATGTCGTCGTAGTAGATGAAGTTCTCGGGGAAGAGCCCCGTCTTCTCGACGGCGGTGCGGCGGACCAGGCCGGAGCAGGCGGCGAGGTAGTCGGCCTTGGTCAGGAATCGCTTGTCGTTGGGGCGGCAGGGGCGGATGTATCCGTCCTTGCGGGTGATGTTTGCGCCGGTTTCCCAGACGTCGCCGGTGGGGATGTCACCCAGGGCGGAGCCCACACCCCCCACCTTGGGGCGGGCGGCGAGGACCTTGACCATCTCGCGGAGGCACCCGCGGGCAACGCGGGCGTCGGAATCGAGCCACCAGAGGAAGTCGGGCTGGCCGAGCTCGCCCGTAAGTCCTGCGCCGGAGATGACATGGGACATGCCGGCGTTGAAGCCGCCCGAGCCGCCGCTGTTCTTATTCAGGCGAACGAACTCCACCGTCAAGCCCGGGGGGATGGGCAGGGTGGATAACGGATCATTGGATGCGTTGTCCACCACGGTCAGCCAGAGCTGAATTGGGCGGCCCTTGACGGGGCGCAAGTCCTGACGGACGACGTCTTTGAGGAGCAGTTCAAGGTCCTGGCGGCGGTTGAAGCACGGGACCACGGCCGCGACCTTCCAGGGGCGGGGGGCGGGATGGCCCCCGGCGTGGGAAGAGCCATTGGTGTGGACAGCATGTGAGCCGTTGGAGTGGGTCAGGGCCTCAAGGCCCATGACGGCCGGACGGCTGCGCAGCGGGGACTGATCCATTGGGGGCGAGTATACGTGGCAAACCCTAGCCGGATCGGGTGTTGCGGCGATAATCCACATTCGGACGGGCGTCGGTCGGCGGACGGCGCGCGACCTAAAGGCCGCTGACCACTGCATTTTGGAGCGCCAAAGGCCAAGTCATCGAGTAGGATGAGAAGCGGGTGCGCCCAAGTGGGTCGCGCTCGGAACCGCGGGCCAGTGGCCCGTGTACAGGCACAAGACGGGCGCGACGGGCTGGCCAGTGGCCGCCGGATGTCGCCGCCGATGTGGAGTCCAGCATGCTTTCGATGATTGCGTCACCTGGTCGGTCGATCACCGGTCTGCTCGCTCGCCTCATTGCCACTCGTACGGGCAGGGCCCCCACCCCCGCGGCGTTTGAAACCCTGGAGCAGCGCAAGCTCCTGGCGAACAGCCCCCTGCCGACCATCGCGGACCTCGAGTCGCCCAACAACACGGTGGTCCGGATTGAGACCAACTACGGCGACTTCGACATCGAGCTGTTCAACACCGCGGCCCCGATCTCGGTCCAGAACTTCCTGAACTATGTGACGAGCGGGCGGTACGACGAGACGTTCTTCCACCGGTCGGCGTTCAACCCCGACAGCTCGCCGTTTGTGCTTCAGGGCGGCGGGTTCAAGTTCGACAACACCGCGGGGCTGTCGACAGTCACCACCGACTCGCCGATTGTCCGCGAGCTCACCGGGCGTCAGAACGATGCTCGCACGGTCGCGATGGCCCGCAGCAGCCTGAACTCGGCGACCAGCCAGTTCTTCATCAACTATCAGGATAACGACTTCCTGAATCCCTCCCAGGGGACGGATGGGTACGCCGTGTTCGGGCGGATCATCATGGGTTGGAGCACGGTGCAGGCAATCCAGGCGCTGGCGCACCCCGACCTGACGGGACAGGCCCGTTTCGCTGGGAGCGAGTCGTCGAACTTCGGCACGGTGCCGGTCAATGCGGGGTTCAACTCGACCACGGGCGTCCGCGAGCGCGACCTCGTGACCATCGTCAATGCTGAGATCATCAAGCCCTCGGCGGTGCAGGGCTTCTTCACGCAGAGCATCATCTACCCCGAGGGCTTCCGCTCCAGTTCCAGCACTGAGAGCATGGTCCTCAGCAACACGAACAACCAGGATGCGGTGTACCAGGTCATCGTCCACTACGAGACCGGCATCCGCGACGTGGTGATTGCCAGCGGCACCATTGACGGCAACTCGTCTTTGAGCATCAACCTGTCGGACGCGGCCCAGTCTAGCCTTAACCTGATCCGCGCCAACACGCCGTACACGATCGAGGTGCAGTCGGCGTTTACGGAAACCTTCACGCCCAACGCCAAGCCGGTTTCGGCGACGGCAAACCGCGTGGACTTCAACGGGGCGACCTCGACGGACTTCTACAACATCGCCGCGGCGCCTTCGGGCACCAACCCGCTCCGCACATGGGACCTCCCGCGCATCGAGCGGAACGCGAACAGCCGCGAGTTCATCACGTGGCAGAACCTGTCGGACGCGACGGGCACGATCACGATCACGTTCCGGACCTCGACTGGCACGCAGAATGTCACCCGCACTGTCGAGCCGTACCGTCGCGGCGGCCAGGAAGTCGGCCTGCTCAGCCTGCCGACGGGCACCCTCTCGGCCCGCGTGACGTCCACGGTTGACCTTGTTGTGAACGTCAGCGACTGGGACCTGCCGCTCAACAACGCGAACCCCACCACCGCCTATACCCCCGCGTTTGCTCTCCTGGGGGTCGAGGCGGGCGGCTCGACGACCGGTGGCACTGCCTACGTCCTGGCGAAGAACAACTTCACCAACGTCATCAGCATCCTGAACATGGGGACGAGCGCCGCGTCGGTGACGCTCTCCTTCTGGGCGACGGGCGCGAGCAACACCACGGCCATCACCCGCACGGTTCTCGTCAACTCCGGCAGCCGCAATGACTTCTCCGTGACGCCTGCGGATCTGGGCGTTTCCGACGGCACGACGATGGCCGTGACGTACGCGTCCACGGCTCCGGTCGCGCTCCAGTACACCAGCTATGACGCGACGGGCCGCAACCAGTCCACCGCCAACAAGCGGGCCGACGGCATGTCCACGGCGTTCAGCCGTGGGATTCCCAGCGTGCTGTACTTCTCGGGTCAGCTCGACCCCTCGAACACGGGCATGACCGAGACGATCAGCATCTTCAGCCCCTTCGCGGACACCCGCGTCAACTTCACTTACACCGTCCGGTACATCTTCAGCGACGGCACGATACTCGACGGGGCCTCGGGCACTCTCGGGGCTCACGGGCGTGCGGAGGTCAACACCCGCTCCCTCGCCGGCGTGCTGGCGAAGATCGCCAGCGCGAACACCTTCCGCAACTACTCGATCCAGGTCTTCGGCAACGCGACCAACACCGAGACGTCGAACACGTACACGGCGTCGGGGATTGTCGCGGTGGTCCGCAACGACACGACCAACGGGCGTCAGACCATCACCCGCGGCGAGCTCGGCGGCCCCGGCCTGGCCCTGACCGACCCGATCTTCTCCTCCACACAACCCGGATAACACCCGCTCCCTGCCCCGTTCTTGCGGGGTGGGTACGCTCTAGGTCCACAGGCAAGGGCGCGAAGCCGACCGCTTCGCGCCCTGCGGCCTGCGCGCCCGATGCCGCCCAACGTCAAATCCACATCTTCTTCCAAGGACGCGTTCTGGCAGTTCGCCCGGCGCATGCTGCGGTACCGCTGGCTGGTGGCGGGGACGGTGGTGATGGCCGTGCTGTCAGGGGCGACGCTGACGGCGGGGATCATCGGGGCCAAGCCGGTGCTGGAGGCGATCCTCAACCCTGGGAATGAGGATCGCAAGGAGCTCGCCGACTTTGCGCGGGACCTCAACGGGCAGCTCGCCGCGGTCGAGGGGCCGTTCGGGCAGCTCACCTGGCGATTGTCACAGTCGTTTATCGACTCGCTCCCGACGGGCGTGTTCACGGCCCTTGCGGTGATCATGGGCTTGCTGGCGGTGATCACGGTGATCGGTTCGATCGCGAACTTCCTGCATGCGTACCTGTCACTGACGGTGGTCAACCGGACCATCACACACATCCGGCGGGAGGCATTTGTCGCGACGCTGCGGTCGCCGCTGCGGACGGTGGTGAAGGCGGGCACGTCGGACACGATCAGCCGTATCGTGAACGACACGAACGCGCTGATGAACGGGCTGAACGTGCTGATGAGCAAGGCGGTGCTCCAGTCGCTCAAGGGCGTCGCGGGGCTGGCGGCGGCGCTGTACTACAACTCGTTCGTGACGCTGAGCGCGCTGCTGGTGGCGCCCGCGCTGTACACGGTGATCCGCAAGCTGGGCAAGAAGATCAAGCGGGCGGCGAACGCGGCGTTGCAGAGCCAGTCATCGCTGCTGGGGAACGCGACGGAATCGCTCCAGGCATTGCGGGTGGTGAAGGTGTACACCAACGAGGTGTACGAGGGTGGGCGGTTTCACCGCAGCAACAAGCAGGTGATGCACGAGCTCAACCGCGTGCGGACTGCACGGGCTCTTGCGAGCCCGCTGACGGAGATGCTGTCGATCTTCCTGCTGTGCGGCCTCACGCTGGGCGCTGGCTGGGTGATCATCAAGGGCATCAAGGTTGATCTGGGGCCGCTGGGGATTCGAGAGATCCAGGTCAACCCGTCGGACTTCATCCTCGCGATGATCGCCCTCGCGGTCGCGGGGGCGTCACTGAAGCCTCTGACCGGCCTCATCAACGACATCCAGGCGTCCGCCCCCGCGGCGGACCGCCTTCGCGAGCTGATTGACACCCCGCCCGAATCCGGGCACGGGGCCAAGTTGCCGCGGTTGCCGCGGCATGCGCAGTCGGTGGCGTTCGATGGCGTGACGATGACGTACCCGGGGGCGATGAGCCCCGCCATCAACGGCGTCACTCTGAGCATCCCGCACGGCAAGCGGGTCGCCTTTGTAGGCCCCAACGGCTGCGGGAAGACCTCGCTCCTGTCGCTGGTGCCGCGGCTGTTTGACGCTGATTCCGGCGCGGTGGTCATCGACGGCCAGGACATCCGCCAGTTCTCGCTCCGCAGCCTGCGGTCGCAGATCGGCGTCGTGACGCAGGAGACGGCGATCTTCAAGGGCACGGTCCGCGCCAATATCGCCTACGGCAATCTGGGTGCGAGCAACGAGCAGATCGAGGCCGCGGCGAAACAGGCCCACGCCCACGAGTTCATCACGAAGCTGCCGCAGGGCTATGACACCGTCGTCGCCGAGCAGGGGCTGTCACTTTCCGGCGGGCAGCGGCAGCGGTTGGCCATCGCCCGGGCGGTGCTGCGTGATCCCGCGATCCTGATCCTGGACGAGGCGACGAGCATGGTGGACGCGGACAGCGAGGCCCAGATCGCCGCGGCGATCGCAGACTTCGCCAAGGGCCGCACCTGCCTGATCGTCGCGCACCGGCTGAGCACGGTGCTGAACTGTGACTCGATCGTGGTCATGGACGGGGGCAAGGTCGTGGACCAGGGAGCGCACGAGGAACTGCTCGGCCGCTGTGACGTCTACCGCTCTCTCGCACAGCATCAGTTCCCGGGATAAGGTCCACTCATGCGACGCGAAGGCACCGACGAAGAAAACCTCCAGCCCGAAGACTTCCTGTGCGACTTCTGCGGGAACCACTGGACCGACGACCGGCCGATGGTCGAGGGTCACCGCGGTTCGCTGATCTGCGGCAAGTGCCTCAGCATCGCGTACACGATGGTCGTCAAGAACAACGCGGGCGAGGTGGTGCCGGAGGTCGTGGTGTGCCCGCTGTGCCTCCAGCATCAGGAGACGCCGCACTGGAAAGGGTTCCTGGAGAACACCTGGGCGTGCACCAAGTGCATCCGCCAGTCTGCCGCGATCCTCCAGAAGGACCCGGAGTTTGGGTGGAAGAAGCCGGAGTGAGTCGGCTGGTATGATGGTCGCCGCCGGTGGGGTGGCAGAGTGGTCGAATGCGCCGGTCTTGAAAACCGGTATACCCGTCAGGGTATCAGGGGTTCGAATCCCCTCCCCACCGCTTTCTTTGCTCGACTGGACCGCCTCCGGAAAAGGCGGTGAGTTTGCGCTCATTCGCCCGTCCGCCCGCCCGAACAACCTTGAACGAACGTAGATGTGTGGAATCATCCACCGTCCGCTTTAGAGACGGGAAAGAGCTTCATGTCGGATCGAGCCATACGGGTGCTGTGTGTCGACGACAACGACTTTGTCGCAGAAGCCATCCGCCGCAAGCTTTCCCTCGACGCCTCTTTCGCCTGGGCGGGGTGGCTGCCCGAGGCCAAGGACCTGGTCCGCACGGTGCAGGAAAAGAAAGCCGACGTCGTGCTGCTGGATATCGACATGCCGGGGAAGGACTCGTTCGAGGCCCTCGCCGAGCTCGCGGCCGCGGTTCCCGAGGCCCGGGTGATCATGCTGAGCGGCTATGTCCGCAGCGACTACATTGACCGGGCGGTCGAGGCGGGCGCGTGGGGGTATGTCAGCAAGAACGAGAACACGGAAACCATCCTCGCGGCCATCCAGCAGGTCGCGGCGGGCGGGTTTGCGATGGGCTCGGAGGTTGAGGCGGAGCTGAAGCGGCGGCGGGTTCACTGATCTCAGTGGAAAGCGCCAGTCGCGTCAGGCCACACCCAGTTCCTGAGCGGTGGCCGCGAGCGCGGCCCGCACCGCGGTGGGTCTGGCATCCCGCAAGAGACGCACGCGGTCACTGTCGACGCCCTCGACGCCAAGAACGAGTGCCCGCCGGCCGTCGGCCCCGTTCACGAAGTGGCTGAGGTCGTTGGTTGTGGCGCGGTTATCCACGACCCACACGGCCGCGCCGGTGTTGACAGGGCCGTCACCGACAACCACTTCGAAGCCCAGCGAACTGAGGAGCTCCGCAGTGAATCCGGAGAGTCGGCGGTCGGCGATGGAAACGACGGCGCACAGCCGTCCGGCGCCAACAGGCCGCAGGCCGGAGGCGGCGCGGAGGTGCAGGATGAACTCGGAGCCCTTGCCCAGCTCGGAGCGCACCTCAATGCGGCCCTTGACGCGCTCGATGATGCCGTTCACCAGCGCGAGGCCCAAGCCCGTGGAGATGGCCCGGATCTTGGTGGTGTAGAAGGGCTCCAGGCAGCGGCGCTGGGTTTCCTCGTTCATGCCGGGGCCGTTGTCCCGCACGCCGATGTCGATGGTGTCGGGCTCGGCTCCGCGCCGGGCCCAGATCACGACCTCTCCCGAGCCGCGGGAGCGCATCGCATCGCCCGCGTTCTGCACGAGGTTGAACACGGCCTGCGTCAGTCCATGGCGGGAGAGCATCGCCGGCGGGAGGTCGGCGTCAAACTCGGCCCGCAGGTCGACGTGCTCGGGGATGGCGTTCTCCAGCATGGGCCGGACCTCTTCCCACCAGCTTGTGACGACGGTGGCCTCGAGCTCGCCCTCGTGGGGATCGAGCGAGAGCAGGCGCACGCCGCGGGAGAGGCGCTGGAGGTACTCGGCGCAGGTGCGGATGGCGCCGATGTCTTCCTTGAGTTCTTCGGGGAGGCCGCGTGATTCGATGGCGTCGAGCCGCGCCCTCACGGGGAGCAGCAGATTGCCCATGTCGTGCCCGAGGCCGGCGGAGAGGGTGCCGATCGCGGCCATTCGCTCGGAGACGCGCAGGCGCTGGTGGGAGAGTTCGAGTTCCTGGTTGGCGGTTTCGAGCTGGTCAACGCGGAGCTGGAGCTCGTCGCGGGCCTTCTGGAGCTCTTCCTGCGCCTGGCGGCGCTTGGTCACCTGACCCTCGAGCTCGGAGTTGGCGGAGCGGAGCATCTCGGGGCTGGGGATGGTGAGGATCTTGGGGATCAGCGGCCACAGGGCCACGGCGGTGCCGATCGAGAACGCGGCTGTGAGGGCCTTAACGACGCCGTCGAGGCGGTACATGGGGTAGTGCAGCGCGAGCACATTGAACACGTGGGTCGTTCCGCACAGCAGGATGAAGCCGCCGAAGAGAACGAACATCCAGGGGAAGGCGAGGTCGCGGCGCTTGAGGACGAGAGTGATGAGGGCGATGGGGATCGAGAAGTACGCGGCCGCGATGACGGTGTCGGACAGGAGGTGCAGCCAGATGACGCCGGGGTCGCGGTTGAAGCAGACGACGCGCGCGGTGAAGTCGCCGGCGTCGAAGAGGCGCGAGAGGAACGAACCGGTTTCGAGGGGCTGCGACACGTGCTGGTGAGGCTGCAACGGAGGACCTCCCTGCGGTCGACGGAAAGCCGTATCGGCTGGCGGCCAGAGCCGCCTGAACGCAAGAGTTTTATCGACCGTTAGATGAAAGAACGGTTAATGAGTGCCGACCGTCTGGACGGGCTCCGCGGGGACCTCCTCGATCGGGTCCGGCCCCTTCGTGGGGGGCTCGGGGAGGGGTGACCACGTCACGCGGCTCGCTCCCAGCAACGTTCCGGTTGCGAACGCGAGGTCCACCTGGGCGATCTGGTAGTCCGCAAGGGCCCGGGCCTCGGAGAACTCGGCCTCGGCGAGTCGAGTCGCGGCGTCCAGGACGTTGGTGCTGGTGGAGCCGCCAACGTCGAACTGCCGCTGTTCGGCCTGGAGCGTGCGGCGGTTGAGGATCACGGACTGGCGGGCGGCGAGGACCCGCTGCCAGCCGGCGTCGATAGAGTCCACCGAGTTGAGGACTTCCTGCTTGATGGACAGCTCGCGGGCCTGGCGGGTGGAGAGGCGCTGGATGCGCTCCAGGATGGCGCTGCGGAGCCTGGATCGCGCCGCCTCGTTGCCCAGCGGGATCTCGGCGGTGAGGCCCAGCTCCCAGTCCTCGAAGCGGTTGCGCTGGAGGGTGTGGAGGGAGTCTTGGGTGGAGCCGCCCAGGCCGTTGATGCGGTAGGTGTAGTCGAGGGTGAGCAGGGGGAGAGTCTGATTGCGGGCGAAGGCGATGTTCGCGGCGTCGGCCGCGAGGCGGAGTTCGAGCTCGAGCATCTCCATGCGGTTGTCGAGGGCCTGTGCGACGAGGCGGTCGCTCTCAAAGACGTACTCGACGGGGTCGGGCGGGGAGGCGGGGACGACCGTGGTCTTGGTGTCCACGGTGAGGCCGGGCATGTTGATGATGCGCTTGAGCTCGCGCTGCTGGAACTGGACGTTGTTCTGCGCGATGATGATCGCTTCGAGGCGGTCCGCGACGCCGGCCTGGGCGCGGATGACTTCGACCTGCGGCGAGAGGCCGTTGTCCACGCGCCGCTGGGCGCGGGTGACCTGCTCGGCCGCGAGCTCGTACTGCTGCTGGGCGACCTCGAGCTCGCGCCGGGCCTGGAAGAGGCGCCAGTAGGAGCGGTCCACGCCCGCGAGCTGGCGGATCACTTCGAGCTTGGTCTGGGCCTCGGTCGCCCGGAGGTTGTAGCCGGCGATGCGGAGCGCGGCGGTGTTGGTGCGGCGCCCGGCGTTGCGGAGCAGCTCGTGGCTGAGGGAGAACTCCAGGTCGGAGCTGTACGCGGGGTTCAAGGTGGAGAACGAGTTGTTGTTCTCGTTCTTGGACATGGGCAGGCGAACGGTCGCGTTGCCGCCGGTGCGGGTGGGGATGCGCACGCCGGGGACGAGGCTGAGGTTCTTGGACTGGGCGGAGCTGAGGGTCGAGGCGGTGGGCGAGTCGAGCTCTGAGTACGCCGCGCGGAGCGTGAAGGCGGACTCGAAGCGGGCCTCTTCGATGGAGACCTGCTGGGCGGCGATGGTGGGGTTCACGAGCGCGACGCGGAGGTCCAGGTTGTGGGTGAGGGCCTCGGCGCGGCACTGCTCCAGCGAGAGCTCGAGGAGCTCGAGGTTCTGAAAGCGCTGGCGCGCGGCGACGGCGTCCTCGGGTGTTGGCGGCGTGGCGCGCTTGAACTCCTCGATGCGCGAGGGTTGAACATCCCGCAGCCGCTCGAGCGCGACCCGCTTCGCGTAGTCACCGTCCGACGCGGCGAAGGGGTTGCCCTCGCACCCCAGCGCCACCAGCGAGAACACACCGATTGTCAATGCTCCACGGCGCACAGAAACTCCTGATGCCACCCCTGGCAGGAGGCACAGGGTACCCGTTGTTGGGATTGGTCGCCGGAGGATTGCGCAGGGCAGCAACAGGAAGCCCGACTGTCAAGGAGGGCATCGCCGCGCTTCGCGGCGATACGTTGTGGCAAGGTCGTCTGAGCTTCGGAGCCCAACGGACGGCCGCGAAGCGCGGCCGTGCCCTGACTCACGCTCGGGCTTCCTGCTACCAGATGAACCGCGTCGCGCCGAAGTCCGGGATCGGCAGCTGCGTAGGGCTCTTCTTGGGCGCCGGGAAGTAAACGAGGAATGCCTTGCCGATGAGCAGGTCGCGATGCACGACACCCTGCTGGGGGTCGATCTGCGAGACCCACGGGTTGTTCTCGCCCCAGAGGCGGGCGTCCAGGCTCATGGGGCTGTTGTCACCGCAGGTGAAGAAGTGATTCTGGTTGAGCACCATCGTGGTCTGCGGAGACACGGCCCGTGCGATCTGGCCCTCGCGCCCGGTGTTCCCGCCGAAGGCCCCGGGCTGGTAGTAGATGTCGCGGCCAAGGCCGACGCGGTAGAGCGTGAACGCGCCGCCGGAGAACTCGAAGTGGGCCCCCGCCTGCTTGTAGTTCGCCGTGTTGGTGAGCTCGAAGGGAGACGACCGGATGCGGTCCAGGCTCTTACCCAGGGAGAGTTGCACCCGCTCGGCGGGTGACCAGTCGTACTCGGCGTAGGCGACGCGCTTGTCGTTGATGAACAGGGACATGGACTGGTCGACGTGCCAGAAGTCCACGTTCGTGACCGTGCCCGCCTTCATCGGCTCGTCGAGCGCGGCGCTCGCGAGCACCTTCCACTCGCCGTTGGGCGAGACTCCGTCGGCCCGACGCATCTGGAGGGATACGTCGGCGCCGGTGACCTCGGCCCGGAACTCGTGCCCGCGGGCGTTTACCACGGCCGCGACGCGCTGGCCGTCGGTCGCCGGGCGGATGCCGAGTGACATGCGGATATCGCTGGTGGGATACACCGCGGCCATGCCCTTGGACGTCTCGTTGTACGCCACGTTGTCGGTGATGGCGCGCCCGGGGTGCCACGTGAGAGACGTCGGGCCGGCACCCGTGTACTCGTAATCCTTGCGGTCGGCGATCTTCCACTGCGTCGTCTGCTCGCGGGGCTCAACCCACGGCACCACGAACTGGAGGCTCGCGTTGTTGAGCGGCGTGTACTCGCTGCTGAAGAGGGGCTGCCACATGGCGCGCTGGGCCGCCTGGGGCTTGCGGGCCGCGCGCCACCGGTTGCCGCCCCACAACCGTTCATCCTCGTTGATCACCTCCCCCGGAGCGACCGGGAGCGTGAACACATCCCCGTCGATCAGCGCGATCATCTCGTTGGGCAGCCCGATCAGCCGCTTGATGTAGTTGATGCCTGGGTCCGTCGGGTTCTTGAAGACCACCACGTCCCACCGCTTGGGGTCGTACACGGAGTACAGGTACTTCATCACAAAGATGCGGTCGCCCCAGCTCCGCGGCATGTTCCGCTGCGACAAGGCCTGGCCCGTCATGGGGTCCCGCACCGAGACGTTTCGCTGCACCGGGGTCGGGTTCTGGGTGCCGGGGACGTATTCCTGCGGTCCCACGGTCCACTCGTAGCCCGAGTACGGGCTCTTGAAGGACATGTGCGCGCCCAGCAGCGTCGGCGCCATCGACCCCGTCGGGATCACGAACGCCTCGATCACGAAGCCGCGGAACACGAACGCCATCGCGAACGCGATGATGATCGACGTGATCGTCTCCTTGATCTGCGTGGGCTGCTTGTCGGGCTGGGTCATGGCTGGAAGGGTAGAGACCTTTGGTGGTTCACGAGATCGACAGGCTGGGGCGGGCCCCCTGGGACTTCATGGCGGCGATCGCCACCTGTGCTTCGACGTTCGCAACGACGGAGTTCAGCGTCTGGGCCAGTTCCTTGCCGGCGCGGTCGGAGCCGGTGAAGTTGGCGGTGGGGTCGCCCTTGTCGGAGTTGGCCCGCAGGGACATGGTGATCGGCACCGCGCCCAGGAAGGGCGTCCCTAGGCGTGCGGCCATCTGCTCGGCCCCGCCCCGCCCGAAGATGTCGTAGACCTTCCCGTCGTCGCCGACGAAGAAGCTCATGTTCTCGACGACGCCCAGCACCTCGATCTGGAGCTGCTGGAACATCTTCGCGGCCCGCATCGCGTCGTCCTGGGCCACCTTCTGGGGCGTACACACGACCACCGCCCCGCTCAGGCGCAGCATCTGCGCCATGGTCAGGGCGACGTCGCCGGTGCCGGGGGGCAGGTCGATGATCAAGTAGTCGAGCTCGCCCCAGTTGGTCTGCTCGGCGAGCTGTTTGAACGCGCCGTGGGCCATGGGGCCGCGCCAGATGAGGGGCTTGTCGGGCTCGACGAGCTTGCCCATGGTCATGACCTTGATGCCGTGGACGGGGAAGGGCTGGAGCATTCCTTGGTGGACGCGGGTTTCGAAGGACTCGAGGCCCAGCATCGTGGGCATGGAGGGGCCGTAGATGTCGCCGTCCAGGAGACCGACGGCGTGCCCTTGGCGGGCGAGGCCCACGGCCAAGTTCAGCGCCACCGTGGACTTACCAACGCCACCCTTGCCGGCGCCCACCGCGATAATGTGCCGCACGCCCGGCAGGCCGCTGGGCCCCGCCTGCTGCGGGGCACCCTTGAGGCCGGGGATGGGGGTGTGGCCGCCGGTGGCGGGCGGGGGCTTGGAGCCTTGGGGGGCGGGGTTCATGGACCCGAACTGGGCCTTGTGGACGACCTTGCCGCCGGGGCCGACGAACTCGGCGATGAAGGAATCGAGCTTGACGCCGTGGGATTGGGCCTTAGTCTGCAAGGCGTTATGAGCCAGGGCCGCGAGGTTCTGGAGATCGGAGGGCGTCCCGTTCATGCCCAGCTTCACGCTGGCGTACGTGTCGCACGCCGCGACGTGCAGCAGTTGGCTTGCGAGGTCGGAAGACCCCCCCTGGACCTGCCCGAGAGCTTCCCGGACCATCTCCTTGGTGATAGACATGACCGATGGTAGGAGACTGCAATACCGGCTCAGCAAAGACGTTGGGCGGTCGGCACCTTCTGGAGACTGAACGATGAAGCCACTGAACCTGTTCCTGATCGCCGGCCTGGCCCTCGCGACCTCTCTGCCCGCGATGGCGCAGACGCCGCCCAAGACCGACGAGCCGGTCCTGAGCGGGCCGAAGGTCAAGGAGGATGGGGTCCCCGGCGAGCAGCGGCAGTTCTCGCCCGGCCGGAGCAAGGGCAAGGACATGATGGGCGGAGAAATCCCCCACCGCAACTTCATGCGGGCGGTGGAGAGCCTCAAGACCAGCGAGGACATGGCGGTTCGGCTGACGACGGAGCAGCAGAGCCAGATCCGCGAGATCAACGAGGGGTTTGTGGCCACGACGGCCGAGTACCGGGCGGAGCACCGCGATGAGGTGCGCGAGCTGCTGACCAAACTGACGCCCGAGGACCGCCGGCGAGCACAGGAGTTCCTCAACCGCAGTGGCGAGAACCGCCGTCCGGAGCTCGACAAGCGCAAGAATGTGCCTAAGAAGGGCGGCGAAGACGGGTCGATGGAGGCCAAGACAGATCCCAAAACGGGCGAGCAGGCCCGCGAGCGGATGAAGGAGCTGCTGGCGGGGGCCCCGAACCCGGCCGACACGCACGCCAAGATCCATGCCGTGCTGACGGATGCTCAGAAGCAGGCTTTCAAGGGTGAGCTGCAGAAGGTGCGGGAGGAGATGGAGGCGCGTCGCAAGCCGGAAGGCAAGGACGCCCCCAAAGCTCCGGCCAAGGATGGGAAGGAAGCGAAGGACGGGAAGGGCCCGAAGAACATCGACATCAATGACCCGCGGATCCCTGAGAAGGCCCGCGAGCGGCTCAAGAACATGAGCCCCGAGGAGCGCGAGGAGGCGATCAAGCGGTTCCAGGAGCGGGGCAAGCGCAAGAAAGACTGACTCGAGCAAGCAGCCCGGTGTGCGGGGGGTCAAGCCGCGTACCGGGACATGGGCAGGGCCGATCGAGCGGGGTCGGCCCTGCTCGCTTTTTGGACCGGGGGAGTTAGTGAGCGAGAGCTTCGGATTCTCCCTCGGGCGGAAAGTGCCTGAGCTGGCACGCGATGTGCGACAGTCAAGGTCAACTTGGGGAAACTTTGTTAATCAGTTAGAGAACTTTGGGGCTTTGGGCAACCTGCGGCCGATACGACTCTATACTCCACAGATCTCTCTCTCCTCCAGCGGGGCGCTGTCTTTGATGGCGCCCTGCTTGTTTTTGCGGCAAACCTGCTGGCGCGAGCGACTTACGGCGTGCCGCGCGACCCCTTGAGAGGCGACTTCCAGACATGACTACGCAGCCCGTGCTCGTCACCGGCGCCGCCGGGTTCATCGGTTCCCACGTTGTCAATGCCCTGATTTCGCGCGGCCAGCGTGTGGTGGGTGTGGATAACTTCGACCCTTTCTACGACCGGGCGGCCAAGGAGCGCAACCTACGGGAGGTTTCGGGTGCGCCGGGGGCAGGGAAGGCGTTCGAGTTCCATGAGGTCGATATCGCCGAGGGCGCCGCGTTCGCGGAGGTGATGAAGCGCACGCGGCCGGACGGGATCATCCATCTCGCGGCCAAGGCGGGGGTGCGGCCCAGCATCGAGGACCCGGTTGGGTATTCGCGGGCGAATGTCCTGGCGACGAGCATCATCCAGGAAGAGGCGCGGAAGGCGGGGTGCTCGAGGCTGGTGATGGCGTCATCAAGCTCGGTCTATGGCAACTCGCCCACGGTGCCGTTCAGCGAGACGCAGGACGTGAATCAGCCCATCAGCCCGTACGCCGCGACGAAGAAGGCGTGCGAGCTGATTGCGCACACACACTGGCATCTCACCAAGATGCCCACGGCGTGCCTGCGGTTCTTCACAGTGTTTGGGCCGCGCCAGCGACCGGACCTGGCGATCAACCTGTTCATGCGAAAGATCGCCGCGGGAGAGACGATCTCGCTGTTTGGCGATGGCACGAGCCGTGATTACACGTACATCGATGACATCGTCGCGGGCGTGCTCGCGTCGTATGACCGGATCCCGGCGCACGGCTACCGCGTGTGGAACCTGGGGGGCAACAGCCCGGTGGGGCTGGACGAGATGGTGACGACGATCGCGGAGGTCGTAGGGAAGCCGGCGAAGATCGAGCGCGGCCCAATGCGGCCGGGCGACGTGCAGCGGACGTGGGCAGACCTGACCCGCGCGCAGGCGGAGCTTGGGTATCAACCAAAAACCCCCTTCCGGGAGGGGGTTGGTCGCCAGTGGGCGTGGATGCGGGGGTTGTAGGCGGAGGGTGGTTAGTCCTCGGCGTCCTCGCGGGCCTGCTTGTTCATCTTGTCGAGCAGGCCGCGGGTGCGGTCGGCGTTGAGGATCTGAAGGTTGCCGTACTTGCGGCGCATGAGCTGGCTGACGGTCACAGCGATCCGGGGCTGCCCGGCGGACCCAGAGCCGGATCCAGAGCCCGCGTTTGAGCTGCCGGAGCTTGATGAGGGCGCGGGGGGCGTGTTGCCCGAGTTCACCGGCCGTACGGACGGGCGGATTCCGACGAACCCGGTGGTCTGTGTCTTCTTGGTCGTGCCCCGGGTTTGCTGGTTGAGGCGGGGCTGGGAGGCGGGCGGAGTCGGCGCGGGAGGGGTTACAGAGCCGGAGCCGCCACCGCTGCTGGGCGGAGTCGGTGCTGGAGGCTGCGGCGCGGGCGGCTGGGGGACGGGGGGCTGGGGTGCAGGAGGCTGGGGAGTTGGGGGCGTGGGGGCGGGCGGCTGGGGCGTCGGCGTGGCGGG
>Ga0208492_1000667_pt1 | contig 26903 bp, 19 predicted proteins | sample Subbioar_CSW14AB_FD_184820 | JGI IMG/M metagenome (GOLD analysis project Ga0208492, IMG submission 184820) | Serpentinite rock and fluid subsurface biosphere microbial communities from McLaughlin Reserve, California, USA - CR12Mar_CSW14AB (SPAdes) | ecosystem: Environmental > Terrestrial > Deep... | reverse complement strand
AGCCCCGCGTCCAGAACGCGGTCGATCCACTGCGCCACCTGCTCCATCTCCCCTTCTTTGAACCCCCGCGTCGTCGCCGCCGGGGCCCCTAAGCGGATACCGGACGTCACCCGAGGCGGGCGGGGGTCGTCGGGGATGCCGTTCTTGTTGCAGACGATCCCGGCCATCTCCAGCCACTTCTCGGCGTCCGCGCCGGTCAGGTCAGCATGCCGGGCGCGAAGGTCCACCAGCATGAGGTGGTTGTCCGTGCCGCCCGTGGTGCAGCGGTAGTTGAGCTTCGTGAGGGCCGCGGCCAAGGCCCGGGCGTTCGCCACGACCTGGGCCGAGTACGTCTTCCACTCCGGACGGAGGCACTCGCCGAACGCCACGGCCTTGGCCGCGATGATGTGCATCAGCGGCCCGCCCTGAGCGCCCGGGAACACGGCCTTGTCGATCTTCTTTGCCAGCTCCTCGTCGTTGGTGAGGATGAGGCCGCCGCGGGGGCCGCGGAGGGTCTTGTGCGTAGTTGTCGTGACGACGTGAGCATGCGGGAAGGGCGAGGGATGAGCCCCGCCGACGATCAGCCCGGCAATGTGCGCGACGTCCGCCACGAGGATAGCCCCCACCTCATCCGCCACCCTGCGGAACGCGGCGAAGTCGATCGTCCGCGGGTACGCGGAGTAGCCGCACATGATGACCTTCGGCCGCGTCTCGAGGGCGACGCGCCGCACCGCGTCGTAGTCGATCCGCTCGTACTGGGCGTGGTCCTTCGAGTAGTGGAGCGGGTAGTGGACCGGCTTGAAGAAGCGGCCGCTGAAGTTGATCTTCATGCCGTGCGAGAGGTGGCCGCCGTCCTTGAGGACGAGCGACGCGAACGTGTCCCCCGGCTCCATCAGCGCCATCATCGCGGCCTGATTCGCCTGCGCCCCCGAGTGTGGCTGCACATTGGCAAACGCGCACCCGAACATCTGCTTCGCCCGGTCCCGCGCGATCGTCTCGATCTGATCGTGGAACACGCACCCGCCGTAGTACCGCGCCCCCGGGTACCCCTCGGCGTACTTATTGGTGAGGCACGTGCCCATGGCGTGCATCACGGCCGCGGAAACGTGGTTTTCGCTGGCGATGAGCTCGATCGTGGTGGCCTGGCGGTCGGCCTCCTTCGCGATGAGGTCGCTGATGGCGGGGTCCGCCTGCTTCAGAAGTGCCAGCACCTGCGATGTGATGTGGTCGATAGCCATAGGCCCGATGGTAAGCACCGCTAGAGGAACAGTTGCGCCCCCAGGCTGCTGTACAACAGCACCGCCACAAACGCGAGGCACGCCGGCACGGCCACTGCGAACCACACCTTCCCCGGCTCCTCCACCCGCCACCCCTCACGCAGCGCCGACCGCCACCACACCAGCACCCACGCGAGGGTCGCGATCGCCAGAAGCCACCACCCCTCGTTGAACACCTCGCCCACGTCGCCCACCCACCGCGAAACCAGCGACAGTCCGGAAGGCCCCGTGTAGAGGGCCCGTCGCGCGGGGGCCATTTGATACGAAGTCGCAATTGAAAGTCCGAAGCTCAGCACGTACCACAAGCCCCGCACCACGAGAACGGCGACGAGCCACGCGAGGCCGTACGCCGCGCCACGGGCGACATGCACACCCCGCAGCTTTGCCCGCCGGCGCGTGTCGGGCAGCAGGAGCACCATCAGCCCGGCCATCAGCGACGCGGCGATCCCCGCGAGGATCCACACCCCGCCGCGGGCGACCCGAAGCTCCATCGTCGACCCCCACTGTGGCTCCACCACTCCAAGCGTGACCGGCTCGGCGTACACGTGCCAGCCTGGCTGGTACTGCATCACCCACAACGACACCACTCCCAGCGCCGTGCTCAGCCCCCCGCACACTGCCCACACCCCCACCACCGCGATCGCCAGCCACAGCACAACACGGTCGGAACGGACGGGCGTCTCCAGCCGCACCAGCCGCCAGAACCGCCACGGGCGCAACGCCAGCCACGCCGTGCGGAATGCCGACCTCACCAACTGCGGGCGCGCCCCACCGACGTGCTCGATGAATCCCGGGATCAGGTTGCGCCACGGGTTGAACACATCGCCCCAGACGAACTCAAGCCCGCACTCGCTGCACCGCCCCTTGACCGTGTCGTGCGTGACAGCCGTGATGGCGCCCGCCGCGGCGACTCCACTGAGGTCGTACCCGCAGCGGGGGCATTCAACGAGGGGTGGAGTGATGTGTTCTCTCAACGGCACCTTTCAGGTCAACAAGGGCACGCCCGCACGGGGAATGAACAGGGTCAGCAGAACCGAGAAGAGGAGGGCCATGACGATCATGGCCGCGGCGATCGCGATCGCCCGGGGCAGCTTGAGGTAGTCCCGGCACGCGAAGAACCACCATCCGAAGAGCCAGAGGATCAGCAGGCCGAGGAAAACGCGGCTCTCATGGTCTCTTGCGAAAGAGTAAACCACGCCCTGCTGGTAGGGCCGAAAGATGTACTCGATCGCTTGAAGAACCAGCGAGAAACCGTGAAGGCTCTGGAGAAGAAGCGGGATCGCGAGCGTGGACCATGCCGTGATACGCACGAGGTGCATCCTGCGGACCTTGGCGGCTCGGAGCGTGTCCGGAAGACAGAGGAAGCACAGAGGTGTCAGGAACGTGACGAACGCGCCGAGTACGACGTAAACCCAGAGCGGCTTCAGGGGACCGCTGAAGTAGAAGCTCTGTTCACCCGGAAGCATCGCGTGCAGGAAGTTGCTCGTGAGTCGTTTGAAGAGGTCAAACCGGTAGTAGACGGGTTGCCTTTTCAGGAAGAGGGGGAGATATTGAACGACCGCGAGCACCACCGCCCACACCAGCGCAAGCGGCACGTAGAGAGTCAGGCAGCCGAAGATCGCCCCGGCCCACATCCTGAAAAGGTTGGGGGGGTGCTCCATTCGGACCCAGTTCCAGAATCGGTGTGGACGCACGGCCCTTCGGGTCGTGATGAAGAAGGTCCGCGCCAACCCGCTCTCGGCGATCTCGAAGAACTGCCACTTCTGGGCACGCGTCCAGTTGAGGATCGCGCCATACTCAAGCCGAAGCCCGCACTCGCTGCACAAGCCCCGCAGCGGGCAAACCTCTGCCCACGAATCCACCTGCCCCGTCAGGTCATACCCGCACCGCGGACACTCTGCTAGGGTTTTATTCGCCTTCGGCATCTGGATTAACTAGACTACCGCCAACCCGACGGAAGTTGTACCTTGGTGTATCTGACAGGGTGCAGGGGTGCATCCTGTTTTCCGGACGCGTTCTGCGCCCGGGCCAAAGTCCACGGCCCGCGAGTTTTGGAGTTCGACGTGAAGCACTCAAAGGCACGCCGTAACGGGTTCACGCTCATCGAGCTGCTCGTGGTCATCGCCATCGTCGCGCTGCTCATCGGCCTCCTGCTCCCCGCGCTGGGCAAGGGCCGGAAGACCGCCCGCACCACCAAGTGCATGAGCAACATGCGCCAGCACGGCATCTCCTACGCGAGCTACTCCGCCGACTTCAAAGCGTTCCTCAGCTCCTACTCCTGGACGCCCAATGTGCGCTGGAGCCGCTTCCCGGACCTGGGGCCGGTGGGCGCGTACCAGCAGGCGCACGCGAACCAGGCCGTGGACATCGTCCGGCGCAAGCTCGGCCGCACGGACACGTTCTTCGGCAACATCACCGGCCGCATCGTCAACCGCAATTACCACCACCTCCCGCTCATTGACGGCGGATACCTCTCCGGAAGCTTGCCCGACGGCTCCTCCGCCTGCCCCGAGGACCGCACGACGGTCCAGCTCCAGGCCTTCGCCCACGACCCGCTTTTGGCCTTGCAGACCGTGACCGACCCCGACACCACCTCCGAACAGGACTTCAAAAAGCTCTACCCCTTCTGGAACTCCTACCAGATGGTGCCCGCGGCCTGGACGCCCGACAAGGGCCCCAACGTCATCCGCCCCGCCAGCAACGGCGCCGGCAACCACATGATCTACAACGACGCGGCCGCGTCGCGGAACGGCTTCGGCAAGCGCCGCCTCGACGAGGTCACCTTCCCGTCAAGCAAGGTCGTTCTCTTCGACATCTACGACCGCCACATCTACAAGCGGACGATCTGGCACTCCTACGCGGTGGCCGCGCAGCCGCTGCTGATGTTCGATTCCTCCGTCGCGGTTCGGAAGACCGGCGACGGCAACAAGGGCTGGGACCCGGCCAACCAGACGAGCCTCAACCCGGCGACCTACGCGTACTACCCGGTCCGCGACAACCCCAAGACCCTGAGCGGGGCCGCGTCGGAGATGGTGAACGGCTACTTCCGCTACACGCGGATGGGCCTCAAGGGCGTGGACTTCAACGGCTCCGAAGTCCGGCTGCACTAAAGCGGGCTCAGCCCGCGATCGCCTTGAGCGAGACGTCCACGTTCCCGCGTGTCGCATGCGAGTACGGGCACACCTTCTCGTGCGCCTCCTTCACAAGCTCGTCCGCCTGCTCCTGCGTGGCCCCGGTGATCGTGGCCGTGAGCGCCACCTTGAGCCCGAACTGCCCCTCGGGCGTGGTCCCGATGCTCACCTCGGACTGCACGGACACGCCCGTCACCGGCAGTTTCTTCAGCTTCGCGACATACTCAACCGCCCCGCCAAAGCACGCGGCGTACCCCGCCGCGAACAGGTCCTCGGGCGTCGTCGTGTTCGGCTTGCCTGGCCCGCCCATGCCCTTGGGGACCGAGAGATCCACGCTCACCAGCCCGTCGGAGTTCTGCGTGTGACCGTTCCGCCCGCCGGTGGCGGTGGCGTGAGTGGTGTGGAGGATCTTGAGAGTGGGGATGGGCATGGTCGGCTCCTTACGGTTGGCGGGACTTGATCTGGGTGAACAGAATGGGCGGAACTGTACCGCCCCCGGGGCGGGGATCCGTTAAGAGTGGGACCCGCGCTCGCGCTCGGTTAGCATGCCCCTGAGCCTCACATGCAGCACCCCACCGACATTGATCCAGACCAGGGCTTCGTGTGCCTGCGCCAGGACCTCCTCCGTCCCGGCGATGTCCTGCTCGTCCGCAACTCCGGGCTGGAAGCAACCGGCATCTCCCTCGCCCACCCCAGCCGCTTCACCCACGCGGCCATCTTCGTCGACCGCGCACGCCTCTTCGAGGCCGACGGCCACGGCGTCGGCGCCGCTCGCCCTGTCGTCCTCCACTCCGCCCACGACAACGCCCCCATCGTCCTCCTCCCAGGTACAAAGAGCGCCGCCGTGCTGCGCCACCCAGCCCTCGCGCACATCGAGCCCGGCTCAGTCTCCGAGGCGGACCTCGCCCTCATGCTCGAGGCGATCGTCTCGCGCAAGGTGCAGCCCTACTCGCGGCTGGGCCGCCTCAGCAAGGCCGCAGGGCCGCTCGAAGGGATCGCGTCCGTGGTCCTCGAAGCCATGGACCTCCACGAAGCCCTCCACCAGCACCACGGCTCCGCCCGCCGCAAGCACGACGAGGGCCGCTTCTGCTCCGAGATCGTGTGCGAGGTGCTGTTCGAGCTTGGGTACCCCGCGTTCGCCGATGGCCGATGCGCGAGCGACGTCGGCCCCGGGCACCTGACGGAGTCGGTGATGACGGACATGACGGCCCGGGTTGTGGTCCGCCGCGGGGCTGCACACCTGGGGCACAGGCCCGAGCACCTGACCGCCGCGATCGACGAGTACTACGCGAACCGGGCGGTGCTGATGCTCCACGTCGAGCAGGAGCTCAACGCCCGCCGCGAAGAAGAGCGGGCCCGGATCGTGCTGGAAGGCGAGGCCCTGGAGCGCAGCCGCGTCGATGCGGTGCGGGCCCGCGTGGACCTCTGCCGCCAGGTGCTCGACGAGGTGCAGGTGAACTACAAACAGCACCGCCTCGACCGCCACGCCCTTGCCGCCGAGCGGATCCGTGCGACCCTGTCGGGCCTTAAAACGGGCGACGCGGGCACGCGGGCGCGCCTGCGTCAGGCCGCGAAAGACGTCACTCGCCTCGCGGCCGAGTACGAGCTGCTGCGGATCCGCGCCGCGGCCAACGCGCTGGGCCGGGTTGGCGACGCGGTCGGCAGCGAGCGGCTGATGCGCCGCGCGGGCGCGATCGAGGCGTGGGTGGGGCTGGACGAACAAATGGGCGAGGTCAGACCGCCAACTGCGTGAACGCGGCCCTCTCGCGTGAAGTGAGACTTGGGCCGCACCGCTTCAGGAACCCGGGCAGGTTCAGGAACCTCTTCGCATTCTCGACGAAGAACGCGTCCGCATACTCGGCCAGGGGCGCCTTCCCGAAGATCGCCGCGAACTGCCGGGCGTACTCGCCATAATCGCCGTGCTCGTTGGGCATGTAGTAGTCACTGCCGAACACCACCTTGTCGAAGAACTTGAAGTCGCCATAGGGCTGCGACTCTCTGTCAATCAGGTCGATCAGACGATTCCGCAGCGCCTTTCCATGAGGCAGATCCATCGCCTCCACCAGGTGCCCGAAGTCGCAATACACGTTGGGGAAGCGCCGGCACGCGAGGTACACCGAGTGGCAGAAGTCTTTCACGTTGCGCCAGTCCACCCCCGGCTCGACCCAGGTGAGCCTCCCGTTCTCCCGGGTCTCATCAAACCACGTGTGGCCGCCCGCATGCGCAAAGCACAGCCGCAGGTTGGCGAAACCTCGGTTCTCCATCAACTGGAACAGGCTGCGAGGGTCGCACAGGTTGCCGGTGCCATCCTCATGACCCTCCCCGTCATAGTTCGGAATCCGCATCCGCGGCCCGCGTTCAAAGCCGCTGTTGTTGCAGTGGCACATGATGGGAACGTCCCGGTCGGGATGAACGCACATGCGGTAGAACGCCAGCAGCCGCTCGTCCATCTTGACGCCATTCAGCTTGCCGTCCGAGATATCCGCGATGACGTCCGAAACACCGCGCTTGGAGTCCCCATTGCCGATGATCCGGTACCCCGTGGGCGGGTAGATCTTGACGCCGCAGAACCCCTCCGTCACGGCCTTGGTCACCTCATCGAGGTCGCCGCGGTACGGGTCATACGCGACAAACCCCACCAGCTTGCCGGGGTACAGCGATGACAGCTTCCGCAGACGCCGGACCTGCCGCTTGAAGTCGAACGGCACCGAACCCTCGAAGTATGGCACCTGGAGGTCCATCATGTGATGCACCAGCAGCACTGGGTCGCGCACCATGCCCATGTACTCGCTAACGAGCTGGATCTCCGACCGCTGGGCCTGCCGCAAGAACTCCAGCAGGTGCAGAAGCAGAGACTTCTGGTGGTCCTTCAGGTCGCTGGCGACCTCGTTGATGTAGTTGCGGAGGGCCGACTCGATCGCCCCGCGCCGGAACGAAGCCGCATCACGCAGCCCCGCCGCGGGGACCGATCCCCCCACCGCGATGAACTCGGCCGCGGATTCGGTCGCCAGCGCGATCGTGTCCTCGTCGGAATACTCGTGCAGGAACCGCTCTGTCTCCGCATCATCCGCGAGCACGAGATCGTCCGAAAGGTGCGCCACCAGATCATGCACGACCTCCGCCTGGCCCAGCCGCCCCACCGGCAACCCCGCGGGCGGAGCCGACGAACCCCGCGCCGCGAACTCAAACCCGGAGTTCACAAACGGACTCGCAAGCAGATCGGCGCCCAGTTCCGTCACCCTCACGTCCAGCTGCGGATCCTCCTCAGTGTTGTACCGGATCGACTGCACAAGCCCCTCCAGCAGCAGCGCCGGCAGCCGCCCGAGGTTGGCCCGAAGAATCCCCCGCAGCGGCCAGTGGGCCGCGTTGAAGAAGTGTGTGTGACAATCAATAATCCGTCGCATTCAGCCCCCCGTCTTTGCCATGGACACCACCGCCTCCCACACCCGCCGAAAGTTGTCCCCCAGCAGCCCCCGCACCTGCTCGTCCGTGAGCCCCTCCGCCTTCAGGAAGTACGCGAGCAGCGGTAGGTGGTCGATGCCATTCATCTCCCGCGGGATGCTTGGGATCCAACCATCAAAGTCCGTCCCGATCGCACAGCACCGCTTCGCAGCCTCCGGCCCCACCTCACGCGCAACCAGCTTCGTGATCGCAGCCGCGTGCTTCGCGACCGTCGCCAGCGACCCAAACGCCGGGTCGTGTTCCGGGTCGGATAGAAACTCCGGGCACAGGATCAGCCCGATCAGCCCGCCCGTGCGCGCGATCGCCACCGCGCTCTCATCGTGCAGCAACCGAAGCGGGTACTTGTCCGTACGCGGCCGCATCGCCGACTGAAGCCCGCTGTGGGACGCAATGACAGGCGCACGCGACACCCCGCACGCATCGAGAATGCCCTGCTTATTGGTATGGCTCAGGTCCAGGATCACGCCCGCATCGTTACACGCCCGAACCACCTCCGCGCCGAACGGATCCAGCGGCTCATCTACGGTTGTCTCCGCGTCCCGATCCCACGGCAGCACCGTCCACCCGTTCTTCGCCGCGTCGGTGGCACTCAGGTGGTTCAAGGTCAGGTACGCGATGCCCTGCTCCCGCCGCACCGCGCCAATCCGCTCCAGCCGCTGCTCGCGCGTGCCCCCCGCCACCAGCCCAAGGCACGTCAGCCCCTCAACCCCCGTCATCGCGGCCGTCCTGCCCGCGCTCCGGGCCGCCGCAAGCTCCGCGGGCGTCCGCACGCGCACGAGCTGTTCCGAGGCGCCCGCAGCCTTCGCCAGGGCCTCAAACTGATGCTGGATCCCCACATACGGATCACTCATCCGCAGCAGTGACCGCGGCCACCAGTGAATCCCAAACACCGCCCCGTCAACCCCACCTTCGACCATGCGCGGCACATCCGAGTGGTTGTACATCGGCCGGTGCCGCCCCGGCTCAAACACCTTGAGAATGCGGTCCAGCGCCGCCCCGCTCCGCGGCCGCCATTCCAGGGAATGCCGCTCCAACAGGTCGTACTTGAACAGGCACTCCGACAACAAGCTGTCCAGGTGCAGGTCCACAACAAGCGAGTCGGAATACAACTCCATCGCGTCCTTGAACAGCCCGCGATCAAAGGTTGGGTGCAGGCCCCCAAGGTGATCGCTCAGACGCCCGATGTGATGTTCCTGGAGCTTGCCCATCCAGCCTCCCCTCAGGTCTCCGCGCCAGGCATCTCACAGCGAAGGATCGAGCCTGTCGCTCACGCCGCGCGCAAAGAATACCTGAGCCACTTCCCCCGCGATTTCTAAATCACCAATCTACGTAAGCCACTGGACATATCCACAAAGCATGCACCGACACGGCACCAGCCTGCGCTCACAGGTATCACCCACCGCCGCCGATCCCGAACGACTCCTTGTTATGTTGAATCCGCACCGGAGCCCCCCATGAACGCGGACACAATTCAGGCATCAGCGGAACTGATCAAAGCGCTCGCCTGGGCCGGCGGCACCATCCTGGCCCTTCTCATCCTCCGCCGCTTCCTGAGCACCCTCTTCAAGAACGGCAACCCGTTCATCGTCAAGGTCGGCGAGATCCTCGCCATCGAGGTCCAGCCCTCGTCAAAGTCCAGACCGCCCGACTCCAGCCTCGAAGCCCTGTCGCTGCTCACCCACGCCGGCGCCGAGGCCGCTCCGTCCTTCAACCATCCACACCCCGCCAACGACGACCCGGACCTCCCGCCCATCGGCACGCACGACCCCATCCCCAGCGACTACCTGTACGTCGTCCACACCAGCTTTCTCCGGCCGGAGAAACAGGCAGAGTTCCAGAAGCGCACCGGCGTCCCACTCCCCCACTACGACATCCAGGTCAAAGTCCAGTCCTACTACAAGGGCGCACTCGAGCGAGTCAACTACGTCGAATACATCCTGCACAAGGCCTTCCCCAAGCCGTATCAGAGCAGGTTCGACCGATCCGACGGATTCCTCCTCAAAGAACTCGCCAACGGCGAGTTCGTCCTGGCCGTGAAGGTCTTCCTGCGCGACAAGACCGAGCCCCTCGTCCTCCAGCGATACATCACGCTGTGGCCCACCGGACCTCGGATCTAGGCACGACGCGGCAGGGATTACGGCCCAGTTGAACCGAGCCAAAGGGAGCTAGCACGCACCTCCCGCCAGGACCCTGAAAAAGCTCTCGATGTCCTGGTCGGTGCCGAAATCACCATCCCCGTTGAAGTCAGATCCACCACAGAAGCAGGACCCACAGCAGTTCCCGCCCAGACAGGCAAAGAAACCCTCTATGTCGGCATCGGTCCCGAAGTCGCCATCCCCATTGAAGTCCGAGGTGCCGCACCCGCCCAAGCACCCGCCCGCAACGGCGCGCACGCGCATCAGGGCCTGTGCCCCACTGCCTGTCAGATCGAGACCCGCCGCGTTGCGGAGGTAGCCAATGAAGTGGACCATTCCGTCGTCAGTGATGTACGCATCAAGCCCATCGAAGGCGCTCCCGGCTGCACGGCCGACATAAGCGTCGTCGTCCTCGAGCCCGTTGCCATTCAGGTCTACCCGGTCTCCTTCGCGCACAAGAACCGTCGTTCCATTCAGCACGATGACGTTGTCCCGCAGCAGATCGGGGTTGGTGGTGACACCCTGAACGATGTAGTCCCCGTTCGCATTAATCGACGCCGCTGAGAAGGTGCTTCCCCACCGTTCGGTGCTGCCGGGAGTAATGGGGAGCGTGCTGCGAGCCACCATCACGCCATCCACCACGGCATAATCCGGTGCGCTCGCCGCAGTGCTGCTGTTATCCCGCCCGCGCGCAATCCAGTGGTTCCCCGCGCACGCCCCCGAGATGATGTCACCCACGACCGTGGCCGGACTCGCACCCGCAATCGCCACTCCCGCCCGCAATCGAACCTGGCCGTCGTACACCCACGCGACTCCACTGACCCCCGAAGCCCCCGTAACCCCGCCCTTGAAGCAGTAGTGGGTTCCATCAGGGGTCGTATGGAACTGGTAGACATCTGAAGTGCTGAACGTCCCGCATGTGAGGGTGGTGACGCCATCGACATCCAGCACCGGGGACACGTCTCGCTGCTTGAACACCTGGTTCATGCCCGCCGGGGTGTTGTAGAAAAGGTACTGAACGGCGGAAGTGCCGTTCACCGTCGTGTCCACCGACCCGACGCGCCCATCGTTCAAGAGGTGATACGACGAATGGGCACTTCCCACGACGCCCCCCGAGCCTCCGAAATAGATCTGCCCCTCCTTGTACGCGAGCCTGAAGCCCTCTCCAGGAGTCCACCGCAGCACCCGCGCACCATCCGCAGACAACGGCGACGCCGCCGTGCCGTCCTGCACGGTGCGTGCCCTGATGCTGACACACACCTCGTTGTTCCCGTTGAAACCCCCGAACGCGGACACCGCGCCCGAGCCGAAGAAACTGATGTAGTCGGCCGTGTTACCGAAGGGTGCCGGCTGTCCCTCCTGCAGAAACACCGACCGACCTAATCCACTTCCCTTGACGACCACAGCGTCACGGTTCGTTGTAGACCCGACGCCACTGGTCGTGAGCGCGGCGACCATCCACTGTGATCCATCGGGCGACATCATCAACACATCAAGCCGCGAGAACTCGGTGAACTCGGGCTGGCCCGCGAGATTGAGCGCGTCAGGGACCGCCGCCGTCGGGTGGCCCGGAATCTTGGAAAGAACCACCTCGATGGTGGCAGCTTTCCCCGCTCCTGCCGACAGCACACAACCCACCAGCAGCGCAGCGACAACGGACCTTCGTGACATCGGAAACTCCGGCTGGAGGACCTTTCAATGGCTTATGCGATCACGCTCGCGGCAAGCCGTAATCGAAAAGTTTCGCCGCTTCGAACCACCTGTCGACACCAAACATCTACCACGACGCGGGTTATGGGGCCACGGGTATGCACCCGCGGAGCGTCACCATGCTGGTGATGAGCAGCGTGCCCACGGCTGTCGCCCAGCGGATCATGCGGCACCGGGACATCCAACTCACTGCCGTGGTCGACACCGACGAGGGCTGCTGCCCATGAACGCGGCGATGAACGACCTGCCAAGGCTCACGGCATGAATCCAAGGGCGACCTCGAAGTCGAATAGCTGCAGGTCATCCAACATGCCCCCCCGAGTACCGCCCAAGCGCTGAGCCCTGCTCGCCTTGGGCGGTCTCACTTTTGAGGGGGTGCGCCCGAAAGGTCGGCTGGATTCCCGAACATCAATGGTGACTACATCGTGCCAACCTCGGGGCTCAACCGGGCACACGCTGGCACAAGCGACCACGCCCCTCTCTTCGCGGGTTCGCCGTAACGTCGCTACGTGGCAAGAGTTGGCACGCTCAGGCACTCGCCCGTCGCATGCCGCAAAAGCTGGGGTACTAGGATTTGAACCTAGACTAACTGAGTCAGAGTCAGTCGTGCTACCGTTACACCATACCCCAAGGCAGCCCAATCCTACACCTCCCGCGGCCCGTGACAAGCGACCCGTCAACCCTCCCCGACGCCGCCCGTCAACCTGCCCGCGCCCATGGCCCCCGAACCGCCCCTGTGCCTCAGGGCCCGCGCTCCATCCCCCAACCATCCCCCAAGCCCGTGGCACCCGCAACCGCGGCCGCCGCGCCGCCTTTTCCTCTATCCTCAATGCCCGACGCCCCCAACGCCCGACGTTTGTGAACCTTTCCCGGTCCAAGGGGTATTAACCGCGTCCCTTTCACCTGTTCGATCCCCTCCCCCGGAGGAGGGTCAGGAGCCCCTGATGCCCCGTCCGACCACCCCCCGTCTGACCACCCTCATCATCGCCCCAGCCCTCGCCCTCGCGCTCCTCGCCGGCGGCTGCTCCCAGACCTCCCAGCGCCCCAACACCGCCTCCCAAGGCGCCCTCTCTCCAACCGTAACCACTGACCAGCCAGGCACTTCCGCCAAAGACCCCGTCGCCGGCGCCGACAACCTCCGCGAAGAAATGCGCGCCCTCGTCTCCCAGGCCCGCGACAAGGTCTTCCCCGCCCTCGTCAACATCTCCGTCATTACCGTCAACTACTACGGCGGCAAGGAAACCAAGGGCGGCTCCGTCGGCTCGGGCACCATCATCTCCCCCGACGGCTTCATCCTCACCAACCAGCACGTCACCGACAGCGGCCGCAAGTACCGCGTCACCCTCGCCGACCGCACCGAGCTCGCCGCGACCATGATCGGCGAAGACCCCCTCACCGACCTCGCCATCCTCAAGATCGACCCCGGCCAGTACAAAGGCACCCTCCCCTACGCCTCCTTCGGCGAGTCCGACAAGCTCATGGTCGGCGACTACGTCATGGCCATGGGCTCGCCCCTCGCCCTCTCGCGCTCGGTCACCCTCGGCATCGTCAGCAACACCGAGCGCGTGTTCACCAGCGGGATGGGCGGTGACGAAGTCGAGGAGATGGAGTTCGACGCTGGCCGCACCGGCCTCTTCACCTCCTGGATCCAGCACGACGCCCTCATCAACCACGGCAACTCCGGCGGCCCCCTCGTCAACCTCAAGGGCGAAGTCATCGGTGTCAACGCCCTGGGCGGAAACAACATGGGCTTCGCCATCCCCGCCGTGCTCGCCCGCGAGGTCGCACGTCAGCTCATCGACAAGGGCGAAGTCGTCCGCTCCCAGGTCGGCATCGCCCTCAAGCCCATCAAGCGGTCCGAGTTCAAAGAGGGCGTCTTCATCAACTCCGTCGTCAAGGACTCGCCCGCCGACAAGGCCGGGCTCAAGGCCGGCGACCTCATTACCGCCCTCGACGGCAAGCCCGTCACCGTCAAGTTCGCCGAGGAGGTCCCCGCCTTCGTCCGCATGATCGCCGCCAAGGACGTGGGCACCACGATGAGCGTGGAGTACAGCCGTGGTGGCGAGAAGGCGACCACGTCGCTCACCACCGAAAAACTCCTCAAGGAACGCGGCGACCAGACCGCACTCCGCACCTGGGGCATCAGCCTCACCCAGATCACCGAGAAGATGGCCAAGGACCGCCGCCTCTCCTCCACCAAGGGCGCGTTCATCACCGGCCTCCGCCAGGGCGGCCCCGCCTCGCAGTCCGAGCCCGCCCTCCAGGGCGGCGACATCATCCGCACCATCGAGGGCAAGCCCGTCGAGGACCTCAAGGGCGCCATCGAGCTCTACAAGAGCGTGATGTCCCGCGACCCCATCCCCGAGTTCGTGCTCATCGAGTTTGACCGCCGCGGCAAGAACCAGGTCACCCTCATCAAGCCCCGCCCCGACAAGACCGAAGACCCGCCGCGCGAAGTCCCCAAGAGCTGGATCGGCATCGCGACCCAGCCCGTGCTCCGCGATCTCGCCAAGCAGCTCGGCCACGAGGGCACCCTCGGCTTCCGCATCACCCGCGTCTACCCCAACACTGTTGCCTACACCAGCGGCCTCCAGATCGGCGACGTCATCACCGCCATTAACGGCGACAAGATGGCCCCGCGTTCGATCCAGGAATCCGGCATGCTCGAACGCAAGATCCGCCAGCTCTCCGGCAGCGACGGAGCGACTCTCGCGATCCTCCGCGAGGGCAAGCCCATGGAGGTCAAGGTCGCCCTTGAGCGCACCCGCATCGGCCCCAGCGAGGCGCTCAAGGAGCAGAACAAGGACTTCGAGCTCTCCGTCCGCGAGCTGACCTTCTTCGACCGCGACGACAACCGCTGGGAAGAAACCACCCAGGGCGTCCTCGTCGAGAACGTCGAGCAGGCCGGCTGGGCGGGCCTCGCCGGCATCGACTACGGCGACCTCATCCAGAAGATCAATCAGCACGAGATCAAGGACATCCAGTCCTTCCGCAAGGCCATGGCCGAGATCTCCAAGGCCCAGCCCGAGCGCGTCACCTTCGGCGTCCTCCGCGGCAACCGCACCTACTTCATGTTCGCCGAGCCCGAGTGGAAGCCCATCGTCACCGGCGACAAGGGCGAGAAGGACGCCACCGACGCCAAGCCCGCCGAAGACGCCCCGAAGCCCACGGCCCCCGCCACCAAGTAACCCGTTACCCTGTTCGTGCCTGCTATTTTCGCTTTCCACTTTTCGCTTTTCGCTTTCGATGGTCTCACACCCGGAGTCCCCATGTCCAAGCTCCTGTCCGCCGCCGTCCTCGCCCTGCTCGCCGGCACCTTCGTCGCCGCCCCCACCCACGCGGCGGACCCCGCCCCCGCACAGCCCACCGCCGCGGCTTCCACCGCCGGCAGCCGCGTCGTCGCCGACCGGGCCCCCTCCATCGTCACCGTCAAGTTCATGCTCAAGATGGACGAGAACGAACGCGAGGTCGAGACCTCCGGCGTCATGATGGACGGCTCGGGCCTGGTGCTCTGCTCCAACATGCCCTTCGGCGGCATGATGGCCTTCGCGGGCATGAGTGTCCCCACGCCCACCGAAATCAAGGTCCTCGTCGGCGACGACACCGAGGGCGTCGCCGCCAAGTTCCTCGCCCGCGATTCCGAGCTCGGCCTCGCCTGGATCCAGGTCAACGAAGCTCCCAAGAGCCCGTACGCCTTCGTCGACTTCGCGCAGAGTGCCGAGCCCGCGACCGGCGACCAGGTCTACACCGTTTCCCTCATGGGCAAGTTCTTCGACCGCGCCCCGCAGCTGAGCGAAGGTTTCGTGAGCGCCGTCGTCCGCAAGCCCCGCCACCTCTTCATGCCCTCGCTCGGCCTCGCCCTCGTCACCCGCGAGGACGGCCTCCCCATCTTCGACGCTTCGAACAAGGTCGTTGGCTTCTCCACCCTCATCCTCCCCGAGCGCGAGGAAATGCAGGGCAATCAGATGGAGGCCGCGATGAAGGGCTTCCTCGGCATGATGATCCTCCCCGCGAAGGACGTCGTCGACGCCACCGCCCGTGCCAAGGAAACCGCCAAAAACGCCCCCGCCGCGACCGAAGGCGAAACCCCCAAGCCCGACGCGCCCGCCGAAGCCCCCAAGGCCGACGCCCCCGCCGCGCCGGTTGCCCCCAAGTAAGCAGCGCACCGAACTCGTTCCAACTCAAAGGGCCCCGCCACGTGCCATCGAGATGTCTTCATCTCGATGGTTCTCCACGCCCGCGACCTCAGCACCCCCCACCCGCCAGCACCCTAAAGAAACTCTCAATGTCCTGGTCAGTCCCAAAGTCCCCATCCGCGTTGAAGTCAGACCCACCCTCGAAGCACGCCGCACAACAGCTCCCCGCCAGGCACGCGAAGAACGCCTCGATGTCCTGATCCGTCCCGAAGTCCCCATCGCCGTTGAAGTCCGCCGTCCCGCACGCGGCCACGGGCGTCAGCAGCACACCCCGGGACGAACGGTCCAGCCCCGAGAGCAGCGTGCCCATCACAATGATCTGGCCGCGCGAGTTGATCCTCGCGAACGTGCCCTCAAAGTTGTCCCACACGCCCGCCGCCGTCACCTTCGCATCCAGGAACTCACGCTCACCCGCCGGCGCCATCACCCACGCGTGCTGATACGCGCTGTTCGACGCGGTCGTGCCCGTCGTTCCAACGATGAAACCCGCGTCATTGATCGCGCGGCCCGCATCGGCGAGCGCCCCGCTCACCGCATCAAGCCCCTGGAGCACAACGCCCGCATCGTCACTGCGGAATGCCCGCCGCACCGTGTTCTGCGATGAACTCCCGATCCACCGGCACCACCCGGTCCCGATCCCCATCCCGTTGACGCTCTCAATCACCGCGCTGTCGTCATACGGCGCTTCGAGCATCGGGAAGATCTTCACCTGCCCCGTCGGCCGGTCCCACGACTTCGCGAGGCCATTGTGAGCACCCACGATCAGGCCCTCATCATTGATGTCCGTCAGCCGGGCGTACGTGAGCCCGCCGGTAGGGTCGAGCGCGCCCGTCGCCGCGGACCAGAAGAAGCTCCGCAGGTTCGTGCTGTCGGCGGTCCACCCCACCACCTGCCCCAGGTTGTTGATCGCCGCGGGCTCTCCCCCGCTCTGCCCCGCGGGCATCGTGATCATGGTGTACTGCGCAATGCTCAGGTCATACACCCACACCTGCGCCGGTGAGTCGGTGAACCCCGCCACCTGCCCCGCGTTGTTCACATCCACCGCAATGGTGCTGGAAAACGCACTCGCCCCCGGCGGCAGCGGCAGCGGTGCAATCGCGCCACCCTCCACGCAGACAAACGCCCGCTGCACACCATTGCTCGCGCTCGCGTTCCCCACCACCGTCCCAAAGTCATTGAGCCCCCGCGGCATCGTCGCATTCGCGTACCCCGCCACGCGCCCCAGGTCCGCCGCGGCATACCACGGCAACGGCGACTGCGCCATCACGCCGGGTGCAAGGAACAGAGTGATACAAAGGCCGCGGAGCAGCAAGGTGGACATGGCGGTGATCTCCTGAGAGCACCGTGGGTCAACGGGCCCACAAGCCCATGCGACAACCGCGTCTCGCCCCCGTCACATCAGCGGAGAAATCCCACCGGTTCAGCAGCTCCCGCCGCCCAACACCCGGAAGAACGCCTCGATGTCCCCATCGGTGCCGAAGTCGCCATCGCCGTTGAAGTCACTGCCTTGGCAGAAGCATGTGGCGCAGCAGTTCCCACCCAGGCACGCGAAGAACGCCTCGATGTCCTGGTCGGTCCCGAAGTCGCCGTCGCCGTTGAAGTCCTGATCGCCGCAGACGTTCCCCGCGCAGCCCCCCGTCCGCGTGCCCGACAGCACGAACGGCAGCTCGTACGCGCGCCCCTCGGTCACGCCCGCGACATACCCCTCGCGACCCTCGAACCACGCCCGCGGGCTGGCCGGCTGACCATCCAGCGCGTTGTACAGCCGCGCGTTGTGCCCCGTCACCGCCGTGCGGGGCGTCACCAGCGGCACCAGCAGGTTCTGCGGCAGTGCCAGCGACTCGTTCACGAACGCGAACTCGAGCCAGTACGTCCCCGCCCCCAGCTCACCGCTCGCGCCCAGGCCGCTCAGGTCAACCACGTACTCGTACACCGGCCGATTGGTCGTCGTGCTCGTCACACTCTGCCGGTGGCAGCTCAGCGGCCCCTGTACCACGGGCACGATCAGCGCCTGTGCCAGCACCGGCGTCGGCAGCTCGCTCGGCAGCGGCAGCGGCGAGAACTGGTTGAACGGCGGCGCGGTCCAGAGGTTGATCTTCACGGCCGTGATGGCGGGCACCGTCGTGGTCGAGCGGAACGCGAAGAGCTTCACGCTTCCCAGCTCCCACGTCTCACCCGGGGGAATCGTGAAGTCATCGGCGAGCGCGTTGTCGTACAGGTAGCTTCCGCCCACACCCGTGGTCGAGAAAGTGAAGCTCTGACCGGGAATCGTGAAGCCGTCGGCGTTGCTGATCGGCAGCCCCGCGATGCCGATGGTCCCGCCGGTGGGGTTGGTCACGATGGGGCCGTTGTCCCACAGGACCTGCTGGGCCTGCGTGAACGAACCGGCAGCAAGCAACGCGAACGCGGCAGCAAACGTCTTCTTCATCTCTCACCTCCCGAGGCGTGCAGTCTACCAGCGGCGGGCAAACCCAAAAGCAAAACCGCCGGGGTTCTTTAACCCCGGCGGTCTGGTTTAGTCTGGTCTACACGATCAGGCGATGCCGCCCTTGAACTTCATCTGCCGGTTCTGCTCGCGGAGGCGGCGCAGGGCCGGGGTCTCCTTGAGGATCTCCTCGGCGGAGCGGCCGCCAAGGTCCTTCTTGCCCTTGCCGCCCTTCCCACCACCCCCCCCACCCCCACCACCGCCGCCCCCGCCCATGGCGAGCTCCGGCAGCGGCTTGAGGGCCTTGATGGACAGGGAGATGCGGCGGTTCTGCGGGTCGATCTTGAGGACCTTGCAGCGGACGATCTCGTCAACTTTGACGACCTCGGCCACGTTGCCCACGCGCCGGTGGTCCAGCTCGCTGATGTGGACCAGGCCTTCAACGCCGGGCCCGAGCTCGACGAACGCGCCGAACTCCAGGATCTTGGTGACCTTGCCGTTCACCTCGGCGCCCTCGGCGATCGCGTTGACCGCGTTCGCAAAGGGGTCGCTCTGGGTCTGCTTGAGCCCCAGGGAGATGCGGTTGCCCTCCCAGTCGAGCTTCAGGATCCGGACCGTGATCTTCTGGCCCTCGGTCAGGTACTTGGCCACGGCCTTCTCACCGAACCCGACGCGGTCGAAGGTCAGGTCGCTGATGTGGACGAGCCCATCGATGCCGCCGATGTCCACGAACGCGCCGAAGGGCATGATCTTGCGGACGGTGCCCTCGACGGTCTGCCCCTCGGCCAGGCTCCCCTTGAGCTTCTCGGCGTTCTGCTCGCGCTCGGCGTCCATGATGTCACGGCGCGACAGGACGATGTTGCCCTTGCCCATCCGCTCCACGCGCGACACGGCCGCCTTCATCTTCTCGCCGACGAACACCGACAGGTCCGGCACCCGTTCGCCGATCTGGCCCGCGGGCATGAACGCCCGGTGCCCGGCGACCTCGAGCTCCAGACCCGCCTGCTTGCCGTCCTTGCCGCTCACAACGCCCGTCACGCGGGCCTCGATCACCTGCCCCTGCTCGAGCATCTCCCAGTCGGCCTTCTGGACCGAACCGGGCCGCGAGCACAGGAAAATCTGCTCCGCGGCTTCAAACTTGTCGATCACCACCTCGAGCTGCTGGTCCTTGACCGGCATCTGGTCTTCGGTGAACTGGATGCGGGGAACGATCCCCAGCTCCTTGGGGCCAAACTCCACGAAGATGTCCGTCGGGCCCACCGTCACGACCTTGCCGGTGCGGTGCTCGCGGCCGGCCTGAACAACCCGCGGCCCACGGATCCCGGCGGGACGCCCACCACCCCCACCAGCAGCGCCACCCTGTGCGGGGGCGGGGGCCGCGGCGGCCTGAGCCTTGCGGCTGGCGTCGGCGGCCTCCATCTGCTTCATGGCGGCGTCGATCTCGGCGTTCATCTCGGCCGTGAAGCCGACGCCTTCCTGGGCGCCTTCCTGCTGGCCGCCCTGGGGACGGGCCTCCGGGCTGGTTGAAGCGGATGTGTTGGCGGCCTGGGAGTCGGGGTGGAGGTTCATGGTCAGCGTTTCACAAGGGAGAGGTCGGCCAATGGCTTACAGATTCCCGGCAGGCCACGACCTCACTTCGTGCCGGGAAGGGAAGTGTACCCGCCCACCCCGCCCCCGCCCGTACAGAACCGACGAAGAAAGCTGGGGGGGCCGCCCACGAGCCCACCGGGCCGGGGTCGCACGCCCCCCCCAACCGGACGGGTCGCAAAGCGAAAAGCGAACACCGAAAAGCGAAAATCAGAAAAGGCCCGGCGCTCCACCTTGGAGGGCGCCGGGCCTTGTGCCTTCATTTTCGCTTTCAGCTTTTCGCTTTTCGCTTTTCTCAGGCCGCCATCTTCGCCCCGCCCACATTCTCCTCCGTCACGCTGGCGATGGCGAAGCCGCCGCCGCCCATGCCGAAGTTGACGTTGAACTGGGCGACCGGCCCGCGGACGGTGGTGCGGACGGCCTGGATCTGGTAGCCGACCGTCGCGTTGCCCGAGGGCAGCGTGTTGTCGGTGAACTTGCGTTGGCCGCTCGCGCCGATGAAGCTGTACGCGCCGCTCGTGCCCAGGCGCCTCTTGATCTCGTAGATCACGCCCGCGCTGCCCACGGGGTTGGGGCACTTCCACGAGAGATTGAGCGCGCCGGTCTGGTCCAGCGTCACTTTGAACGACTCTGGGAGGCCGGGCGCGGGGACCGGCTTGGGGTCGGCGGGGGGCGGGACGTCCGCGGCCGCGAAAACCACGGCGGGGGCCGCGCTCAGGGCCGCGAAGCTGTCGATGACGCGGAGGTAGTTGGTCGCGAGCTCGCGGCTCTCGCCCGCGCTCTCCTTCAGCAGCAGCACGGCGTTCTTGAGCGCCTGCTCGGCGTCCACGCGCTCCTTGTACGCCGCGAGCAGCTTCGTGGCCGCGGTGTCGATCAGGGTGCCCTGCGCGTTGGTGAGGCCGATCGCGGCAAACTGGGCCTTCCACCTTGGGCCCTTCTGGCCCATGAACTCAACGAACTCGGCCATGGTGCGGGGGATACGAGGAGTGGTGTTCGACATGGTGATGCTCCAATACGTGGTCGCCAGTTTCACGCCCGGGCCTCTCGCCCGCTCCGCTCTGGGAGGGCACGACCGGCTCGCACGGGAGCACACATGGCTCCACCACTCATGTCGGAATAAACCGGGCAACGCTTGAGCCCCGCACGAGTCGCGCAGGCCAGAAATCCGGAAAAATGATGCGCGCTCCCCCGCGTCCAATAAAACCACGCTTCGAACGCTGCTAACGACCCCTCCGCCCTCAGAGCGTTTCTCGACGCCCGCCGCGTCGCGCAAGAAGTGCTCAAACAAGCCCCAAAACCATTGCGCAGATCCCATCTGCGCAACGGTTTTGCCCCATGTCATTGCGCAGATCCCATCTGCGCAACGGTTTTGCCCAATGTCATTGCGCAGGTCCCATCTGCGCAATGGTTTTGCCCCATGCCATTGCGCAGATCGCATGTGCGCAATGGCTTTGGGCAATGTCATTGCGCAGTCGCCAAACGGACCTGTGGGGCTTCACCGCCAGTGCCGCGGCTGCGCAGAGAAAGACAAGACGATTCGGTCGGCTCCGCCCAGGTGTCGGGTGCAAGCTCTCCGATGACCGGACGACCCTTGCCCGACACCAGCAGGCCGGCCGTGGGTGCCACGCCCCGTCTTCGGGGCGTGCCCTTGCTCACCTCGCCCCCGCGGCACGGCCCGAGGACGGGCCCGTGGCACCCGGCGCGCGTGTCTTAATGGAATCCCTCGGCCTCACTGGTGTCGGTCAAGTTGTGTCAGGGCGCGAGTTGCGTCCTACCGACACCTGGGCGGAGCCGACCAAATCGTCTTGGCCTTTGTCGCCGTGGTACGCTGGGGCAACGTGAAACGCGGCGTCCGAAGCAGGCTCATCGTCAAGCTCACCCTCTGCACCCTCGCGGGCGCGGTGGTCACGTGGGGGGTGGCGTGGGGGTGTGCGTTTCTCATTCCTGCCCCGAGTCAGACCCAGCAGCAGACCATTCCGCTCAGCGATTGGCCACTCGAAGCACCGCTAGGTTGGCCTCAGCCTGAGTGGTGCGGAAGGGCAGATAGTCTCACCGCCACAACGAACGCGTGGCACGTCTCTAACCACTGCTATATGAACACGATCGAGTTCGGAATCCCGTGGCGCAGCATGCGCATCGCTTACTGGGGCAACTTCCAACAGAATGTCGGCGGTATGCGTGAGGTGTTGGAGGTGCCGGTCAAGTCCTCTGTGAACGACGGCCTATTGCCTGCCGGCATCATCCCCCTCGGCTTCGCGCTCAACACCTTGCTCGCGGTGGGCGTGCTGCTTGGGGCGACGGAGGGAATCGCGTTCGCGCGGCGGCGGGTGCGGCGTGCGAAGGGGCGGTGCGCGGCGTGCGGCTACGACCGCGGCGGGCTTGCCAACGACGCAGCGTGCCCGGAGTGCGGGCGGAAGGCTTCGTAGCACGAGGCAACGCCCCCGGGAACTTGGGCATGGGGGAGGGGTGCGCGGCTTTGCCGCACCTCTCCCCAGTGCCCAAACGGATCAAAGGCATTGTCCGCGCCTTGGCCTTGGGTCTTTGCGTTCGGCTTTGCCACTTGCAGAGATACGTCGCGCAACCGAGAGGGCCTCAAGGCCGGCCCTCTCGGGCTCTCCCTGGCCGTGCAGGTGGATCGGGCAGTCAATCGCGGCTTACAGGATTCGAGGTTGACACGCGGGAGCATCTCAGGAAACGGCCGTCTTCGAACGAGAGCGTGATATCTTCCTGCGCCGTTCGGATTCGCCATTCCCCGTGTGGATTCCCGTCCTGAAACCCGTACCGCGCCACCTCTTTGCCCGTCTGGTCCATCACGAGACCGCCCTCGAGCAGCGGGGCACTGTTCGTCGGATGAGTGCTGCAGCCGTGGCTCAGCGACGAAACAGCTGCCATTACACAGGTCAGGATGAGCCTTGCAGTCGATGGGTGCTCGTTCTTCATGCCCAGGAGTCTACGAAGCACGTTGCCGTGACGCGGCGGCGTGCCCGGAGTGCGGGCGGAATGCTTCGTAGCACGAGGCAACGCCCCCGGGAACTTGGGCATGGGGGAGGGGTGCGCGGCTTTGCCGCACCTCACAGGTGCCTCGGTGTGCCCGGATTCGAATCCTGAATGAACGGAAATGCCAGCGGAGCACTCAACCAGCATGACGCAATCGCTGCTCGCCGCTAGGACCGTGGGGCGCTGGATGCTTGTCAGGCTCCCCCTGACCATACTCGCGGGGGCGGTGGCCACCGTTGGTGTGGCGTGGGGGTGCGCTCTGTGGGGACTTCCACAGGGGGAATGCACCACCTACTACCTGCTGCACCGATCGAAGGAAACCATTGAGGTCTCCGACTTCGAGGGCCCGTGCGCCAGGGTGCTTCGGTGGAAGTTGACGGACAAAGACACGGCGGCAGTGCAGCAGTACATGGCTGACAAAGGATTGACCGGATTCTCCGGTCGCCTCAGCCCGGATCGGCTCCGCTATGCCGAGCCCGCCGTGCTGCCAAGCTGGGCCGCGCTCGATGAGGCGGATTCACAGGCGAAAATAGCAGTTCCGTACAGCCCGGTCCAGTACGTCGGGGTTGGGTGGCCGATGACGTCCATGTTCTGGCGGAACGCGCCGCCGGTCGCCGCAGCACGGCAAAGGACTCTCCCAACACTGATTCTTCCAGGCTTCGCCGTCAACACTCTGCTCGCGGCGGGCGTGCTCCTGGTGATGGTGGAGTGCTTCGCGTTCGCACGGCGGCGGGTGCGGTGTGCGAAGGGGAGGTGCGCCGCGTGCGGGTATGACCGCGGCGGGCTTGCTAAAGAAGCGGCGTGCCCGGAGTGCGGGGGGAAGGCTTCGTAGCACTCGGCAACGCCCCCGGGAACTTGGGCATGGGGGAGGGGTGCGCGGCTTTGCCGCACCTCTCCCTAGTGCCCAAACGGATCAAAGGCATTGGCCGCGTCTTGGCCTTGGGTCTTTGCGTTCAGCTGCGCCTCTTGTAGAAACACGTCGCGCAACCGAGAGGGCCTCAAGGCCGGCCCTCTCGGGCTCTCCCTGGCCGCTCAGTTGGAACGTGCGGTGGCCGTGGTACGCTGGGGCATATGAAACGCGGCGTCCGCAGGCTCATCGTCAAGCTCACCCTCTGCACCCTCGCGGGCGCGGTGGTCACGTGGGGGGTGGCGTGGGGGTGCGCGATCAGTGGCGGCACCGCGGGCAGTTTCGGGGTGCGCGAGGTCGTAGGTGCCATCAGTGATGGAATATCCGGCTGGTTCACCACTGCAGGGGTCGAATATGGCTGGCCGCTGCCTTGCATTGAACACCTGGAGCCAGGATTCGTTCGAGGGAAAGGCGAGTGGGTGGCGCGGGTGGATCTAAACCACCGGGGGCCCAACATACTCGATCATTCCCTTCGGCTTGGCCGTCAACGCACTGCTCGCAGCGGGCGTGCTGCTGGGAGCGGTGGAGGGCTTCGGGTTCGCTCGGCGGCGGGCGCGGCGTGCCAAGGGGCGGTGTGTTGCGTGCGGGTATGACCGCGGCGGGCTACTCAACGACGCCGTATGTTCGGAGTGCGGCACGGCTTTGTAGTGAGGATGAAGGATGTGGGACGACGGCCGCATCAAGCGCGAGGTTCGCAAGGTTGGATGGCTCATCGCCACTATCGCGGTGGGGCAACTGCTGCCGCGATGGATTCCTTCGATCGTGTCTCTCGGGGTTGGCCTGTATGCGATATTCGTGTATCTCAGGCTGCTGCGCGGCGCGGGAGCGACGTGGTTCGCAACTTGGGGACTTCTCGCGTGTCTGCTGCTGATACTGCGGGCTCTCGTTGATCTGTCAGCGATGAACATCCTGCCTGGGACGTACACGCTCATGTACAAGATGCACCAGATGAAGGCCAAATGGAGCGACCTCGCCCCGGCCGTGTTACTGCAGGGGCTTCTATCCGCGGGTTCGCTAGCCGCGGCGGTAGTCCTCATTGCCGTGTCCTCGCGGGTCTTGTCGCCCTTTGTACAGCGAGATGAGCGACGATTGCTCTCGGTTATGTTCTGCGCCCTCGTCGTGCTTCTGGTTCTCCAGGAGCTAGCGATGTGCTGGGTGCGTCTGTTTTTGTTCGCCGACCGCTTCCCATTCCGGGAATGGCTCAGGTACACCCCCCATCAGGCAGCTGGCATTGGTGCAGCGCTGTTAGGCGCCCTGCTCGGGTTCATGATTTACCGGGCAAGCAGTCAGCTTCACTTGCGTTCGCTTCGGTGTGCCACCTGCGGCTATGACCGCAGAGGGCTCGCTGCTGATGCGACGGCGTGCCCGGAGTGCGGGCACACTCCACCCGCCCCGCTGGGGCGGGCATCGCCGGAGGCCGGCGATCCGGGGGTGTCGAGGACGCCACGCCCCGGCTAAGGGCGTGCGCCGCGTCCGCGGCGGGGACCAAGGCACATAGCGACGCAGAGCCGTCGCCATGGCACACGGGGTTGTTCACAGCTTGAAGGCGGGTTAACGGTTGTTCTAGATGGACCCGTGATAGCCTTGTCTCCTTCAAGAAAGAGGTTCCACCCGGCATGGCGAGTCCTGAGCTTTTCAACCTGGAGTCCAGCACACGCGGGGCGGATGACGCCTTCTTTGCGGGGTTGGATGCTCAGCGGGCCACGGTGCTGCGGCGGCGGATCAAGTGGTACTGCATTGGGGCGATCGGGCTGTTTGTGTTTGCGCTGGCCATCAACCTGCGGGATGTGCTGGCGATGCCGGAGAATGCGCCGCAGGAGCTGCGGGACGACACGGCGGAGTCCGGGGCGCACGCGATCACGATGGTGGCGCTGCTGCTCTTGTATGTGCCGGCGCTGGTGTATGTGCTGAAGAAGGAGCCGCGGCGGGAGCGGCTGGTGCGGACGTTGAGCGTGGTCACAGTCCTGGCGATCTCGATTGCGATGGTGATGGAGGTGATCGCGGCGTGGTCGAATACGACGTCCTGGGGCGGGTCGTGGGAGAGCGAGGCGGCGGCGGCGACGCGGGAGACGACGGGGTATCAGGCCGTGAATGCGATGGGGATGCTGTACTGCCTGGCGTGCGTGCTGGTGCCGATGCGGCTGCGGGAGTTGCTGCCGATCATCGGGGCGTGCGGGGTGATCGGGGCGGCGGTGATCGGGCTGATGGTGAGGCCGCCGGAGGGGCTGGCGTGGGAGCTGGCGGCGGCGGGGCTGGGGTATGGGGTGGTTGGCACGGTGTACAGCGCGTGGCGGTACCGGATGTTTGACTTCCACTTCCGGACCGAGCGGCTGCGGGAGAAGTACAACAGCTTGTCGGGCGAGGCGCGGGAGATTTCGGCGGAGCTGAGCCAGGCGCGGCGGCTGCATGAGGCGCTGTTCCCGGACGCCGCGGCGCTCTCGCGGGGGGCGGTGCGGATTTCGTACCGGTATGAGCCGATGCGGGAGATCGGCGGGGACTTTTTGTATGTGCACCAGGAGGCGGGGGGGGCTGGAGGGGGCGTGAGCCTGGTGCTGATTGATGTGTCGGGGCATGGGATCGCGGCGGCGCTGGCCGTGAACCGGCTGCACGGGGAGCTTCAGCGGTTCTTCTCGCACTACGCGTCGGTGGCGGGCGAGTCGGGGCGGCCGGGGCACGTGCTGATGAACCTCAACACGTACGCGTGCGCGGCGTTGTCGCCGCAGGGGGTGTACGCGACGGCGATGGTGGTGCGGATCGGGGAGGGACGCGTGGAATGGGCGAGCGCGGGGCACCCGCCGGCGTTTGTGCACCGGGCGGGGCATGAGGAGGGGGTGGGGGTGGTGGAGCTGCCGTCGACGGCGGTGATGCTGGGGGTGGTGGACGCGGAGCTGTTTGATGCGGGGGCGCAGTCGATCCCGTTTGGCGAGAGCGACTGTTTGCTGGCGTACACGGATGGGGCGATGGAGGCGCGGGACGGCACGGGGGATGACTTCGGGATTCAGCGGATCCGGGGGGTGCTGGAGGCGCGGGTGAAGGCGGGGGGCGTGGCCGGGGGAGTGGATCGCGCGGTGATGGAGGCCGTGGGACGGCACCGGGC
>Ga0208492_1000666_pt1 | contig 26909 bp, 6 predicted proteins | sample Subbioar_CSW14AB_FD_184820 | JGI IMG/M metagenome (GOLD analysis project Ga0208492, IMG submission 184820) | Serpentinite rock and fluid subsurface biosphere microbial communities from McLaughlin Reserve, California, USA - CR12Mar_CSW14AB (SPAdes) | ecosystem: Environmental > Terrestrial > Deep... | reverse complement strand
CCATGAAAAAAGGGTGTTGGGAACACGCGGTTTCCCAACACCCCTCGGTGAGCAAGTTCAGTCAATTCGTTAGAAAATCACGCCGCCGCGGAAGGTGCTCGGGTAGACGAGCAGCGTCTTGACGAAGGCCCCGGTGTTCGACGCATAGGCCGTCACTACCGGTTGGTAACCCGGACCGGCGCCGCCGATCAGGTCGAGCAACCCATCGTTGTTCAGGTCGCCGATGGTGACCCGAACCCCGCGCAGGTAGTTGCCGTTCATGTTGATGGTCAGGCCCGGCGTGGCGTTCGGGCCCGAGAAGGTCCGCATTTGCGGGGTCGCGCCGTTGCCGCTACCGGCCAGGATATCGGAGCGGCCGTCACCGTTGAGGTCGGCCGCGCTGACGAACACGCCACCAGGGATGGTCGTGTTGGCGAAGGCGTAGAACGACTTGATATTGGTGAACGATCCGGTGCCGGTGCCTGTCAGGTCCTGGATGACCACGCGGCTGGAGTTGGTGGCCGCGCCGACCACCACATCGGCCTTGCCGTCTCCGTTGAATTCGCCCGCGGCCAGGTTGACGCCGCCGGCGTAGGCCGCACCGAAGGCGTAGTACGACTTGAGCAGAGTCAGGTTCGCGCCGCTGAACACCTTGATGTGACTGCTGCTGGTGATGGTACCGACGATGATGTCGCTGATTCCGTCGCCGTTGACATCGCCCATCGCGACCGACATGCCGCCCGCGTAGTTCTTGTCGTAGGCCAGGAAGCTGTAGATCACGGCGCTGGTGACGCCGTTGATCACCTTGACCGAAGGCACGGCGCCGACGCCGGTGACCACGGCGATATCGGGCACTCCGTCGCCGGTGACATCGCCCACGGCGGTGCGCAGGGCGCCCGCATATCCCTGGAAGGGCACGATCGTCTTGGAGACGACTCCGGCGGTGTTGTAGATGGTGATGACCGACTGGGGACCGGTGTTGCCCGGGCTGCCCATGACCATGCCGAAGGACGTGCTCGCCGAAGGCACCGTCAGGACGATGTCGTTGCCGTTGCCGCCCTTATAGGTGATCTGCAACCGGGTGGTGCCCACGGTGAAGATCCTGCCTTCGGGCAGGCCATTGAAGGTTCCCACCACGGCGGTGGACGACTGGTTGTCCACCATCATGAAGGCCTGGCCGGTGGTCGGCTTGAAGGACGAGCCGATCAGGGTGTTCAGGTTCATCCCCGTGATGTTGATACCATCGGTAATGATCGTCTGGTCGAAACCGGTTCCCGGCACGACTCCGTTGATCTCCTGGATGTAAGTCGAGGGGCTGACTCCGGTCAGGTTGCCCACGGTAAAGATTCCGGGGCTCGATCCGGGAGAGTAGGTTCCGCTGGCAAGCGCCACATTCGCGGCCGTGCCGGTTCCGGTCAGGTTGCCGCCCAGCACCGAGACGATGCCGCCCACGTTGCCTGAGATTTTGAGGCCTGCCGACACCAGGGTCAGCGTGCCGGTGAAGTTCGCACTGTTCGAAGTGAGGTCGACATTGCCGGCCCCGCTCTTGCGCAAGGTTCCCGAGCCGAGCAGGGCGACCTGAACTTCGGTGGCCGTGGCGTAAGAGCTGGTGAGCTCCGAGCCGGCGGCCAGGTTGGCCGTGCCCTGTCCGGACAGCGCGCCGATCGTTTCGGTCTTGTTGACGGCGAGCGTCGCGCCTTGCGAGACGAGCACCGGAGCATTGTCGGGCAACACGCTTGCCGCGCTGCCAGTCAGACCCAGGGTGCCTCCCTGAACCTGAACGCCGCCGGTGAAGGTGTTGGCGCCGCTCAGGTTTTGCGCGCCCGAACCGGCCTTGATCAGGTTTCCGATGCCTTCGATCACACCGGGGAAGTCGCTCGTCGTGGTTGGGTTGACGACGCCGAGGGTGAGCGCGTTGTTGCCGGTCACACCCAGCGATACCGTTCCCTGACCCAGGAGGCCGTTGATCGTATCGTTGAGTCCGCCCAGGTCGAACTTGGCGCCGGCCGCCACGGTGACCACCGAGCCGTCGGGCAGTCCGCCCGTGCCGGTGAGCAAGAGCACGCCGCCGTTGATGTTGGTCGCGCCGTTGTACTGGCCCGGCTTGTTGACGGTCGCCGTGCCGGTGCCGGACTTGGTCAGGCCATTCGCGCCGCCCACGATCGCATCGATCTTGCCCGTGGTGATGAGCACCCCGTTCGCACCGGTGACCGAGTAGACACCCGAGGTCCCGGTGAGCGTGCCGCCGTTGATTTCCAGCGACTGCGAAGAGTTCGGGAAGCTGGCGACATTCAAGGTGCCGTCGGCGCCATTCAGCTTGACCGCGCCAGGAACCTGGTTGGCCGCTTGCAGGTTGACCGTGCCGCCCGTGATCGTCGTCGTGCCGGGCAGCGAGCCGCCTTGCAGCGCGTTCAGGTTGACGGTGCCGGCGAGGATGTCGCTGCCGCCGGTGAAGTTGTTGGTGCCCGACAAGGTCAGCACGCCGTTGGTTGATTTGGTCAACTTGCCCGAACCGCCCAGGGTCGCATTGACGCGGCCAGAGCGCAGATCGAAGGTCTGAGCACTGAGCGATCCGCGAGGATTGCCGCTGCTAGGCCCAATCAGCCCGTTGTCCATAACCAGCGTGCCGATCGTGTCGCTGACCGCGGCCGTGGCCAGGTCAACCGTACCGCCGGTCATCGTCAAGGTCGCCGTGTCGCCGATCTGGTTGGACCGGTTGAGCCTCAAGGTGCCCGCCGAGATCGAGATGTTGCCCGGGATGGCGTTGGCGTTCGCGTCGGCCACCAGAGTGCCGCCGGCAACCGTGGTCAGGCCGCCGTATTGGTTCGTGTTGGCCAGAACCACCGTTCCCGTGCCCGTGGCGACGAGTCCGGTCGAGGCGCCCGCGAGGATCGCGCTGACGCGGCCATTGGTGAAGGCAAAGTTGGGCTGGCTGGTGAACAACCGGCCCGTGGCCCCGGTGATTTCGCCACCGGTCATGTTGATGACTGCCAGCGTTTGATCGATGGCTCCCAGGTCGTAGGTGCCTGCCGAAACGGTGACCGTCGCGGCATTGGGGATTTGCGAACCCGAGGCGCCCGCGCCGATGCGCAGCACACCGCCGTTGACGGTGACGCTCGTCGTGGCCAGGGCATTGCCCGTGGCCGCCAGTTCGAGTGCGCCACCTTGCACTTGTACCCCACCGGTGAAGGTGTTGTTGCGGGTGAGGACGACCGTGCCGGCCGAGTCGGTTTTGACCAGGCCGTTCGATCCACCCAGGATGGCCGAGACGAGACCGCCCTGAACGAGGAAGTTGCTCGCCGAGGTGATGACGCCGGTCGTGCCGGTGATCGTTCCGCGGGTGAGGGTCAGGCCGCCGTAGGTGTCGTTGGTCGCGCCGATATCGAGGATGCCATCGTTATCGATCGTCACGATTTCGTCGTCGGCAACCTGGTTATTGAGGGTCGCGACCACCTTGCCCGGACCGGAGATCGTCAGTGGGGTGAGGATGGCCGGGGCCGTCGGGCTGCTCAAGAACATCGTGCCGTTGAGGACATTGATCGGGCCGGTCACCTGGAACGGCTTGAGAACCGTGTAGTTCACATTGCCAGTCAGGTTGAAGCTGGCCGTGCCGGTCAGGGTGGCGTCGATCGCGGTGTTGGAGATGCCGACATCGATCCGGTCGGTGACCACGAGCACGCTGGAGACGCCGCCGGTGACGTTGCCGCCCAGGAGCTTGAGGTTCTTGAGCGTTTCGGTCGTGGCCGATCCGGCTCCGGCCAGGGCCAGGCTGCCGCTATTAAGCGTGATCGACTTGTCGTTGGCGATTTGTTCCGAAGCGTCGAGGCGCAACGTGCCGCCATCGATGGTGACATCGCTGAGCAGGATCGCGTTGTTCGAAGCTCCGGCCAGGGCCAGGGTGCCCGCGCTGACGGTCGTCAGGCCGGTGTAGGTGTTGGCGCCGCTGAAGACGAGCGTGCCGGTGCCTTGCTTGGTCAGTTTGCCCGATCCGCTGATCACGCCGCCGAAGGTGGAGGAAGTGCCCGCGTTGATGATCAGGTCGTTGGCGCTGAGCTTGAGCGATCCCACCGCACCGGTGGAACTCAGAGCGCCGATGTTGAGCGCGGTGTTGGTCGTCAGGATGCCGGCGCCGGTGAAGCTGACCGGGTTGCCCGAGCCGATGGCGGTCAAGGCGTTGAGCACCAGTTCACCCGCGTTGATCGAAACCGCACCCTTGAGCGCGGGGCTCGCCAGGTTCAAGGTGACGATGCCGGCGGTCGTCTTGGTCAGGCCGTTGTTGCCGCCGAGCACGGCGTTGACCGTACCGGAACGCAGATCGAAGGTCTGGCTTGAGGTGACGGTGCCGCCACCGGTGACCAGGCCGCTGATCAACTGGAGCAGACTCAGGCTTTCGCTGTTGCCGTTCGTGGCGAATTCCCCGCCGGCGACCGAGACGGTGCCCGCGTCGGAGATTTGATTCGCCGCGCTCAGCGACAAGATGGCGCCCGTCTGAATCGTGGTTGTGCCCGAACCGATCGCATCGACGCCGGCGGTCTTGTTGAGGATGAGCGTGCCCGCCTGGATATCGACGTTGGCGAAGGTATTCGCGGTCGTCCCCGCCAGTTGCAGCGTACCCGTTCCCACCTTGACCAGCCTGCTCGCGGCCGTGCCCGTGATGCTTCCTGACAGGACGGCCGAGCCGCCCTGGGCGCCCGTCGTCAAGGCGCTGGCATTCAGGTTGATCGCGCCGGCGCCCGCAATGGAGCCGACCGTCACATCGGCCTTCACATCGAACAGGCCGCCTGCGGCCAGGGCAATCGTGTTGGTGTTGTCAAGCGCGGTGCTCGTGCCGATTTCCAGAGTGCCGCCGTTGTTGATGTTGATCAGGCCGTCGAGCGTCGTGCCCACTCCCGTGCTTGCCAGGACCAATCTGCCCGCGTTGACGCTGGTCGGTCCGGTGATCGTGTTGATTCCGGTCAGAGTTTGCGCCGCGGCGCCGATCTTCGTTAGCGTGCTCGATCCGGAGATGACGCCCGAGAAGGAGCTGTCGGTCGCGCTCGAAATGGTCAGCGCGTTGGCCCCCATTTGCACCGTGCCGTTGCCGCCGGTCGAGGTCAAGGCGCCCAGGGTCATGGCCGCGTTGGCGATCAAGTTGCCCGCGCCGGTGAAGTTGACCGGCGTGTTGGCGTTGAGCGCGCCAGCCACGGTCAGAACCAGGTCGCCGCCTGAGATGAAGGCGGTACCGGCCAGGTTTGGGTTGGCGAAGTTCAAGGTCACGATGCCCGCGGTCGACTTGGCCAGGCCGTTGGCTCCGGCGAGCACCGCGTTGACGGTGCCCGCACGCAGGTCGAAGGCGTTGGTCGAGGTGACCGTGCCGCCGCCGGTGATCTGGCCGCCGGCCAGTTGGAAGTTGGCGACCGTTTCGTTGTGGCCGTTGGTCGCGAAGGTGCCGCCCTTGACCGAAACCGAGTTGCCGTTGCCGATCTGTTCCGAAGTGGAGATCGACAAGGTGGCGCCCGTCTGGATGTCGGTCGAGCCGTTGCCGATCGCATTGGCGCCGCCGGTCTTGGCCAGGATGAGCGTACCAGCCTGAACGTCGGCGCTGCCGAAGGTGTTTTCCACCGCGCCCGACAGGGTGAAGGTCGAGGTGCCGGCCTTGATCAGCTTACCCGCGGCCAGACCGTCGATGTTGCCCGAGAAGGTGGTGGATCCCAGCGCGCCGGTGGTCAGCGAGAAGCCGAACAGGTTGGCGCTGCCGTCGCCGGTGATGCTGCCGATCGTGGCGTTCGATTGGAGATCGAAGCGGCCGCCCGCCAGCACGGTGAGAGCCACCGAGGCATCGAGTGCGGTGGTCGTGTTGACCTGAAGCACGCCGCTCGTGTTGACGGTGATCGGTCCGGGGATCGTGATTCCGGTGCCGGTGCTCGCCAGGATCAACTTGCCGCCGTTGACCGAGGTCGGTCCGGCGTAGGTGTTGATGCCGGTCAGCGTCTGGGCTCCCGTGCCTTCCTTGGTCAGCGTGCTTGTGCCGGTGATGATGCCGGAGAAGGAGGTGTCGCTTGCGCTCGAAATGGTGAGCGCGTTGGCCCCCATCTGGACGACGCCGTTGCCGCCGGTCGACGCCAGGGCGCCTAAGGTCATCGGTGCGCTGGCGATCAGGTTGCCCGCCCCAGTGAAGGTCACCGGGGTGTTGGCATTCAGAGCGCCGGTAACACTCAGGAGCAGGTTGCCGCCGGAGATGGTCACCGGGCCGGCCAGGTTCGGATTGGCGAAGTTGAGAGTGACGGCACCCGCGGTGGACTTGGTCAGGCCGTTGGCTCCGGCGAGGATCACGTTGACCGTGCCCGATTGCAGATCGAAGGCCTGAGTCGAGGTGAGCACCGCGCCGCCGGTGATCTGGCCAGAGACCAAGCGGGCGAGATTGACCGTTTCCTTGAAGCCGCCGGTGGCGAATTCGCCGCCGTTGACCGAAACGGTCCCGGCATTGGAAATCTGATCGGCGGCATTGAGCACAAGCTTGGCGCCGGTCTGAACCGTGGTGGTGCCGGCGCCGATGGCGTCGACTCCCGCGGTCTTGTCAAGGAGCAAGATTCCGCCCTGGACGTCGGCGCCGCCAAAGGTGTTGGCACCCGTGCCGGAAAGGGTGAAGGTCGAGCTGCCCGTCTTGACGAGTTTGCCGGCCGTCGTTCCCAGGATCGTGCCCGTGAACTGGGTCGAACCGAGGATACCGGTGGTCAGCGCTTGGCCGTTGAGCTGGATGACACCCGCGCCCGCGATCGAGCCGATGCTCACCGCGGCGTTGATTTCGAAAGCTCCCGGTGCGGCGACCTGTACGGCGTTGGCCACATTGAACGTGTTGGCCGCGTTGACGCGCAGGCGGCCCGAATCGACATCGACCTTGCCCAGGAACAGCGTGCCGTTCGACCCGATGTCGAAGGTGGTGGTCGGTCCGACTTTCACCAGTTTGCTGGCGGCCAGGCCGTTCAAAGTTCCGGTGAAGGTTGAGTCGCCGAAGGAGCCGGTGGTCAAGGTGTTGCCGTGCAGTTCGACCTTGCCGGTGCCGTCGAGCGATCCGATCGTGTTCGAAGCGCCGAAGTCGACCGTGCCGGCGGCATCGACGAAGACCGGAGTCGTCGCGTTGAGTGCCGTCGCGGAGGTGAGACTCAACTGGCCGCCCAGGATATTGACCTGGCCGGAAAGCAGCGTGTTGCTTCCGCTCAGGATGACCGTGCCCACGGTGCTCTTGTTGAGGCCCAGGGTACCGCCGAGGTTCGCGCTGATGGTGCCCGATTCGACTTCGAAAGCAGCGACCGTCGTTGAAAGGACGCCCGTTCCGGAAATCAAGCCGTTCGCCTTGAGGAGTACCGTGCCGACCGCCTCATTGTTGGCGTTGAGGTTGAACGTACCGCCGTTGACGATCAAGTCGGTGGCGTCGTTGATCTGGCCGGGCAGGAGCAGCGACACGGTTGCACCGGTTGCGATTTCAAGCGAGCTGCCCGAAACGGCATCCACTGCGCCGGTCTTGGCCAGGATCAGCGTACCGGCGCCCACCTTGGTGAAGCCCTGGTAGGTGTTGCCCGTGGCGCCCGAAAGAGTCAGCGTGCCGGTGCCGACCTTGTTCAAGTTGCCGGCACCGACGATATCGCCTGCAAAGATCGTCGTTGTGTTGAGCGCGCCCAAGGTCAGGGTCTTGTTGGTCAAGTCGACCGTGCCCGCGCCCGAAAGCGATCCGAGCGACACATCGACATCGAGTCTCAACGTGCCGGCCGTGACGACGACGGGGTTGGAAGCGGAAACCGCGCCGGTGTTCGCGATGATCATCTTGCCTGGGCCGGAAACGGTGACGGGCCCGGTGAAGGTATTGATCGCGGAGAGTTTCACATCGCCGTCGCCAGAAGAGGTGACGCCGAAGCTGCCGCCTAGCTGGCCAATCGCACCCTGGAAGTCGAGGCTGCCAAGCGCGCCGATCGAGAAGTTGCCCGTACCGGTCAGGGTGATCTTGCCGGTGAAGATCACTTCCGAACCCGCGGTGCCGTTCAGGCCGCCGGCCAGCACGAAATTGTTCGGCAAGGTCATGTCGCCATCGATCGTCAGCTTGCCCGTGCTTTCCACGGTGACGGTGCCGGTGCCCAGAGCGTTGGGATCCTTCACCACAAGTTCGCCGTTGGAAACGGTGATGTCGCCGGTGAGGCCCGTCGAGTTGCCGTTGAGAATCACCTTGCCGCCGCCGGCGATCGTGATCTTGCCGGGGCCGACCAGGTTTTCGTTGATTTCGAGCGTCGAGCCGGTTTCGACATAAAGCGTCGAATTCGTCGCGATCGTCAGGTTCGAAGCCGAATTGAGGATGGTCAAACCGCCCTTGGCCGCGATGGCGCCCGCGCCGGCGACGCCGGGACCGTTCAGGGTCAGCGGGTTGTCGAGTTTCAAACCGCCCGCGATGTTGGTCGCGTCGGCAAACAGGGTGGCGCCGGTGGAGACCACGATCGGAGCCTTGCCGCCGTCGATTGCGTTATTCGACGATACGAGAACGGTGCCCGCCTGCACATTGAGCTGTCCGACATTCGGGTTGCTCAAGGTGATGGGGCCGCTGAAACCCAGCACGCCCTGGCCGGTCTTGTTCAGGGTCACCGACAGCACCGCGGCGTCGGGGGCCGCGTTGGCGATGACGACGCTGGCGCCTGCCGCCACATCGATCGTGTTCGTGTTGTTGAACAGCGTGATTTGGCCGGCCAGCTTGGAGGTTCCCTTCGAACCCTTGAGCGTGCCGAACAGGTCGATCGGGTTGTCGAACGAGCTGGTGCCCGGGAGGTTGAAGTTGAGGGTCGCGCCCGGATCGACGATGACCAGAGGCCCGGTGTTCTGGACGCCCAAGGAGTCGGTGGAACCGATTGTCAGCGTGCCGGCCGCAACTTCGAGCAAGGTGCTCAGTTTGTTGTTGCCCGTGAGGGTCAATTCGCCGGTGCCGACCTTGACCAGCGTGCCGTCGCCGGCATCGATGAGCTGGCCGGCATAAGTGCTGTCGGTGGCCAGACCGGTGGTCAGCGTCGTGGCGGGAGCCAGGCTTACGGTCGAACCGCTAAAGGTGCCGCTCAGGTTGCCGACCGTTTCGGAGTTGTCGACGATCAGGCTGGCGCCGTTGGAACCGAAGATCAGGCTCGATGTGTCGTTGATCGCCTGGCCGCCGGCGATCTCGACGGCGCCGTCGTTGATGTTCACATTGCCGGTGAAGGTGTTCTTGCCGGTGAGGAGCAACGCGTTGGCGGTGTCCTTGATCAGGCCGACCGAGCCGGCGAGGTTGGCAAACGCCTTACCTTGCGAGAAGAGGAAGTCGGTCGTGCTCGTCAGCGTGCCGTTGCTTTGGATTTCGCTGACGCCCGACATCGCGACGCCGCCGACCGTGTCGGACTTGCCGTTGAGGTTCAAGATGCCCGAGGTGAGGGTGACCTTGCTCGAATCGGCGATCTCGTTGTTGCGCAGAATCTGGGTCGTTGCCGGAAGCTTGGTGCCGTCAACAAGCAGATTGCCGCCGAAGGTCGCCTTGGCGCTATCGAGCGAGAAGAGGCCGCCAAGCACATCGACGCCGCCGTCGATCTGGTTGTCGCTTGAGTTCTGGAACAACAGTTCGCCCGGGCCCGACTTGGTCAGCTTGCCGCTGGCCGCGCCGTCGCTGATGTAAGAAGCCAAAGTCAATTTCGAATTGGTTAGGTTCTGGATGCCGAAGTTGCCCGCGGCGTTGACATTCCCCGGGGCGACCAGCGAGGCCGCGGCGTTCGCTTCGGATGCGATGTTCGCGTCGACGGCCAGGTTGACCACATTGGAAAGCGCGACATTGCCCAGGCCCAGGGTGGCGCCCGAAGCGACGAAAATCGGCTGGTTGCTCAGCGCCGTGTTGCTCTTGTCGGCAACCAGCTTGCCTTCGGTGATCTTTGTGCCGCCATCGTAGGTGTTGGCCGCGGTGAGCGTCAAAACACCCTGACCCGTCTTCTCGAGGTAGACGGTGGTCTTGGCGGAGCCATCGCGGGAGATGACATTGGTGATCGTGGCGTTCGACTTGTCTTCGACCTTGACCACGGTGTTGGAGCTAAGTCCCACCGTGCCTGAAAGCGCCGCGGTCGTGGCGATGCCGGCAACACCGACGCGCAAAGCCGCGCCTTCTGAGGAGGCCCCGGCGCCGCCCAAGACCATCGGGTTCGTCAAGGAGACCGGGTTGGTCCCTTCGATGGCCAGGGTCGTTCCGCCGCTGACGGTCACAAGTTTGCCAAGCGAGCCAAAGGCATCGGAGGCCGCGGCGACGAGGACGCCGCCGTTGACCGTGGTCGTTCCTTCGTAGGAGTTGGTCGTCTCCAGGCGGACGACGCCTTCACCGACCTTGATGAGGTTGCGCGCGGCGGGGAGCAAATCGTCGGCGATCGTGCCGCCAAGCGCAAGAACGGCACCCTTGGAAGCGCCGAGCGAGGTATCGCCGTTGAGGGTGATGACCGCTTGCGGATTGAGAATGCCCTTGCCCGAAAGAGCCTGCAAGGCTCCCAGGCCATCGGCGCCCGCGCCTTGCAGGCCGAGCGGATTGCCCAGGACGATCGAACCGGCGCCGGCGTCGATTGCCAGGGTCGCCTTGTCGGCCACGGTGGCGGGGGTATTGATCGTCGTGTCGCCAAGCGCGCCGGCTTTGCGAACCACCAGGGTCCCCTCGTTGACCTGCGTGCCGCCGGTATAGGTGTTGGGGGAGGTTCCGCTCAAGATCACCGAGCCAAGGTCGCCCTTGGTCAAGACCTTGTTATTCGCGCTTTCGGAGACCACGCCTTGCAGTTCCAGGCTCGCGCCGCTTGCCGCGGACAGGGTCGCCGAGTTGCTGAAGGAGATATTACCGGTGAGGATGTTCGCGCCCGATTCGGAGCGAAGCGCGCCGATCGTCTTGAGGCCGACCGTGGCGCCGACCCCTTCGATGCTGATTTTGCTGTTGTCCAGTTTAATCGAACCGATGGTCGAAAGGGTGGCCTTGTCCGCGACCGTGACCTGGCCGGTTGCCAGGGCATTGTTGGACGCGGCTTCGACAATGCCGGCATTGACCTGGGTCGGGCCGGTGTAGGCGTTGCCCGAGCCGCTGACGCGAATGGTGCCCAGGCCGTCCTTGGTGATCTTGGAAGCCTTCGATTCGGTGATCTTGCCGGCCAGATCGATACGCGAATCGATTGCGGCGTTCAATCGGGTATCGCCCTGAAGAGCCAGATCGCCGGTGAAGGTGCTCAGGCCGCTTCTTGCGAAGATCGCGCCGATGCCGGTGTAGCCGTCGCCCACTGCCGAAATCTTGTTGGCAAGTTGGATGGACGAGTCGGTCGACAAGGTCGCGCCGGATGCGATGGCAACCGTACCGCCGCCGAGCGCGTTGTTCTTGGCGATTTGCAGTTCGCCCGCGGTGACGAGCGTGTCGCCGCCGTAGAGGTTGGGAACCGTGCCTTCGAGGCGCATGACGCCTTGACCCTTCTTTTCGATACCGAAGGGACCGGGCTGGCCTGATGCTTCGTCGATCTGGTTGGTCATGATCAGGTTCGATCCGGCGACCACGCCGAAAGCCACATCGGAGTTGAGTCCGATGCCGCCGTTGATCGTGGCGTTCGTGCCGCCGGTGGTGACCTGGATCACGCCGGGGTTGCCCGCGCCACCCTTGCCCGCGAGCAAGAAGTTGTTGGGCAGGATGATGTTCGTACCGGAGATGAGCAATGCCGCGCCGTCGGTGACGGTGACGAGGCCGGTGCCCATCGCATTTTGCGATACGACTTCGACCTGGCCGTCGAGAATATTCGTGCCGCCGCGGTAGGTGGTCAAACCGCCGCCATTGAGGATCATCTTGCCCGTGCCGACCTTGGTCAAGGAGTAGGGGCCGCCGGCATTGGGTCCGCCCGGCTGGCCTGCCGCGATCGGCTGATCGGTGATCTTGCCTTGCAGTTCCAGCGACGAATTGACGGGAGCCACCGAGATGGTGCTGTTGCCTAGCAACTTGATTTCGCCGGTGGTGATGCGGATGGTTCCGCTTGTCACCTGAATGACGCCATTGGAATTGAGACCGTTGCCGCGAATGAGCAACGGATTCGCGAAGGTCGAAACGGCGCCCGTGGGCAAATTGAAGATCAGGCTGGTGTCTTGATTCGTGATGACGGTGCCGTTGCCAAGCGCACCCTGGGCCTTGACCTCGATTTCGCCGCCATCGATTTGAGTGCCGCCGCCATAGGTGTTGGCCTGTTCGAAAATCAAGCGGCCGGTACCCTTCTTTTGCACCGTCAGGTTATTGCCGCCATCGGTCATCGAACCCTTGAAATCGACGACCGCGCCGCCGGCAACCGCCAGGGCTACCGTGGTGACCCCGGCGTTGGGGTTGATGCTCACATTCCCTTGAATCTGAGTCGTGCCGGTCAAGCCTTCCAGCGCGGCTTGCCGCTGCGAATCGCCGGGCCCCAAGATGCTGAAGCTGTTGGGGATCGAAATCGTGTTGCCAAGTCCCGGATCGAAGGCGACCGTGCCGTAAACCGTCTTGCTGTTTGGGGGAAGGCCAACGACCGAACTCGTCACGGTGACGAGGTCGCGGCCGAATGCCTGGTTCGAAACGCCGATGACGGTTCCGTTGTTGACCGTGAGGTCATCGAAATTGTTGATACCGGTCAGCCTGAGAATGCCCGCTCCGTTTTTCAGGACATCGACATTCTGATTGTTGTCGTCGATCAGAACCGTCGTCGTGCCGCCAAGCAAGTTAAAGGTATCGGTGGCGTTGGCCACGCTAAACGTGGCGGTGTCGCTGCTCGTGCCGGACAGCAGGATTTGCCCGCCGTTACCAAGCAGCGTCGCCGAAGTGTAGGCGGTGATGCTGTTGGTGCCGCGCAGCTTGATGCTGCCGGGGATTTCCACGATCAAGGGCAAGGGATCCGAGGGATTGGTATCGCGCACGCCAAAGGAGGCGCCGCTGAAGATGTCGGTCAGGCCCGTGCCCAGGGCCTTGTTTGCCTGAGCTTCAAGCGTGCCGGCCTGAACTTGCAAACCACCTGAGAAATTGTTGTCGGCGGAAAGGATCAGGTTTCCAGGGCCGGTCTTGAATAGTTGCTGGTTGCCGCTGAGGGCGCCGGACAGGGTCAGCGTGGTCGGATTGCCACTGAAATTGAGCGTATCGATCGTCGTCACGAAGCCGAAGGTGATCGGGGCCGTGATCGTATTGGTGCCACTTTCATTGCGAATCGTCACGAATTGATTGGCGATCTCGATCGGGTTGACGACCGTGATGTTGTTGCTCATCGACAACACGACGCTGGAGGCGGCTCCGACGGTGCGGCCGAGCGTGATTTTCCCGGTGCCGATTGCCGTGTTGTTGGCAAGCGTCAACTGGCCGCTTTCGACCAAGGTTCCGCCGGTGTAGGTGTTGGCTCCCTGGAGATTGAGGACGCCCGCGCCCTGGGGCGCCACGACCGTGCTCGAAGTTTTCACCAATTGAACGTCGCCGGAGATGATACCTGCGTAGGAGCAGGTTTCGTTGACGCCGTTGTCGATGACCAGTTTGCCTGCCTGGCCTTGAATCGCATCGCTCAGGATGAATCCAGCGCCTGTCAAAACGCCCAACGTTTCGGAGAACCGACCCATGTCCAGGGCGGTGTTATTTCCGATCTCCAAACTTCCTCGAATCGACGAGGTCCGGTTGATCAATTCGCTGGCCGAAAGCCGGAAGGTCGCGCGAGAGGCGCCCGCCGAGGTCGATCCGCTGATTTGCACGCGACCGGTGTTGCCCGACGTCAAACCGCCGCCGGAAATAATGACGCCGGAATTGGCGATGTCGATCGAGTCGCCATTGAGGCCATTGGCCGTGACTGCCGCCAGGTAGATGTCTCCACCCGACTTGGCGCTGATCGAATCTCCGTTGACGCGGATCGGAGAAACTCCCGAACCGATGACATTCGTCGCGGTGGTTCCGGCAAGCAATTCGATCGTGCCGGCGACGATATCGGCCTCGACCGCGGCATTGGTTCTCTGAATGTTGCTATTGGCGGCAGTGGTTTGGATGTGAACGGTGTTCAATCCCGCATTGATCTGGCCGAGGATTTCCAGGCCGGTCGATCCGCCTGGCTGGGACACGATCAGGTCCATATTTCCCGAGAGCGCGCTACGGTCCAATCTCGCAACGGTCACTTCCAGCGGATCGGCGACGGTACCGACATTTCGCGCGCTGGTAAAATCGATCACGCCGTTCGTGCCGCCGACGCTAAAATCGGGCGTTCCGCCGGGATTGGGCGCTGCCTGGCTGACCACATCGCCCAAGCCGATATTAATCGAGTAGCGCCGGTTGTTCGCAATGAGGAGGCCGGTGTTGAGCAGCAGGCTGCTGGTTTTGCCCAGGAATCGAAGGGAATAACCGCGATTGGAAAGATTCAGTACGCCGCCAGCGGTGTCGCCGTTGGAAACGATAAAGTTTCCGAGCATGCCCGCCTGGCCGAGCTGAAGGTATTGAGTCGAAATGACCTTGGTCGTGATATCCGACTGCAACAGATTGAAGGCGCCGGCAACCAGGCTTGTCCGTCCGGCATAAAAATCGAGGTTCGGGTCGAAAGGCTGAATTTCGACACCGGCATCGCCGCGCAATTCGGTACCGATGATATTGAGGACATTGCTTGTGACGGTGGCCACGTCCGAAGTACGGAAGACGTTCGTCGTGATGTTGAGGGTGTTGGGGCCGACATTGATATTGAGCGCCCCGAGCATGATCACCGGCCCGGTGACGTTCAAGGTTCCGGATTGCCCACCCGCCGTGGGGTTGGCCTTGTTGTATAGGTACAAGTTGCCCAGCAATTCGGTATCGCTCAACGTGGCGATCGAAACGCTGATCGGGTTGCTCGAAACACCGAAATTGCGCAATTGCTGGCTGGAAGCGGAGACCTTGCTGAACGGCCCAAGGAGCAACGTTCCGCCTTCGATAATAAAGTCGAGATCGTTGGGGTTATTGGAAATCACATCGGAGCTTGCACTCGGATTGATCGTTAACGTCAGCGCGTTGGGGAAACGGACCGTGTTGTTGAACAGCACATTGCCGCTGTTGGTGATCGAAAGACCGCCGCCGAAATTCGCGCTGATAAGATTGACGGTATCGCCGGTCGTGCTGCCCCAATTCATGACGGCGCCGCCACTGGACAGGTTGAGTCCACCGGTAGCAAGAACGTTGATCAATTCGTTGGAAGTCAGATTGTAAGTGCTGGTGCCGGTGGGGTTGTCGATATCCATCACGCGGCCATTGGAAGATAACGACAGCCCCTTGGTGGAGTAGATTTTCTCCCCATTGGTTCCAATGTTAATCACATTGCTATTAATGCTGGCGGGGTTTGAGGTGAAATCGAGCTTTTGACCCCCTCCGGACGTGTTGTCGAAGATATTGGTGCTGAAATTCACCCCGCTTGGAAAGACTCCCGCACCCGTAACGACAGGTCCCTCGAGGGTAATGGCCTGGCCGGCCGTTACGTTAAAGGCCTGAGCATTATTGGGACCCCAAGGACCGCCTCCGGCCAGCGGAGATGAGGTCGAGACCCGGGTAAATCCACCACTGGCTCCGGTTTGGAGATCAAAGCCGCTGAAAATAACCGTACCGGTGCCCGAAGGGTTATTGATGATCAATCGGCCCGTGTAAAGGTAACCGAAATTGGTGGTAGGCTGTCCCTGACCGTCAAACGTATTTCCACCGGGCAAGCCGAATCCCCGGCTTCGCATATAGCCGCTGGCGTTTTGGGTACCGAGGCCAGCCCAGCCGAAACCTGCAAAATTACTACCTGGGTCATCGTATTTGCCGATTAATCCGGTGCCGGTAACCCCATTGCTCGAAGTCGTCGAAATCCCCAACCGGTAAAGCTGAAAATTGGGTTGCGAATTCGCGGGAATAATATTGGCCGAAGTCGGATTTCCGGCACCGTCGGTAATCTGATCGCCAGCAGCGGGAGCCAGATCGCCCTGGTAGGTTTGGCTTGTATCCAGAAGGGCGCTTACCGTAACGGTTTCACCCGCTTCCAGGGTGATGGTCATATCGCTCCGCTGGAACCCATAGCCAATGGTGACTACGGGGTTGGAGCCCGGAACGGTCCATTGCAGCCAGGCCCCCAGCGTGTAATCGACGGTTGCCGGTGTCGTCCGGTCCTCTAAGGATTCCAAATCCATTTTTTGAGTTGATTTTCGGACTTGATCTTTTGCGATGGGATTGGTCTTGGAATTCTTGCGGAACCAACGATTCCAGATGTGCGGCAACATGAGGTTCCTCTCTGGCATGAGGTCCCTTGATTGAGGCATCCTTTGCTCAATACAAAAGGGACCGGCCCCGTTCGGGGACTACATCAAAGGTGTAATCGGCAACTTTACCTATCTTCTCTTTGACGAAATGCCCGGCAGATTGGATTCACTGCCCAGGAATCGTCACCAAAGATACAAAAGGCAAACCCAACATTCGCGTTTCCCTTCATGGGTAAACACGGTTTGGGGTTAGGGAATACCCATCTGACGACGGAGCCGGAAAATCGGATTCCCCAAAAGGCTGCTTTGGACAGTTTGCTGATTTTGGCGTGTAAGGGAAAGCCCGAACTCGGCGTTGCAACATTTGCGCCCAGATAGCGTAGTTGCCGCTTTTATCTATCTTGTGTTGCCTGCCAAAATCGTAAGAAATGTTGGAATCCCTACGGCAAGGGCAATCGCCGCGAGCACCGGTTCCATCCACCTCCAGGCGTGTATGGCATCCGGTTACAATCGATGCCCCTGCAGGATTTTGCCGCAATATAGCCACTCTTTCGATTGAGCGGACCTGGTGGATTGGCTCTTGCACCGAGCGGCAAGTGCCACGGTCGAGCCTCACGGCGGTCAAGGTCGATCAGAAACTCTCAAGGGATCGATTGCACGGATGGGAGGGCCCACTCAAGAGGTCGCTTCAAGAATTTTCGCCAAAAACGATGTCAATTCGATGGGAAAAACAGCTGGTTTGATCCCTCGACTTGGATTTTGAAACAGATCGAAGGGCAAATCCGCGTTCATGTCAGGAATCTCCGGCGTACCAAGGCATCGCCAACAGGATCGTCGGCAGGTAATGGAAAGGGGCCCGAGGGGTAAGAGCTTCCGATGGGCCGGTGGGGGGCACGCGATTCTTGGAGCCATTGCGAAGACCGCATGAGTCGAACGCGATGGAGGGCAAAGCGCACTGGGGGTTTGCCGGCGGAAAACTATAAAGACTAACTCAAGGAAGGATTCCGTCTTTGGGGCTACTGCGCTCACGAAGGCCCTCATCACCTATTGGAATAACTGGAAGAATCATGCTCGATTGGCGCCGAACGCATCGTTGTGGAGAACTGCGAAAAGAACATGTCGGACAGGAAGTGACCCTCAATGGTTGGGTCAATTCTTACCGCGCCTATAACCAGCAGGTTTTCATCGATTTGCGCGACCGCTATGGCATCGCCCAGGTGGTGGTGGAAGCCAGTCCCGCCACGCAGGAGTTATTCCAGCGAGCCAACGGCGTTGGCCGGGAATGGTGCCTTTCGGTCAGCGGCAAGGTGCGCGAGCGACTTCCCGGCAAGGAGAATCCCGAACTGGCCACCGGGCAAGTCGAGGTCGAAGCGGCCGCGCTGTCGGTACTGAACACCTGCCCGACCCCGCCCTTTGAAGTGACGGAATTTCCCGGAGAGGAAATCGCCGGCGAAGACCTGCGCCTGGAATACCGCTATCTCGATTTGCGCCGCCCCAGCCTGCACAAAACACTGGCCATGAGGCACCTGCTCAACCGGACGATCCGCGAATACCTGAGCCAGCGCCACTTTCTCGAACTGGAAACGCCGCTTCTTGGCAAGAGCACGCCGGAAGGGGCCCGCGACTATCTCGTACCGAGCCGGGTTCATCCAGGCAACTGGTATGCCCTGCCGCAATCGCCGCAGATCTACAAGCAACTGCTCATGATTTCCGGCTACGACCGCTACTTTCAAATCGCCCGCTGCCTTCGCGATGAAGACTTGCGCGCCGACCGCCAGCCTGAATTCACTCAGCTCGACCTCGAGATGTCGTTCGTCGATCAAGAGGATGTGTTGAACTTGATCGAGGGGCTGGTTCAGGAAGTGTTCCGCATTTGCCTCAAAACGGAGATCTCGCTTCCGATCAAGAAACTCACTTACGCCGAGGCGATGCTCCGCTTTGGTTCCGACAAGCCCGATACCCGTTTCGCGCTCGAAATTCAGGACCTGCTTGAATGGGCGCGCACGGTCGACTTCCGGGTGTTCAAGGAAGTCATTGCCACCGGCGGCGTGGTGCGCGGGATCACGGTCAAGGGCGGTGCCTCGAAGTTCTCCAACACCGACCTCAAGCCGGGCGGCAAGGTCAGTGAAATCGCGGTCAAGGCCGGGGCCAAGGGGCTGGCCTGGCTCAAGCTGGAAGAGGGCAAATTCTCTGGCGGCATCGAAAAGTTCTTTTCTCCGGAGGCTCAAGAGGCGCTCAAGGCGCGCATGGGCCTCGAATCGGGCGACTTGCTGTTGATGGTGGCCGACAAGGAAGACACGGCCGCCCAGGTGCTGGGAACCTTGCGCCTGCACATGGCCCAGGTTTTGGGTTTGCTCAAGGGGAAGGAGAATCAATTCGAGATCCTTTGGGTCGTCGATTTCCCCTCCTTCATGCGCGATGAAGAGGCCAAGCGCTTCGTCAGCAACCACCATCCGTTCACCGCGCCGCGCGCGGCCGACCTTCCTTTCCTGGAGAGCGACCCGGCCAAGGTCATGGCGCGTGCTTACGACCTGGTCATCAACGGCTATGAATGCGGCGGCGGCAGCATCCGCATCCACGACCGCGAAACGCAGTCGAAGGTGTTCCAGGTGCTTGGACTGACCCCCGAGCAGGCCGAGGAAAAATTCGGCTTCTTGTTAGGCGCCTTGAAGCATGGGGCGCCGCCACATGGAGGCATTGCCCTTGGTTTAGACCGTTGGGCGATGATTCTGGCCGGGACGAGCAACATTCGCGATGTGATTGCCTTCCCCAAAAACCAGAAGGCGCGCGACATGATGACCGGCGCTCCGGCACCCGTCGATGCCAAGCAACTCAAGGACCTTGGGCTGTAATTTTCGAGCTGCAGGAAGCGCGCCAGGCGGGGCGGGCGACGAACGATCGGCGTCCGTTCCGCGTTGACCTTTGCCGTAGGCTCCTGGTGGCCCAATGCGGCCAGGACTTGCAACCAGGAATCGAGTGGGATGGCCCAGGATCAAGATGACCTCGGGCGAGATGGAACGAAAAAAGCTCCCGGAAAACCGGGAGCTTTTTTGATTGAGAGACGCAAATGGGGCAGGGGGCCTTAGAGGCCGCCGACTCGCTGAACGACAAACCGCTTGGCCTTGAGGCCGGCGGCCTTGAGCAGCTCGCCGACGGTCTTGCTCTCGTCCTTGACGAACGGTTGGTCAAGCAGGACGTTGTCCTTGAGCCAGGAGTTGACTTTCCCCTCGGCGATTTTTTCGATGATGTTGGCCGGCTTTCCCTTGCCCTGGGACTCGGCTTGCTCCTTGGCGATTTCCTTTTCCTTGGCGATCAGTTCGGCAGGAACGTCTTCGCGCGTGAGGGCGATCGGCTTCTTGGCGACGATGTGCATGCAGATATCGCGCAGGAGTTCGGGATTGGAAGTCGCGCCCTCGGCCTCGAGGATCACGCCAATGCTTCCGTCGTGATGGCTGTAGGCGCCGACATTGCCTTCGACCTTGGTGAACTTGGCCGGCTTCATGTTTTCGCGAATGATGCCGACGACTTCGCCGATCCGGTCGAACACGGTCTTGGTGTCGTGGTCCAAGAACTTTTGCTTGAGCAGCGCCTCGGCATCCGCGGCGTGGGACTGCGCATGGGCGACATGCTTGGCCAGGTCATTGGCCAGGGCAATGAAGTGCTCCGATTTGGTGACGGGGGGGCTTTCGCAGCGCAGTTCGACCAAGGCGCCGATCTTCTTGGCGGGGTCGACGAACACGCCGATGCGGCCTTCGGCCGTTTCGCGGTCGCCGGTTTTCGCCTGGATCGAGGAATTCTTCTTGCGAAGGATGTCGATCGCTTTTTCGATGTCGCCGCCCGATTCGGTCAAAGCCTTCTTGCAATCGCCGAATGGAGCCAGGGTGCGGTCGCGAAGTTGCTTGACCAAAGCGGGAGAAATTTCGGACATTTTTACATGCCTCCACAAACAAGAAAAGCCGGACACGGTCGAACCGCGCCCGGCATGAATTGGCGGAAAAGTTACTCAGCCGAGCCAGCGATCTGGGCCGCCTTTTGGGCCGCCAGGGAACTGACGGAAGGCCGGGGCCGGGGACCGGAAGGTTGATCGGCGACATGCGCCGCGCGCCCTTCGATGATCGCATCGGCAAGGCGGGACAGAATCAGCTCGATCGAGCGGATGCTGTCGTCGTTGCAAGGAATGGGGAGATCGACAAAGTCGGGATCGGAGTCGGTGTCGATGAGGGACACGACGGCGACGCCCATGCGCTGGGCTTCCTTGACCGCGATGTGTTCGCGGCGAGGATCGACCACCACGATCGCGTCGGGCATGCGATTCATTTCGCGGATGCCGGCGAGATTGCGCTGGATTTTGGTCAATTCGCGGCTCAGCGTGGCAACCATCTTTTTCGAGAAGGTGCGAATGAGCGCCGAATCGGGAGCCTTGGCGAGATCGAGGCGGCCGTTTTCGTTGACCATCAACCGCATGTAAGCGGCCGTGTCGACCTTGTTCGGGTTCTCGTTGGAGGGCAGCCACATCGCCTCAAGCTCTTGCAAACGCTTGAGCCGGTCGCGGATCGTGCGGTAGTTGGTGAGCGTGCCACCCAGCCATCGTTCGGAAACGAACGGCATGTTGCTGCGCTTCGCTTCCTTTTCGATCGGCTCCTTGCCCTGACGCTTGGTCCCCACAAACAGGATCAAGGATCCCTGGCTGGCGAGCTTGGCGAGGTATTTGTGAGCCCGAAGGAGGCCTCGAACCGTTTCCCGCAAATCGATAATGTGAATCAGATTGCGCTTCCCATAGATGTAGGGGCGCATTTTGGGGTTCCAGCGGCTGGCCCTGTGGCCAAAGTGGACGCCGGCTTCAATGAGATCTTTTACTTGAACGATCGCCACAAACCATTCTCCTCGTCGCCCGTCAAACGAAACGGACGGACTATCGATTGATTGTCGCAAAAAGTTTTTATACCCGCGATTTGCACTCTGGTCAAAGGGTATTTGCCAGGTTGTTTCGGTTTGCACGCCCGCAGGCGGCAAAAATGGTACCCTTTTTGCCCCATGGGACCACGGCCAATCCGTAATCCTCGGGAGGTTAGTTTTGCCAATATCCTCAACCAGGGTATAGGATAATGCCCGCCGACGCAAATACCTCAACCGGCGCCACAACCGCAACCAATAAGAATCTGGAGGCATCGCTTCCAAGAGACATGCCCACAACTGCAGGTGGTGATACACACATTCCTGAAAAATCGGGCGCCCCTTCCGCCGCCGTGCTTCCCGCGGCTTTGGCAGGATTTCTTCCCCCCGTGGCCAGATGGTTCCTGGAAGCGTTGGGCACTCCCACCCATGCCCAGGCCCTGACTTGGCCTTCGGTGCGTAGCGGCCAGAACACCCTCCTTTTGGCACCTACCGGTTCGGGTAAAACCCTGGCCGCCTTTCTGGTTTGCCTTGATGAACTCTGGCGCCGGCCGGATCGAGCTCGTGGCACAAAAATTCTCTATATCTCTCCGTTAAAAGCGCTTAATAACGATATCCAGAGAAATCTGGAGGCGCCGCTCGCGGGAATCACTGCGGTGGCCCAGAGAACGGGGGTCGATCTTGAGCCGATTCGCGTGGCGGTTCGCACGGGCGATACCACCCCGCCAGAACGGCAAAAACAGATCCGCAAACCACCCGACATCCTGATCACCACCCCCGAATCGCTGCACATCTTGCTCACGAGCAAGGGCCGAGCCATGCTCCAGGGGGTCACCCACGTCATCGTCGATGAAATCCACTCGCTATGCCCCAACAAGCGAGGTGTCTTTTTGAGCCTCCTCTTGGAAAGGCTTGAAGAGATCCGCAGACATGCCGATGGTTCCGCGCCGCCGCTGGTTCGCATCGGTCTTTCCGCCACACAGCGGCCCCTTTCGGAGGTGGCGCGTTATCTGGGCGGCTATGAATGGGACAGCACGGGAAATCTGGTACAGCGGCCGGTGAATATCGTCGATGCCGGTATCCGCAAGGAACTCGACTTGCTCGTGGTCTTGCCCGTCGAGGCCTTCGGCCCCCAGGCTGAGAAAAGCGTCTGGCCTTCGATTTACCGCTTGATCCGCGAGCAGATCAATGCCCACCGCTCGACGATCGTCTTTGCCAACAACCGGCGCGCCGTGGAAAAAATCACGGCCTGGGTCAACGAAGAGTCGGAAATCGCCAAGTCCCATCACGGCAGCGTTTCGCTTGAGAAACGAAGGCAAACCGAAGAAGACCTGAAATCGGGCAAACTGGCCGCCGTGGTGGCAACCGCGTCGCTGGAGATGGGCATCGACATGGGGGCCGTCGATCTGGTGATTCAGGTCGAATCGCCCGGATCGGTCTCCCGCGCCTTGCAGAGGGTGGGCCGAGCGGGCCATGTCGTCGGCCTCAAAAGCAAAGGGCGCATGATTCCCAAAACCAGTCCCGATCTTCTTGAGATGGCGGTCCTGACACGCCAGATGAAGCTTGCCGCGGTGGAACCGATTCGCGTTCCCGCTTGCAGTCTCGATATCCTTTGCCAGCAAGTCGTGGCGATGGTCGCCATGGAAGACTGGGATGTCGAGTCGCTCTATCGGGTCGTGCGCCGCGCCGCTCCTTACCGGGATTTGACGCCTGAGCTTTTGGAACAAACCCTCGAACTGGTCAGCGGGCGCTTTCGGTTCGGCAGAAAAGGAGATTCCGGCGACGAAATTTTGCCGGATCGGCTTTCTACCCTCGAAGCACTCCAACCCCGCATCAGCTGGGATCGCATCCATCACCGGTTGCGCGGACTTCCCGGGAGCGCTCATCTCAGCCTCGTCAACGGCGGTGCGATTCCCGACACGGGAAGCTTTGGAGTGTATGGTCCCGGGTCGATCCGTATCGGCGAACTTGATGAAGAATTTGTCTACGAGAGGCGGGTGGGCGATTCGTTCTTGTTGGGCACGACCGCCTGGCGCATCGAAAAGATCGAAACCGACCGGGTCGTCGTTTCTCACGCCGAGGGGGAACTGGCGCTGCTGCCGTTTTGGCGAGGCGAAGGCCCCGGCCGGACTTTTGAGCTTGGTCAGGCGCTCGGCGAATTTCTCGGCGAAGTGGAAAAACGCCTCGACGATCCTGGCCGCATCGAATGGCTTTGCGATGAGTTTTTTCTCGATCGCGCCGCGGCCCGGGGCGTTTGCGATTTTCTAACGCGCCAGCTTCTCGCCGCTTCGGTCATTCCCAACGACCGAACGATCCTCATCGAATCTTCGCGCGACCCCCTCGGCGACTGGCAGGTGATGATTTTGTCCCCTTTGGGAGCGCGTTTTCACCTGGGGCTGCGGCTGGCGCTCGAATCGGCGATGAAGGCGGCCCTCGGTTACCGGCCGAAAATCCATCATCACGACGACGGCGTCATCATCCGCTTCATGGATACCCCCAGCCCCCTCTTGGATCTTTTCGAACTCCTCGATCCAGAAAACCTCGAACAACAAATTCTCGCCGAACTGGCGGAAAGCCCGCTTTTTGCGATCCGGTTTCGGCAAAATGCTTCACGGGCGCTGCTCTTGCCGCGCGCCCAACCCGGAAAACGCTCGCCCTTGTGGCTGCAGCGTTTGCGCGGCAAGGATCTGCTTCAGGTGGCCCGCAAACATCCCGATTTTCCGATCATTGTCGAAACCTACCGCGAATGCCTGGCGGATTATCTGGAGCTGGAGCCTCTCAAGGACGCCTTGCGACGGATCGCAAAGGGAGAAATCAAAGTCGTGAAGCGGCGCGCCGCGGCGCCTTGCCCCTTTGCGGGGGCCATCCTCTTCGACTTCACTGCCGAATTCCTGTACCAGACCGAAACGGTCGATCCCGAATCGTCGGGCGCGGCCGCGCTTGATCGCAATCTTCTCGATCAGATACTTCCCCGCGCGACCGAAGGCTCCGAAAGCGATCTGGCGCCTGGCGCGATCAAGCAACTGGAGCGGCGCATCCGCGGCCTGGGCCTTGCGCCCCGTAGCGACGCCGAAATGGCCGAGACCTTGAGACGAGCGGGGGACCTAGCCCAGGAGGAAGTCGATGCCTCCATGCTCGTTTTTCTGCAGAGTCTGGTCCTGCGCGGTGAAGCCGTGCGGATCGAATGGGGCGCTGCAAGCGAACGAGCTCTGCCGGGGCTCTGGATCAGTGCCGAAAGAAAGCCGGAGTATGAAGCCGCATTTTTTGGAGATGCGAAGTCTTCGGCCACGGCGGATTCCCAAAAACAAAGGGCGGGCGAAACCATTCTGGCGCGCTTCCTGGCGACCCATGCCCTGGTCAGCCTGGAGCAAATTCTCAGCCGCTACCCCTACGAGCGCGAATGGGCCGCGCGCCGCTTGGAGGAATGGTCGCAATTCGGCCGGGCCGTGGCCCTCAAGCGATCGGCGACAACCCAGGAGTGGACGCTACCCGATCACCTGAACCAGATGCGCCGCAGTTCGTTGAGCCTGGCGCGTCGCGAAATTCGCCCCGTATCCAATGAATCGTTTCAGCGGTATTTGCTCGACTGGCAAAAGCTGACGGCCTCCTTGGGCCCCGAAGTCGACTCCTGGTCCGCGTTTCAAGCCGTGATGGATCAACTGGAAGGAATGGCGCTGCCCCTGGAAGTCTGGGAAAACGCCATCCTTCCGGCGCGCGTTGCCGGCTATCAACCGGCGCTGCTGGACCGCTGGTGTGAATCGGGACTCGGAATTTGGGCAGGCCACGAAAGCAGTGCCCGGGGCCTGGGTGCGGTTTCGTTTCACCGCCGCGACCTGCTGCCGTTTCAGTCCGCGCCGCCGACCGAATCGTTGCAGCCGCTTGGGGAATGGCCTTCGAAAATTCTGGCGGGCTTGAGCCAGGGCGGGGCGGCTTTTGTCTCGGACATCGCGCTTTCCACCGGGCAAGATCCGAGCGCGGCGCGCGACTCGTTGTGGCGGCTCGCGGCCCATGCGCTCATCACCAACGACCAGGTTCAAGTGCTGCGCACCGGCCGCAATTCCCCCGTGGAATTGGCCGCGAAAAAGATGCGCGATCAGACGATTCCCAACGGCTCTGGCCGCACCGGACTGCCGGGGGCCGGCAGATTGCCCTTTTTGCGATCTTTAAGAGCCGGATCCGGCGCGCTTGTGGAAGGCAGGTGGAGTGCGATTGCCTGGGGACATCCGGACATCGAGTCGTTCGCCGCCTTGATCACCGAGCGCCTGCTGAACCGCTATGGAATTCTGAGCCGGCAGATTGTCGCCCACGCCGGTTCTCCCCTTTCGTGGAAGATTCTTTACGAAATTCTCAGCCGCATGGAGCTTTCCGGCGCGGTGCGCCGCGGCTACCTCGTCGAGGGGCTTGAGGGAGCTCAATTTGGGTTGAGCGAAGCGGTCGATGCCATGCAAAAAGCGGACAATGATCCTCACCCGCCGGAGCGGGCGATTTTGCTACACTCGCTCGATCCGGCGAATGTTTTGAGCGTATTTGCCGGTGAGGAAACCGATTCTCGATTCTTGCCGGCCAAAAGGGCATCGAACTGGATCGTGTCGATTGCCGGATTCCCGGTGCTTGGCCTTGAGAACCATGGCAAGGATTTGAGCGCGCATCCGCGAGCGACGCCTGGTCGTTTGGCGCTCGCCTTGAAATGCCTCGCAAAGAACGGAGCGCGTCTGGGGCTGGCGCGTGGAACCGCCGGGCGGGTTTCGGTCGAAACCTGGAATGGTGAGCCGGTGCTCAAGTCGCCGCATAGAAATCTTCTTCAAGAGGCAGGGTTTGTTTCCGACCTCAAACATTTGACTCTCTATCTAACTCCCTATGGTGGCGGGACATGACCCGAATGAGCGACTTCCTTCCCGCTTCCTTCTTGAACGCGCCAACGGGATGGCCTGCCGGTCTGGAGTGGCCGCCTCCGTTGCCCTCCTTGGGGCCGGGCCCACAGAAACTCGGCCTGAAGGAAATTCGCAATCACCTCCAGGAGGGGAATCGAGGCGAGGCCGGGGCGACTTCCGGCAGGTCGATTCCCAGCGCGGTCGAGGCGGGCATTCTCCTTTGGTTTGGGCATCTCGATGCCAGCCATGAACTCAGCCAGGATCTAAACGATCAGCAAGGTTCCTACTGGCATGGACTGATGCATCGGCGCGAACCGGATCATGCCAATGCCGCTTACTGGTTTCGCCGGGTCGGATCGCACTCGATTTTTGCGCAGTTGGCGGAAGTCTTGGCTCAGGTGCCTTGGAAGAGCGCGGCCCTCGCCGGCCGGGCTGCGCGCAAGGCGGCCTGGGATCCTTATTGGATGAACGATTGCTGCGAAGAGGCAAGAAACGGCGGTTCGGCGTCGTTCGTGCTTGAACTGCAGGGCTTGCAGTGGGCGGAATACCATCTGCTGTTGCGCGATTGCTTCCACGGATCAAGACCTTCATCTCGATCCCTCTGAACAGGCAGTCGGCAATGGAGGATTCGATCCTTAACTTGCCTTGGCGTAGCGCTTGAGCACTTCGGCCTTGATCCCCAGGATTTTCTTTTGCAGTGCCGACACATTGCGAGGCGACTGTTCCAGAATGGCGATGGCTCGGTCCTTGCTCCCGGTCCAGAACACCGATTCGGCCCAGCATGACCTGGCGATGTCCACGCAAATTCCTGAACCAAGTTCCTCGTTGAATCGTTTCCAGGCGGCCGAGGCTTCCGACCAACCGGCCATGAACCGCTCTTCGGAGATCTTGCCGCGCGTGGAGCGTTCCGCTTCTTCCTGGCGAATGATGGCAAGCAAATAGGCAAAC
>Ga0208492_1000664_pt1 | contig 26953 bp, 17 predicted proteins | sample Subbioar_CSW14AB_FD_184820 | JGI IMG/M metagenome (GOLD analysis project Ga0208492, IMG submission 184820) | Serpentinite rock and fluid subsurface biosphere microbial communities from McLaughlin Reserve, California, USA - CR12Mar_CSW14AB (SPAdes) | ecosystem: Environmental > Terrestrial > Deep... | reverse complement strand
AGATCGCTTCGCAAACGACGATTTCCTTGTGACCGTCGGCAAACGTCGGATAAGGCGGCGGCGCCGTGAAATCGCCCGCGCCGATGTAGTCGTACAAAACACGAAACGCCGCCTTGAACGAATCGTCGAAGCCCTCGTTATGACCACCGGGGTAGTCGGCCGCCGCGCGAGCCGCCTTGCCAAGCAGGGCGGGGTCGCGCAAGAGCAGTTGATTGGGTTCGTCGCGATGGCCGATCCACATTTCGTTGGGCGATTCGCTGTTCCATGCCAGCGCCTTCTTCGAGCCAGCCATTTCAAAGCGTAAACAGTTTTTGCGTCCCGCATTCACCTGAGAAACCGTCAGATTGGCCCGCACGCCGCCAGTCAGCTTCAGGAGGATGCCGCCGTAATCGTCGGTCGTGATGTCAACCGGTTTGCCCGCGGCGACGGGTGCGTTCTTCCCCGCGAAGGTGACAATCTCTCCGGCGGGCTTCTGCCTTTGCGGATGAACGGTACGCAAGTCGGCGCACACCGACTCGATGTCTAAGCCGGTGATCGAGCTGATCAGATCGAGCCAGTGGGTGCCGATATCGGCGACGGCGCGAAGATCTCCGCCTTCGGCGGCAAGCACCCGCCAGTTGTAGTCGGTTTGCCAAAGCAGCCAGTCTTGCACATAGCTGCCGCTGATATGAAACAATTCACCAATGTCGCCCTTGCGCACGCGTTCGCGCGCCTCCAGGCACAGCGGATAAAACCGAATATTGTAATTGACCGCCGCGGCCTGCTGAGGGTGCTTGCGCGCCAGCTCAACGAGCGCCGCCGATTCGGCCGGGTTCATCGCCAACGGTTTTTCGCAAAGCACATGCTTACCCGCTTCCAGGGCGGCTTTCGCCATGGCGAAGTGGTGCCGATTGGGCACGACCAGATGAACAACCTGCGCGCCGGAATCGTTCATGATCTCTTCGTAAGACTGATAAACCTTTGCCGTCGCCTCGGCGCGAAACCGTGCAATCAACTGTTCCGCCTTGCCGGGGCCCGACCCCAAAACACCGCGCACGCCAATTCCCAGGCGGACCAACGCCTCCCAGTGGACCCAGCTCATGAAGCCGGTGCCGACGATCACAGCCTGAATCTGATTTGGTTTTGCGGTCATATTGGTGCTCCTACCGTGTTTTATGGAAGGAGAGGAATGACGAGGACCTCAACGCCAAGGCGCAAAGAAACCGATCGGTCGGCGATGCTGGTGGTGGGGGGGAGACGAGGAATTTAACGCAGAGGCGCAAAGGACGCGAAGACGCAGAGATCACGGTTACGATCCGTCAGCGATCCCGGTCAGAGGGGGGACGAGGAATTTAACGCGGAGGCGCGAAGGACGCGAAGACGCAGAGATCACGGTTACGATCCGTCAGCGATCCCGGTCAGAGGGGAAGACGAGGAATTTAACGCGGAGGCGCGAAGGACGCAAAGACGCAGAGATCACGGTTACGATCCGTCAGCGATCCCGGTCAGAGGGGGGACGAGGAATTTAACGCGGAGGCGCAAAGGACGCGAAGACGCAGAGATCACGGTTACGATCCGTCAGCGATCCCCGAGGGAACGCACGATCCGGACCGCAATACAAAGACGCAAAGTCCCTGCAACAGCGATTCAGCTATAAGAAGCTAGTCCTGACAGATCACGCCCTCCGCAACTTCCCGGCATTGATTCTTTGCAACTTTGCGTCCTTTGCGCCTCTGCGTTAAAAAAAGCCTCTCACCCTCGCTGAATCCTCCTCTCCGTCATCCGAATCTCCGCTTCTTTGCACCCCTGCGTCCTTTACGCCTCTGCGTTAAAAAGAGCCTCTCACCCTCGCTGAATCTTCCTCTCCGTCATCCGAATCTCCGCTTCTTTGCACCTCTGCGTCCTTTGCGCCTCTGCGTTAAAAAAAGCCTCTCACCCTCGCATCCCCTCTCACTCAATCTCAAAAAAACCAACATCCCGGTGAAAGGAATCCCCTTTCGCGGGGTCATAGAAGTGACTGAGATCACGGAGAAGGATTGCTCCATGCCTTTGGCGGCAGAACAGCTTGCGGGTCTCATCGATAGCCATGCGGCGATCCTGCAGGTTTGGACCCGCTCGCGGACCCCTCACTGGGAAGATGTTGTGCAAGAAGCCTTCTGCCGCCTGGCGACCGTAGAGCCTGCGCCCGAACAGCCCAAGAGTTGGTTGTTTACCGTTTGCAAGAACCTGGCAGAGAAGGCGAATCGCTCGGAAGTCAGGCGAGGTAAAAGAGATGCGGCCAGAGCCCATCCTGAAGCGTTCGTGGGCAATCCGACCGAGACGCTGGAACAATCGGAAACGCTGGCGGCCGTGGAAACGCTTGAGGCGGCCTTCAAGGAAATTCTGGTCGCTCGTATCTGGGGTGGATTGTCCTGGGAGGAGATCGGCCAACTTGCGGGAGTGTCGGCGGCAACCGCCTTTCGCCGCTACGAAACCGCCCTCAAGCAACTGCGTGAACTGCTCGTTTCGCCCTCGGAGCGTCCCTCATGAACGACTTTTCCTTGAAAGATAGCGACCTGTCCGCCCTGGAGGACCAACTGCTTGGCCAGGGGCCCAAGCTCGACCCGGTCCGCCAGCAACTGCTCATCTACCAGTGCGCCTTCGACGCGGGAAAGCGATCCGGCACGAAAACCCTGCGTCTCTGGCAAACCGGCACTCTGGCCTGTGCGCTGATTCTTGGTGCGCTGCAGATTCCTTGGACCCGGCCGCCTGTTGCGCCTCAGGCGAACACCGTGGCAGCATCAACGAACCAGGAAGAGATTCCGCTCGGAGTTCATGGAGGCCAGGGCGTGCCTGCCTTCGCCGGGGAATCCTTGAAAAACCAAGAAGACAAGGACGCGGCCTTTGATCGGGAATTGCAAAAGTTCGCTCGTCTTGACCCCAGGGAAAAGTCTCACACCCTGGTCCACTTTTCATTGAGGGAAAGCCTGGACCACTGACTTCGATTTCGTTTCCCCCCTTTCGTTTACCATTTGTGGATTAAGGAGTCGACCGATGATACGGTTCGCGTGGATGATTTTGCCTTCTGTGTTGTTGTCCTTTTGCGCCTTGCCTTCGCAAGCCGCTGACCCAAAACCGATCGTGGTGGAGATCACCCCGAAAGCGATCGAATCGCCTGTTTTGAAATATCGGTTCCTGCCGCGTGAAGACGAGCTCAAAGCGGGTAATGCCGTACCGATCTTGCTGAGGTTGCCCTGGGAGCAGCAGAACTGGATCCAAAAGGTCTATCCCAACCTCCACAAGTGGGACGAAGTGCCCTTGACCGATCCCAAATGGAAGGATTTCTCCGACCTTCCTGAGCGGTTTTTCGAAGACATGAAGCGAGCCGCTTACCGCCGCGATGCCCAATGGGAATACCCCATTGGCGAAGTCCCCGCCATGTTCATTCTTTTACCCGATCTTCAAGGGTTGAGGACTTATCTCGGATATGGCTTATCCGCGAAAGCCAAGTACCACCTCTCCAAGGGACAGATCGACGAAACGATCGATGTCATCAAGGTCGGCCTCACCAACGGCCGCCACATCGCTTCCACTCCGTTCGTCATCAATCAACTCGTCGCGGCCGCCATCGAACGCACCATGCTCGACCGGGCTGTGGATCTGATCGGCCACCCGAAAAGCCCCAATCTTTACTGGGCCCTAAGCTCGATTCCCAAGAGCATTCTGAGCATCGACCGCACCGCCGACCTGGAAGGAAACATGCTTGCCATGACCTTCCCCTTTCTCAACGACCTGGAACGACCGCGTACCGACGAAGAGTGGAAGAAAGTTCTCGATCAGCAATTGAACTACCTGGAATCCTCAGTTGGTCTCATTGTTCCCAAGGGAGAGGCCAACAAGAAGAAGGCCTTTGCCGGCGCGGAAAAGGTCGCGCGCCGCGACCTTCCCGCTCTGCTGGGCATCTCGCCTGAAAAGGTGAAAAAAATGACCACCGAAGAGGCCTTGATTCGATGGTTTGCCGTAAACCATGCCCGCCTCGATTCCCGTTTTAGCGCCTATGTTGGCCTGCCGGCCCGGGAGGCTCTGCCGCAACTCATCAAGCTGAACCAGGATTCCTATGAATTTTACAATAACTTTAATGGAAAGTTTTACGACTTTTTTAAGAATCCATTATTCAACTATATGACTTTGCATTCGATCTACCGCAAGATTCAGACGATCCGCATTGTTGAAGCGGTGCGCCACTATGCCGCCGGCCACGAAGGCAAGTTCCCCGAAAAGCTTGACGACATCACCGATCTGCCGATTCCGCTCGACTGCTTTACGGACAAGCCCTTTGTCTGGGAGGTCGAAGGGAACATGGCTACGTTGACTGCCCCCGAACTGCCTGAGGAAGTGATGGCCTCGCTCAAGGAACAGAAGAAGGATTCGCTGATCGACCTGCTGACGGCAACCTATCAGCTCAAACTGCGCGCCGCGAAATAGTTCGCGGCGGAATCGATCGTTGCTCTCTCCGAAAGAGAAGCCTCTAGGGCTTCTCTTTTTTCGCTACAAGCTTCTCGATATCGAAAATATGGACTCCGCCCGAGCTGCCGAAAGCGAGTTGTTTGCCGTCGGGGCGAAACGCGAGCGAGCCGCAGTAGCCGTGTGGCGCGATCAGGACGATCGGCCGTCTGGCGGGATCCTTCAAGTCGATCAAGCTGATTCGCGGCTGCGGCATGTCGAGGGGGTCAGGCTCCATGGTATCGTCAAACGACGCGTCATATTTTGGCATCCCCACGATCGCCAGGAATCGACCATCGGGGCTGAATTGACGGACCCACGAGCCATTTTCCAAGGGGATAACTCGGATGACCTTCCTCTCCTCGAGGCTCCAGAGATGGATGTTGCCTTTCCAGTCCGCAGTCTCGAAGAACTTGCAGTCGGAACTGAACGAACTGATGTGCCAGCCGGAGATTTTTGGGGCGGCCGCCTCAAGCACCAGTCGACCTTTTTCCTTGAGGGTCGCTGCATCCAAAAAAAGGATGATGGGCGGTGAGTCGATCCGAGTTCCCAACTGGGCCACGACCCAGCGGTTATCGGGTGAAATTCCTTCCAAGCGAATGGTCTGGCCTAGTTCGCTGCAATCGATTTCCGCCAAAGTTTTGCCATTGTCCAGATCGATCTTTTTGACCATCGAGGTTTTCTTCTGGTGATTGCTCACCGAGATGAAGCCGAATTTGCTGTCGCTTGAAAAAATCGGCGTCAGAAAGGAGTCACCAAGGACATGCCTCGCTTGCGTTTGCAGATCCCAAAGCGATGTTTGCGCGTGGGAAATCTTCCCGAGCTCGGACCTCCGGAGAGATCTCATTTCGACCAGGACCAGTTTTTTTCCGTCAGGGCTCAATTGAAAACTTCCTGGGCCATGGCGGCTCTCGGGGTAAAGAAAACTCTTTTGCTCTCCCGTTTCGACATCCCAGACCTGGACGGTACCGCTGCGTTCAAACAGCATGTCTTTTTTGCCGTCATTTTCGATCCGCGTGGTTTTCCGCGTCTCTTCACTAATAACAAGCGTTTTCCAGTCGGGAGTCAATTGTGCGTAATCGGTCGATCCGCGCAAACCCTTCGCGCTTTCGAAGCGGCGGATCTCTTTGCGGTTTTCCAGATCCCAGAACTGGGTCACACCCGAAGGATAGCCAGTCAAGAAAAGGCGCTTACCGTCTGGGGAGTATTTTACATGCGGGATGTTTGCCTCCTTGTCCGGATGGCGAATCGTCCAGATCAGCTCACGAGAAACCGGCAGATTCGGATGTCTCTCGACTCCCTTGACAATCTCCAGCGAATGGCGCGTGGAACTCACCTGACCCTCTTTCCACCCGGGAATGGATAGCGTCACAAGGGCATGGCCTGGGGGCTGCTTTGGATCGACCCGGACCGGGCCGTAAAGGCTGGTGCCTCAACAGCGGTTAGGCAGTTCATATTTGGCTCGGTAAGGAGGAATGCCTTGTGTCGCCGAGACGACTTCGACTTCAACGATCGGCTTCGCTTCGGCGGGCAGCGTTTCGTGGTAACCGATTGAGGTGAAAGCGCCTGTACCCCTCCCCGGAAAACCGATCGATACCAGCACTTCAACGTCAAAGCCTGGACGTAAATTCGGTTTGAGATCCGGGAAATCAATCTGAATCGGACCGCCAAGGCGGATAATGGGAGCGCTCGATGCGTCTTTACGAAAAATCAGAAAGCCGTCGGCATCGGAGGGGCCCGCCGACACGCTCAATCCTCCATTAAGACCCCCTCCTTTGATGCCAGGAACTTCCACCTCGCCGTTGATGGCATACACAACCGCTGAGGGATCTTTCTTGATCTCTTCGCTGAATTCGGGCCGCCGCTTTGCCGCCCCGATTGCCGCTTCCGTGAGAAGATCGGTTCTAATGAGAAACCCATGGTGGTGCAACCCGCCGAGGTTGAACTCACCGACTTCAAAGGTTCGGCTTGAGGCCCCTTCGAAGCCTTTGCGAGGTTTCAGTCGTTCGATGCACTCTCCTGGCTCGGTCAGATCGCCGTTGCCGTTGCGATCGACGTAGAGCCGATCTTCATCATGGACGACCCAGACCTGGTCTTTCCCCTCCTTGCCAAAAACGAGCAGGCCGTACCGCGGCGTGTTGGACTGGTAGGTGGGCTCTTTGACAATCTTGCGCGGCGTGGGCAAAGCATCGGCCCCAGACAGGTGTGATTGCCAGACGCCGGAGAATAGAAGAAGCAGCAGAACCCAACGGGAGCGAATCATCATTGGAATCTCATCCCAGGTTGAGGCGGAATCCTTTTGCGGCCGAGAATCGTCATCATTCTTTCCCTATTGATTTCGCTAGGGTTTCTCTTTTTTTGTGACTAGCTTTTCGAGGTCGAACATGTGAACGCCCCCTGAACTGCCGAATGCGAGCTGTTTGCCGTCAGGTAGAAAAGCGAGGGAGCCGCAATGACCATGCGGCGCAACTAAGACAACTGGCGGTTTGCCCGCGTCGCTCAGATCGATCAAACTGATGCGCGGTTGCGGCAAATCGGCCGGATCGGGATTCCGGGAGTTCCTAAGCGACTCGTCAATTTTTGGCATCCAGGCAATCGTCAGGTATCGGCCGTCGGCGCTGAACGCGCGCAACAGGGAGTGATTTTCCATGGGAATGACCCGGGTGACTTTCTTTTCCTTCAGGTTCCAGAGATGAATGTTCCCTTGTCCGTCCGAAGTCTCGTACATCCTGCCATCCGGGCTGAACGAACCCCCTTGCCCTCCGTAAGACTCTGGGTCAGGCGAAAGCACCAGGCGGGCCTTCTCCTTGAGAGTGATCGCATCCAAAAACAAGGTCGTGGGCGGCGCCCCCAGCTTACCCGCTGGCTGCGCTGCGAGCCAATGGTTGTCACCCGAGACACCTCGCAGGCTAATATGGCGATCTTTGTCATCCCAATGAAATTCCACCAGAGTCTTGCAGCTCTCCACATCGATCTTCCTGATGATCGATGTTTTTTTGTCGAAGTCGTTGATGTAAAAGAAAACGAATTTGCTGTCGCTGGAGAAAATCGGCATCATGGAATGATCGCCCAACCGTCGCCGCTCTTGAGTTTTCAGATCCCAAAGAGAAGTTTGCTGCAAAGTAGACTGTCCTACTTCCGAAGTTCGGTACGACTTCCATTCCGTCAAGACCAACATTTTCCCGTCGGGGCTCAAATGACTGTACCCCACCCCATACCCACTGGGAGGGTAAAGGAAGCCTTTTTGTTCGCCCGATTCCACATCCCAAACTTGGATCTTTCCACCAAATTCAATAAAAACCTCCTTCTTACCTTCTCCAATCGGCTTGATCTTCTCGGTCCCTGCGGCAATGAGAAGTGTCTTCCAATCTGGGCTTAAATGAGCTCGTTCGGAAAGTCCTCGATCATCCTTGGGGCGTTCGAAGCGACGGATTTCTTTGCGCTTTTCCAGATCCCAGAACTGCGCGATTCCCGAGGGATAACTCATGAAGAACAGGCGCTTGCCATCGGGAGAGATTTTCGGATAGGTGATATTCGTCAATTTATCCGGGGCGCGCACCGTCCAGGCAAGTTCGCGGGAAACCGGGAGGATGGGATGCTTCGGCATTCCCTTGACAATTGCCAGCGAATGGCGCGTGGATTGTACATGCCCCTCTTTCCAGCCAGGAAGAGAAAGGGTCACGATGGCCCTATCCGCGGCCTGCTTTGGCTCGACCCGAACCGGGCCGTGAAGATTGATGTATCAACAGCGGCTCGGTAGCTCGTACCTCTCGCGGTAGGGAGGAACCCCTTGGGAAGCGGGGACCACTTCGATCTCCGCCACTGGTTTAAGCTCGGTTGGCAAGGTTCCTTCGTACTCGATCGCGGCGAAGGTTCCTGGACCTTGCCCGGGAAAACCGATCGACAAGAACATGTCGATCGCATACCCAAGGCGCAGTTGCGGTTTTTCCTCGTAAAAATCAACCTGGATTGGCCCGCCAAGTCGAATGGCAGGCGCGTTTGTAGCCCGATTGCCAAAGGTCAAAAAGCCTTGTGTATCTGAATAGCTCCCCCTCACGCTCAATCGCCCCTCGGCTCCGCCCCCCTTAATGCCTGGGACTTCGACCTCGCCGATGAGGCGATACACGATCGCCTCCGGATCCTTCTTGATCTCCTCCTTGAACTCAGGCCGCCGACCAAGGGTCTCGTTGGCAAACTCCTTGAGAGGCGTAGCCAATAACTCGAATCGCTTATGGGTCAGCCCGCCCAACCGAATCTCACCGATTTCAAAAGTCCTGCTTGGAGCCTCTTCAAAACCTTTGCGAGGCTTTTGCCGTTCAATTCTCTCGCCCGGGTCGGTCAAGTCCCCATTGCCGTTGCGATCGACATAGAGAAGGTCGCCATCATGAACGATCCAGACCTGGTCTTTCCCTTCCTTGCCAAAAACGAGTCGACCGTAGCGAGGCGTCTTGGTCTGGTAGGCGGGCTCCTTTTCGATCTTGCGCGGCGCGGGAAACGTGTCGGCTGCGATCGAAAGTGAGTGCCAGGCACTGGGAAATAGTAGAGACAACAGAAAAAGCAGATACCAGCGGTAACGATTCATGATTGGTGTACTTTTCCCGGGTTTAGGCGCAATTCCTTTTCGCCAGGGATGATCTACGCTCTTTCTTATTCCGTTTTCTACCGTTTCTCTTTTTTTGTGACCAGTTTCTCGATGTCAAAGATGTGAACACCCCCCGAACTGCCAAAGGCGAGTTGCTTGCCGTCGGGCCGAAAGGAAATCGAACCGCAATACCCATGCGGCGCGATCAGGACGATTGGCGCCTTCGTTGGGTCGTTCAGATCGAACAAGCTAATTCGCGGTTGTGGCAAGTCGATTGGTTCGGGCTCACGGCCCTCGTCCCGCACTTCGTTCGTTTTCGGCACCCAGACGATTGCTAGATACTGGCCGTCGGGACTGAACGACCGGGACCGGGATTTCTTTTGCATCGGAATGCTCCGGATCACCTTCTTTTCATCAAGGCCCCAGAGGTGGATGTCGCCTTGCCCGTCGGAAACCTCGAAGAGCTTGCTGTCGGGACTGAACGAACCTGGCTGCCAACCGTAAGTTTTGGGGTCGGCCTCAAGGACCAACCGAGCCTTTTCCTTGAGAGTGGTCGTATCCAAGAATAGGATTGTGGGCGGCGCGCCCAACTTACCCCCGAGCTCGGCGGCGAGCCAGCGATTGTCTGGCGAGACACCTTGCAGACTGATTTGCCGATCCTGTTCTTTGCAATCGAATTCGGCCAGCGTTTCGCCGCTGTCCAGATCGATCTTTTTGATCATTGAGGTCTTTTTTTCATTGTTGGTGATGGAAAAGTAGCCAAATTTACTGTCGCTGGAAAAATTGGGCGCCATGAAGCCATCACCCAGTAGGCGTCGCTCCTGCGTTTGCAGATCCCAAAGCGACGTTTGAGCAACCGAGGCCTTCCCCGCCTCCGAAGTTAGGTAGGACTTCATTTCCACCAAAACCAGCCTCTTTCCATCGGGGCTCAACTGGCAATAGCCCGCACCGTACCCGCTGGCCGGGTGGAGGAAGCTTTTTTGCTCACCCGTCTCGGCATCCCAGATTTGGACTCTACCGCTGTATTCGATCCGCGTATCCTGTTTGCCTTGATCTTCCAGTCGTTTGACCTTTCTGGTCTCTTCCCCAACGAGAACGGTTTTCCAGTCGGGAGTGAGCAGGGCGTAATCGGCCGTTCCGCGATACCCTTTTTCGCCTTCCATACGGCGGATCTCTTTGCGGCTTTCCAGATCCCAAAACTGGACGATGCCTGAAGGGTAGCCGGTTAGGAAAAGTCGCTTGCCGTCTGGTGAATACTTCTGATGCATGATGTACGCCAGCTTATCAGGATGGCGTATCGTCCATGCGAGTTCGCTGGAAACCGGCAGGTCCGGATGGAGTGCCTTTCCTTTGACAATGGTCAGTGCATGGCGCGTAGGGACGACTTGCGCCTCTTTCCACGCGGGTAACGAAAGGGTCACGATTGCGTTGGCGGCTGAGAGGTTCCCATCGACCCGGACGGGACCGTAAAGGCTGATGCCACAACAACGGCTGGGCAACTCGTAGGTTTCGCGGAACGCAGGAGTGCCTTGCGTGGCGGAAGGCACTTCGACTTCCACGATCGGTTTGGCTTCGGGAGGCAAGGTGTCATCGTAGGCGATCGCGGCGAACGTGCCTGAACCTTGCCCCGAAAAACCGATCGACACCGCCATGTCGATTGCATAGCCAATGCGCAGTTGGGGTTTGAAATCGGGGAAGTCGATCTGGATCGGCCCGCCGAGGCGGACCGCTGGAGCGCTTGCTGGCACCTTATCAAAAATTAAAAAACCCTGAGCATCGGAATACCCCGCTGTCACGCTCAAACGCCCATCAATGCCGCCTCCCTTGATGCCCGGAACTTCAACCTCGCAAGCGACGTGATAAGCGATCGCCTCGGGATCTTTCTGGATCTCCTCCTTGAACCCAGGCTGCCGGCTCACAGTCGCGTTTGCAAACTGCTTGAGAGGATTGGCATCCACCCGGAATCGCTTATGCGTCAACCCACCCAGTTTGAGTTCGCCGACTTCAAAACTTCGGCCTGGGGTATCTTCAAAACCCTTACGAGGCTTTTGCCGTTCAATCCGCTCGCCCGGTTCGGTCAAGTCCCCGTTGCCGTTGCGATCGACATAGAGAAGGTCGCCATCATGAACGATCCAGACCTGGTCTTTCCCTTCCTTGCCAAAAACGAGTCGACCGTAGCGAGGCGTCTTGGACTGGTAGATGGGCTCCTTCTCGATCGTGCGCGGCGCGGGAAATGTGTCGGCTGCAATCGAAAACGATTGCCAGAGGTCAAGAAATAGAGGAGACAGCAGAAAAAGCAGAAGCCAGCGGTAACGATTCATGATTGGTGCTTTCACCCTTGGGCCTTAGGCGAAGTTGTCTACGATCTGGGATCCTCTCAACGCTTTCTTATTTCCTTTTCCCGGTTCTTGATTCGTTGTGTTCAAAAAACTCGCCAGTTTTAGGGTTTATCGAAGTGGAGTCGCCCGTTTGGCATCGACCCAAAGAGAAGTCCTTTATGGCATCTCTTTTTTCTTAATCAACTTCTCGATGTCGAAGATATGAACCGCGCCCCAGCTGCCGAAAGCAAGTTGTTTGCCGTCTGGGCGAAAGGCAAGCGACCCGCAATATCCATGCGGTGCGACCAAGACAAAAGGTGTTTTGGCGGCGTCCTTCAGATCGATCAAACTGATGCGCGGTTGCGGCATGTCCGCCGGCTCGGGTTCCCGGGCATCATCGAGAGACTCGTCATACTTTGGCATCCAGGCGATCGCCAGATACCTGCCGTCGGGACTGAAGGACCGGACCCCGGAAGCATTCTCCATGGGAATGACCCGGATCACTTTCTTTTCTTCGAGGCTCCAAAGGTGGATGTTGCCTAACCCATCGGAAGTCTCGAAGATCTTGCCATCGGGGCTATAGGAGCCGGCTTGCCAGCCATAAGTCTTGGGATCGGGCGCAAGCACCAGCCGGCCTTTCTCCTTGAGATCGGCGGTATCCAAAAACAGGGTGGTGGGTGGTGCAGCCAGCTTGCCCGCAAGCTTGACGGCAAGCCAGCGATCGTCCGGCGACACCCCCTGCAGGCTTAAGTGCCGGTCTTGTTCGCCGCAATCGACTTCGGCAAGCGTCTTGCCGGTGTCCAGATCGATCTTCTTGATGATCGAGGTTTTCTTGTCGTAGTTGGTGATGGAGAAGTATCCGAACCTGCTGTCGCTTGAAAAATTGGGCACCATGTAGGCGTCGCCCAGAAGGCGCCGCTCCTGCGTTTTCAGATCCCACACGGAAGTCTGCGCCAGGGTGGTTTTTCCGACTTCCGACGGCTTGTAAGACTTCATTTCGACGAGGACCAGTTTTCTACCATCGGGACTCATCTGGCAATATCCGGCCCCATAGCCGCTGGCCGGGTAGAGAGAGCTTTTTTGCTCGCCCGTTTCGGCATCCCAGACCAGGACCTTGCCCGTGTTCTCGAAAAACCGGACATTCTTGCCTTGATCTTCGATCTGTGTGACTTTCCGGGTCTCTTCTCCCATGTAGAGCGTTTTCCAGTCGGGGGTCAGATGCGCATAGTCGGAGGATCCTCGATAACCCTTGTGGCTTTCCATCCGGCGGATTTCTTTGCGATTTTCCAGATCCCAGAACTGGACGATCCCCGACGGATACCCGGCCAGGAACAGGCGCTTGCCGTCAGGCGAATACTTTTGATGCGAGATGTTCGCTTGCTTTTCCGCGGGACGGATCGTCCAGGTAAGCTCGGGGGAAGCAGGCAAAATCGGATGCCGTGTCGCTCCCTTGACGATCGCCAACTCATGCCTTGTGGAAACGACCTGTCCTTCTTTCCATGCGGGGAAAGACAGGGTCACGGTGGCTTTGCCTGTAGGCTGTTTCGCATCGACCCGGACCGGGCCGTAGAGGCTCGTGTGTCAACACCGGCTCGGCAGTTCGAATTTTTCACGGTAAGGAGGCATTCCCTGGCTGCTGGCCGCCACCTCGACTTCCACGGTGGGTTTGGCCTCTTCAGCCAAAGTCTCTTCGTAGCTGATTGCAGCAAAGGTACCCGGCCCCTGCCCGGGAAAACCGATTGACACCATCACTTCGACTGCGTAACCGGGGCGTAATTTGGGCTTGAGATCGGGAAAATCCACCTGGATCGGTCCACCCAGGCGGATCACCGAAGCGCTTGCGGCCGTTTTGCCCAACGTCAGAAAGCCCTGAGCATCGGAAATCCCCGCCATAACGTGCAGGCGTCCCTCCTGACCGCCACCCTTGATGCCGGGAACTTCGACCTCACAGCCCACTCGGTACACCGGGGCTTCGGGCTCCTTGTTCGCCTCCTTGAATTCGGCTCGCTGACTCAGGGGGCCGGATGCGTATTCCTTGATCGGATAGGCGTAGATGGTCAATCCCTTGTGAGTTAGCCCGCCCAGTTTCAGTACCCCGACTTCAAAGGTCCGGCTGGAAGCATCCTCAAAACCCTTGCGGGGTTTTTGCCTTTCGATCCGCTCACCCGGTTCGGTCAAGTCCCCGTTGCCGTTGCGGTCGACATAAAGCAGATCGCCGTCATGAACGATCCAGACCTGGTCTTTGCCTTCCTTGCCAAGAACGAGTAGGCCGTAACGAGGCGACTTGCTTTGGTAAACCGGTTCCTTGGTGATTTTGCGCTGAGTTGGGGCAGTGTCTGCGCCAAAGGAGGACAAGTGCCAGTCGTGGCAAAGGAGGAAGAGACAAAGAAACCGGTGGAAACCACTCATGATCGATGCTCCCATTCCGCGTTCAGTGTTGGCCCCGTTTGCGTTCAAAAAGGGCCAACTGCCGACAGGGACTGTCTGAGGAGTTTCTTATTTCTTTTCCTCGATTTTTAATTCTTTGTAACCGAATAAATCGCCGGCCAGGGGGCCGGTCGGCATCGTGACACTGACCTCCAGCTTGTCCCCTTTCCATTTGGCAGGCACCCGGACGGCGAGCGTGCCAAGGTAATAGCAGTGAAATCCAATCTCTTGCTCATCCAGCTTCGCGCTTCCCGGGCCGTTTAGCCGAATGATGGCGCGTTCCGTGCGCCCGTAGAACGTTCCCTTTTCATCTTCCGGGTTGCGAAACATGAGTGTTCCGCGTTCGCACATGGTCATCTGCAAACCATTGCTCGCCACGATCCAGGGATTCACGATCGCCCCTTCGATGGCGCCTCCCTGAGTTCGGATCAGTGCCTTTAGTTGAAAATCTACTTTCAGTTGGGGCAATAGTTCGACCGTCTTTTTCTCCCTCTTGGGCACCTCCAGGCCGAACTGAGGATCGGTCGCAAAAAACTGATAGGCCCACCGTTTCTTGGGCTCCACCTCCAGTTGAAAGGCCAAATCGACAATGCGGTACCGGCCGGCAGGCAGACTTACGAACTTGCCGACCTCCTTGACCTGAACCCATTCACCCCATTCGCTGACCAGATTGAAAACCAACTCCTTGAGCTCTGCCTTTTCATTGCGCGTCAAGGTGAATGCGACTTCTCCTGTTTCCGTGGGCCTCCGGAAGACTTCCATTACCTCGCCAGTGGGATTGGTTTTGAGGAGATAGCGCGCACCGCCGACTTCAATGCCCGAACCGACCGGGAAGATCTCAAAGAACGGATCGATCTTGCCGTCGCGATTGACATCGAGCCCAACCCGGTCGGTGCCCGCCGTGTTGAAGCAGCCATCGGCATCGCCATCAAGAAGACAGACCTGGTGGCGATGACCTTCGATGGTCACCTGACCCTCGGCGAATCCACGGACGGCCACCAAGGGCGTTTCTTCTCTCAGGCGGACCAATAGGACTCGTGGCCGTTGATCGAGAGTCAAAGGAATTTCGACTGGCTTGGACCCCAGGTTCCATTTCTCCTTGTCGGAGAATCGACCATCGCCATCCAGATCGATCCAGAGGGCTTTCGTCTCGCCATGCCAGGCCAAGGGCAAGATACGCCGCGGCGCCGAACCGATTGTCCAACCGCCAAACAGTACGTCCTTGGGCAGCCGCTCGTCCGGCCCTATCGTTCCAGTTCGCATCGACCCAGGACGGTCCGTACCGATCGTCAAGGGGCGATAAGTCAGCGTGGAGCGGCCGTGCAGGGTGTCTTCCTGACGAAGCACGCCCGCCGAAGGGGATTCACCCAGCACAAGCAGGAGGGCTAAGAGCATTCTACACTTCTTTTCTGACAGGGTGACTCAGCCAATTCGATCCTACTGATGTCTTCACGGCGCTTTCTCGCTAGAATGGAAAAAGATGATGCGATGTTATCGAATCCACATTAAATATGTCCGGTTACCGATATTTTCTTCCAAGTCTCCCTTTTTAGCAAAGCTACCAAAGATTTCGGCGATCGCCGCACTCGAAACCGAATCGGTGGTCCAGCCCTTCGCTGACATCAAGTCGAATGCGGCTACCGTCCTCTCCGGGTCGATCAAGGCGAGTAGGAATCCGCTCTCGCTGCGATCGCGAGACCTTCGAGAGGGCTCAGCGGTTCCGGACCATCCCTTGGCCAGTTCTTCGGTCGATGTATGCCTCTCCAGCACCAGTTTCGCCAGCACCGGATCCAGGAAAGCCAGGGCAAAAGCCGTCTGTTTCCACCTTCCTTTTTGAAAAGGCTGCCCTCCGTCGGGCGGTCCACCAAGATAGCCGAGGGTGCGTGCAATCAATGCCTGGGTATCGGAGTGGCCTATTGTTTGAGCCCGATGAGCGATTAGGGCACCCAGTGTCGCATAGGTTTGAAATGAGCCACCCGTAGGGGAAGATCGCTCCAATTCGTCGAGGAAGTCGAACGCCTGATCGATCAACTTGTGTGCTCGTGCGGGATCTTTTGGATGAATCTGTATCGCAAGCTCGGTCAGACCCTGAGCATAGCAATGGGTAAATGCCTGCCCACTCCTCAGGTCTTCAAGCAGCTTCAACGCCGGATCGAGATCGGTTTCCGCAACTCGCTTCGCCACATGCAATCGGCATTTCACCGGGATACTGGAAAAGGAACCCTTCTCTTCTTTGAAAAGGGCTAATTTGGCTTTCGCGTCTTGGGGATCGTCCTTGGCGATTTGATGAATGCAGCCACCCAGTGCAAGATTGTACTGGTAGGGGTCAACGCAAAGCTCAAGCCGTTCTCTGGCATGCGGCCAGTCGATAGGAGCCAGGGAGCCCGCGATGGAACCGTTGCAATACAAGAAATCCCGGTTTTGCGGATCCTGTTGTAACAAGGCGATTGCTTCTTGAATCAGTTTTTGACCGCTTTCCTTTTGCCCCGCCCTCCAGACCAAGGCACCAGCCCCTGCCAATCCGGGAACCTTCGAGGAGAATTGTTCCGGACCCATGGCTCTGAATTGAATCACCGCTTCTTCCGCAAATCGAAGGCTGATGTCTTTGTTGGCCTTCAGTAATCTCTCGCCAATGATGAGCAGGTGGGCAACGCGGGCTGGTTTCATCTTCTTCGCGGCCGCAATGCCGTCATCGACATTCATCAGGGCCAACCGAATCGCCTCATCATAGGTCATCGGTTTGAGCGCTGACTGCCATCTTGCTTTCTCTTGAGGAGGAGCCTGCTCCAACCATTCCTTGGCTCGTGCAGGGTCCAACTCGGCCATCGATTCCAGCATGCTTCCCCCCCAGCCACTGGCCTGCCGCGTTTTCCAGATCGATTCGAGCACATGCCTTACCATCTTTTCTCTTGCGGCCAGATAGGTCTTCGGAATGATCGGCCCCGGGGGAGGCGGTTCGCTTACTTTTCTCACCCGAATCGCGACATCACTATCGCCTGCCCGAAAGGGGACATAGGTTGCACGGTAGCCCTGACCTTTTGCGATCAGGAAACCAGGGCCATCCAACAGTTGACCGATCTCGAAGCGACCCTGCGCGTCGGAAGTCGTTTTCAATGAGCCCTTTCCCTCGGTAGCGGCGATGACCTGGATTCCCGCAACCGGCTGCCCATCCGATCCGACGATCTTTCCGCGAACAAGATTTGTGTTTTTGACAAGCCGGATCACTCCGTAATCGACCGTTTCTCCCGGCTGGCCCATCTTCATATCATCCATGTGGAACATTTTTCCACCAGGAACATCAAAAACGGCGCTATACCACTCTCTGTCATCAAAGCGATGTTCGCGATTCATTGCAGGCGCTGGAAATCCTGGAAAAACATAACCTGTCTTTTCTATGTGCAAGTAATAGCGTTCCTTGGGCCAGTGCCCCTTCATCAGGAATCGGCCCTGTTCGTCCGTTTCCGTTGTCTCCATCATTTCTCTACCCTGGACGGCACCGCCTTCTCCTTTGACTTGGAAATGCCAAAGAAGATGCAGCCGTGCTTTGGGGACCGGATGACCTTGCTGATCTTGAATTTGCCCGACGAAGGACACGCCGTTGCTCTCATCAAGCACCATTTTGATGCCGTTTTTCCATTGCTCCGGCGTCAATTCCGCCGGCACATTGACCGCTTTACCTTGACGAACGCGGAGACTGATGAGCCTTTCGGGAGAAACGCCAATCCACTCGAACGATCCATCCTTCAAGTCGCACTCGGTCTTGTAGTCTCCCCTTTTCGAAGTGCAATTCGGATCGAACACTTCGACGGTGCCGCTTCCAGGCCGGCCTTGCTTATCAACGATTCGACCGGCTACTTTCTGCAACGGTACCAGTCGAAGGTCAGGAAAGGCGAACTTGCCCGATTCGGGCACATCCGCCTGCACCCCGAAAGTTCTCGTTTCGGGATCGTAGTTTGACAAGCGGAATTGATCGATGTTGGCTGCCTGTTGAAAGCGAGGGTATTCGAACCCATACCGCGCTTGGCCGCGCACATAGACCTCGTAGTGACCATCCTCATTCGTGGTTCCTTCGGCCCATTCTCGCAGGTCCTTGCGGTTTTCCCGGGGCCGCACGGGACGAGGTGTTCGCGATTCATGGGAGCAATACAGACAGAACTTGTAGTTGGGTATCCCTTTGCCCGTGGATGCATCCACAATTCTTCCCGTGACTTGAACGCCCTTTGTCGTGGGAACTTTGATTTTCGTGACTTGCTCCGACCGAATTTCCAGATCTTGCTTTAATTGAAATAGATAAGGCGAGCCTGCTGTGCTACTGATATTCAGTGTGTATTTTCCTGGCTCGATGAACGAAATTCGATTTCCTTTGGCAAAACGATGATTCTCGCCACGTTGACCGGAGCTCATATTGCCTTCGTTCAACATGGGATGATCGCTACCCTGTTTTTTCGATTTCAAATGCCATTGAAAATGCTCGGAGGACAAGGGGCCCTCCACGCCTTCAAATTCGATTTCCAAACTGCCCGCTTTCATGAGGGAAATGGAATTTGCCGATTCCGATGAGAGAAGGGCGCGGCGGTAAGCAAATCGCTCGTCGGTAAACTCACAAACGACGCCATACCCTTTGGAGACATAAGGGAAGCGAATTCTGCCTTGATCGTCGGAGAGAACTTCGCCTTGCGCAAATCGGTCGGGAAAGAAGTCGCCTTGTGAAGTGGAACCGTTTACGTTGACGCCGACCGCCCGGCACTTCACCCCGGAAACGGGTTTTCCGAGATGAACGACCACCGCATCGACCCCGATCCCTTTCTTTAGAATCAATTTCGGCTCAGGTTGGCTCGGGTTGGACCGATACAACACGACCCTACCAAACCGCCCTTCTTCATCCAGTCCAAAGGCGGAGAAGGCCTTTCTCTTTTCCACTGCAAACCTAACTAGGCCCGCCTGATCGCTCACCTGGGGTCCATCCCATGACGATCGCAGCTGGGTATCCGACTCGCGATAGAGCCACACCTTGGCTCCCGCCACAGGTTTTCCTTCAGCCACGACAAAGACCTCCGTTGTCTCTGAAGGATTTGCGGGCGAACCTTGCGGCAATTCCGTTGCCGCCTCGTTGGTCTCCAATCCATTTGCGCCGGCCCGCAAGATGCGCGGCTGCAAGATCGACTTGAGACCGGTAAACAGCAATGCCGCCAATCCCACCCCTAGCACCCACCTGTGCCCCAAGCGAGGTGAGGAGAACGCGCCTCGCAACAATCGGCTGACGCGCATTTTGAGCCGAGAGCTTTTAGAAACCGCCGCCATCGCGAGCACTCCCGCCCTACTCGGGGCCAGATGAACGAGTTCCTCGGCATAGTCGGCTGCGTGGCAGCCACAGGCAATCGCCCAGTCGTCGCATGCTTCCTCGGCTCGCGCCTCCTGGCATCGCCTGGTCAGCCAAGCCAGTGGATGCCAGGGAAACAGGCACCAAACGATCTCTCCCAAGAACGCCGACAGATGATCTCGCCTGGCCAGATGGGCCAGTTCGTGCAAATAGACGCCACGAAATGCCGAATTCGCTCCCGTTTTGGCGGGAATCAGAATGTGCGCGGGCGAACTCCATGCCCACAACACCGGAGAGGGGATGCCCTCACTCAAGACCAGGAGCGGCGCCGAGTTCAACCCAAGTTGGCGGGCCAAGGTCTCGATTTCACGAACGATCGTGGCTTCGCCTACAGGAAGGCTTTTGTTCGCCAACCGGTAGCCTGCGAGGAAATCCAGACCCAATCGCAACAACATCAAGACCGTAGCCCCGAACCACATCCAAAGAATGAGACCCTTAAGAGAGAACCTCGTAGAGGTAGGAGACTCAGACTCTTGCGGCGCGATTCCATCAGGAACGAAGGGGATCGGACCGGTCTGATCAGCGATGTAGGGGAGTCGGCCAACTGGATCGGCAGCTCTTTCTTCCGTCGGACGATCAACAATCGGCTCGAGTCGCGGGACATCCTGAGGGATGGAGGCCATCGGGCTTTGTTCGATGTCGCTTTGCGGCAGCTCCGCACGATACGGTTCAGGCGCCTGGGTGGTTACCGCTTGCCTCGAGGGAAGCACGCCCCAGTTCGCCTGCTGGACGGCAAGATAAACGATGGGGGTGATCAGTGCACCCATCTGTACCGCCACCAAAACCCCATGCGCGCGCGCCGGCTGCTTCCGGAACAGTTGCGCCAATCCCAGACCAAGCGCCAACCAGATCGTTGCGGAAAGGGCAAATATGGCCGCAAGCGTTTCCATCGACTCGAGCATGGGCATCCTCGATTTGTATTATTTAATCTGCTTTATGCTTATTTTTAGCTGGCCAATATCTTGATCGCGCGGCTGGTCTATATTTTTGGTGGCTTGAAAATCCACTACACCTTCAAACCAGTCACCACGAACCGTTTCGGCAACGATTCGATACTGTATTCCGGGCCACAGTCCGTTGAACTCGAATTGCCCATGGTTGCTCGTTTCCAGCTGACCAAGCGGAGTCAACTTGCTGGATAGCTTCACCCTGGCTCCCTTCACCGGATTTCCCGTGGAATCCACCACGGTGCCACGCACGGTCACCGCGTAGTCTTCGCTGACCACGATTGCTTGCGGATTGGGAGTGGAGGATGGAATGAAAAACTCCGGGATGTTCACCGCTTTACCTCTGCGAATGAGAATGGCCATTTCACGGTTGGGATCCAGTTGCGGTGTGACGACAGCTCCCCTTTCCCGTGAAAAATGATCGCCGGTCAGGATCTCCGGATGATTCGACCCTATGTTGTAGTGCTGATTTGCGGCCAAGAATGGTTCAAACGGCGTCGCTAGTGGTTTACCTAGGTCATCGATGACGGCATAGCGGTAGCGAATGCTTGGCACCATCGCAATATCAGGAACGGCGATGTTTTTCTCTTTCTTCAAATCAATCGAATAAGCAATACCAAATGGCCCATTCTTTTGGTAGTATGTTACTTCATTATATTCGTCCTTTCCAATATAATATAGTTTTAATGAGGATTTTTCATTGCAATTGCAATAAATCTTGAATTTTCCATCGATACCGGTTTCCGCCGACCCTCTCTTGCTAGACCATGGTTCCGGGTCGGTTGCGGATTCAAGACTGACCTGAGCTCCAACAATTCCTTTTCCTGTTTTTTCATCAATGATCCTTCCGGATATCTGCGCCAGCGGCTCCACCTTAAGTGCTAATTTGGTCGTTTTTCCCGGAAGAATTTCCAGTTCCACAGGCTCACCGAGAGCAAAAGGCACCGCCCCTCGGTGCCATGCCGTTAGCTGAAACTTCCCCGTTCCCAGGCGAAGCATCTTCCCGTTCTGGATGGAATCATCAATCCAGGATCTCGCATAAGAGATGCGTAGTGGCGCCGAAATCTCGGTCGATTCGTTGAGATCCTTGAGTTGCCAGGCCATCTGAGCGAAATGTGCAACCTTGGCTTCGTCAGGCAAAATTAACTGCAGCTCACCTTCGCGGGCCAACTCGATCGTCGGACGCTCACCGGCAAGGATGGAGACTTTCGCGAGCCCAAATCCTGCTTTGTCCAAAAGGACCAACCCGGCAAAGCCATCAGGAATCCCCTCAAGAGAGAATTCTCCTTTTTCATCCGTCTCGGTTCGCCGCGGCGGCTGGGACTTAGGAAAGGGATAATCCTGCACGGAGGAAAGATCCAGACGCCTGAACGCAACCAATCGACACCGGACTCCTGGAAGCGGCTTTCCCTCATGAACGACTCGCCCTCTTATGGGTGCTGTTGGCTTGAGTTCGATCTTGGTCAAATAACCTGGCGCCGGATAGATATGCATGGTGCCGATTCTACCCGCATCGTCTTCCGCATAACCTGTTCCTCTACTTTTGAATGGATCAAAACGATGGTTTGTTCCTGTAACTCCAAATTCATCCGTCTTTAAGACCTTATCTATAAGCGCATTTTTTACTTGGCTTTCTTTGACGGTCATTTCCTCGATCAGGACTTTGGGGCCAGGTACCGGTTTTCCCTTGGAATGAACCAAGATTCGGTGCACCCATTGGTTGTTTATCGGAGGTGCGGGCGCCAGTTTTGCGAAAGGTTTCGCGGCAGTTGCCAAGTAGGACTCCGCGGGAGTTTCGGCTCGGATCGTTCGGGGTTGGCACAATGCCAATCCTGACACTGCAACGAATGCAATCACTCCCAAGCCGACGATCCACGCGCGCCCCAACCGCGGCGAAGCCAGGCCCCCATCAATCAGCCGGCTTACACGATTCTTGAGAGCAGATCCTTTCGACATCGCCGCCATCGTGAAAACGCCAGGCCTACTTGGGGCAAGTCGGACCAGTTCCTCGGCGTAGTTCAGGGGATCACAGCCAAATGCAATCACCCAATCGTCACAAGCTTCCTCCGCTCGCGCCGCCAGCGTTTGCCGAGTCCACCATGCCAAGGGGTGCCACGGCAACAAACATAGGACCAATTCACCCAACAATGCGGAAAGATGATCACGTCGTGCCAGATGGGCGAGTTCGTGCAGATAGACACCTTCACTGACGGCCGCGACGGAAGCGCGGCCGGGAATTAGAATCCTGGGCGGGCGGCTCCAAGCCCAAAGGACGGGTGAAGAGATTGGTTCACATGCCAAGAGATCGGGGACGCGGTCGCAATCCATCCACCTCGCCAAAAGAGCCAGGTCCTGGTCGAATTGGCCAGTCCACTCCTGATGGCGGTTTCGAGCCAATTGACAGCCGGCATGAAAATCGATCGCCAAGCGTAGTGCCATGACGGTGGACAACAACACCCATCCCCAAAAAAGAAGGCCTTTCCAGAGGATGACCCTCAAGGAGGAGTCCATCGGATCGGGTCTGATTTCAAGATTCGCATCGATCAGGTCAGGCGATTCTGTTGGCGGGTATGACGTGGTCACAAAATGGGAAAGGGACTTTCCCGCCCCGATTCCGGCGGGCCGATTCGGAGGGGTTTGTTGGCCTTCTTGACTTGTTTGCGTGGGTATCGCCACGGCCCCCGCCGACTCGTCGCTGAAGATGACTTGCGGCTTGACCTTTCCTGGTAACAGACCCCAATTCGCCAACCCGACGGTAATAAAAAGAGCCGGTGTAACCAGGGTGCAAGCCAAAGCCGCCACCAAGGCGCCATGCGCCCTGCCAGGATGGCTCTTCCACATACGCGACAAGAAAAGCCCAATGGCCAACCAACCCGTCGCGGCAAGAGAGAAAACCGCAAGCAGGGTCTCGATCGGCTCAGGCATCGGATTTCTTCTTTCGTTTCGCGACGATCATTTTGCGCAACTCGTCCAGTTCTTCCTCGCTGTAGACGCGCGCTTCCAGCAAATGGCGAAACATACGCAAGGGGTCGCCGCCAAAGGCTTTTTTCACCAGTCGCAAGGTCGAGGCGGTCAAGCTCTCGGGCTTGGTCGCCGCCGGAATGTAGACGTAACTGCGCCCTTCCGGACGGTGGTGGACCCAACCGGCCTTTTCCAGCTTTTGCAAGGTCGTCAGCACCGTGGTGTAAGCCAGGGCCTTGTCTTTCTTGGCCAGCTCATCGCGAACCTGATGCACGGTCCCTTCGCCCAGGGCCCACAAAACCTCAAGGGTCCGCGACTGCAACCGGCCTAATTCTTCAACGGTCTTGGGAATCATGAATCCGTTCCTGAGGGAGCCTACTGATTTTGATAGTACTACTAGTCGTAGTCGAGGTCAACAAAAAACCGAGTCTTCCCGCTTTTTTATGGGAGGCGCCTGGTAACAGAGAATCTTCAGTGACCGCGGGGCCGATTTACACTTGGGATTTGAGAAACACCGCTTGACGAGATAGGAAGGAAGAAATGAGGCCGGGAAGAGTAGGACCAAAGGGCGAGTTGCTTTTTCAGCGGCGATTTTTTGAGACAAAACTCTGTGTCTATTTCTCGTCCTTCTTGAGCAACTCCTGAACCCGGGCTTCGGCCGCAATGGGATCGGTACCAGGGAAGGAGCTGACGATTTTTCCTTCGGGGTCGATGAGCACGGTCGAGGGAAATCCGCTGACGCCATAGAGTGCCGCCGGCCCGCCATTGACCGGATCGCCTTTGTATTCGTCAAACTGCTTGCCCGAGGCCAGCGCCACGGGAAACGGGATCTCTCGGTTGCCCCATTTCGCGGCCTTGAAGGGGTTGGTCCTTTGGTCGAACTTGGCCGCGTTGGTGATCTCTCCAAAAGCGTCGATGTGCACGCCGATCACCATCAGATTCTTCGCATTGTATTTGTTCTGGATATCGATGAGCACCGGCAACGAATCGATGCTGGGACCGTCCCAATAGCCCCAGAACGCGAGCAGAACGTACTTGCCTTTGCAATCGGCAATTCTGACCGGTTCGCCCTTCCAACCCACAATGCTCTTCAATTCGGGAGCCGGATCTCCTTGCAAATAGACCGTCCGCTGAGCCGACAGGTCGATCGGATCGGGGGCGACCTCGGTGGTCTCGGGCAAAACGAGCAGCTTGACCGATTTGCTTTGCAGATTGGGACCCGTCGCGAAAATCGAATAGTTGCCTGGCGGTACAAAAAACTCATACTTGCCTTCCGCGGAAACATTCGACGCCACGCGCACGCCGTTTTTTTCGAGATAGGCGTAGGTCAGCCCAAGCGGTTTGGAAAGTTTGCGCATCTCTTCCGAAGCGATCGTTCCTTGAACCTTCGTTTCCGGCTGCAACGGAATCGTCACCATGCCCTTGTGCTCCGCCGCGGGGGAGTCTTGGCCGTAGCCGATCGTATGTTTTTGCAGATCGCGCGCGCAAAGGATGCCGTTCTTCAAGAGATCGCTGGGAAAGGTGACCGTTCCGTCCGCGCCTGTTTCCAGAGCATTCGTATAGTGCCAGTCAGGACCATCCGGCTGGCCGGCGGCCTTGTCTCTCTTGGTCATGAAGGGGAAGATCTTGGCCCCCTTGACCGGTTTCCCCTCGGCATCGATCGCCTGCGCCTTCCAGTCCTTGCCGGTGTTTTTGCGGGCCGGATCGATGCGGCCAAACTGCAACAGCACGCTTTGTAGCCGGATCGTTTGAAAGGTGGCGGGGCGCAATTGATCCGATGACATGGCGATGCACAACTGCAAGCGGTCGCCGTCCAGTTGGTAAATGCCTTCCAGCTTCCCGGCGGGGATCTTGAGGGGGATGTTGAATTCGGCCAGGTCCAGTTCAAGGACCTTCAGGTCGATCTTTTTCGGCTTCTCGCCCGGATCGACCACGAGGGTGCCATTCAGATCTTTTTGAACGCCCATGAACCGGGCCAATTTGAATACGTTTCCCCGGATGATCAGCTCCGAGGTCCAGCATTCGGTCAACAAGCTGCGATCGCCCATAAAGGCCGATTCAAAGAGCCAGGTGCCCGTCAGCTTTTCCAGTTCGTTTTTTGCCGTGGCCTGGGCCTGGACAGGTGTCAGGGCGGCTGCCGGCGGAATCTTGGGAGCGCCCGGCGCCTCTTCCTGGCTGGAAAGCTCTCCGGTTTGCAGAAGGCCGACCAGAATTCCGGTCCAAATCCTGGTCGAGGAAGAATGGCTTGGCAACATGAAACGACCCTGATGTGCATGAGGAGGCATGGCCTCGGCTCTCTGGCATCATCATACAGAGCCACGCAGAGGGCGAGTGCCTAGGGTAGGCCGCCACCTTCTTGACCCCCTAAGCGTAAAGCCAGGCGGAGGTCAGGCCATCAAGGTTTGCCCGTTTTCAGGAGCTTTTCCATCGCTCCAATCGCGGCCTTCGTATCGGTGAAGTGGATGGGGCTAACGACTTTCCCTTCGCGATCGATCAAAAGGGTCGTGGGGAACGCGTTGATTCCATAATCGCTCACCGGGCCCAGTGCCCCGGCGGCCCTTTCCCTGGCGGCAACGAGAGCGTTGGCGAACGGCAGATCTCGCCCGCCCCAGAGCTTTTCCTTTTCCTAGGCCAGGGGCCGCAGATCCGGCTCGATCCAGGCCCGCCGCGCTTCGACCGACATCAATCGCTCCTTGCTGAAGTAGCGCAAGGGCACTTCCTTGGCGCCGTACCGGGCAAGGAGCAAGTGGGCCAGTTCATCGATCGGCAGCGCGCGGTCCTCGTTTTCGAGGAAACGGGCGATCAGCCAGACATAAAACCGGGTGATCGTTTCATGGTAACCGCCTGTGTCGGTGTTCTCGCCGCCAACGGCAACGTTGTAGGCCTTGATCCGTTCGCGCAATAATTCCAGCGCCGCTTCTTCGCCGTATGTGAGGAGATGCCAAAGACCGACGCGAATATGGGCGCAATGGGTCCATTCGGCCTTGGGCAAGGTGCGTTCGCAAAAGCGCCGGGCCAAGTCATCGGTCTCGCAAGCCGCTGCCGTCATGATGTCCCTTCGAATTTGCGCCACTTGAGCTGGTGAAAGGAATGCCCGGGTGTTACAAGCTCCCTGGCCTGGCTTCACGGTTTCACGGCATCATCGCGCCCGTCGTCTATGCCCTGAAAGCTTGCGCGCATTTCAGAATTGGACTCAACTTCGATGGCGCAATCGAGATGGACTCGCGGGATGCCAACCGGCCCTGGGTGCACTTTCGCCCAGAAGCGCCCGTCGGCACCGTTCGATGGCCTTCACTTTTCCTTCATGATTTCGTGGATCTGATCGTATTAACTAAAAGCTGTAAAAGCAGTTGGGACAACCGAGCTTCCCCACCAAAGGTCCAAAAATGAAAAAGAATAAAACCCCAAGCCAGGGGGACAATTGGTCTTGATTCAATTCCGGGGGGATGACTATGAAACCGACCATGCGTCAGGGAAGACGCGACCCGGGTTCATCCTTCTCGGGTTGACCATGGATGGTCCAAGGCTTCCGAGTACCTCGGTTTCGCGGGAAATCCGAGGCCGTCTCGTGGGGGGACGGATGGTTTGTGGAGTGGGTCAACGACTTGGGTCAGTCGTCCCCAAACTGCTTTCCGGCACGGAAGTCGATTTTCGACCCGGGGTTAATTTAACCCCGGGTCTTTTTATTTCTTGAACCCCATACTGTCAGCGTAGATACGACGGCCGAGTCCAACCTCAACCACTTCCACCTTACGCAACCAGCCCATTTTTCGCACCGATAAGGCTCGAAACGAGATCTCTGGTTTGTGGAGACTTCCAGCGGCGCTTCCACTGAGCAAACTGTTTGCGGCCCCTCGCCATACTTTCTTGATGGCGT
>Ga0208492_1000663_pt1 | contig 26963 bp, 20 predicted proteins | sample Subbioar_CSW14AB_FD_184820 | JGI IMG/M metagenome (GOLD analysis project Ga0208492, IMG submission 184820) | Serpentinite rock and fluid subsurface biosphere microbial communities from McLaughlin Reserve, California, USA - CR12Mar_CSW14AB (SPAdes) | ecosystem: Environmental > Terrestrial > Deep... | reverse complement strand
CCCGCCGCGACGGCCCATCTGCGCGCCCTGCCGGGCGCCGCCGAGCGGCTGCAGATCCTGGCTGCCGACCTCGGCACCGCGGGAGCCTTCGATGCCTGCGCGCAGGACGTCGACTTCGTGCTGCACATGGCGAGCCCCTATCAACTCACCGTCGCCGATCCAGATCGCGATCTCGTCCAGCCGGCGGTACAGGGCACCCGCAATATGCTGCAAGCCTGCGCCCGTTCCGCGCGCGTGAAACGCGTGGTCGTGACCTCCTCCATGGCGGCCATCACCGATGAGCCCGACAGCCGGCATGTCTTGAGCGAAGCCGACTGGAATACGCGCTCGTCCTTGAGCCGCAATCCCTACTACTACTCCAAGACCCAGGCCGAACGCGCGGCCTGGGATTTCCACCGCGAGCGACAACCCGCGTGGTCACTGGTGGTCGTCAATCCCTTCATCGTGATCGGGCCGTCCATGACACGCGCCGTCAATGAATCGAACAAGATATTCGCCGACCTCATGGGCGGCGCCTATCCGGCGATCATGGCGCTGACCTGGGGCTTCGTCGACGTGCGCGACGTCGCCGACGCCCATGTGCGCGCTCTGACCCATGCCGAAGCGAGCGGCCGTTATCTCTGCGCGGGTGAGACGCGCAGCATGCGCGAGGTCGTCGCCTTCCTGCGCGAGAGCGGCTACGCCCATACCCGCCTGCCCAGATTCGGCCTCGACTCCGCATTCGGCAATCGCCTTGCGCTGCTTGCCGCCGCCACCCAGCCCAAGGGCGTGGCAAGCTATCTGCGCAGTCACCTCGGCCGTGTGGTGCGCTATGACAACAGTCGCATACAGCGCGAACTCGGCGTCAGCTTTCGGCCCCTGGCCACCAGCATGCTCGATACCGCCGCCGATCTCGTGCGTTGGGGACACGTGCCCGCCGCACGCTGAACGCGCGCGCCTCAGTCGATGGCCAGGAAGTCCAGTTTGCCGAGCGGCACACCGTTATGGCGCAGCAGGTTGTAGGCGGTGGTGAGGTGAAAATAGAAATTCGGCAGGGCCCACTTCACCAGATAGTCCTGGCCGTTGAAGTGAAAGCTGCGCGTCGGGGTCTTGATTTCGATGGCGCGGGTCTCGGCACCCTCGTATTGCGCCGGTGTGAAGTCGGCGAGAAAACTCAGCGCCTTGCTGATTCGCGCCTGCAATTCATCCAGGGTGGTTTCGGTATCCTCCCATTTCGGCACCTCTACGCCCGCCAGACGCGCGGCGGCACCCTTGGCCATGTCGGTCGCGATCATCACCTGGCGCGCGAGCGGCAGCATGTCGGGAAACAGCCTCGCGGCACATAGCACGTTGACGTCGTAACCGGCCGATGCGGCATGGTCGCGGGCCTTCTCGAGCAGCGTCGCAAGGGCGCTCAGCCCATGCGCGAACGCGAGTACGGATTGGGCGTGTGTGGATATGGCCATGCTTTGGATTCCTCGCGTTGAATGAATTGAACGGCGTGATTCTATGGTGCTGTGCCGCCCTGAACCATCACAGGACACCGCGCCCGCGGCCGCTACCGTATGGGTAACGGGGCGAGGTGCTCTACTATCATCGACCGCGCCCCCTCGCCTTCCACTCGAATCGCCACGGAGTTCACCGCATGAGTGACGCGCAAGTCCGCCCCATCAATCTCGCTTTACAGGGCGGTGGCTCCCACGGCGCTTTCACCTGGGGTGTGCTCGACAAACTGCTGGAGGACGGCCGCGTCGGCTTCGACGGCATATCGGCGACCAGCGCCGGCGCCATGAATGCGGTGGTGTATGCCTATGGCCAGATGCGCGGTGGCGCCGATGGCGCGCGCCAGGCGCTGCACGATTTCTGGCAGCGCATAAGCCGCAGCGCCGCGTTCTACAACCCCCTCACGCTCACGCCGCTGGAACGCATGATGGGTATCCAGCCCGAACAGAGCAGCGCCTTCGTGGCCTTTGAAAGCCTGACGCGCACTTTCTCGCCCTATCAATTGAATCCGCTGAACATCAATCCGCTGCGCGACGTGTTGGCGGCCTGCGTCGACTTTGCGCAATTGAAGCACTGCAAATCCAGCAAGGTGTTCCTGAGCGCGACCAATATCCGCACCGGCAATGTGCGCATATTCCCGAACAGCCAACTCAGCATCGACGCGGTGCTGGCTTCGGCCTGCCTGCCGTCGCTGTTCCAGGCCATCGAGATCGAAGGCGCTTTCTATTGGGATGGCGGCTACATGGGCAATCCTTCGCTGTTCCCCTTGTTCTACAGCACCGACAGTCGCGACGTGGTGGTGGTACACATCAATCCGATCTTCAGCCCCGACATTCCGCGCAGCGCCGCGGAGATTGCCGACCGGGTGAATGAAATCACCTTCAATTCGGCGTTGCTGAAGGAATTCCGCGCAGTGGCCTTCGTCACGAAACTCATCGTGGACGGCTGGATCAAGGACGAATATCGTTCAAAGCTGCGTCACATGCTGATGCACTCGATACGCGCCGACGACGCGCTGGTGCCGCTCGGTGCGGCCAGCAAGTTCAATTGCGATTGGCGCTTCCTGACCGATCTGCGCGACCGCGGCCGCGCCACCGCCACGCAGTGGCTGGCGGAGAATTTCATCCACCTCGGCAAGCGCGCGACGGTGGATCTGGCGGAAGAGTATCTGAACCCGCACGACAGTTGAGCCGGCGCCCTGGTCGTCGCTGCGAGTAAATGCGCAGCGACGACCAGTCCCGCGCAGGCGCGAATTCAATCGCCCAGCGGATGCTCAAGCCCGCAATCTTCGCGGCCCGCTGACATGCGGATTGCCGCGCTCATAGAAACGCCAGGGTTGCAGGACGGCACGACTGATACCGATGCGCACGCTGCTGCCGATCTCGCCGGCTGCCTGCTCCCCATGGCCCAGCCACAGCGGCCCCGGCTTGCACAGGTCCAGCCCATCGAGGCTGCGTTCGATGGCCAGCGCCTGCGCGAGCCGACCCGGCCCGCGGGCGACGTCCGTCAGCCGCGACACCGCACGCCGTGCGCACATGAGTTCCACGCCGTGCAGCGGTTCGAGGGCGCGCAGCAGCACGCCCGCGCCCGCGCCTTGCGTTTCGCTGGACACGTTCAGCATGAACCAGGTGCCGTAGATGAAATAGACGTAGCAATGACCGCGCTCGCGAAACAGCGAGGCGTTGCGCAGCGTCTGGCCGCCATAGGCATGACAGGCCGGATCGCCGATGGGGTAGGCCTCGGTCTCGACGATACGGCCGGCCATCACGCCCGCGGCATGTTCATGCACCACCACTTTGCCGATCAGAAAGCGCGCCAACTCAAGCGTATCGCGCGGCAGCTCAGTACGGCGCAGGCGGCGCCAGGGCAGACGGGCAGCGGACATCATCGCGGCATCGGATCTTCGAGTGGCTCACGCTAACGCACTCGCCACCGGCACGGCAATCGGCTGCGGCGTTGGCCTTGGCAGGCGCGCATCCCGTCACCAGATACTCGCGGTTGGCGTCAAGAATCGATGAGTCGCCGCCAGATACGCACGCCCTGCCCGACGCGACGGACAAGTGACTGCGGCGAGCGTATGCTTGCGCCCCGAAATGAGCCCCTCCAACGACATGCCGCTGCCCGTGAGCGCGTTCCGCTGGCATTGCCTGCGCCGCGACATCTCCAATTTCGCCCTGCTCAAGCACCGGCATGTCGACGGCTTCCTCATCACCATGCAGCACTCCGGCACCCACTGGCTGAAGTACATGATGAGCACCGCGTTGGCGCTGGAACTCGAGCTGCCGCCGCCGCGTTTCGTGCATAACGACTCGAGCAACGATTTCATCGGCCATCCGCGCCATCCGCGCCTCCATCCCCAGGCACCACGCCTGGCCAGCACCCATTCCGTGCCCCATGCCCTGTTCGACTCGCGCCTGCTGCGCCTGGGGCTGGCGCTGCCGCCCTATGTGGTACTGGTGCGCGACCTGCGCGCTTCGCTGGTATCGAATTACGAGAAATGGAAGGAGCGCTACGGCGTGACTTTCAAGGAATATCTGCGCGGTGACCCGCGCGGACGGCGTTATATCTTCGATATCTGGGGCGGGCTGCATTTCCTCAACCGCTGGTCGCGGGTGCGCCGGCGTTTTCCGGCAGCGACCCTGGAAGTGCGCTACGAAGACCTGCAAGCCCGTCCGCAGGCCCTGCTGACGGACATCTTCAATCACTTCCACATCCACATCGATGCGCGCCACATCACCGCCGCGGTGGCCGCCGGCAGCAAGCAGAACATGGCCGCCAAGCTCGATCCGAACAGTCCGATACGCAACATCATCCGCGACGATGAACGCCCGCCGAGCGCCTGGTATGACGCCGATGACCGCGCCTACTTCGATGCCGTGCTGGCGCGCTGCCTGACTGACAACCACGGTTACGACTGGCGCTGGCCGCCGCATCCGTAGCCGCGCGGCCGCGGCGAGCGACACACTCTTTCACATCCTTTCGCTCGAATGGCTCGACAGCGCCGCATCGCTCAGGCCTAATAACGATTAATTCGATTTAATTGATTAAATCCGAATGTCATTTGAGCCCTCGCCTCGCTCAGATGCGGCCCAGCGCCCACTCTGCGGCAGGCCGAACTGGCTGATTACTCGTGATTATTGCCTCCCCAGCGAGGACAGCTCGAGCAATCGATATTTTCAAAGGGATTAAACCGATTGAGTCGCTGGCCGCTATCGTGTCCGGACCGGGTGCTCCTGCGCCCAGGCGCGTCCGGCGCACATCCCGCCGCCGCCAAACTCGCCGGGCCACAGGAAACCCAGGACCACTGCTATGAGTGCAACGACCATGCAAACCGACCGCAGCCCCGAAGCGCGCATCACCGAAGAGCCGTCCGATGCCGCCGCAGAAGCCATTACCGGCGCCACGCCCGGCCTGCCGGTGACCGATCGCATCATGGACTTCCGTCCGCGCGACCGAGCCCTGTCCTTCGTCAATATGAGTCTCGCCGCCGAACGCGCCGATCCCTTCCGCGTGCTGATTGTCGATGACGACGCCGCCCACCGTGGCCTGGTGTCGGAAATCCTCTCGCCACCCCTGTTCAGTGTCAGTGCCGCGATGTCCGGCCCCGTCGCCCTCGAATTGCTGTCGCAGAAGGAATTCGACGTCGTACTGGTCGACAAGGTGATGCCGGAAATGAGCGGCGATGAACTGTGCCAGGCCATACGTCTGCGCTACAACCGCCACATCCTGCCGGTAATCGTGGTGACCGGTTCCCATGGCTACGCCGACTTGAGCATCAGCCTCGCCGGCGGCGCCAATGATTTCATCCGCAAACCCTACGACCCCAACGAACTGATCGCGCGTGTACGCTCGGCCGCCACCACCAAGCGCCTGACCGATCAAATGGAAAGCGCCGAGACCTTGCTGTTCGGACTGGCCCGCATGGTCGAGGCCAAGGACGAATGCACCGGCGACCACTGTTCCCGCCTCGCCCATTACGCCGAGATATTCGGCGCCGCGCTCGGCCTTGGCGAACGCGATCTCGCGGCGCTCAAGAGCGGCGCCATTCTGCACGACATCGGCAAGCTCGCGATTCCCGATCGCGTGCTGCTCAAGCCCGGTCCTTTGTCCGAGCAGGAATGGGTGTTGATGAAGCAGCACACGGTGATCGGCGCGATGTTGTGCGGTGAACTGAAGTCCCTGCGCGGCGCCGTGCCGATCATCCGCCACCATCACGAACGCTGGGACGGCAGCGGTTATCCGGATGGTCTGGCGGGCAGTGAGATCCCCTTGCTCGCGCAGGTCTTCCAACTGCTCGATGTGTTCGACGCCCTCACCACCGCCCGCCCCTACAAGGATGCCTGGTCGGTGGAGCGCGCGCGCGACATCCTCGAGGAGGAAATGAACAAGGGCTTCTACAACCCGGCGCTCACCCGCGAGTTCCTCAATCTGCTGCGCAGCGATACGCCGGCGATGATGACCTTCGACAGCAGGAAGAACGCCACCGATGGCGGACGTCGCATATACGAAGCCCTGCTCGCCAAAGGCTGTGTGCCACACGGCTGACGCGCCCGCCCGCTCATGAAAATAAATAAAGAAAACCACTGCGCGTTCGCCACGCGCTCCGCTACAAAGGTAAAAGTCGCATGACACCCGACACGGTCTTGATTGTCGACGACGATAAGCAACTCGGAAAATTCACCGCCGAAGTTCTGGAACTCGCGGGCTTCAATGTCGAATTGACGGCTCTGGGACGCGACGGCCTGGAGCGCGTCGCCTGCGATCCGTCCCGCTATCAGGCGGTGGTTCTCGATCGCCGCATGCCCGACCTCGATGGTTTGACGGTATTGCGGCGCATGAAGGGCAACGCCGCGACCCGCGACATTCCCGTTGTGCTGCTGACGGGTCTCGCCAGTGAACAGGACATCATCGACGGCATCGATGCCGGCGCCTACTACTACGTCACCAAGCCGTTTCGCGAGTCGATGCTGCAGGCCGTGGTGCGCGCCGCCATCGACGATTTCCAGGCACGCACCGGTCTGCGCCGGGAACTCGCGTCGACCGCCAATGCCATCGGCCTGCTGCACAGTGGCGAGTTCCGCTTTCGCACGCCGCGTGAAGCGCGCGCGCTGGCCGGCCTGCTGGCCCATTGCACCGTCAATCCGGCCGCCGTCGTCACCGGCCTGTGGGAGTTGCTGATCAATGCCGTCGAGCACGGCAATCTCGGCATCTGTTACGCGGAAAAATCCTCCCTGCTGGCGAGCGGGCTTTGGCATGACGAGATCAGAAAACGTCTGGCCTCGCCCGACCACGTCGAAAAATATGCGAGCGTGCAGGTCGAGATGACGCCGGGACAGGCCATCTACACCGTCATTGATCAGGGGTTGGGTTTCGACCCGCGCCCGTATTTTGAATTCGAGCCGGGCCGCGCCACCCACGCCCATGGTCGTGGTATCGCCATGGCCCGCCGCATGAGCTTCAGCTCTATCGAATACCTCGGCAACGGAAGCACCGTGCGAGCAACCAGCCCGCGCGCCGAACACTCGGACAAGAACACGATGGACAGCGCATGAAATCGCGTATCGATAACAGGAAACTCGTCATGAACGCGCCCGACAAACCCTATCTCACGCCCAATGAAGTGGCGACCTTGTTCATGGTGTCTCCCATCACCGTACGGCAATGGGCGCAGAAAGGTCTGCTCAAGGCCGAAGTCACCGTCGGCGGTCACCGTCGCTTTCTGCGCGCCGAAGTCGAACGCTTCGCGCGCGATCACGGTCTGTCGGGGGCGCGTGCCGCGAGTAATTCCGGTGCCGCGCGCCTGCTGGTGGTGGACGACGACCGACAACTGGTCGGTTACATCCGCGAACTGTTGAGCGAAATCGACAATCTCCAGATCGAAACCGCCTATGACGGTTTCGATGCCGGCACCAAGATGCAGGTCATCCGCCCGCACATCGTGCTGCTCGATCTCATGATGCCGGGCTTGAATGGTTTCGAGGTCTGTCAGCGCATCAAGTCCGACCATCTGACCCGCGATACGCGGGTCATCACCATGACTGGTTTTGCATCTTCCGAGAATACCGGCCGTTCGGTCGTCGCGGGCGCCGAACGCTGCCTGTCGAAGCCGCTCGATCCCGAGGCCCTGCTCGCCCTGGTGGGCAGTGTGGTGCAGGAAGTGCAGGGCGCCTGAAGCTCATGACCCGCGCACCTGTCAGCGCTCCTCACCGGGATGCCATCGCGCGAGCCGCGTGGCTGCCCGGGATATGGCCTACCGCCTGGCGCGCGGCTGATTGCCTGCACACCGCATCGACCTTGAATGACATGACCGCCGCTTGCCACCGCCTGGACATCGGATGATGAGCCTGCGCGTGCGACTGCCGCTGCTGCTGCTGGTCTTCCTGATCGGCGCAGCCGGCTTCACCCTGTTGGTGGCGCTGCCCCTGCAGGACCGCGCCATCGAATCACGCGGCGTCGAGCATGCGCGTAACCGCACGGACCTCGTCCAAAGCGGGCTCGACGCTATCCTGCGCCACGGCGATCTGGCCGATGCGCGCACCTATCTCGCTTCGATCATGCTCGATTCCGATATCCGCCGCGCCGTGTTGCTGGACAGCGACGGGCGCGTGTTGATCGATCCCGAACGCGCGCACCTGCATGAAGCGCAGGCTCCTGGGCTCGACGAGGCGATGGCAGCCCTGCGCACCCGGTTGCTCGCGTCCGGGCGTAGCGAGGTGCAACTGCGCGCGGACCACAAGGCCGTGCAGGGACTTTATCCGGTGACGTTCACCCAGTTTTATCCCAGTGCACGCCCGACGCGTGACGGACTGCTGTACATCGAGCACGACCTGTCGCAGCAGAAGCTCGCGGAACGTGACTTCGTTCTGATCGTGGTGGGCAGCTTCGTTGCGGTGATGTGCGGGCTGACCGCCCTGCTCGGCCTGATATTGGACCGCGCGGTCACGAAACCCGTGAATCAACTTCTGCATACTGCCCAAGCCATCGCCGGCGGCGATCGGCATGCGCGCGCCAAGATCACAGGCGGCCGTGAGTTCGTCGATCTCGGCAATGCGCTCAACAGCATGACCGCCGCGCTGGTCGGCCAACAGAGGAATCTGGCGGAGCGCGAGTTGCAATTGCGCCTGAGTCACGAGTTCTCGGGCACCGGCACGTTCGAGTGGAACATCGAGGAAAACGTGGTGCGCGGCACGCGCCATTTCTGGACGACCTATTTTGGCGAACAACGCAATACGTCGCTGCCCTACGAGGTCGGCTTGCGCAGCGTGCTGGACGAGGATCGGGCGAACCTCGATCACGCATTGAATGCATGCGCCATGATCGGCTCGGCGCTCGATGTGCATTTCCGCTGCCGTGACCGTGAAGGTCTGTTGCATTGGCTGCATCTGGTGGGCGATGCCGAACGCGACGCCGATGGCTGCGCGCGACGCATCGTGGCCCTGACGCGCGACGAGACCCGCGAGATCCTGGCACGTGATCATCTGCGCGCCACGACGCGCGAACTCGAGTATCAGAAGTACGCGCTCGATCAGCACGCGATCGTGACGATCGCCGACGTGCGCGGCATCGTCACCTACGTCAATGACAAGTTCTGCACCGCCAGTGGCTATGCGCGCGAGGAGTTGCTCGGGCACTCCCACAGCGTGTTGAAATCGGGCGTGCATGGCCAGGCTTTCTATGAAGACCTGTGGCGCACCATCACAGCGGGCAAAGTGTGGCGCGGCGAATTGCAGAACCGCCGGAAAGACGGCACCGACTATTGGCTGGATACCACCATCGTGCCGCATTTCGACGTCGACGGTCGCACCGATGGCTACATCTCCATCCGCACCGATATCAGTGCACGGGTCGCCGGTGAGCGCGAGCGCGAACGTCTGCAGCAGCAGCTTTATCAGACCCAGAAGGTCGAGGCCCTCGGCTTGCTGTCGGGCGGCATTGCCCACGACTTCAATAATCTGCTGGCCGCCATCATCGGCCATGCTGAACTCGCCAAGCGTCGCTTCGCTACGCAGGACGAAGGACGCCTGGCGGCCTACCTGCACGAGATTACGACTGCCGCCGAACGCGGACGGGATCTCGTGCAACGCCTCCTGACCTTCAGTCACGGCAGTTCGGATCAAGCCGTGCCGCTGGCCTTGGCCAGCGAGATCAGCGCCAGCCTGCGCATGCTGCGGCCATTGCTGCCGGCGAGCATCACCATCACCAGCGAGCTGCCGGACGACATCCCACTGGTCGCGATCGCGGCCAGTCAGGTCCAGCAGCTGGTGATGAATCTATGCATCAACGCGCGTGATGCCATCGTCGGCACCGGCAGCCTTCACGTCAGCCTGAGATTCCTGTCGCGTGCGGGCAAGTGCGCCGCCTGCGGCATGCATTTCGACGGTCAGTTCGTCTCGCTCATGGTCGAGGATTCCGGTCACGGCATCAGCCATGAAATCCTCGACCGCATCTTTGATCCGTTCTTCACCACCAAAGCCGTTGGCGAAGGCACAGGCCTGGGTCTGTCCGTGGTGCACGGCATCGTGCACCGGGCGGGAGGACACATCCTGGTCAGTGCCAATGCCGGCGGTGGTGCCTGCTTTGAAGTCTTGTTTGCGCCCGTCCCCAGCAGGCGTCAGCGCGACGCAGCGCACGAAGAATTGCCGTCGCGCGCGACACGGCCAGTCCTGGAGCATTCCACATGAACATCCCTGTCCATCATCATCCCGAGCGGTCAGACGCGGACGACGCCGACCTTGCGTCCGCCGCGCCGCCGGCCTGGGACCCGATCCTGGCCGCGCTCGGCCATGGTCAATGGTCGTGGGAGCCGCAGTCCGCCCTATGGCATCTGTCGCCCACCTGCGCGCAACTGCTGGGCTATGGCAGCGAGGCGAGGACGCTGCGCGGTGAGGGTTGGCTGTCACAGGTGCATGAGGAGGATCACGCGCGCGTCGCGACCTGCATGGCGCGCCATGACGAAGCCAGCGATGACCTGTGGCAATGCGATTTTCGTCTGGTCGACGCGCAGCGTGGCGAACGCTGGCTCTTGTCGCGGGGCACGGTGACCCTGCGTGACACCAGCGGCGCGGCGCTGCGCATCATCGGCACCTGCACCGATATGAGCTCAGTGACGCATGTCTCCCATGCCGTGCGCGAACGCGACCAGCGCCTCGCCGCCGCGCTCGAGCAGGCCCAGATTGCATGGTTCGAACGGGACCTCGACACGGATATCGGTGTGGGATCGCCGTCCCTGGCCGCCATCTACGGTCTCGAGAACGTCAGCGGTCCGTGGCACTTCGATGAGATTCGCGCTCGCATCCTGCCCGAGGATCTCGTCGGACACCTGCGCGATGTCAACCAGTCGCTCGTCACGCCGGTCACCGACGAGACCACGCGCATGATGCACTATCGTGTCCGCCGTCCCGATGGTGAACTGCGCCATCTTGAAGTGCGTTATCGCAATGTCTACGACGGCGGCAAGGGCCGTGCTTTCGGTTTGATTTTCGATGTCACGACCACCAAGGCGCTGGAATCGAAGTTCCAGGAAGCCATGGAATACGCCCGCATGGCCTGGTTCGAACGGGATATCGGGACCGACGAAATGCGTGGCTCACGTTCGCTGTGGCAGATCTACGGGTTTGATCCCGAGCGTCATCCGCTGTATTTCGGCGACATCCTCGCTCGCATCCATCCCGAAGATGCGGTCGGTCATCCGGGCGAAACGGAAACCCTGCGCGCGCGCAGCCGCGCGCTGCACGGCGTCGCGCAGGAAGTCAACACTGAAGTGCTGACCTATCGCGTGCTGCCGGGCAACAAGGATCAGCGCTGGATTGAAGTGCGCTACCGGTTGCGCCTCGATGGATACGGCGGCGGCAACGTCACCGGTCTGGTGGTGGATATCACCGCCACCAAACTGGCCGAAGCCACCGCGCGCGATACCGATCTGCGCCTGCGCATGGCGCTCGATGCCGCCCAGATGGCTTCATGGAAATGGGATTTCGAGACCAATCTCATGGCCTCCTCGGACGCCCTCGGCACGATGTTCGGTCTGCCGGACGAGGGCCCCTGGAACATCGAAACGGTGCTCGCCACCATCCACGAAGGCGACATTTCGGCCGTGCGCGGCGAAATCGAGCGCGCACGGCGCCTGGCCGATGGTCAGGACCTGCATTTCGAATTCCGCGTCGTGCATGGCAATGGCGAGGAACACTGGGTCGAGACGCGCGGCCGCTGCGACCCGCAGAACATGTATGGCATCGCGGTCGATATGACCATACGCAAACTCGCCGAGCTCGAACGCGATCGCCTCCATCGTCAGTTGCAGCAGGCGCAGAAGATGGAGTCGATCGGCCTGCTGACCGGCGGCATCGCCCACGACTTCAATAATATTCTCGCCAGCATTCTCGGCTATTCCGGTCTGGCGCTGCAGCGCTTCTCCGATCGGGTTCCGGAGAAGCTGGTCGATTACCTCAAGGAAGTGCAGACCGCCGGTGGCCGCGCGCGCGACCTGGTGGCGCAGATGCTGGCCTTCAGTCGCGGCGAAAGTGGCGAACTGGTGTCGATGAACATCGAGCTGGTGCTCGAACAGACGATCAAGATGCTGCGCCCCACCCTGCCCACCAGTATCGAGATCAAGACCGCGGTCGATAGCGGGTTGCCGGCGGTGCTGGCCGACCCCGTGCAGTTGCAGCAGGTGGTGCTCAATCTCAGCATCAACGCGCGCGATGCCATGGCCGGTACCGGCAACATCGAGTTGTCGCTCCGGCGCCGCGCGGTCGAGCACGGCCATTGCGCCTCCTGCCATCACGAATTCGACGGCGACTTCGTCGTGCTGGGTGTCTGCGACGACGGTCCCGGCATTCCCGAATCGACCCAGGCGCGCATCTTCGAACCGTTCTTTTCGACCAAGGCATCGGGACGCGGCACGGGCATGGGACTGGCCATGGTGCATGGCATCGTGCATCGCCACCAGGGTCATATCCTGTTGAACACGTCACCCGATGCCGGTTGTGCCTTTGAAATCCTGCTGCCGCTCGAACGGTCTGCGCGCGAACTGGCACGCAATACCGAGTCGGTCGACATCGCCAGCTACGAGGCCAGCACGCCGACCCAGGTCCTGGTGGTGGACGACGAGCGCGCGGTGGCGAGCTTCGTCGGCGAATTGCTCGAACTGAACGGCTATACCGTGACCGTCGAAACCGATCCGGCCCAGGCCTGGGATTTGTTTGCCGCCGATCCTGAACGCTTCGATCTGGTCGTCACCGACCAGACCATGCCGCGACTCACTGGCGCCCAACTCGCGGCGCGCGTGATGGGCGTGCGCCCCGACCTGCCGGTGGTATTGATGACGGGCTACAGCGCCACCATCGACGAGCGCAAGGCCCGCGAACTCGGCATCCGCGCCTATCTGCGCAAGCCCGTGCGCGGTGACGAATTGCTGGCCGCGATTGCGAGCGCCATGGAACACCCAGGCGCTGCATGAGCGCTTACGCCACCGACTGCGTTTGCGCCTGCATCGGCAGGCGTAAGCCCTTGCGTTCCAGCCGCGGAATGACCTCCTGCACGAAATACGGCAGTTCAGCCAGATAATTGACGAAGGCCAGCGACGCGCCGGCGAAGCCCGCGTCGGCAATCCCGGCGATGCGATCAGCGACGGTATCGGGGTCGCCCACCAGCGGATAGACGCCGTGACCCGCGGCGAACTGGGTGCGCAGCGCACCGATCATCTCGCGCGGAAAGGAATGGGCGTGCATGCCCATGAGGTTCATCAGACGCTCGACCGCCGGTGCGTCGGCATGATCGACAGCGTAGTGATGGTGATACTCCTCCGCCTCGCGCGTACTGGGCCGGCAGACCACGTAGGTGGTGGTGAAGACCCCGAGTTCGCGGCCGTGACGCGCACGAGCCAGCGCCTGGGTCTGCTCGAGCACCTGCGCGCCGCTCGCGATGTCGATGATGACGGTGAAGAGGAAATCGCAGTTGCGCGCGGCGAAGGCGCGCCCCTGCTCGGAGGACCCCGCGTTCATCACCGGCGGCAATGAGGCGTCCAGCGGCTTCGGCGTGCAACGCGCGCCGCGCAGATGAAAGAATTCGCCCTGCCAGTCGAAGTCCTCCGCGCTGCGCCACGCCTGCTGGATGACGTCCCACCATTCCTGGCCATAGCGATAGCGTGTGTCGTGATCCTCGGCGAGCGCAAGACCGAACATCTCGTACTCGGGCTGGTTCCAGCCACACACGATATTCAAACCGAAGCGACCAGCGCTCAAATGATCGATGGTGGCGAACTGCTTGGCCGCCATCAGGGGATGTGAGAACGCGGTATGGGCGGTCGCGAATACCGAGATCCGACGCGTTTGCGCCAGCAGTCCCGCCGCCCAGGTGATGGTCTCGAGCGAATCGCCCTGAAAATCCGTGGCGCCGCCATAGCCGGTCCAACGCGCAATGGGCAGCAGGAATTCCAGACCGGCTTGATCGGCAAGTTGTGCCAGCGCGAGATTGTTCTGCCACGTCGCCTGCCAGCGTTCCGGCACGGTGGTGATGGCCATGCCACCCGAGCAGTTCGGCGAAAACAGACCGAGTTTGAAACGGTTGTGGTTGAACATCGCGTTATAGGGACGTCGCATGCCTGACTCCATGGGCCCGTCGTCTTGCGGGGGCGTCAGTATCCGATAAGAATGCCGACACGCAAACACGGCGCGAGCGGGAGCGAAGCATGGCACGCGGTTCGACCATCGATATCACGGGCGCCGATGGCGCACGTTTCAGCGCGTATCTCGCCCGCCCTGCGCAGGGCAGTGGTCCGGGTCTGGTGCTGGTGCACGAGATCCTCGGTCTCAACGATTTCATGCGTGACATGGCCGACCGGCTGGCCGAGGAAGGCTATGTGTGTCTGGTGCCGGATTTGTACGCGCGCCTCGAAACGGGCGTCGACCTCGGTTACAGCGAGGTCGACGTGGGTCGCGCCCAGGCGCTGCGCGCACGCTTCGATGTCGAGCAAGGCCTGCGTGACATTGCCGCCACTGCCGAGGCTTTGCGCGCGCGCACTGAACAATGCGGCAAGCTCGGCATCATCGGCTGGAGCATGGGTGGCCTGCTGGCCACGTTGGCCGCCGCGCGTCTCGATTTCGCCTGCGCGGTGAGTTACTACGGCGTCGGACTGGAAGGCCACGGCGCGGAACTCGCACAATTGCGCTGTCCGGTGTTGCTGCAGCTGGGCGATGCCGATGCCAAGATACCCGCCGCCGCGCGCGAAGCGCTGACTGGCGCGCTTGCCGCGCAAGCCCACACCGAATTGCACCTCTATCCAGGGTGCGGCCATGGCTTTGCCAATCCGGCCCACGGCAATTACGACAAGCCGGCGGCGATGATGGCCTATTCGCGCACCGTGGCCTTGCTGCGCCGTGAACTCGGGCCGCTGTTCGATCTATCCCGCCTGTGGGACGCCCACACTTTTCACGAATTCGCGACGCGCGATGTCGACGCGACCATGGCCACCATGGTCGAGCAGCCCTACGTCAACCATATTCCGACCATGACCGGCGGCGTCGGCCACGACCATCTCAAGCGCTTCTACAAATACCACTTCGTCAACAGCAACCCGCCCGACACGCGTCTGATTCCCGTGTCGCGCACCGTCGGCGCCGATCGGCTGGTGGACGAGATGGTGTTCTGCTTCACCCATACCTGCGAGATTCCCTGGATGCTGCCAGGCATCGCGCCGAGCGGGCGCTACGTCGAGATTCCGCTGGTCGCGATCGTCAACTTCCGCGGCGACAAACTCTATCACGAACACATCTACTGGGACCAGGCCTCGGTGCTGGTGCAGATAGGCGCGCTCGACCCACAGGGTCTTCCGGTAGCAGGGATCGCGACCGCGAAGAAGCTCATCGATGAAACCCTGCCATCGAATGGATTGATGGCCGAGGGCTGGGCCAAGAGCGAGGGTCTGCCGCTGTAGGCGCGGTTTCGTTCGCACCGGCGCTCGTTCGAACGCAAAAAAAAGGCCGCCTGCGAACAGGCGGCCTTCAATCTCAAGCGGGACCTTCGGTCAGGACGCGATTAGCGACCTTCCGTCAGGTAGTTCACATCGAGCAGACGCTTGGCGTCCTTCAGCTCGGTGAACGGCGCTTCGGCACCACGGCAGGGTACGAGCGTGCCGCGGTTGTTCTGGAGATCAACCACGTTGATGCTCTGGAACAACTGGAAGCGGGTACCGGGCGGGGTCTTTTCCTTGTTGAACTTGTCGGGGTTGTTCTGCACCCACTCGTCGTCGGACCAGACCTTGGTCAGCTGCCACACCTTCCACAGTTCGCCGGCCTTGTCGAACGCGTTGGCGTAGTAGGACTCGCCGGACTCACGATCGATATGCAGGAACTTCTTGGAATAGGGGTGGTTGGAACGCTTCGGGATCTGCTTCATGACGTCGGTCAGACGCAGCGCGTAGTCGTCCTTGATGGCCCAGCCGTTCGGACCGTAGTACACCGCTTCGCGGTTACGCGAACGGGCCACGACCAGCAGCTTGGTGGTGCCGATGTATTCCCAATCATGCTCCATCGGACGACCGTTGAACCCGTAGAAATCTTCCAGGGTGTGGTCGGTGCCGAGCAGCGAGTCGGACTTCACTTCCACTGAGATACGACGCACGCGACGCAGGGAAGGAATGTAAGCCCAGGAATCGTCAGCCTTGCGCGGGTCATCGTAGCGCAGGATCAGGAACGCGGTGCCGGCGATGTCGAACGGCGAGGTGAAGCCGGTGTACTCACGGAACTCGGTGTCCTTGGCGAAGCCTTCGCCGTTGTTCACCTTGTAACCCTGGGCCTCGTACTTCGCGTTATGCGCCATGAGGTAGCGCTTGTACGGACCTGCGAGAGCGCGCTCGAACGAGCCACCGCCTTCGTAGTACTTGGCGTACTTGCCACCGTCGGCCGTCATGATTTCATGCTTGGAATGCTCGCCGCCGCGGCGGACCCACACCCAATGCACTTCACCGACCGCCAGACCGTCGTTCTGCCAGCGATAGTTGAAGTTCCACGCCATCTTCCAGCCATCTTCCTTGCCGGGCTTGAACTCGGCAGGATCGAACGGACGGCCAGCGGCATAGTTCTCGATGGCGCCGTCAGCGGCGATCTTCGCAGTGCCCTTGTTCTTCTCGGTGGCGGTCTTGTAGACGTCGGCATTGCTGAGGTCACCAGCATCCTTGATCTTCATTTCCATGCCTTCGAAGATCCATTCCGACTGGAATTCCTTCGGAATGAACGGACGGACCTGCTCAGCCTTGTCGAAAGTGATGGTGTCACCCTCGGCGAATTGCGGCTGGGCGGTCTGGTTCTCCTTGAACCAGGCCAGATAGTCCTCCTCCGTGTACGCGCCGGCCGCGAACGGCACGGTCGCGGCGGCCGCCAGCAGCACGGCCTTGAATTGGATACGCATAGTTGTCTCCCCTAGATCACGCACCGGGAGGTACGGCTAGTGTGTTTTTCAAATGACTTAAGTCCGGTCGCCGAACTCGCAAGCGGATCCGGAACCGGGGCTATGGATACCACCGGCAGCGTGAAGGGGTCGTGAAAAGCGGCAGCGCTGGTAGGCTGCGATTTGGAATGCTGCAGTGCGGCCCCGGCGGGGCAAGAGGGACGTTCAAGCTTGGTCACGATTCAAGGCCGCGCGCCCGGCGCCGATAGAGAAACGAGTTTCTAGCCAAGTGACAGGGATTACGTTTCTATGCCGCCATTGCCCAAGAACTCGCCGAATCCTGAGGCACTGCGGAAAATCTCCGTACAGGACCTCCGGCCCGGCATGTTTCTGAATGAGATGTGCGGGTCCTGGATGGACCACCCCTTCTGGAATACCCGTTTTCTGCTCGACAACCCGGCAGACATCGAGAGCCTGCGTCATTCCGCGGTCAAGGAGGTCTGGATCGACACCTCGCGCGGACTCGATGTCGCAGACGAGGTGGACGCGCCACCGGCCGAGACCCGTGCCGAAACCGAGGAGCGGGTCGAGCGCGAACTGGTGCAGACCCTCGCCCAGCCCACCATCCTCATCCCGCGGGTGGAACTGGCCTCCGAGGTGCGGCGTGCAGCCGCACTGTGCGGCAAAGCCAAGGGCGAAATCACCGCCATGTTCAGCGAAGCCCGCATGGGCAAGGCCGTCGCGCCTGAAAAGCTCGAACCGCTGGTCGAGGAAATCTCCAATTCCGTGCAACGCAATCCGGGCGCCCTGGTCAGTCTGGCGCGTCTGAAGACCCAGGACGACTACACCTTCATGCATTCGGTCGCGGTGTGCGGACTCATGATTGCGCTCGCCCGTCAGCTCGGAATGGACCAGGCCCGCATCCGCGAAGCGGGCATGGCCGGACTCATCCACGATCTCGGCAAGGCCATGGTGCCGCTCGAGATCCTCAACAAACCCGGCAAGCTGACCGACGAAGAATTCACGCGCATGAAGGAGCATCCGCGCTACGGCTACGACATGCTGGTGGAAGGCGCCGGTGTCAGCGAAGTATCGATGGACGTCTGCCTGCATCATCACGAAAAGGTCGATGGCAGCGGCTATCCCGATCGGCTGGACAGCGACACCATCAGCCTGTTCGCGAAGATGGGCGCGGTCTGCGACGTCTACGACGCCATCACGTCCGACCGCCCCTACAAGGCCGGCTGGGATCCGGCGGTCGCGATCCGCAAGATGAACGAATGGAGTCAGGGTCATTTCGATCCCCGTGTGTTCCAGGCCTTCGTCAAATCGGTCGGCATCTATCCGATCGGTTCGCTGGTGAAACTGGAGTCCGGCCTGCTGGCGGTGGTGGTGGAGATCAGCCCCGACTCACTGTTGACACCGAGCGTGAAGGCCTTCTTCTGCACACGGCGCAAGGCTCGTTTGACGCCGAAGATTCTCGATCTCGCCAAACTCAAGGGGCAGGAGCGTATCAAGAGCTGGGAAGATCCCAACCACTGGAATTTCCCCGACCTGAACGAATTGTGGAGCGGTCTCGAATTACCGCGCGCCGGCAGCGCGGCCTGAAGTTCTTTGCTCAGGCCGGTACGGATTCATGCTCCGGCAGGAAGCCGCCGGCCTGCATGGTCCACATGTGCGCATAGTGGCCACCCCGTTCCAGCAGTTCGTGATGGCTGCCATCCTCGATGATGCGCCCCTCGTGAAAAACCAGGATGCGATCGAGATGCGCGAGCGTCGACAGACGATGGGCGATCACCACCACGGTGCGACCCTTCATGAGGAATTCCAGGCTCTCCTGGATTGAACGCTCGGTGACCGAGTCGAGCGCGCTGGTCGCCTCGTCCAGCAGCAATATCGGTGAGGCCTTGAGTATCGCGCGCGCCAGCGCGATGCGCTGCCGCTGTCCGCCCGACAACTTCACGCCACGCTCACCGACCAGCGAGTCATAGCCGCCTTCCATCGCCGCGATGAATTCGTGGGCATAGGCCAGACGCGCCGCTTCCATCACTTCCTCATCGCTGGCATCGAGCCGTCCGTAGCGGATGTTGTCCTTGAGCGTGCGATGAAACAGCAGCGGATCCTGGGGAATCATCGCGACCGCCGCGCGTAGACTTTCCTGGGTGACGCGTTTGACGTCCTGACCATCGATGAGGATGCGCCCGCTCTGGGGTTCGAACAGGCGCAGGATGAGATTGACCAGGGTGCTCTTGCCGCTGCCGGAATAACCGACCAGCCCGACACGCTCGCCGGCGCGCAACACCACATTCAGATCGCTGAACACCGGCCGCGCACCGGTATAGGCGAAATCGACCTGCTCGAAGCAAATCTCGCCGCGCGTCACCTGGAGAGGGCCGGCTTGCGCCTCGTCGACCACTTCATGGGGGCGCACGATCATGCCGACACCGTCATTGATATTGCCGACGAACTCGAAGAACTCCAGAAAGCGCCGGCTCAAGCCGCGCGCCTGCTCGATCAGCAGCAGCGACAGGCTGGCCGCCATCGCGAACTGACCGGCGCTCATGCCGCCCTCGCTCCAGATGCGCAGCGCATAGCCGATCACCGCCAGCATCAGCACGAAGGCCGCCACGAACTGGAACCAGCGTATGCCTTCCATGAACCAGAAGGTGGCGCGCGCGCGTTCGACTTCGCGGTCGAGATAAATCTCGAGATGCTCGCGCTCGAAGTCGCGACGCGCGAACAGCTTGGCGGTCATGATGTTGGAAACCGAATCGACGATGGTGCCGCTCACCGCGCTGCGCGCCGCCGCATACTCCCGCGCGTAGCGCCGACAACGACGCGCCAGCGCAAAACAGATCGCGACGTAGATGATCGTCCATACGCCGAGCACGAGGGCGAGTCGCACGTTGACCTGGGCCAGCAGCAGTTGCGAGACGGTGAACGAAATCACCAGCGGCCAGAAGTCGAACAGCACGGTCCAGATGGTCTGCGACACGCCCATCGACACCTCGGCGATGCGATTGGCGAGCGAGCCGGCGAAGTTCGACAGGAAGTAGCGCTGCGAATGCAGTTGCAGATAACCGAACAGTTCGCGTCGCACGCGCCGCCGCAGGGCCGGTCCCAGCATCACCAGCACCGTACCGCTGGCGCGTGAACACAGCACCACGCCAAGGTTGAGTGCGGCGAACAACCAGAACGGCCCACTGACTTGCGTCCACACTTGCGCATGCATGGCCTGCGCCGCCGCCACACCTTCCATGATCTGCTTGATCGCGAAGGGCAGCAGAATGGAACAGGCCGATTGCCCGCCTTCCAGCACCACCATGAGAATGACGACGGGCAGATAACGACGCACATAGCGCACACAGAAGCGGAAGGGCGTGTCCGGCAGGTACATGCCGGCGGCCGCGGCATGGGGCTGGGTAATACGTTGGTCCACGCGGCGGATCCGCTGTCAGCGACCGCCGCTGACGTCGAGAAAAGTTCCCGTGATGTAGGACGCTTCTTCGGACAGCAGCCACAGGATGGCGGTCGCGACTTCCTCGGCCTGCCCCGCGCGCCGCATGGGAATCATGGGCGTGAAACGCTCGACGCGATCAGGCGCACCGGCGGAAGCATGGATGTCGGTGTCGATCAGACCCGGCCGCACGGCATTGACGCGTATGCCCTGGGTCGCGAACTCCTTGGCGAGTCCGAGCGTCATGCTGTCAATGGCGCCCTTGGAAGCCGCGTAGTCGATGAATTCGTGTGGCGAACCAATGCGCGCCGCGGCCGAGGACAGATTGACGATGGCGCCGCCGCGCCCGCCGTGCGCGGTGGACATGCGTTTGACGGCCTCGCGAGCGACCACGAAGGCGCCGTAGACATTGACGTCGAAGGTTCGCTTGAGGCGCGCCGCGGTGTAGTCGCCGAAGGGTCCGATGGCGCCCACCACACCGGCGTTGTTGACCAGCGCGGTCAAGGGCAGGCCGCGCGCATCCAAGGCGGAAAACATCGCCAGCACCTGCTCTTCATCGGCGACGTCGGCCTGCACGGCAAACGCCTGACCGCCGCCGGCCAGGATACGCGCGCACACCTCACGGGCGGCGGCTTCGTCACTGACGTAGTTGACCGCCACGGTGTAGCCGCGCGTGGCCGCCAGCAGCGCAGTGGCCGCGCCTATGCCGCGGCTCGCACCGGTCACCAGCATGCATGGGTTCATAGCCTTCTCGCTCTTCGCAATGACGCCTGCGTCGGCCGGCGCGAGGCGCCACTATAAGCGACCTCAGTCAGCGCTGGCGACGAACACCGCACGCACCGGCGCGGGATAGCCCTCGATGGTACGCGTGGCGTCGTCGGGGTCGAGAAAATCGCTGAGTGAGTGATAGGGCATCCACGCCGTGGTGCGTTGCTCGGCGACACTGGTCGGCGTGACATCGACGCAGCGCACATCGCGAAATCCTGCGGCGAGCAGCCAGGCCTCGACCGTGGCGGGCGCCGGCACCGCCCACACATTGCGCATGGCCGCGTAACGCGACGCGGGTTCGAGCACGTCGGTGCTGCCGTCGGCGATGACGAGGGTTTCCAGCAGCAACTCGCCGCCGGCGCGCAGCGCACTACGCAATTGCATGAGGTGGGCGAGATGATCGCGACGGTGATAGAGCACGCCCATCGACAACACCGTATCGAAACAGGCGAGGCGCGCATCGAGCACCTCACTCGCGAGCGGCAGCATGTGCACGCCGGGCATTGCCAGATAACGCTCGAGCGCGAGGTATTGCGTGTAGGCGGCGACCGCGGGATCGATGCCGAGCACGCAACGCGCGCCGGCCGCCGCCATGCGCCACAGGTAATAGCCGTTGCCACACCCGACATCGAGCACGCGCCGCGCGTCGAGGGACGTGAGGTGCGGCAGCACCCGTGCCCATTTCCAGTTGCTGCGCCACTCGCTGTCGACGTGCACGTCGAACAACTCGAACGGGCCTTTGCGCCACGGCGACAAGCCCATCAAGGCCGCACGCAGGACATCGCGACGCGAGTCGTCGCAGGGCCCGCTGGCGCGCACCACGGCATCGAATTCGCGACGCTCGGCGGTCAGCGCGGGCAGTGCATCCAGCACCGCCTGCCAGGCCGGCGCGCGGCCGTCCTGCATCACGTTATCGCGGGCCTGTGGCAGCATCTCCTCGAGCCATGCCTGCGCCGATGCGGGCATTCCCTCGAACATCGCGCGCAGGCCATCCGCAGCGAGATCAATAAAGCGGCACAGCGGCGGGTCATCGAGGTTCAAGGCCATGGCCTGATCATGCGATGATCCCGCCGGCTTGCCCAGCGCGGGGCCGGCGCAGGAATTCAAGTATCGGGGGGTGCGCCGGGCGCCCCATCACCACGGTAGCACGCCATGACCGCCCACTCTTTCGCCCATGCGACGCCCATCATGGTCGCGTCCTTCTACAAATTCGTGAATCTCGCCGCGCCGCGTGAGTTCGGTGCCATGCTCGGCGAACGGGCGCGTGCCGCTGGCCTGCTCGGCACCCTGCTGCTGGCCGAAGAAGGCCTCAATGCCAGCATCGCCGGCGCGCCCGCGGCGGTCGGCGCGTTTCTCGATTTCCTGCGTGCGCAGCCGGGCTTTGCGGCCTTGAGCGATGTGCGCCAGTCGTTTCACGAGGTCGCGCCCTTCCGCCGCCTGAAAATCAAATACAAACGCGAAATCGTCACCATGGGCGTGCCGGGCATCGCGCCGGCGACCCGCACCGGCACCCATGTCACAGCGGACGAATGGAATGATCTGCTCGGGGATCCGGCTGTGTTGCTGGTCGATACCCGCAACAGCTATGAATACCGCATCGGCACCTTCGTCGGCGCACTCGATCTCGGCATGGACAGCTTTCGCCAGTTCCCGGCGCTGATCGACGCCGAACTCGCCCGCAGCGGCGCTAGCCGTGTGGCGATGTTCTGCACCGGTGGCATACGCTGCGAAAAAGCCAGCGCCTATCTGCTGGAGCGCGGTATCGATGCGGTCTATCAATTGTCGGGTGGCATCCTCAACTATCTCGAACAGACACCGCCCGAGACCTCACGCTGGCTCGGCGAATGTTTCGTGTTCGACGAACGGGTGGCGCTCGACGCCGGCCTCAGTCCCGGCGAGCACAGCCTGTGCTTTGCCTGCCGACGCCCCTTGAGCGCCGCCGACCGCGCGTCACCGCTGTATCGACACGCCGAGTGCTGCCCGCATTGCCACGATCAGTTGAGTGAGGACAGACGCCGCGCTTTTGCTGAACGCGCGCGGCAGGTGGCCCTGGCGGAAGGGCGCCATGAGGCTCATATCGGTGCGGTGATGGCGCCGCCCGCCAAACCGCTTGCGCGGAGCGCGACCGGCAGCTGATCAGAAGCCGCTGATGTAATGCTCGACGAGCCGGGCTATGGCCTGCTCGTTCATGGGCGGCGGTCCATCGGGAAACCACAGCGCCGCCTGCGCCAGCATGAGACGCGCGATGCGTGCACCGTCGAACATGCGTTCTTCGTCCAGACAGTCCTCGGTGAAACGCGTGACCAGCGCCAATGCCGCACCCAGCACCGCTTCCTTGTCGGTGTTGCGCGTGGCAGGCGCGCTGACCAGCGACACATCCGCCGCCATGCGCGGCAGCGTTCGCGCGACGAAGTCGAGCAAGTGTTCGGCCGCCGGCGGCAGAGACACACCCTGGCTTTGCGCCCAGGCGCGCAGGCGCAATCCCTCGATGGACTGCCCGGCTTCGAGGCCGAGATCGGCAGCGATGCGCGCGCGCAGCAGTTCAGCCTCGGCCGACAGACCGAGCGCCTCGACATGGTTTGCCCACTTGTCCGGCGCGACCCCGACGAGCAAGGCCATCGCCACCGGCGCCAACGGCCAGTGCTCCTGCCCCACCCAATATTCGTACAGCATCTGCTGCGCGTGGTCAGCGACGGCCACGTTCACACCACTACGCAAGCGCGTGATCAGCGCGGCGACCGGACCGCTCATGCTCAGGGTTTCTGGTAGGTGACGCGGTAGACCACGCCGGCCTGATCGTCGGAGACGAGCAGCGAGCCATCGGGCAGGGTGGCGAAGGCCACCGGCCGGCCCCAGTTCTCCTCCCCTTGCAGCCAACCGGTGATGAAGGGTTCGTAGCTGATGACGCTGCCGTCGTCCTCGAGGGTCGCGACCATGACGCGATAGCCGGACTTGCGCGAGCGATTCCAGGAGCCGTGCTCGGCGACCAGCAAGGCATTGCGATAGGCGGGGGGAAACATGTCGCCGCGATAGAACGCGATGCCGACCGGCGCGACGTGCGCACCGAGCTTGATGGCCGGCGGCGTGAACTCATCGACGCGATGACCGGCGCCGAATTCGGCATCGAGTATCTCGCCACCGTGCACATGGGGATAGCCGAAATGCTGGCCGGCCTTGCTCACGCGATTGATTTCATCGGGCGGCCGATCGTCACCGAGCATGTCGCGGCCATTGTCACTGAACCACAGTTCGCCAGTGATCGGATGCCAGTCGAATCCCACCGAATTGCGCACCCCGCGCGCATAGGCGCTGACCTTGCCGCCCTGGGTCGGCACTTGCAGTATCGAGGCGAATGGGAAGTCCGGCGCGCAGATATTGCAGGGCGCACCGATCGGCACATAGAGCGCACCGTCGGGCCCGAAGGCGATGAACTTCCAGCCGTGATGGTCTGCTTTCGGCAGACCGCCCACCACCTGCTGAGGCGCCGGCGGCGCGTCGAGCCGGGACTCGATGTCGACATAGCGCAGCACGCGATCGCGTGCCGCGACAAACAGCGCGCCGTCACGAAAAGCCACACCGGACGGCATGGGCAGGCCTTCGGCGATGGTGCTTACGCGTTCGGCAACGTTGTCGTGATTGGCATCGACAGCCGCATAGACCCGCCCCGCTTCACGTGTTCCGACGAACAAGGTGCCGCGGGCACCGAGTGCCAGCTGACGCGCGTCGGGCAGCTGCTCGGCATACAGACTGATATGGAAGCCCGGCGGCAGTTGCAGCCGGCTGAGATCGAGCGCGCTCGCCAACGGCAGCCAGGCCAGCAGACCCAGACCCGCCGCGATGAGACGCAGGCGTTTCGACATCGCGTCAGATTTCCTGTGACATTTTTTCAGTGGTGACCGACAGACGATGGATGAGCGTACGCAGGAAGACTTTCAGAAAGCGCACCTGACAGTTGAGAGAGACCTGTGTGATGACGGTGGAATTGACCTTGAGCAGTGATGTCGCCCCCTTGGCGACGATGGTCGCGGTGCGCTTGGTCTTGGCCAGATAGCCCATTTCACCGAAGCAGTCACCCGACAACAGCGCGCGCAATTCCTTGCCGTTCTTATGCACCGCCACCTGACCGTAGACGATGATGTAGAAGGAATCGTCGAGTTCGCCCTCGACAATGATCTGATCGCCGTCGCGATAATCCTGCCACTTGCCGGCGCGTACGATTTCCCAGATTTCGGCATCGGGAAAACCGTCGAAGAAATCGAGCTGCTTGACCGCCACGAACTGCTCCTGCTCGGAGATGTTCACCTGCGGCGTTTCAAGCAGTGCGTCAAAGGCGCGGCTGAGATCGGACGCCATGTCCATGCCCATCTGATAGCGCTCCGCGCGATCCTTGGCCAGGGCCTTGTTCATGATGCGCACCAGTTCATCCGGCACGTCCTGACGGAACTGCCGCACGTCGGGCGGATCCTCGTTGAGAATGCGCTGCACCAGACGCGAGAAGTTCTCGGCCAGGAAGGGATGCTTGCCCGCCAGCAACTCGTACATGATCACACCCAGCGAGAACAGGTCGGTCTGATTGCTGAGATAGTCCTCGGTGATCTGTTCCGGTGACATGTAGCGCGGCGAACCGACCAGACCCATGGGCATGGTCTTGGTCGAATCCATCTTGGACAGATGGGCGATGCTGAAGTCGCCGATCTTCACATCGCCCGTGGTGGTGACGAGGATGTTGGTTGGCTTGATGTCGCGATGGATGACGCCCTGCTTGTGGGCATAGTCCAGCGCCTTGGCGCACTTGAAGATCATCTCCACGACTTTCTCGATGGAAGCCAGATGATCGGGTTTGCAGTAGTTCTTGAGTGTTTCGCCGCCTTCGACCAGTTCCATGACGATGTAGCAGGTATCACCGTCGACGCCCGCGTCATAGATACCGATGATATTGGGATGGGTGAGGCGACCGGCAGTGTGGGCCTCGTTGAAGAACATCTTGCGGTAGCGCTCGCCGCCTTCCTCGTCGTTCAACTGTTCGGCATGGGCGACCTTGATGGCGACATTGCGATCAGCGTAAGGGTCGTGGCCCAGATAGACCGTGCCCATGCTGCCGCGGCCGATTTCGCGCATAACCTGATATTTGCCCAGGCGGTCCGGGACGTGTGCGCTCATGTGCTGCTCTGGTCACTCGCTAGGTTGGGCCCGATCCTTCGGCGGCACCACCACCTGTGCGCGAAGCACCAGTGGCCGCATACCGCAGCATCGGTCATATTAATTGAATTCCCGATACCGGCATACCGGATCGGGTCGGGCATCGCTCCATCGCGGTGCGCGGGCGGCGGTCCCCAGGGGCCGGCGTGACCACCGCCGCCGTCCCGCGATGCTTATCGTCAATTTGGCCTGGAACTGGATTCCCAACATGCAACACCCGTCGCAAAAACTCTGGACACGCCTCGAACAGCACGCCGCCGACCTCGCCTCACGCCGCATCGCGAGCCTCTTTGATGAGGAAACGGACCGGCTTGCCCGTCTGCGCATGAGCGCCGCCGGACTGACGCTGGATCTCTCCAAGCAACCGCTGGACAGGGCCGCCATCGCGATGCTCACCGAACTCGCCGATGCCAGTGGACTCGAGGCCGCGGTGGCGGCCATGTTCAATGGCGACATCATCAATCACACCGAACGTCGCGCGGTATTGCATACCGCGCTCAGGGCCGGCCCCGGCGGCACGGCCACCGTCGATGGACAAGCCGTCGCCGGCGAGGTTGAGGCGGTACTCGAACGCATGGCAAGCCTGGTGGCCGCCGTGCATGACGGCACCTGGACCGGGCACTCGGGCGCGCGTATCACCGACGTGGTCAACATCGGCATCGGCGGCTCGCAC
>Ga0208492_1000662_pt1 | contig 26967 bp, 30 predicted proteins | sample Subbioar_CSW14AB_FD_184820 | JGI IMG/M metagenome (GOLD analysis project Ga0208492, IMG submission 184820) | Serpentinite rock and fluid subsurface biosphere microbial communities from McLaughlin Reserve, California, USA - CR12Mar_CSW14AB (SPAdes) | ecosystem: Environmental > Terrestrial > Deep... | reverse complement strand
GCCGAGCCTGCGGCTATAATGCCGCGATTGGCCCCGCCAACCCGAGGATAGCCCTGTGCATGCCCTGAACCCGCGCTTTTGCACCCTGACCAGTTTCGCGCTGTGCGCCGCCCTGCTGTCGGGCTGCGCCCTGCAACCGCAAGTGCTGCCCATCACGCCACGACTCGATGTCAGCGCCGCCCCCCACCGCGGCGACGGCCGCAGTATCGCCCTCGACGCCATCGACGGCCGCCCCGACAACGTCGTCGGCTATCGCGATCCGATGGATGACAACTCCGCCATTACCACCGCCCCTGAAATCGTGCGCGTCATCAAGCGTGAAGTGGAGAATGCCTATGGCCAGCTCGGCTTTCGCGTCGTGCCGCAGGGCGAGGACGCCGACATCACCCTCGAAGTGCGTTTGACCGAACTCGGCTATACGCGGCAACGGGGCACCGTGGTCAACAACATCCATACCGGCGCGACCATCGAAGCGACCAGCATCATGCATGGCAAGACCGTGACCGGGACCTACCGCGACAGCCAGGGCAAGGAGATGGTGTTGAAGCCGAACCTCGAGGACAACGCGGCGCTCATGAACAAGCATCTCGGTGCCGCGCTCTCGCGCATGGTGGCCGATCCCCGCTTGACCACCGAATAGACGTTCTTCAACGGCGCAGGCGTCGCCATACGCAGGCGCTCACAACCACGGCCACAGCACGGTCGCCGCGCGCTCCTTCATGCGCTGCTGCAAGGGACGTTGTTGCCATTGTTGCAGGGTGACTTCCCGCCCATTGACCAGATCGCTGAGAAACACCGCGGCAAGCCGCAGGGCGAATGCGCCATCGATGATTACGGCCGTGACTTCGTTGTTGTCGACCGCGCTGCGGTAATCCATGTTGGCCGAGCCGACCAGCGATACGCTGTCGTCGACCAGCACGGTCTTGGCATGGATGAACGCCGCGTCGAATTCGAAGATTCGCACCTTGCCGTTCAACAGCTCGTCGTAGATCGCGCGCGATGCGTTGAGCACCGTGTCTGAATCGCTGAAGCCCGGCACCAGGACGCGCACATCCACGCCACGCTGTGCCGCCGCGATCAAAGCCTCGCGCAGCGAGACATCGGGTGTGAAGTAAGCCTGCGTAATCCACAGACGCCGACGCGCCGCTTCGGCCACCGCGAGATGGACACGGTGGATGGCCGCCTCGGTCGGGTCCGTGCGCTCACTCGCCACCGCCGCTACGAGGGATGGACCGTGTTCCTTGAGCGGCGGGAAGTATTCGCCGTCAGCAACGGGCGGTGCGCCGCCAGCGCGTGCCCAGGTGGCAAAGAACAGCGCCTGAAACTGCTGCACCACCGGGCCGGAAATGCGCACCTGCGTATCCCGCCAGCCGTCCGTCAGGCCCTGCTCCTTGCCGGGCCGGAGACTCGAACCGACATTGTAGGCGCCGCTGATGTTGATGCCGCCAACGAAGGCGATGCGCCCGTCGACGATGAGGAGCTTGCGATGATCGCGCTGGTTCACTGTGCCGTTGAGGACGGCATCAACGGAACTCAGCGGCTGATATGCCTGCACCTGCACGCCGGCGTCGCGCATGTTCTGGAACATTTCGTCATCGGCCGCCCAGGAACCGATACCGTCATAGATGAGCCTGACCTCGACGCCTCCGCGACTTTTCTCCGCCAGCAGGGCGGCAAACGAGCGCCCCAGTTTGTCGTCCGAGAAAATGAAGGTCTCGACGTGGATGTGATGGGCGGCGTCGGCGATGGCGCGTGCAAATTCGCGGAACGTCGACGGCCCGTCGGTCAACAGCAGAACACGATTGCCCGCCACCAGCGACGTGTGGGTGATGCTTGATCTGACGTTCTGTATGAGGCCGACATTGGCGTGATCGGCGCCGGTCGCGGCGAGCGCCTGCGCGATGATTGCTGCTTCTTCGGCATTCCTGGTCGCGCCGTGGGCCGCCACCAGCGGCAGGGCGACGGCCGGGGCGGGCGCCATTTCAACGCGTGTCTGCGTGCCGGCACAGCCCGCAAGAACTGCCAAGCACACCAGCAGGAACAGCCGTGTCCGGCATGCATGCTTCGAAGCGGGAAAAGGATTTACGGGCAGACTAGAAGCGCATGGGGCGGTGGCTGGATTTGCCATGGGATTGTAATCCTTGCCCGCGTACTGGCGCGCCACGTCAGGTCGGCGCTTGTGGAAAGCCGGCTTTCAGCCGTGCACAACCGAGAGTTCCAAACGATTGCAGAAACTCTCGGCAACGGAATGTCGGTCTGACTTCAAGTCAGGAATCTTTGCCCTCCATCTGCGCGGAACCGCTACAACCGCAGTCCGCATGGGCACATCCCGCGCCATCCGCACAACCGAGGCTGCAGTAGTATTCCTGGTTCCGCACCACCGCGACGTTGACGGCGACGATGCAGGTACAGCCTTCGTGCGCGCAACGCGCTTGTGTGATCTCGGCGCTGTCTATGGTTTGCACGGCTTGTCTCCTCTCGTTACACGCGACCCCGAAGGCGTCGCGTGTGTGCTGCTCAAATGTCAGGTCGACGCCGTCCCAGAATCAGAAAGACGATGGCCAGAACGAGGCCGACGACAAATAGAATCCAGGCGATATGCATGGACATGCCCGCTACGCCGTTGAGGCCCAATACGGCCGCGACGAGCGCAATAATCAAAAAAGTTGCAGCCCAACTGAACATGACAACCTCGCTTCATTAATGCTTCGTGTCGTTACGAACGGAGCCAGCACGATGCGTGCCACCTGCACGCGCGAACATATTTGCCTGTCGCGTTGAGTGCAGGTGCTGCGCTGTCAGTAAGATTTCCCTTACGCCGGGTAAAAATTACCTCGCCGTCCGCGCGACAGCGCGCGGGCTGCTGCGCCTTGGGGCAGCACGCGGGCTGGCATTTGATTTGCTCTTGCTTGAGCAATAGTCCGGCGACACCTTCGCAGCAAATGCATGGGAGCTTGCACGCCGGGCAGTCTGTTCAGCCTTGGACCCTGGTGGTTGCCAGGAAGGAGCAAGAAGTCATGGAGAAATTCAATTGCAAACCCCTGCTCGCCGCCGTGGCCTTGTGCGGCGTGGCGGGCTTTGCCCACGCCGAGGACACCCGCGTTGTTTCGCCCCCTGCCATGCGCGACATTCTTGCGGTGGAGGTATCCAGCATCGATGGCGCGGTCATCAAAGGTCGCGTCACCAACAAGACGCCCAATCGCGTGCAAGCGCCGGAGCTCATGGCGAAATACAACTGGCTATGGCACGACGACCATAACCCCGGGCCGGATGATCCGGGATGGGTGACCTATCAGGTGATTGCCGATGAGCTCGGTCCCAACCAGTCGAGGGAATTCGTGATCGATCCCGGTCGGCCGTTGCCCGAGCGCGACGATGGCGCGTTCGTCACCTCGGTGGCGGTGACACGCGTCACCGAGTTCAAACTGCCGGACGCGGACTGAAGTGCTCGTCACACGGGCGGCCCGCCGGCCGTCCGCGTGCGCCGTCGCGGCGCAGAGATGCGATTCAGGGAAGCTCTTCGCCCGCGCGCTTGCCCATTTCCCATGACCAGCGCACTTCCTCTTCCTTGAAGAACAGCGACTCCTTGATGGCGCGCGGCAGTGTGCCGCGCACCGTGGTGTAGACCTTGCCCACCTCGTCAATGAGCTCCGCCACCGGCGCGCGGCTGGCTGGCGGCAGATCGGGAAAGTCGACCGATAGCATGTACTGATGTTCGAGCAGGGCACGGCCGAGACGTTCGGCCAGCGCCGGGCTGCCCGCCTCGTCGGCACTTTGCGTCAGCGTCACCGCATGTGCGAGATAAGCGCGATAACGTGTGATGGCGACAGCGGCGGCGACGCGATCCTGCTTGGCGACCATGGCCTCGGTGTCGGCCAGTTTGTCACGCATGTAATCGAGACAGAGCGCGATTTGCGCATCGGCGCCATCGGCCAGCAGCAGTGCCGCCTGTTCGCGCCAGGTATCGAGACGGTATTGCCATTGATCCGGCGTCCGGCCTGCCGCCGGCAACCATTGGAGATCGCTGAAGCTGTTCAAGAGACCATGGCCGGCCATCACCGAGGCAGGCAACAACACCAGCCCCAGCAGCGCAGCCCGACCTCGCATCATGGCGTGGCGCCGTGCGCGGTGACGATGGATTCGATGCGGGTCTCCATGCCGTCGCGAAAGGCTTCGACCTTCACGGCAAAATGGAAGACCTGCGCCGCGCCGCCGGGCGCGCACTGCAGGAACAGGTGATAGACGCCCGGCTCGGGAAAAACGTAATGCACCGGGATCCGCGGCCCTGGGAACACCAGCTCCGGCGGCATGTTCATCATCATGACCATCATGTCGGCCATCATGCGCGCGCGGCTCGCGCTGTCCGCGCCCTTGTCGTGCATGGCGCGTAGCATGCTCGCCATGTGTGGCGTGTAGCTGTGGGTGTGACCGAAATGCTGACCATCCTCGCGCCACACCGCAACGTGCACTTCCGAGCCGAGTATCAAGGCCAGATCAGTCACCGGCGCGCCAGCGCGCTGCAGGTCCAGCACCAGTTCGGTCTCATGACCTGCCACCGGTACGCGCGGCGACATCGACAGGGTGCCGACCACGCCATCGACTTCCCGCGTGGTCGAGAAATCCGCCGGCGGTGTGGCGCTCCGCGGGGGTGGGGTGCCGACTGTGACGTCGAAATGCTTTATCCAGTTGCGATCGCGATGCGTGAAATCGCTGACGATGCGGTAGTGGCCGGCGCGGGGAAAGCGATAGGGCAGGGTGAACGTGGCGCGTTGGAGATCTTCGGGCGTCAGCGCGCGAAAGTCCTCATGGTGGATATGCGCAAAACTCGAGAAGTCGAGATTGACGATGAAGTTGTGCACCACCCGTTCGTGCAGCACCTGCAGATGCTCGACGGGTGCATCGGTGGCGAGGTGGGTGAGCTGCCACGTAAGGCGGGTCTGTTCGCCCGCCGCGGGTTGCGGCGGATCGAGTTCCAGCCGCATGCGATATGGGCCGGCCGGTTGTCCCTCGATGGCGGCAGCGGTGCTGCTTGCACTGTCGGGAGCGGATGGTCCGCAGGCCACCAATGCCGCGCCCAGCAGCGCGGCCAGGGCGGCGCGCTTGCGGCGGGCGCCACCCTCGCCGCTCATTTCGCTGGCGCGGGTTCCGCGCCCGGGGCGCCGTCGGCCGTCACGAACACCAGATGACCGGCCGCCTCCTGGGCGTCGATGCGGGCCTGGATTTCCGCTGGCACGGCGGGGTTGCGCTCACCGGGAAACTTGCCCGGATAGAGCTTGGGCCGCAGATAGAAATGCTCGGGATCACGGATCACGGCCTGCGACTTGATCGGCTCGACCAGCCATTTGCGACGCATGAATTCCGGCGTGAAGATCATCTTCTCTTCTTCCGGCTTCCAGTTCCGCTGCACCTGCCCGTCATGCAGGCTGAAGCCCACCAGGTCGTGCTCGACGTTCCAGTACACCGTCGACAGCGCCGCATAACCGAAATCGCCGAGCGCCTTGTTCTCGTGCTCGGCGAAGCGCGTCTCGATCATCATGAGTTCGCCTTTGGCGTTGAACTTCTCCATGCGCAGCGGATAGAACAGATGCTTGTCGACCCAGAAGATGAGCGTCTTCTCGCCGTAACCGGGCAGCCAGTCCTCGCGCACCGTGGCCTTCAGCACGAAGGTGTCGATGCCGCCGTCGGCGCGGTAGTGGGGATAGGAGTCGCCCATCATCTTGATGGCGGCGGTCTGGCGCTCGACGAACTGACCGCCGATGTTCTGCGTGATGGTCGGACGGGTGTTGGGGAAGCGGATGGTCTCGTACAGCACGTCGGTGCCGAGCAGCTGCCATTCCAATTCCCAGGGGTCGCGCCCGATCACGTCGTCGAAGGTCTGGGAGTTGTCGGGGAAGCGCTGATCACGCAGCGGCTGCGGCTGGCGACGCACGCGACGCAATTGCTCGGAGTAGATGTAGTAATCCATCTTGGTCCGATTTTCCTTGTCGGTGCGATAGGGCAGCCAGAGTTGCTGGGTGCCTTCCGATTCCGGCGGAAAGGTATCGAACATGGTCCAGCGCGCGTAAGGCTCGCCGGGCTTGACGTCGTGGATATAGCCCTCGAGACCGGGACGCCCGGTCAGTGAGGTGTAGGACACCGACACACCCTGGTTGATGTAGCCGGAGCTCGTGACCACGCCGAACACATCGACGATGGCCTGCGGCCAGCGCCCGATGTGCACGAACTCGGCGGAACGGAAGCCCATTTCCTCGGCGGTGTAAGGCGCCTGAAAGGGATAGGGTTCGGCCGGAATGTAGGGGATCGCGGCATCGCGCGGCGTGGAAGTGCTGGGGTCGAACAGCGCCTTGTCCTCCGCCGACATCTGCTCGACGGTCTTCCATTGCTGCTCACGCTCGTCGGCCGCCGCGGTCAGCGGCACCGCGAGAGCCAGCAGCAGCACCCGCCACATGCGCCAGGTGATGCGCCGTGGCAGGTGCATCGATGCCATCACGTTCAATGCTTCAGAATTCATAGCTCAATTCCCAGCCGACGTTGTCCCAATGATTGTATTGACCGTAGGTGTCGGTCGTTGAACCGCCGTCATAGCCGTTGTAGACGAGTTGGGTTTTGACAAACTGCGAGACCTTGTAAATGAGGCGCAGCTTGGTCTTGACCCCTTGCCAGCCGCGATCGGGACCGCTGATCACCGGAAACACCGTCGCCTCCATGCTCAGGCGATCGCGGGTGAAGCCGAACGGCCGCGAGAAGAACGCGACCGGTATCAAGGTCCATTCGTCGCCGAAGCCGCCGCCGAAACCCGGTCCCAGGTTCTGGGTCCAGTCGAGGGTGCGGTAATAGGAAGCCTGCAGGATGAAGGTCGAGCGGCCCGGCAGGCCGAACTCCGTGGCCACCGCCGCGCGCACCGTGTCGCGCTTGGTCGTGCCGTCGCTGGCCGCGAGTCCGCCGCGCACCAGGGCCTGCTTGCCGAAGTCGACGAAGCGCACGCCATTGGTATAGAGACCTTCGACGCGCAGCACCACCGGCAAGGTGCCGAGCCACGGCACTTCATTGAGGGCGAAGGCGTAGTCGGCCGTGATGCCGGCGTGATGTAGACGTTCGTGCCGGGGTTCGAGCCGCAGCAGCGTCTGGGCGCCCGCCAATTCGGTGCCGACGATATGGCTCACCGGGTTCTTGTCCCATCCGTAGTAATAGATGAGGCCGTAGGACAGCGAACCCTGCACGCGATCGAAACGCAGGCCGTATTCGTGGTCGACGAAACGGTCGGCCTCGGGGCGACGCACCGGCAGGGTGATGTCGCTGCTGGTCTGCGGCAGGGCCGGCGAATACCAGGGCATGCCGGGCAAGGCCTGACGGTCCTGCTCGAAGTCGAAGATGTAGAGGAACTGCAGTGAGTTCTGGCCGAAGTGCACGGTGGCGTTGGCCATCCATTGCGGCATGCGCCGCCATTCGTAGTCTTCGGTTTCAAGCTGCACGGCTTCGCGGCGGTCCATGCCGTTGATGACGTCGATGAACTGACCGTCCATCTTGCCCCAGGCTATCTGCTGCTTGCCGACCAGGATATCGAACTGCGGCTTGCGATAGCTGACGTAGAACTCGCGCAGCAGCCGCTCGCTGGTGTTGTAAAGCTCGGCCTGCTTGAAATAACCGTTGGCGTAGAGCCCTTGCGAGCGCTGCCAGTCGTAGACGCCGTCGTACATGACGTGGGTCACGGCGTTGACGTCGAGGCCGTCCTGGATGTGATAGGAGGTCTCGAGCTCGAGCAGATTCTGCAATTGCAGGAAGCGGTAGTCCTGGTTCTGAAAGCCGACCTCACCCTGCTCTTCGAGCAGAATGTCGGTCCACTGCCGCACGAAGCCTTTGAAGCGCAGATTCGGCACCGCCCGCTCGATGGGCGCGCGTACGTATTTGCCCACCGGATCGAAGGTCGCCATGGCGCGATCGACTTCGGAAAACATGTCCGAGACCGCGCTGTCGGCGCAGGCCTGACCGGTCGCGCCCGCCAACAGGAAGCCCAACCAGGCGGCGCGCCGCCAAGGTGCTGCCAAACTCATTTCCATCCTCCCCAAAAATCACCATTTCCAGCACAGCGCACGGCAGCGACGACGCGAACGTCCGTGCGGGCCGACGGGTAAGCAAGTTCTGTGGGTGGAAACTTATTGTTATGCGAGAGGCAGGGTAACTTGGGCGGAAAACCTGTCAATTACCCTATGCGGTAGCGGGGGACGACCCGCAGCAACCCCGGCAGGTGCGAGTTCATTCGCACCTGCGGGCCAAGACCTCAGGGGCAGGGCACCACCTTGCGGAAGGTGTCCTTGGACCACAGGGCCTTGCCGTCCGGCGTCTTGCCGTCCTTGTGCCACTTCTCGTTGACCTCGAGACAGAACGAGCCGGCGTTCTCGATGGTGTTCTCGGTGTCCTCCGGTCGCTCGTTGCCGACCTTCATGTTGGGATTCGAGGCGCTGTAGTTGGGGACGATGGTGTTGGAGGCACAGGCCGCGGTGAGAGCGACGAGGCCGGCGAGCAGTATGAAACGCACAGTCATGGCATCAACGGGCACGAACTCGCGCCCACTCCTTCAATGAAAAAAAACGCAAAGCTAGTGGAAATCCGCGCCGAGGCGCGCCACCCGACGGTGCGGCGCGCCATTGTGCGGAAGCCCCCAGGGGGTGTCAAACGCGCATTTCCCAGGGCATTTGCGCTGTTTTTCGCGCTGGCACGACGGCGTCCACCGCGCCCGCCGAGCCCATGCCAGACGGCGGTGTACGGGCATGCCGCACTGCTTTCAATGACTGACGCGACCCTATACACTTTTTTCTATACGTCTATAGGGGTATTCGGAGTGATCGGCACAAACGATTCACGCCGCCGGCAGATTGCGCTCAGCGCACTGCTCGCGGTCAGTCTGGCCGGCGGGTCGTGGACCGCGCTGGCGGAACCATTGGCGAATGCTGTCGCCGCGCAGACCGAGGCCGACAAGGCCGCCGCCGCGTCGCAGGCCCGCATCGACACGCTGGACGAACAGACCCAGGGCATTGCCGCCAAGTACGTGCAGGCGCTGGCCGATGTCGACAGCCTCAACAAGTACAACGAACAGCTCGCGCGCCAGGTCAAATCCCAGGACGCCGAAGTCGCCTCGCTGGAACAACAGTTGGACGCACTGCAGGTCACCGAGCGCGAAGTGCAGCCGCTCATGCAGCAGATGGTCGAGACCTTGGACCAGTTCGTTGGCCTGGACGCGCCCTTCCTGCTGGAAGAACGCAGCAAGCGCGTCGCCAACCTGAAGGAAATGATGGAACGCGCCGATGTCGCCATCGCCGAGAAGTACCGTCGCATCCTCGAGGCCTATCAGATCGAACTCGAATACGGCCGCACCCTGGACGCCTACCAGGGCAAGCTCGGTGAGGGTGATGCCGCGCGCATCGTCGATTTCGTGCGTCTGGGTCGCGTCTCGCTCATGTACCAGACCCTCGATGGCAGCGAGACCGGCTACTGGAACCAGGCCAAGCGTGACTGGCAGCGCGACGACAGCTACGCCAAGGCCGTCAAGGATGCCCTGCACGTGGCCAAGAAGATCGGCGCGCCCGATCTGCTGCGGGTGCCGGTGCCGGCGCCGCAGTCGGGCGAGAAATCCTGATGAACGCAGCACTTCGTCGCCTCGCCCTGCTGGCCGCGCTGTGCGCCGCCCAAGGCTGTTTCGCGGCCACCGACCTTGGCGAGCTGCTGAAGCAGACCGAGAACAATTCCGCCGCGGATCTCGCCGTCGCCAGCGAGCGTGCCGGCCAATACAAGGCCGCCAGTGGCGCGCAGCAGGAGCAGATGCTCAAGGAAGCGCTGGCCGCCCGGACCAGCGCCGAGGCCGCCAGCCGCGCCGCGCTCGAGCGCTACAACGCCAACGAGTTGAAGCTGGCGGACCTCAACAAACGCATGAAAACCGAGCTGGCGAACCTCGGGCTCGGTGAAGTCTTCGGTCTCGCCCGTCAGGTCGCCGGCGACAGCGCGACCTTGATGCAGCAGTCCATGACCACTGCGCAGATTGCCGCCGATGGCAAGGACGACCGCGTGACCGCGCTGCGCACCCTGGCCGAGGCCGACGCCACGCCCGATGCCGCCGACCTCAAGCGCCTGTGGACCGAGCTGCTGCGCGAAATGACCCTCGCCGGTCAGGTCGCGCGCTTCAAGGCCAAGGTCGGTCAGCCCAATGGCGGCCAGACCGAGCAGGAAGTGGTGCGGGTCGGTGGCTTCACCGCCAGCGCCGGCGCGGACTATCTGTCCTTCATTCCGGAACTGCAGACTTTCGTACGCCTCTCGCGCCAGCCGCCGCAGGACCTGCGCTCCCTGGCGGCGGATCTCGCCAAGGCCGACAGCGGTCACGTCAAGGCGGCGGTCGACCCGGCGCGCGGCGCGCTGCTGGCACTCTATGTGGAGCGTCCGAACTGGATGGAGCGCATCCACCGCGGCGGCGAAGTGACCTACGTCATTCTCGCGGTCGGCGCGCTCGGTGTGCTGTTGTGGGCGGTGCAGTTCCTGTATCTGGTGGTGGTGCGCTTCGGCGTGTGGTCGCAACTGCGCGACCTCGACAAGCTCAGCGCGATGAACCCGCTCGGCCGCGTGCTGCTGGCCTTCAAGGGCGACGCCGCGCGCATCGAAGAGGATGCCGACATCGCCGAACTGCGCATCTCCGAAGCGGTGCTGCGCGAAGTCCCCAAGCTCGAACGCTTTCAGGCCTTCCTGCGACTGGCGGTGGCGGCCGGCCCGCTGCTCGGACTCATCGGCACCGTGATCGGCATGATCGTGACCTTCCAGGCCATCACCGAATCGGGCTCCAGCGATCCCAAGCTCATGGCCAACGGCATCGGCCAGGCCATGATCGCGACGGTCGCCGGTCTCGGTATCGCCATTCCGCTGTTGTTCGGCAATTCCATCCTCGCCACGCTGTCGCGCGGTGTGGTGCAGATCCTGGACGAACAGAGCACCGGCTTGCTGGCCGCCAGCCTGGAGCGCAAGCGCAGTGCTTGATGCAGGCAGCGCGGTGGGCGTGCTCGGCCAGATGGGCGGCGCGGTGCGTCAGCTCATCGACGAAGGTGGCCCTTTCGTATTCTGGATCTTCGCCTGCGGCGTGGTGTTGTGGACGCTGGTGCTGGAGCGCTGGTGGTTCTTCATGCGCGTGCTGCCGCGCCTGTCGCGCGAGGCCCAGGGCGAATGGCTGGCGCGCGAGGATCGCACCTCCTGGTGTGCGCGGCAGATCCGCGAGGCCATGATCTCGCGCGTCAACGTCGCCATGACCACCGGCTTTCCGGTGTTGCAGGTGTTGGTGCCGCTGTCGCCGCTGCTGGGCCTGATCGGCACCGTGAGCGGCATGCTTGAAGTCTTCGATTCCATGGCGCTGCGGGGCAGTGCCGATGCGCGCACCATGGCAAGCGGCGTGTCCCACGCCATGATCTGCACCATGACCGGCCTGACCGTCAGCATCACTGGCCTGTATCCCGTGCATTACTTCCGCTCGCGCGCCCGTCGCGAGACGGAATTGCTGGCCGACCAACTGAGTTTCTGAGCGGCCGCCGCCATGCGCATGCGTCGATATCGCAATGAAGAGCACGAGTCCCAGCACGGCATCGATCTCGCGCCCATGCTCGACTTCGTGCTGAATCTACTGATCTTCTTCATCATCACCGCGATCTTCGTCAAGGAATATGGCCTCGAGGTCAGCCGGCCGACGAGCTTCGAGCAATCGAGTTCGGATACGTCGTCGATCACCGTCAATGTGTTCGCGAGCGGCGACATCGCGGTCAACAACCGCGTGGTCGACCTGCGCGCGGTGCGCGCCAACATCGAACGCCTGCATGCGGAGTTTCCGAAAAGCGGCGTGCTGCTGCTGGCCGATACCGGCGCCAGGAACGGTCTGGTGATCGAGGCCGCCGACCAGGTGCGCCAGGGCGGCATCCAGGACATCACTTTCTCGACCTCTGAATGAAGCGCCAATCCAAGTGAAGTCACGTCGACACAATCCTGAAGTGGAAGATCACGGCATCGATCTCGCACCGATGCTCGACTTCGTGTTGAATCTTCTGATCTTCTTCATCATCACCACGTCCTTCATCAAGGAAGCGGGCGTGACGGTGGTCAAGCCCAATGCCAGCACGGTCGAGCATCGCGAGTCCGGCAACATCCTCATCGCGGTGCGCGCCAATGACGACATCTGGATGGACAAGCGCCAGATCGACATCCGTGACGTGCGCGCCGCCATCGAGCGCCTGCATGTGGAACGCCCGGACGATTCGGCCGTCATCATCGCCGACCGCAATTCCAGCGCCGGCGTGATGGCCAAACTCATGGATGAGGTGCGTGCCGGTGGCATCAAGCAGGTGTCGCTGGCCGGCGTGCCGCAGGCGGGTTCCTGACCATGGGGGCGCTTGCTTCGCTGCGTCTGCCGGTGGCCTTTGGCTTCGCGCTTCTGATCACCGCCGCGACCTTCTGGTTTCTGACGAGCCTCATCCAGGCGCCGACCGACATCAACGAGATGACCAAGGCCACGCGCATTGAATTCACGCGCATGCGCAAGGACACCGAGGTCGAGAAGAAGCGCGAGGAAGTGCATAAGGCCGAGCGCGAACGGGCGGCGCAGGTGCCGGTCGCGCCGCGTTTGTCGGTGTCGAACAATGCCTCTGTCACGGCCGCGCCGGTGCAGATGGTGCAGCCCAAGATCGACGCCAGCGGCGTGAAGATGAATCTCACCGCCGGCGGTTCCGACCGCGGCGTCGCGCCGCTGGTGCGCGTCAATCCCGATTACCCGCGTCGCGCGCTCGAGCGCGGCATCGAAGGCTGGGTGCATGTGCGTTTCACGATTACCGCCGCCGGCACCGTCAAGGACCTGGTGGTGGTCGATTCCGAACCCAAGGGTGTATTCGACGAAGCGGCCTCCAAGGCCGTGCTGCGCTGGCGCTACAACCCGCGCGTCGAAAACGGCGTGGCGGTCGAGCGCGTCGGTGAACAGACCCTGATCCGCTTCAAGCTCGAGAACTGAGTCGTGACGCGCCCAAGCCCATTCAAATTCCTGCGTCTGACCGTGTTGCTGGTCACCGCCCTCGCGCTCGGCGGTGTCAGCGCCGCCGACAAGAAGAAGGGCGGCGAAGGCCAGCGCGAGGCGCCCGAACTCGGCGCCGCGGTCGGCAAGCAGATCAACGACGCCATCGAGTTGTTGAATGCCAAGAACCCGGCCGGCGCCAAGGCCGCCATCGGCAAGCTCAAGCTCGAGAACCTGACCGCCTATGAGCGCTCGCGCGTCGAGCAGATTCTCGCGGCCATCGATAACGATGCCGAGAACTTCGGCGGCGCCGCCAAGCATCTCGCCGCCGCGCTCGAAGCCGGGGGTCTGTCGGCCGAGGAGGCCTTGCAGGTCAAGTTCCAGGTCGCGCAGCTCTATCTCGCCCAGGAGAAATGGAAGGACGGCGCGGCCGCGCTCGAGGAGTGGTTCAAGGTCGCGCCCTCGCCCAATGCCTCGGCGTATTACATGCTGGCCATGGCCTATTACCAGCAGAACGACTATGCCCATGCGCTCGCGCCCGCCGAGAAAGCCGTGCAGGCCAGCGACAAGCCGCAGCCCAACTGGGTGCAGCTGCTGCTGGCACTCTACCTGCATCTCGAGAAATGGGACAAGGCCGTGCCGCTGGTGACCTACCAGGTGCGCGCGGCGCCGCAGGACAAGGCCGGCTGGCAGCAACTCGCGTCCATTTATGGTCAGCAGCAATTGCACGACCGCGCGCTGGTGGTGACCGAGCTCATGGACCATGCCGGCATGCTGACCGCGGCCGACGAAACGCTGCGCGTCGCCGACCAGATGATGTACGCCAAGATTCCCTATCGCGCGGCGAGTTATCTCACGCGGGCGGTCGAGCAGAAGCGCGTCACGGCCGATGCCGCGGTCTACCAGAAGATTGCCAACGCCTGGCTCGCGGCGCGTGAATACACCAAGGCCGTCGAGCCCATGCAGCGTGCGTTCGATCTCTCCAACGACGCCAACATCGGCGCGCGGATCAGCGACATCCATCTGCAGCGCAATGACTGGCCGGCGGCCGAAGCCGCCGCGCAGAAGGCACTGGCCAAGGGCGGGCTCAAGAATCGCGGCGGCGTGGCGCTCAATCTCGGCATCGCGCTCTACAACCAGAACAAGCTCGACGAGGCGCGTGCCGCCTTCGAGCAGGCCTCGCAGGCCGGTGAGCGCCAGTATGCGCGCGCCTATCTGCAGGCCATTGCGACACGGCAGGGCGGTTCATGAGCGTGCGTGTGTTGATGCTGGCCCTCGCCTTGTGGGCCGCGCTGCCCGCCCAGGCGGCGGTATCGCTGGACGAACTCGCGCAGAAGGCCACGGCCTTGCGCGCCGAAGAGGCCAAGCTCAACGCCCAGCGCGAAGCGGGCTTCCAGAAAGCCTATAACGAGCAACAGCAGCTCCTGAACGGCGTGGCCAGCCAGCGCGCGGCGCTGGACGCCAATACCGCGTCGCTGTCGGCGCGCTTCGATGCCAACGAAAAACGCGTCGTCGAATTGCAGAAGCTGCTGACCGAACACCAGGGCAATCTCGGCGAATTGTTCGGCGTCACCCGTCAGGTGGCGGGCGATGCGAATAGCGAACTGCGCCAGTCCTTGATCGCCAGCCAGTTCCTGCGTCCTGCCGATCAGGAGGACCGCGATGCATTTCTCACGCGTCTCGCGAGCGCCAAAGCGCTGCCATCCATCGTCGAACTGGAACGTCTGTGGCTGGAACTGCAGCGCGAGATGACCGCCAGCGGCCAGGTCGTGCGCTATACCGCGCCGGTGCGTGGCAAAGACGGCGACGAGGCCGCGCCGACCGAGGTGCTGCGCGTCGGCCCGTTCACTGCCAGCGTCGGTGACCGCTACCTCGCCTGGTTGCCGGGCGAGAAAGTGTTCGTGCCTTTCGCGCGTCAGCCGGCTGCGGCCTTGCGCGACGTGGCCGCGGATCTCGCCCAGGCCAGTGGTAATGACCGTTATGTCGAAGCCCTCGCCGATCCGGCGCGCGGCGCGTTGCTCGGCATGGTGGTGGAACGCCCGAACTGGTACGAGCGTATCGAGGTTGGCGGCATGATCGGCTACGTCACCATCACCCTGGGTCTCATGGGTGTCGTGGCCTGGCTCGGGCAGTTGATCTATCTCGTCAGCGTGCGCGCGGCCGTCGCCTGGCAACTGCGCAATATCGCCCAGCCCAGTCCGCGCAACCCGCTCGGCCGTCTGCTTGCGGCGCTGGAAAAGGACAGGAGCGATGCCGTGCCGGCCGACATGGCCGAACTGCATATTTCGGCGGCGGTGCTGCGCGAAGTGCCGAAGCTGGAACGCTTTCAGGGCTTTCTGCGTCTCGCCGTCGCGGCCGGCCCGCTGCTGGGACTGATAGGCACCGTGATCGGCATGATCATCACTTTCCAGACCATCACCGCCTCTGGCGCGAGCGATCCCAAACTCGTCGCCCACGGCATCGGTCAGGCCATGATTGCGACGGTGCTGGGCCTGGGCATCGCCATCCCGCTGCTGTTCGCCAACTCCCTGCTGGCGACGTTATCACGCGCCATCATCCAGATTCTGGACGAGCATGGGGAAGGCTTGCTGGCGACGAACCTGAGCAAGGAACGTCCGTAGGTACGAATCCATTCGCACCTGCGGTAGAACAGGATCAGCGCGCAACCCCGTCTCAACGCGTGATCATGATGCTCTTGAAGGTGTGATCGATACCGTTGATCTCGCCATCGGGATTCAGCACGAAGCGTAACGCGGTCTTCTCGTCACCCTTCTTCTCCAGCACAGTCTTGTCGTAGTACACGACCTTCAGAACAGGGTTGACGCGATCGACGCGCAGTGTCGCTTCCACCGGTTTGTTGGTCTCCGTCGCGTAATAGACCAGGTTGACCACATATTCCCCCGGCACGATGCCGCGTATGGTCACCACTTCCTGATTGAGCGGGTTCAGGAGCTTCTTGCCGTCTATCTCCAGAGTATCGTTCAACAGCCCGCGATCGTCGCGGTCGAGATGCACCAGACCCGCTTCGCGATTGCGGAACCAGATGATGCTGCCCTTGGGATCCTCGACCCACAGATCGATGTCATCCGGACTGTTGTCCGTCCAGTTGAGGGTGATGATGTACTCGGCCTTGGGATCGATGATGCCCTTCTTCGCCACCGGGTTCATGAACATGACCGCCAGCACGAAGAAGAAGGTCAGCGCCTGAATCATCTTGAACAGGATGGCGGTGATCGGATCGAAAGGCTGCTGAAACTTCGAGCGCGATCCCAGACGCAGGCCCATGGTGACGGTTCCGCGCGGCCTAAGCGGCAGTGGTGTCGAGACGCGGCAGGATTTCCACCTGCGTCAGGCGCACCGTGCATTCGAGCAGTTCGTCCAGACCGCGATTGAGCAGGTAGTAGGGCGCCGACAGCAGGGTGGCGGTGACCAGACTGGTGAGCGTGGTATTGAGCGCGATGCTCATGCCATAGCTCATGTCCTTGAGGATCTGCTGCATGGAGGCGGCATCGATCACCGATTGCTTGGAGACCGACGAGAGCATCCAGATGAAGCCGATGAGGGTGCCGACGAAACCGACCTTCAGCATGAGGTCGATCATGAACCAGCCGAATTCGTGTTCACCGCGCATGCGTGCCGCATAGGCTTCCAGGAGGTCGCCGCTGGCGCTGGCCTCGGCATGGGCGCCATGGCTGGTGGTGGCACGGGTGCGCACGATGTCATGCACATAGGCGGTCAGGAAGCCGGCCGGCAGCACCGCGCCGGCGGCGGTCGCGATGCTGGCTTCGGCCAGCCGCAGGGGCTTGCCGGCGGTGGCCGCCAACGCGTGTTCGGCGCTCGCGATGTGCTTCAACTCCAAGGACAGCAGCCAGGAGCGATACAGGCTGTGTCCGGCACCGACCACGTACATCGCGATCAGGATCGCCGACACATAGCTGCGGTCATTGACCAACAGGTCGTGCATGAGGCCGGTGTCGATGATGACGACGGTCGCGAATACCGTCAGACCCGCGAGCAGCAGCCAAACGAGAACCAGGAAATGTTCAATCCGGCGCATGCGATGCTCCCCTCGAGCGCGGTTGGAATCAGGACCAGGAAGGGCCGCATTGTAGACGGCGGGAGCGGGCGGCGGATAGCCGGTGCGATTTCAACACCCGCCGTCGAAACTCCTTTATCACCGGCAATTCATTCAACCACGGCGACGCATCGGCGCGTGACGGGTCGACCGCGCTCGCCGCGCCGACATAGCCCGCCGGAATCTGGCTGACCATCTGCGGCGGCGACACGCTGTCGTCGAGGTAGTGATACTCATAGCCGGGCACGCACAGATCCTCGTCCGCCGCCACGCCGACCGTGCGCAGGCCATAGCTCATGATTTCGGTGGTGGTGGCCTGGGGCGGAATGATCCACGCCTGGCTGGGACTGGCGAAGAACATGTACTGCACTTCGCGGTTTGACGAGACGATGCGAAAGCGCCGCAGATCGCCGCCATACAGCGAACTGTCGGAGCGACTCGCTTCCAGCACGCCGCGCGCGAAGTCCGGTTCAAAGCCGGGCGCGAAGCGCAGTGACCCGGGTTCGCCCTTGCGCTCGAACCAGGCGACGGGTCGGCCGCCGTTGATGCGATTGCGCGGATTGCTGATGGCGCGCGCACGCGGCGCGCTGAAATCACGATAGGGACGGATGCGCGAGTCGGGTGCGTTGCGCAATACCATCTCGATCGCCACATGGTCGCTCTTCACGCGTGCGCAGGTACGATTCAAGCTCTCGAGCGCCCATTGCAACTCGAGCGGCAGGTCGCTGGTCTCCTCGGCCGAGGTGACGGTCTCGTAGCCGTCCTTCACCTCCACCGTCACATCGCCCTTGCCGATCCAGTTCTCGTGTTCCGAGCGGATCACATGGGACGCCGAGCGCCAGATCAGCGAGACATCCTTGTAGAAGATGCGCGCATACAGGTGGCGTGGCCGCGCGGCGGGCATGACATAGGCGACGAAGAAACGCAGATCGGGATTCTGGCGCGGCGCGGAGATGAAGTAGCGGGTGTCGAACAGCTCGAGCAGATGGCGCGGCCCGTAGCCACGACGCAGTAACAGTTCCGGCGTGTCGCGCGCATTGCCGGCGACCACCAACCCCACACCCTGGCGGCGCAGGTCATCGAACTCTCGCCGCACCGCGCGTGGCGACAACGCCGCCGGTGTGACGCTGGCGACGATGGCGCGGGGGATGCGCGGATGCACGGTGCAGCGGAAGGAGTGAGCGCGGCGCTCAGCCGCCGTCGGCGCGCGGCCCGATCAGCATCGGTGCGAGCAAGCAGGTGAGGCTGGCGAAGCACCCGATCCACAGCAGCTGCGCGGCGGTCACCAGGGCCACGTAACTGGATGGCAACAGCAGCGGCAACAGCACCCGCGCGACGAGACTGGCCATGGCGAGCGCCAGCACGAGTTTGACGATGGCCGGCGGCGCCTGCACATCGCGACCGGTGTGACCGAGGCTCACCCGCACCATCATGCTGATGGTGATGAGTCCGATGCCGCCGAGTGCGAACATGTGCAGCGCGAGGGTGGCCGGTATCAGTCCAAAGGCGGCGCAGGCCTGCAGGGCGAAGCCCAGCACCATGCAGCCATAGGACAAATGCAGAGACCACAACAAAGGGCGGGCAAGTATCGCCGGCGTATACCAGCCGCGCAGGCGCCAGCCATGCAGCGCGCACAGCAGGGCGGCCAGCACGCCGGCTGCTTGTTGATGGCGCGTGAACACCAGCAGGACGAAGAAGGCGAGATAGGCGGCGAGGCAGGCGCCATCCAGCACATTTGAATTGCGCAGATTGACGGGCGCGCCGGCACCGCGCTCTGTGAAGAACGGGATCAGGCGTCGCGCCATGGTCAGCACCAGGCCGATGATGAGATACACACCGCCCACCACGGCCAGCCGCATGCCGTCGTCGACGATGTTCCATGCGCCGAGAAAGAACAGTGCATTGCCGGCGCCGAGCAGCACCAGCTTGGCGAGGATGCCGAGCTGACGCCATTGCCTGACCTTGATGATGGGCTGCGCCACGGCGTAGATCAGCATGAGATTGAAGGCGCCATCGAGAACAGGCGCGAGCACTCTCGAGGATTCGAAACAGAAGGCCAGGCGCGCGCCCACCCACAACGCGAACAACAGCGCCAGCGGCCCGCGCGCGAGCGTCGGCAGCCCGGTCCAGCTGCGCACCGCGGTCAGCAGAAAGCCCGCGATCACCGCCGCGCTGTAACCGAAGATCATTTCATGGGCATGCCACAGGCTGCCGTAGCGTTGCACGCCGGACGGCGCCAGGCCGAAGGCAAAGGCGGCGAACCAAATCCCCATGGCGAGCGCGGAATAGACGATGGCGCCGAGGAAGAAAGGACGAAAGCCCATGTCCCACAGCGGCGCACGGCGAGCGACGACGGCGGGGGCCGGCCTCGAACCAGACTGAGCGTGCTGGATTGCCATGCTGGGATTCATGGTACGCCTGTCAACGACGCAAGGTCACCACCAAAAGATCCGTATCGAGATTATCGAGGGCGCGCTCGGCGGTGTTGCCACCGGTCAGCGCGCCGAGTCCCGCGCGCGCCACGCTGCCGATGATGACCAGATCAGCGCCGACCAGCGCCGCGCAATCGACGATGGCGTTTTCCGGCGTGGCGACCACCGCATGGGCAAAGTCCGCGGCGACATTGGCGACGCGCGCGAGCTGCAGACCCTGGGTGTGACGGTCCTCGGCGGCACACGCGCTCACCGCATGCAGCACGCAATCGCTGGCGCTGGCGGCGAGTTGCCGCGCAAGCGCGACGACTTCGGTATTCAATTGCCGATGGGCATCGTCATCGGCAGCGATATCGACGGCCGCCAGCACGCAGCGCAACGGCGTGGGCTGCTCGTGCTTGACCAGCAACACCGGACAGCGGGCGCGCCTCAGCACCACCCAGTCGGAGGACTTGAGCATGCGTCGGCGCACCGCGCCATGGCGGAAGGTCGATTTCACTATCAGATCGCAGCCCCGTCGCGCTGCGGCGCGGGCGATGCTCTCGCGCCAGTCGTCGCTCCATTCCACTTCGAAGCTGAAGGCTTTTCCCTGCGCGCCATAGCGCGCGGCCAAGTCTTTCAACCACATCTCGTGCCGCGCGAGTTCGGCGCGTTGCAGGCCCGCGAAGTCATCGCTGCGCACCGCGGAATAGCAGCTCAGATAGGCGTGTACCGCGGCGCCGCTGACGGCCGCCACACCCAGCGCGCGATCGAGCGCGCGTTGCGTGTCGGTGGTCGGGTCGATCACCGCGAGTATCGAATTGAATGCGAGGGTCATGGCCGGACTGCATGGACAGGAGCGCCAGCATGCTGACAGTCTGGAAGAAATCGACCTTGACCGCCGTCAAGCGCGAGTGGTCGTGGTCGATTCTCCTCTTTATATTAGGGAAATGAATTCACCGACTCGGGCCACACGCCAGCGCAAGCGCGCGTGCCATGACGTACTGCGCGTGCTGGTCTGGATTGCAATGTGCTCATGCATCCTGCCCAGCCTGGCGGCGGACGCGCGCGCGGCCAAAGTCAATTTCACCATTGACGGCACCATCCTCGATGTCGAGGACGGCGACACCCTCGTTTTGCGCGGTGCTGGCAACGGCCGCTTCCATATCCGCCTGTCGGATCTCGACGCCCCGGAAGTGGAACACGCGCGCAATCCCTATCGCGAACGGCGCAGTTGCCGTAATGCCCCGCGACGCGCGCCCGGTCAGGCCGGCGGCGAGGCGGCGCGCGCGGCCTTGAGTCGTCGCGCGCCGCGCAAGGCTGCCGCGCGTGCCGAGTGCTATACCATCGACCGTTATGGTCGTCCGGTGTGTCATGTGTTCGTCGGCGCCACCAATGTGAATCTCGAGCAACTGCGCGATGGCTGGGGCATGCTGCTCGGCAGGCGCGCGTGGGTTCGCGATCCGGCCAGCCTTGCCGCCGAGCAGGACGCGCGGCGTGCCCGGCGCGGCATCTTTGCCGCGCAGGGTGCGCAAACACCTGAGCATTGGCGCTCGCGCTGCTGGTGTCAGGCGCAGTGTTCCGGCCCATGATTGCTGAACTCCCGCGCGAGGTGCGGCACTGATGAACAACCTGTGGTTGCCCGGCCTCATGCTGCTGCTCGGCGTGCTGCATGCGGCGGCCGCTTATTTCTATTTCAGCAAGGAAGGACGTGCCTGGCCGTGGAGCGCCGCGTGGCTGGTGTTCACCGTGTTCTGTCTGGCGCTGCTGCACGCCGCGCCCCATGGCGCCTTGCTGTTGTTTCTCGCCGCGGTTCTGGGTTGGACCTTATGGTGGGATTCCATCCGCGCCTCGATCGAGCGCGGCTGGGTGGTGGAGAACGCGCGCCAGGCGACCGGCGAAATCGTCGATGAAGATCTCATCGTGCGTAACCTGCGTAACTTCGAATGGCTGGGTGGTCGCGATTGCGTGCCGCGCTGGGAAGTGCGGCGATATCCGCTCGGCCATCTCGCCGCCATCGATCTGTTCGTCTGCACCTGGGGTGATCCACGCGTGGCCCATTTGATCGTGAGCTTCGTGTTCACCGATCTGCCGCCCCTGGCCTTCTCCATTGAAACCCGTCGCGAGGTGCGCGAGCGCTGGTCCATGCTGGCGGGCTTCATGAAGTCCTATGAATTGATCCTGATAGCCGCCGATGAGCGGGACGTGGTGCGCGTGCGCACCAATGTGCGCGGTGAACAGGTCGCGCGCTATCGTCTCAAAACCACGCCACAGATGCGGCGCAAGCTGCTGGAGCTGTTTGTCGAGCAGATGAATGCACTGGCGCAGCGCCCGCGGTTCTACAACACGCTGCTGCGCAATTGCACGACCGAAGTGGTTCGCATCATGGCCGCGGCCGGACGACGCGTGCCCATGGACTGGCGCATTCTGGTGTCGGGTTATGTGCCGAAATACCTGCACGAGCTCGGCATGCTGGAGGACTCGCGGCCGTTCGATGAAGTGATGGCCGCCGCCGACATCGTCCCGGCGGCGCGTGCGGCGGACGATACGGCGGATTTCTGGCGACGCATACGCGAGATCAGGGCGCCACATCGCATCGTTATGTGAAATGCGCGGCGGTCATTCCTTCTGATGCAGTACTTCACCCATCCCCCCACCCTCGCCGCGCACGCGGCGCGAGGGCAGGGCGGACCGCAGAGACTCAAACGCTGTCCAGGGAATCCAGATCGTCCAGCGCCACCGCCATGCGCTTGATGAATTCCAGCGAGGTCTCGGCCGGTTGCATGGCCGGTGCGTCGGGCGGCTGGCCCAGGGTGCCCGTCCACCACGCAAGTGCGGCGAACATCTGCTGGCGATAGCGCAGGAAAGTGGTGTCGAAGTCGAGCTTGGGGCCACCGGCGCGGGCGAATTCCTCGCAGTAGTACTTGATGAGATCCCGCTCCCACAGGCGCCGCTTGTCGACCGACAGCCCGGTCGCTATGCAGTAGGCGAGGTCGCGCCCGCCATTGCCCTTGGCGGCATTCTGCCAGTCATTGATGCCCATCTCGCCCTGCGGCGTGATGTACCAGTTCTTGAGGTGCACATCGGAATGATTGAGGCCGCGCGGCATGGTCTTGTGCAACGCCGTGCAACGCAGCGTGGCCGGCCACACCTCGGCTTCGCGCTTGAACAGGCGCGCCGGAATCACTTCTTCGGCCATGGTGAAGCCGCGTATGCAGGCGTCGGTGAAACCGGCGTCCTCGCAGGTGATGGTGAAGAAGTCTTCCCACCGCGAGAAGGGCTTGAGCGTGGTTTCGAGTTCCGGACTCTGGTAGTAGCGGCTGTGCAAGGTGGCGAACAGGCGCATCTGGCTTTGCGCGTGCTCAAAACTCAAATCGGTATCGAGCCGGCAGAATTCCACCTCGTCCTTCGTGTCGCGCATCATGATGATGGAGTTCAAGGTCGCCGGATCGAAGCGCGCGAACAAGGCGACGGGTGCGATCACCGGCAGGTTGGGGCGCACCAGATTGTAGAAATTCACTTCCGCCTGCACGCCTTCGTTCATGCCGAGCATGTAGCGGCTTTCGAGACTTTGCGTGCCTTTGCAGAACAGCTTGTCCGGCAGACCGGCGGCTTGGCCGGCGCTGTTCCATTCGATGGCGATGCGGCGGCGATTGGAAGTACCGTCATCGACCGGCCCGAGGCTGTAGGACACCACGGCCGCGCCGGCCGCATTGCGGGCCAACACGGCAGTCAGCCATTCGGGCGTGATCGCTTCATAGGTAAAGGGCAGATCGTCGATGGTGGTCGGGCGCTGCTGCACCCGGCGCTCCTGTTCGTAGCGCTGTTTGATTTCGGCAAATGAAATAGCCATGGTCATCCCCCGATGAAGTGTGGCGCGTTGGGCGACGCGCGCATCTCAGACTTCGCGCAGGACTTGCACCTGCGGACGCCCGTCCATGAATTCACCCATCTTGCGACCGTATTCCTTGAAATGCGGCGCGGCGCGATGCGCTTCGACGGCGGCCTCGTCCTTGTAGCGCTCCATGAATACATAGGTGTCGGCTTCATCGGCGCGACACAGGATGTAGAGCAGACAGCCGGGCTCGTTGGCGTTGACCTCGCGCGCAAGCGCGCTGGCGACCTGTTCAAAGGCGGCGCCCTGGCCGGACTTGGTCTTGATGGTGGCGACGATGCCGATCATGGAAAGCTCCTGGTGTTCGGGTTGGTGAGGAATGATAGCCTCCTCACCGGTGCGAATTCATTCGCACATTGATTCCGGGGCTGAACGCCGCGCATTTGAATGTGCGAATGAATTCGCACTTACGAACAGCGGCGATGCGCATCACCGCGCGCACATTCCCCCATCGATAGTAATCACCGTGCCGGTGGTGTTGGCCGAACGCGATGACGCCAGGAAGGCAACCATGTCGGCGATGTGTTCGGGCTGGCCGGGCGGGAAGTCGGGGTCGAGCATTTCGCGCCAGCGCTCCGGGTCGCCGAACACGCGCGTGGCATGCGTGCGTTGCATGGTGACCAGGCGTTCAGTCTCGATGAGGCCGGGGTTGATGCCGACCACGCGGATGCCGTCGCGGCTGCTGACACCGCCCAGGGCGCGGGTCACCGCCATCAACGCGGCATTGCCGCCGGCACCGGCCAGATAGCCGGCGCTCACCCGTTCGCCGCCCGCGCCGATGACGTTCACGATCACGCCGCCGCGGCCGCGCATGGCGGCGTAGACCTGGCGCGTCAGATTGATATAGCCGAATACTTTCAAATCCCAGGCCGCGCGCCAGCGTGCTTCATCGACCATCTCGAGGGTGCCTGCGGGTATCGCGCCTGCATTGTTGACCAGGATATCGAGTGGGCCCGCGGCGGCACACAGGGTCTCGATGTTGGCGCTGTCGGCGAGATCGAGGGCGGACCAGCGCACCTGCCGACCGCTGCTCGCGCCGAGTTCGGCGGCGAGTTCAGCGAGCAGTGCCGCGCTGCGCGCGACCAGATGGAGATCGCAGCCTTCGGCCGCCAAGGTCCGCGCGACGGCGCGGCCTATGCCTTTCGATGCGCCGGTGATGAGCGCGCGTTTGCCGATCAAGCCGAGATCCATGGTGGGTATTTCCGCAGGCAGTTGGATATTGCGCGCATCACAGCATGGAAGCAGGGTCGCCGTCATCCGCTGATGGCGGTGTATATTCCGGGCGAGGCCCGCTGTGATGGCGCGGGCCGGCAAACCATCAGGAGCGTGTGACGATGGCGAGACTGAAAGACAAGATTGCGATCGTGATCGGCGCCGGGCAGACGCCGGGCGATACCATAGGCAATGGCCGCGCGACGGCGATACGTTTCGCCGAGGAAGGCGCGCAGGTGTTGCTGGTCGACCGCAATCAGGAATCGGCCGAGCAGACCCTGGTGATGCTCGAGGCACGCGGCGGACGCGGCAGCGTGCTGGTGGCGGATGTCACCGATGAGGCGCAATGCCAGGCCATCGCCCACACCTGCGTGCATCGCTATGGGCGTATCGACATCCTGCACAACAACGTCGGCACCGGGGCCGGCGATCGCGGCGCCACGCAGATGACCGAGGAGGTGTGGGATCGCATCTTCACCATCAATCTGAAATCGGTGATGTTCGTGTGCAAGCATGTGTTGCCCGTGATGCGTGCCCAGGGCGGTGGCAGCATCGTCAATATTTCGTCCATCGCCGCCATCGCCTCGACGGGGCTGGTGAGCTACAAGGCCTCCAAGGCCGCGCTCAACGCCTATACGCAGACGCTCGCCACCGGCGGCGCCCGCTACGGCATCCGCGCGAATGTCATCATGCCCGGTCTCATGAACACGCCGATGGCCATCGAGACCTACGTCGCCGCGGGCTTCGACCGCGCGACCTTGATCGAAGAGCGCAATGCCAGCGTGCCGCTGGGCGGTCAGATGGGCTCGGCCTGGGATGTCGCCAACGCCGCGCTGTTCCTCGCGTCGGACGAAGCGCGGTTCATCACCGGTGTGTGTCTGCCGGTGGATGGCGGGCAATCGGCGATGATCGGTTGAGCGCGTGGCGATAGTTCTACCCGCAGACGCCAATGCATTCGCAGCCGCGCGGACCGCATGATGAACCGCCGCCGTATCGTCATCATGGGCGCCGCCGGGCGCGACTTTCACAACTTCAACACGGTCTATCGCCACGACCCGCGCTGTGAGGTGGTGGCCTTCACCGCCGCGCAGATCCCCGACATCGCCGGGCGACGCTATCCTGCCGCGCTCGCCGGCGCGCTCTATCCGCAAGGCATCGCCATCCTCGATGAAAGCGAGCTGCCGGCGCTGCTGGCGCGCGAAGCGATGGACGAAGTGGTGTTCGCCTATAGCGATGTCAGCCACGAAGCGGTCATGCATCGTGCCTCCATGGCCCTGGCGGGCGGCGCGGATTTCACCCTGCTCGGGCCGACGCGCACCATGTTGCGCGCCGCCGTGCCGGTGATCGCGATATCCGCCGTGCGCACCGGTTGCGGCAAGTCCCAGACCACGCGCGCGGTGGCGGCCTGGTTACGTGCCCATGATCTGAAGGTGGTGGTGATCCGTCATCCCATGCCCTACGGCGACCTCGCGAGTCAGGCCGTGCAGCGCTTCGCGACGCGCGCCGATCTCGAGGCCGCCGCCTGCACGGTCGAAGAGCGTGAAGAATACGAACCCCATCTCGCCTGCGGCACGGTGGTCTACGCCGGTGTCGACTATGCCGCGATCGTCGCGCGTGCCGAACAGGAAGCCGATGTGCTGCTGTGGGACGGCGGCAACAACGACTTTCCCTTCATCCGACCGGACCTGCATATCGCGCTGCTCGATGCGCTGCGCGCCGGCGACGAGACCCATCACCATCCCGGCGAAGCGGTGTTGCGCATGGCGGATGTCGTGATCGCGGCCAAGTGTGATGTCGCCACGGCGGCCGACATCGCCCGCGTGCTGGCCACTGCACGCGCCCTCAATCCGCACGCGGTGCTGTTGCGCGCTGCCTCGCCGGTGCGACTCGATGACGCGCCCGCGGTGCGCGGCAAGCGTGTGCTGGTGGTGGACGACGGGCCGACCCTGACCCACGGCGGCATGGCCTATGGCGCGGGCATGGTCGCGGCGCGCGCCGCAGGCGTGGCGGCGATTATCGATCCGCGCGCGAGCGCGAGCGCGGAATTGCGCGCGGTGTTCGACCGTTACCCGCACCTCGATGCGGTGTTGCCGGCGCTCGGCTATGGCCCGCGACAACTGGCGGCGCTCGCCGCCACCATCAATGCCAGCGCCGCCGATCTGGTCATTTCCGCCACGCCCTGCGATCTCGCGGCGCTGGTGCACATCGATAAACCGGTGGTGCGTGTGCGCTATGACTATGCCGATCTCGACAGCCCTGGCCTCGTGGGCGAGATAGAAAAATTCCTCGAGGCACGCAAGCTCGGGCGCTGAGGGCTTACCACCAGACGCTTGCGGCGTCGCCCGCCACCACC